>Ga0335069_10001076_pt1 | contig 44031 bp, 27 predicted proteins | sample Lox_Sample_11_FD_206714 | JGI IMG/M metagenome (GOLD analysis project Ga0335069, IMG submission 206714) | Soil microbial communities from Loxahatchee National Wildlife Refuge, Florida, United States - Lox_Sample_1.1 | ecosystem: Environmental > Terrestrial > Soil > Wetlands | place: USA...
TTGATGCCACGTCGTTCCGCGCAACTGCAGCCGCTTTCCATTCAGGAAAAATCCTTGTTCGGCATCGAAACGGAACCAGCGGAAACCGAGAGGAACCTCCACCGCATCCACCAGGCGATCGCCGTCCAATAAAGACGTTCGGATGCGATAGAGCTGCGGCAAGTCAGGTGACCAAAGCCGCGGCCCGGCCACGCGCGTCGTTTGCTTCAGAGCCTTCGCCGGAACGCTGCATGCCGCCGATGTCCGCGCCACGGTCTTGCCGTCCGCGTCCACAATCTCGTGCCGCAGCATCAATCCGCTTTGGCCCGCCGCCGGCGCCGCGAGTGACGCCAGCACCTCCACGTCCGCTGCGGTCTCGATCACCTGTGGCGTCCGCCACCACACCGCCGAAATGTACACCGGTTCCGTAATGCGCAGCCAAACATCGCGATAAATGCCGCCGTAGAACGTGAGATCGGTCTTTACCGTGGGAGAGATGTTGGGATTGTAAAGATTGTCCACCTTCACGGTCAGGACATTGCCCGCGTTCCCAAACCGCACCGCATCCGTCGCTTCCAGCTCAAAGCTTGTATAGCCGCCTTTATGTTCTCCGATGCGAGTCCCATTGACCCAGAACTCCGCAACCTGATTCACACCTTCGAATTCCAGGAACACGCGCTTGCCCCGGAACTCTTCGCTCAGTTGGAAATGCTTGCGGTACCAACCGATGCCGCGAAAGTAGCCGGGAACGTCATCGCTCGCATCATTCGCGTTCCAGGTGTGCGGCAGGTTGATCGGGTCCCAGGCGGAGTCGTCGTACACTGCCTCCGTCGCTTGGCGAAACGCGGGCTCAATAGCGGAGCCGAGCGTGGAATTCCGGTCGAATGACCCCAGCGCCCCGCCACCGTGCGCCTGGCGCCGAAACAGCCATCCCGCGTTGAAGTTCGTGCGCCGTCGCGGCGGCCGGGACTCTGCTGCCCGCATCCGCCACGGAGCCATCGCCGCCGCCACGGAGCCGAGAAAATCCCTCCGTCTCATAACGTCTCGATTCTGAGCCGCGATCGAAGGATTTCTTAGAACTCGATCCTCGCGCCGAGTTCAATCATCCTGTATCCAGCACCGAACGATCCGCGGTTCGTCAGGTGGCCCAGGACGCTGCGCAGTCGGTTTCCGTTCGTGCTGTCCAGAACCTCAACGTACGGAAAGCTCCCCGGGTTGTTGAACAGCGGATGGTTCAACGCGTCCGATGCCTTTGCCTGAAATTGAAGCTTGGCCCGCTCGGTGAGCCGAATGCTCTTTATTACGGATAGGTCGAAATTCGAAATCCCCGGCCCTACGATAATGCCGCGGCCGCACGTCCCGTAGCTGCCGTTTGCCGGAACCGCGAACGCCGACAGATTAAACCAGTCGTGAACCGAAGGATTGGAAAGGTTGGGATTGCTCAGGCAATCCGGTCGCACCTGCCCCGTGTCGTAACTGCGGTTGTTGGTTGGATCGATCGAGCTGTCGACAGGCGTCAAGTACTGCCCCGTCTGCCAATCGAAAATACCCGCTAACTCCCAACCGCTCGCCAGACCGTTGAGCACTCCGTTGAAGCTCGATCCCCAGCGCTGTCCCCTGCCGAAGGGCAGTTGGTACAGAGCGGAGGTCACCCAGCGGTGCCGCGGCTGGTACGCTACGTTGGCCATGTCCAAGGCGCGATTGAACGGATCGAATGTGTTGAGACCGTTCACATTGACTTCGTAGTCATCACCCGCGTCGCTCAGGTTCTTCGCCCACGTGTACTGCGACTGGAAAGTCAGGCCGCTCGTGAGCTTCCGTTCAATCGCCAGATCGAGGGCATTCATCTTCTGGATGCCGCCATCCTCGATATAGCTCACTTGGTAGAAATTAGGATACAAAAACAGGTTCGCGTTCGCCGGATCCGCACTCGCGTATGGCGTATTCAGGTCGCGTTGGTATGGGATCTCCACCGTGCGGAAACCCCTGTAAGCCCCGCGCGCCACGACCTTCCATGGCAATTCGCGTTCGATCGTCAGGTTCCATTGCTGAACGTACGGCGTCCGCAGATTCGGATTGATAGGCATGATGCTCTGCGAGGGCAGGCTGCTGCTGCCGCCGAACGGATCGGGGAACGAGAAGGCCGGAGCGCCGTTGGTGATCGCATTGGTGAAATTCACTTCCGATGAGAACGGTCCGCCGATGAATCCTTGCGCGGGCACCGACACGAGCGGTGCGAAGAAGATCCCGTAACCGCCACGCACAACAAAGTTGCCCGCGGAAAACGGCCGGTAGGCGAAGCTGAGGCGCGGTGCAAAGTCATGCCAGTTCGAACGCAACAGGGACCGTGCCGGAAATCCGGCCTGTGCTGCGGTCTCAATCGGAATGTTCGTAGGAAAGTAAGGACTGATTTCGGTGAGCTGTTTCGCCGTCGGAACCACGAGGGCGCCGGTTGTGCGGTCGAAGCTGAAGCGCAAATTGTTTTGGTCCGTCGGCGGCTGGTTATACTCCCAGCGCAGCCCAAGATTCACCGTGAGCTTCGGCGTCACGTGAAAGTCGTCTTGCACGAACAACCCGGTTTGCGTGTAGTTGATATATGCGTTGGGTGCGCGATAGGCGAGCGACGAGTATTGCGGAATGCCCAGCAGAAAATCCGCGTAGTCGAAACCGGTGGCAAAACCAGTGAAGCTCATCGAACCGAAGTCCGTTCCGTTCGCCGGTCCGGAATCCTGATTCGGCGTGTTGTAACGCACCAGCACCCCGGTCTTGATGTTGTGCCTTCCCTTCACCAACGTCACGTTGTCCAGAAATTCTTTTGTTTGCGAAGTCCTGAGGCCGTTCGGCTCGTCGCTCAGCGAGGAGAAATTCGTGAAGTTGAACGTCGGGATCCCGGTAAGATTCGTATCGGTGTTCACGCCTTGAAGACCGATCTGCTGCACGATCGGACCGCCCTTTTGCAGACTGGTGCTGAAAATCTTATCGCGTGAAAATCCGATCCGGAATTCGTTCATGAAGGTAGGCGAGAACAAGTGGGTCTCGGAAATATAGGCGTTCCAGGTCCGGCGAAACTGCGTGTAATCGTTCATCGGAAACGGCCCATATTGCGAAGCAGGTTCCGGCAGGTCCCGGATGCTCAGCCGCCCTACCACCGAGTCATGCTCGTTGAAAACATGATCCATGCGCGTCACATAGCGGTTATTGTGCGACGCAGACGGGAAAAAGCCCACCCAATTGTTCGTAAAATTGTCCGCCGGCCCAACGTTTGGTTGTAGAAACAGTGCACTCTGCGTCTGCAACGCCACCGCACTCAAGCGGCTCGTGGGAATGATGTTGCCGGCAAAGGGTTTACCCGTAGTCGGGTCCGTAATGACGATTCCCTGCGAAAACAATGAGGAAAAATCGCCGCCGCGCATCGCCGATGTCGGTACGCTCGCGTTCCCCGTGCTCATTCCAGGGTATTTCTGCTGCTCAAACGTGAACTGGAAGAACGTTTTGTTGTGCCCGTCGTAGAGTTTGGGGAAAACCACCGGGCCGCCGAGGCTGGTTCCGAACTGATGCCGGATCGGACCCCACGGTTTGCTCCCGGCAAAGAAACTTCTCGCGTTAAATGCATTATTTTCTTGCTGATAGAACGCGCTCCCGTGCAATTCATTGGAGCCGGACCGGCTCGCCACAATCACGGTCGCAACATTAGTGAACTCGGCCGAGTTGTTGCTGGCCATCAACTTCACTTCGCGGACGGCTTCCAGCGATTCTTCGGTCTGCGGGCCCGACTGGCCTCCGTAAAGTGCTGAATTGGAAGTGACTCCGTCGACCGTGAAGTTCGTATACTCGCCGCGCAGCCCGCCGACCGAATAACTCGATCCGTCACCGCCCTGAATGTTGAAGGAGTTTAAGTCGAGGAAACTAAAAGAGCTGCGCTCGAGAACGGGCAGCGCCAGGAACTCTCTGTGGGCCACCACGCCATCCACTTCCGCATTTTCAACATTAATCGTTGCAGCGTTGGCGGAAACGGTGACCGATTCGGAGCTGTTCCCGACCTCCAGCTTGGCATCGAAGCGTAGCACCTGCTGCGCGGTCAGCACCATGTCGCCGCTACGAACCTCCTTAAATCCCGCCGCAGTGACGCTGGCCGAGTACGTGCCCAGCGGAAGATTCGAAAAGAGATAGTCTCCGCTGGCATTGCTAGCCGTTTCGTGCAGGACGCCGGTGGAAGTTTCGGTGAGCACCACTCTGGCATTCGGCACAACCGCACCGGTAGAGTCGCTTACCGTGCCGTTGATGGAACCAAAGAACGATTGAGCGGAAATCAAGGCAGCCATCACGATCAGGCAGCCAAAGACCCGTAGCAATACCTTGTTCAAGTGCATGTAAACCTCCCGATTCCCCTGAATGATTGCGGTCAGCAAAACCGTATCACGGTAGAACAAAGAGGGATTGCGGAATACGGTCAACTCATTGTTGGTAACCTGTATGCAACAGGGGTATGATCTTGAAAACAATGGATATTGCAGAGAGTGAAGCTCGCGACCAAATCCAGCGAGTCGTGCACAGCGACCTTCTGCGTTTCTCGGAACTGCAACGCCGCCTGTTGCTTTATCTTGCGGACAAATCACTCTCCGGGGAAGCCGATCAACTCAAGGAATACACCATCGCCGTCGACGCGCTCGGCAAGCCCGAGTCCTATGATCCCCGCCGTGACTCGACGGTACGGCTGCAATCCGGCAAGCTACGACAAAAGATTCTGGAATATTACCGAACGGTCGGACAGTCGGACCCGGTCGTGGTCGACTTTCCCAAGGGGCACTTCAAACTGGTTTTCAGCAGGCGCGAGACGTCGGAGGCCGGCTTCCCCCTGCGCAGTCCACGACGTCCGTTCCTGGTGGCGTGGAGCGTGGTGACCGTCGCTCTCGCCGCGGCGTGCATATACATGGGCGTGGTACTTATTCGAAACAACGCAATAAGGACGGAGGCCTGGCCGCCGGCATTGGAACAGTTCTGGAGCCCGTTTTTGACTCGCAAAGAGCTGACCTTGGTTTGTGTGGGCGCGCCACTATTTATCCACATCCAGGAGATGGAGTTTCTGCGGAATTCGGATGTGAACAGTTGGCAGGAAGCCGAACAGACGGGGTTGTTGACCAAATTGAAGCGGTTATTCCCTGGCGATGAACCCAAGCCATGGCCCTATTTCACCGGCGTCGGGGAAGCGGGCGGCGCTTTCTTAATCGGTAACTTGTTAGCCACCGGCGGCTTGCGTCTCCATTTTGCAGACAGCAGCCAGCTTACCTGGAATGAGATCGGTGAGCATAACGTTGTATTCATCGGCCCGCCGAAGTTCATTTCGCAAATCGCTGATCTACCGGTGGCGTCCGACTTCGTGATTGAAGGTTCCGGCATTCGCAATCTCAGACCGCAACCGGGCGAAACCGCTTTTTTGAGTGACGAATTCAGCGATTCACAGCATGAGAACGGGCGCACACATGCCCTGATCAGCCGGCTTCCGGGGCTGCACGGCAAAGGTACGATCCTCGTTCTGGGCGGCACGTGGACCGGCGGGACGCTCTCGGCCTGTCAGTACGTGACGCTGGAAACTCACGTACGGGAGATGATCAATCGAGTCCAGCGCGCTCCCGGCCAACTGCCACCGTACTTTCAGATGGTGATCTCGACCACAGTCAAAGGGGCGACACCCGTGCAGACTTCTTACCTGCTGCACCATGTACTGACAGTCAACGAACGTGGGCAGGCTCCGAGCGCAGCGACCTCGACAGCTCCATAAAGAACTGCGCAGAAACCACTTTTCAGCGATCGGCCGACTGGGCTGACAAGTCCAATGGCTACCTTCTCGCCTCATACTGCATCGCCACCGCGCCCGAGCCGAACTCCAGACGGCCCACGAGCTTCAAATCGACATGCTTCGATAGCCCCGCGAACAGCGTCGGCCCGTGGCCTGTTAGCCTGGGGTGCACCACGAACTCGTACTCGTCGATCAATCCCAGCTCCGCTAACGCCAGCGGGAGCTTGACGCCTCCCACGAGCAGTCCCTTACCTGGCTTTTGCTTGAGCTGCTGAACGGCCGTCCCAAAATCCCCGCGCACGAGCTCCGCGTTCCAATCGACCCGCTCCAGGGTGCTCGACACGACGTATTTCTTTGCCGCGTCGATCGTCCGGGCGAAGGGTTCCATCCAGTCGGGCATCGCTCCCGTCGGCGCGGGCGGCCGAAACGCTTCCTCCATCATTTCGTATGTCACCCGGCCAAAAAGGAGAGCATCGGCCTGATTGAGGCTCTCGGTCGCGTGGCGATGCAACTCTTCGTCCGGTGATATGGCACGATGATCGCAGCACCCGTCCAATGTGATGTTGATGGAATACCGAAGGCGTCGCATTACGCCAGAGTATCGCAAACGGGCGATTTCGCCGATGGCGCCGTCGTGGACACGGTTCATCAGATGTTTGCCCGCCTCGATTGCCGGTCACCATCAGCCAGTTCACGTTGGCTACCGGGATGAACAAGGGGATGGAAGCGAGTTACGCCACGCTGGAGGGCCTGACGTAGTTTCTAAGCTCCGGGGAACTTCCATATCTCTAGCGCGTTTTTCCCCAGAATCCAATCCCGATCCGTCTCCGTGTAAAAATCCAGCCAGTTGACGAATTCGAGTTCCTTCTCCATAGGCAACTCCCAGCGCGGCTGCGGGTAGCCCGTGCCCCAGATCAGCCGCCGGGGTCCAAATTCCTCGTAGACCGCTTTGAAATACGGCCATGTGTCGCGGTAAGGGAAAGCCTGCCTGGAAATCTCGTAGGGTTCAGAGGCGCTGATCCAAACCTGCGGAAGCCGTCTCAGGCGGAACATCTTGCGGAACTCGATCCAGGAGTCGGGACTGGCGAGGTCCGGTTCTCCCAGGTGGTCGACAATGACCTTCACCCCCGGAAACCTCGCTGCCATGTCTTCGAGCATGGGCATCTGGTGTGGAAGGATGTAGAAATTGAAAACCGCGCCCAATCGCTCGGCCTCGCGCCAAAGCGGATCGAGTTCCTTCGCGTTCAGCCACGTCGAACGCGGATGATAGAGCGGGCTGAAGCGCATGCCTTGAAATCCGCGCTCGATGACCCAATAGCGCAGGCGCTCCACCACCTTTGGATCCTCGGGGTTGATCAGGCCGTGCGCGACGAAGCGATCCGGGTACTTATGGAGCGAGTAGTCAATATAAGAGTTGTCCCAGCCGTAGTAGCGCGGGTTGATGAGAACCGTGTAGCGGAGCCCGTACTGGCGCATCTGCGCAACCTGGTTCTCAATGGGACCGTCGATTTTCGGCTGCATTTCCGGGTGCTCGGGGTGATGGAAGGGGAACCGGGGGTCGTGGGTCCACACCTCGAGATGCGTGTCGATCATGAGCCGCGGCGCAGACGCAGCAGAGCCCGCGACGGCTTGAGCCAGGAAGGCGCGCCGCGTCTGGGCTGAGGGGCAAGCCGGTGGAAGTGCCGAGATGGCGGAGAAACGGGGAAGCCGCACCGTACAAGATGATACTGCTTCCGCTGAGCACACCCATCCGGATGCTGCTAACCGCCAGACGACCTTCGATCTGTGTCCCGGAGAATTGCGCGACCAAGGGCTTGTTTCAAAGGCCCATTTGCTACTGTAACCGCCAAATCTATATCCGCCTGCCGACGAACAGTGCTTGAAACGCTGATCGGTTTGTTCAGGCACTCCGCACGCGATGTTTCGAGCGTCCAGCTTCACTTCATTGAGGGATACCGCAAGGATCGGATGGTGCAACTAAACGCCATGGGTAACTTTTCCACGACATCAACTCTTATAAGCGACAATGGAATCCATGGCACTCCTTCGAACCCAGTTCAGGTTCCATCGACTACGTCCAGTTTCGCAATCGATCTTTCTCGCGCTCGCACTCGCCTCAGTCGCTTTTTCGCAGACCGGACAAATCTCCGGTTTCGTCAAGGACCCTACGAACCTGCCTGTTGCGAACGCGGATGTTAAATTGTCCGCGGTCTCCACGAACATCATCCGCGAGGTCTCCACAAACGACGCTGGTTTTTACACCTTCGCATTCCTTCCGCCCGGAGAATACAAAGTAAGCGTTACGGCAACGGGCTTCAAGAAGGCGGATGCACCGGCACTCCGAATCGAGATCGGCGATCAATCGCGGCAGGACTTCACGCTGGAAATCGGCGCGTCCCAGCAAACTGTCGAGGTAAACTCCAATGCCTCGCCGCTAGAAACGGAAAGCGTATCTGCCGGAACAGTGGTCAGCCAAGCTCTGGCTCAAAACTTGCCTCTGAACGGGCGCAGTTTCAACAATCTGTTCTTAATTGTTCCCGGAGTGCAGCAGTCCGGCGGAGAATACAGCATCAACGGGCAAAGAACCGAATCCAACCAATACTATTTCGACGGGGTAAGCGCAAACGTAGGCGTTTACGGGTCGGCCACGTTTGCAGGCACTGCGGGAGGCGGTGGCCAGATCGCTTCGACCAATGCCGCTGGAGGCACGAACAGTCTGCTTTCCGTGGATGCGCTGCAGGAATTCCAGATACAAACCTCGACCTACGCGCCCGAATTCGGGCGCACGCCGGGTGGGCAGATTGAGGTCAACAGCAGAAGCGGAACGAACGCGTTTCACGGCACCGCCTCCGACTACTTCCGCAACAATGTTCTGGATGCCAACAACTGGTTCAACAATCAACTCGGCATCAGCCGGCAACCGGAGAATCAAAATGATTTCGGCGGCACGTTGGGCGGCCCCGTCATCCGCAACCGCACATTCTTTTTCTTTTCCTACGAAGGTCTGCGCCTGCTGACGCCTTTGACGGTAATTAGCCCGGTGCCGGATTTGAATCTTCGCGCGAGCGCTCCAGCCGCAGTTCAGCCGATCCTGAATATATTCCCGAAGCCTAACGGGCCTGAACTCGCAAATGACGGCGGAGTCTGTGCGGCCGCGTGCACGCCGTCCGGAATGGCTCAATATGCAGCTTCCCAAGGCACGCGAAGCAATTTCGACGCGGAAAGCATCCGCATCGACCAGCAAGTGAGCCGCACACTTTCCGTGTTTGGCCGATATAACCATTCACCGTCGACCGCGCTCAACTCCAACGGAATTCCGCTACTGCATCTCGGATATCATCTGGATTTTTTGACCGCCGGCGCTACCTGGCTGATCAGCCCGACGATGGCCAACAACTTTCGTTTCAACTGGACGGACACGAGCATATTGTTGATTCAGCAGGTGCCTGCGGTCGATGGCTCCGTCATTCTGCCGTTTACGGATCTTTTGCCGGGCCGGACGCCGAGCACTGCTTCGTTCACGACGAACCTGCTCTTCGGCGGCAGCACCTACTTCGTCTTCGGTAAGAACAACGACAATTATCAGAATCAGTACAACGTCGTGGACAATTTCGAATGGGTGAAAGGCGCGCACCAGCTCAAGTTTGGGTTCGATTATCGCCGCCTTAACCCTGGACACGGCGGGCCGCAACAATATCGACAGCAATTCCTGTTCTTTACGGAACAGCAGGTACTGTCGGATCAGGCCACTGCCTATGTTTTCGCGACGCAAAACTTCTCGATGATCTTCCCGGCTTATGCCGCTTTCGCGCAGGATACGTGGCGCGTCCGCCCGAATCTGGTACTTACCTATGGTGTCCGCTGGGACATAGCCCCCGCGCCGTCTCTCAAATTGGACACCCTGTTTCCCGTGAACCAGGTGCAAGATCTTTCGAGGACGGCGCCGCTCTCCGGCGGATCGCTCTATGGCACTCGCTGGGGCAATGTCGCTCCGAGAATCGGAGTCGCCTACACGTTTAACAGCGGTACGTGGACCAGAGTGCTGCGCGCGGGATTCGGAACGTTCTACGACATTCAGAACCCGTTGGCTGGCTACTTATCCAATGGGGCCGGAGCTACAAAGATCATTTCGAACGCCTCATTCCCGTTAAGTTCTGATGAAGCGGCCGCACCGCCGATCACGCCTACGGCACCTCCCCATAGCAACGCAACGATCATCGATCCGCATTTGAAGACTCCGATCACTTATCAATGGAACGTGGCAGTGGAACAGGAGCTCGGGCCGGCCCAATCGATCACGTTCACCTATGTTGGTTCCGACGGGCAAAGCCTCTTGCGGTCGATTGAACTGCCCGCGCCGGCGAGCAACCCGAATTTCAAGGGAGCGCTCGGGGTTGGGGGAAACGAGGGCTTCTCCAACTATCAAGCTCTGCAAATTCAGTTCCGCCGGCGTTTCCAGCGAAATCTCCAGATACTGTCCTCCTATGTCTGGAGCCATTCCATCGACGATGCTTCCGCGTTCAGCTACGGCGCGGAATACTACGTGGCGCCGCTGGCAAACTACAACGCGCTTCTCGATAAGGCTTCCTCCGATTTCGATATTCGCCACACGTTCAATTTCGGCGCACACTACGCGATACCCTCGCCCTCGTTCGGCTGGGCGCGGACGGTACTCGGAGGATGGATCATTGATCCGCTGTTCCGCGCACAATCCGCTCCACCAGTGGACGCAGCCATTTATACCAGCATCGCTGGCCAGCCGGTCGGAGTCCGGCCGGATCTGGTACCCGGCGTGCCTCTGTATGTTGACGGCTCTCAATATCCAGGCGGGCGCAGACTGAATCCGAGTGCGGTTACGAATTTCACAACTGGGCTCACCAGCATTAGCCAGCTCCGGCAGGGCACTCTGCCCCGCAACGCATTTCGCGGATTCGACCTGGTGCAAACCGACGTTTCGGTCGCCCGCGACTTTCGGGTTTGGGAGCGTTTCGGACTGCAGGTTCGCGCCGATTTCTTCAACCTGCCAAATCATGCCAATTTTGCGCTGCCGAACAACCAGTTGGGCCCCTACTTTGGTCTGGCCCAATCCACCTATAACGAAATCAATGCGCGTTACGGTGGGGCTGCTATTCCGATTTACCAGATCGGTGGTCCAAGATCGGTCCAGCTTTCCTTAAAGCTGCACTTTTGATGAGTCGGCAGCCCTGGCCATTCCTCATCTGTGCGGGATGCGCCGTTCTACTAGCGGCGATTTTTGCGCTCTGCTTTGGTGCGTTGCATGTTTCCGTCAGCACAGTTGTGCACGCTCTCTTTCTGCCCGGTGGCAACCTCGACGAAGTCGCCATTCGCTCGCTACGCGTGCCACGGGTTATTCTCGCCGCCATTGTGGGAGCGGCTCTTGCCGGCTCAGGCGCATTGCTGCAGGGGATCACGCGGAACCCGCTCGGCTCGCCGGATCTGTTCGGCCTGCTTTCAGGGACGGAGTGTGGAGTCGTTGTTGTCCTCTATGTCTTTGGCTCGCACTCGGAACTGATCGCCACGCTTGCGGGCATCGCGGGAGGCGCGCTCGCGCTCGTGCTGGTTTTTGCGATCGCCCAACTCTCGCGGCAGAGCCATTCGGTGGTCGCGGTTGCTATAGCGGGGTTTTCGGTCGGAATCCTGGTCGATGGCATCACGGGAATCCTCATCAAGTGGCGCGAGACGCAATATGAGTCCCTCAATCGCTGGGCGGAGGGATCGATTGGCGGCCGGGACCCGGAGATTACGCGGGCGATTGTCCCAGTGGTTCTGCTCGCGCTCGCGGTTGGGATGTTTTGCGCCCGGCAACTCAACGTAGTGAACCTGGGTGACGAAGTGGCGATCGGCCTCGGTCTGCGTACCAGGCGTCTGCGGTTGATCACTTTCGGCGCGGTATTGGCGCTGACGGCCTGTTCGGTTACAGCGGCGGGCCCCATCGCGTTCATCGGTCTGATTGCTCCGCACGTCGCCCGCGCTTTCACGGGCCCCGATTATCGTTTTGTCATTCCGGGAGCCGCGCTGGTGGGATCGGCAGCATTGATCCTTGCAGACCTGTGCTCCCGAACCATACTCGCAGGCGTATTCGACGAGTTGCCGATCGCGGCTCTCACGTCAGCGATAGGCGCGCCGGCCTTGCTTTTCATCCTGCGCCGGCAAATCAGGACGTCATGAAACGCGCCTTCGGATGGATCGTTTTGCTGTTGCTGTCTGCCTGCCTATTGAGCCTGTTTCTCGGCGAGTATCGCATGGCTCCCGCGATGGTTGTCCGGGCAATTTTCAGCCACAGTGCCCCTCGCGCAGACCGGTTCATCACCACGTCCGTTCGCATTCCCCGCATTTTGATTGGTGTTCTTACCGGCTTTTCATTTGGTGTCAGCGGCGTAATGCTGCAAAGCTTATTGCGCAATCCCCTGGCCGACCCAGGCCTGTTGGGTGTCAATGACGGCGCGGGGTTGCTCGTCACGCTTTTTCTGGTCTACTTTCCGGCCGCGTCTGGGTGGCTTCTGCCGGCCGTGGCCTTCGCCGGGGCGATGCTCGCGATCGCCGCTCTCCTGGCGCTTACGTCCAAATTCGCATTTCAGCCGTTATCGGTGCTGCTCAACGGCATTGCTCTGTCGCTTGGCTTTTACTCGCTCACAAAGATCGTCAAGACAGTTGGCGATTGGCAGCGCGTACAAAGTGCGATCGATTGGCTGCAGGGGAACCTCACCGGAGTCAGCTGGCCTCAGTTGCAGATATTGTTGCCCTGGTTCATCCCCGGGTTGGCTGCGGCTCTAGTCACCGCGAAACTACTCGACATACACGAACTCAGCGATGACTCAGCAATCGGGTTGGGCGCAAGACTCGGCCGCGAACGTGTGGTGGTGCTGAGCATCGTTGCCGTGCTGAGCGGCTCGGCCATTTCGGTCACCGGCCCCGTATACTTCGTGGGCTTTCTTTCCGGCAACCTTGCGCAAAGACTAGTGATCGGCTCGAAACGGGAGACGATTCTCCTTGCCGGCTTCATCGGCGCTACGATGGTGGTGCTTGCCGACCTGTTGGCGCGCCTGCTGATTGCTCCGCGCGAACTGCGATTGTTTTTCCTAATCAATCTGGTGGGCGCTCCCGCGCTAGCGTGGCTGCTGATCTCACAGAACCGGATCGCAAAGCTTGCCGCGGCGCGAGCCCGTGCTCACGGGGGAAAATGACGTTCCCTCACCTCGCCGCGATCGATCTGGCGCTTGCCTATAACAGCGAGCATCCGGTAGTGGAGGGCCTCAATCTCGTCATTCAACCCGGAACGATCACAGCGCTTGTCGGGCCGAATGGCTGCGGGAAGTCCACTTTACTGCGTGGTTTTGCACGCATCCTGAAACCGCGATCGGGCTCCGTCGAGCTGTCCGGAGAGCCGCTGGAAACAATGGACACTCTGGCAGTGGCGCGCAAGCTGGGAATTCTGCCGCAGCGGCCTGTAGCTCCCGAAGGCGTTACGGTTCGCCAACTGGTTCTGCTCGGCCGCTATCCACACCAGAACTGGTGGCAAACCAGCGGGACCGAAGACGTTCATATCGCCGACGCTGCGATGCGGAATGCCGAAGTGCTTGAGTTTGCCGATCGTCTGGTAGTGAGTTTGAGCGGCGGTCAGCAGCAGCGAGCCTGGATTGCCATGATACTGGCGCAGCAGAGTTCCGTTTTGCTTCTCGACGAACCCATTACCTTCCTCGACATGGCGCACCAGCTGGAGGTACTCGATCTTCTCCGCAAACTGAATGCCGAGGCGGGCATCACCATCGTGCTTGTTTTGCATGATCTGAATCTCGCGGCGCGTTATGCCGGCAAGATGATCCTGATGAAGGATGGGCGGATCGCAGCAACGGGCAGTCCGGAAGAAGTCATGACAAAAGATTTGCTGCTGGGCGTGTTTTCGGTGCGCTGCCACATTTTGCAGGACCCTGTGACGAACCGCCCCTTTTGCATTCCCATCGATATCGCGTTGCCTGATTAACGCGTGTTTCCGTCGAGCGGCGCGGGCGCATGCAGCGCGGGCCTATGCTTGTGCAGGAAGATCTCTTCGATTTCCTGTAGCACCATGTCCGCTCCGAGCGGGGATGTGTTCTGCCAGTAGCCTTTATCCTCGAAATACACGTGATGCTGCCGGACTACCTGTAGCGAACCCCAAAGGGGCTGACGATTCAGCAGTTCAATCTGATGCGCGATGGCGTCCACCGCCGCCTGGCTCGCATAAGCCGCGGGCACGATGAATAGCGCATCGCAATCGAGAACGCGGAGCCGCTCATAGGAAACGACCACCGTATGGGCGGGATCGGTTGCCTGGCAATGCTGAAGCCCGGCATCCTCCAACACACGCACTCCATTGGTTGTGCGTCCGAAGACGGATATGCGGTCTTCATGCACGTAGGCCATGAGCACTTGGGGATGCAGGCCTGCGCGTGTCAGTTCGGCGCGGACTTCCGCTGCACGGCGGTCATATTCTCTCAGTTCGGACTCGGCTCGCTCGATCATCCCTATGGCAGCGGCCACCTCCCGATGTCTCTTGCGCCAATCGTAGGCGGTGGAGAACCCTCCGATCTGCGCGATAGGCGCCAGTTGCCGGTATAAGCCAAACTCAAAAGGAGAGAGCTTGGGCGTTATCAACAGATCTGCGTGGATTTTGGCGAGTTGTTCCGGATTCGTGGGCATCGCAAGATTGGTAATCCCTGCCAGTTGCTCGGGGTCGAGAAACCGCGCGAGATCCACGCTTTTGTGGCCCGCTACCGGGATCACCCCGAGCGAGAGCAGATCCTGCAGGAATACCGGGTGGAAGGCCACCACGCGTGTTTCAGTGCTACCTAACAAAGATATAGAGACGAGAAGCAAAAACTGGAGAACTGACTGAAGACGCCAAATCATTCGGAAATTGTGACGCCTGTGAGCCTACCATAGGCGACCAATCTCGTGCTCGAGCTGCATTCCCCATACGCTATCGTGTAAAGCACATAAGAATTCTGCAGGAGAATGAACTATGAGGATCGATCGTCGTTCCATGCTCAAGTATGCAGGTCTGGCTCCGTGGTTGGGAGCGGCTGATCTCGCCGCGGCAACCGATCAGGCTGTAGCCAAGAAGCCGGACTATACAATCCGCATCGACAGCGGGCTCGCCGAGCTCTCCCCGGAACATATCGTCTCGACCACCCTCTATAACGGCCAGTTTCCCGGCCCGCTCATCCGCTTCCGGGAAGGGCAGCGCGTGGTGGTGGACATCCATAACGACACGGATACACCCGAGCTGGTGCACTGGCACGGTCAGATGACTCCCAGCGATGTGGACGGCTCTGCTGAGGAAGGAACGCCTTTCGTCCCCGCCCACGGCAAGCGCCGCATGTCGTTTGTGCCGAAGCCCGCCGGCCTCCGCTTCTATCACACTCACGTGGTAGCACGCGGCGACCTCAACCGCGGGACTTACACGGGCCAAGCCGGACCAGTCTACGTGGAGCCGAAGAACGACCCCGGTGCCTACGATCGCGAAGTCTTCCTCGTGATGAAGGAGTTTCTGCCGTCATTCAGCCGCGGCGGCGACATGGCCCAGGATGCACTCGCGGGAAGTCCGGTTCCCGCATTACAGGAGATCGGGAAGAAGGCCGATCGGGAAGCGCGCGTGAAGACGAAAGGCGTCGAGGTGGGCTACGAGTTGTTTTGCATCAATGGCCGCATGAGCGGCCACGGCGAACCCGTTCGTGTGAGACCGGGCGAACGGGTGCTGTTCCACGTCCTCAATGCGAGCGCGACGGAGATCCGCAGCCTTGCTCTGCCGGGCCACGTCTTTCGGGTGGTCTCGCTTGACGGAAACCCCGTTCCCTCACCGGCGAACGTACCGGTGTTGTGGCTGGGAACAGCAGAGCGCGTCTCCGCGACCGTGGAAATGAACCATCCCGGAGTGTGGTTGATGGGCGACCTCGCCGACGATGATCGCGGCCATGGCATGGGTATCGTGGTCGAATACGCCGGCCACAAGGGTAAGCCGCAGTGGATCAAACCGGGACCGTTTCACTGGGACTACACGCAGTTCGGAAAAACCACCGCACCGGCTGCTCCCGATCAGACCATGGAGTTCACCATCGTCAAGCACAACGCCGCGCTGGGCGGATTCAATCAGTGGACCCTCAACGGCATCCCGTTTTCTATGGAGACGATGAAGCCGGTCTACCCAATCCGCCAGGGACACCGGTACCGACTGAAGTTCCGCAATGCCAGCGATGACATCCATCCACTCCACCTGCACCGGCACAACTTCGAGCTGACCAGTGTCGCTGGGAAGCCGACCGCCGGTGTCATGAAGGATGTCGTCATGCTGGGTGGATACCAGGAACTGGCGTTGGATTTCGTGGCCGACAATCCCGGGAAAACCCTTTTCCACTGCCATCAGCAGTTGCACATGGATTTCGGATTCATGGCGCTATTCGACTACGCGTAAACGGAAGTCGCGCCTGATGACCTCGAACGCGTTCGGGCGTTGCTCGCCCGTAGTCTCGATGTGAGCTCGCTGCCGCGAATGGATTCGACCTAGGCCTTTTTGACAGATTCCATTATTCGAATATGGTGAAATGGCTTCCCCGTGACCCTACCAAGGCATCCCAGCCGCACTATCTGCTTCACGACCGCACCGTTGTGGTTACCAGTTGTGGCCGCCTGTGCCTGTATCGCAAGAAAATCAATCTCAGCAAATCGTTGGCCGGTCAAGCTGTTGGTATCAAAGAAGTCGACCACGGCATCTGGCTGGTCATCTTTATGGATTACGATCTGGGTTATATCGATCTGGAGGAAAAAACTCTGCAGCCCCTCGACAATCCCTTCGGCCTAAAGTGTTACCTATGTCTTAGGTACGGACATGGGAGAATTTGGAGCGGGAGACGGGACTCGAACCCGCGACGTCCAGCTTGGGAAATTGACCGTAGATTGAAAATACAGAATTTGGCGTCTACCGGATTGATTGCTGACGGTCCCAGGCTATTGATTTCGCAGGGGCCGATTACAGAAGCCTGTTAATGGACTTTTATTGGACTCCACGCCTTCTCTCGTGGGAGGGTTGCAAGGAAGTCGTTTTTCTGACAAGAGAGAGCGCAATAGGAGGCCCTACCGGCCTCGCCACTTGACGACGACTATTGAATACGTTCTGACCGGGACCGCAAATGTGATCCCCCCTTGGCTGCGAGTTCCATGCAATTCCTGGGGGTCTGCGGAATCAGGCGAATAAAGAACCGCCTGCCTTACATCTTTGCCCTCGGGCAACCGAAAGGTTGCTTGCACGGGATCGAGCGAAGGTTCCTTGCGGGCATTGTAGTTGACCAGATGCAGCATCAGGCGCTGATTTTCTGGCTGCGCCACCAGGTTCGCAATCAAGTACCCGGGCCCGGAGACTTCGACGGGCATCCGGTCGCGGGCGGCCCAGCGAACGGCATCAGTAAGGGCTGTCGAGTTTTTCGGCGCTTTCCAAAAGCGGTCGTCCACCGGAAAAAAGCTTCGAAACTCCGGCAGCGCTCCGTCAAACTCGATGGCTGGAAGATAAGCCACCCTGCCTTCCTTGTACTCGCGGCGGGAAGGAGTGCCGGCGGTTACGGTTGAGGCAACCCGCTCCTCGTAAGCGCGCGCCGGAGCCTGGGAATCGATCATCCCACGCAACCCTGGCTCTACCCGCAGTCTTCTCCACTGGTCGTACAGGCCCGCCGGACCGGTCGCGACCAGTCCTCCGCCCGCAACAACAAACATCCGGATCGACTCAAGCTGGGAGTCACTGAGGCACTCTGTGTCCGGGAGTATCAGCACTTTGTATTTCGCAAGGTCCGAAAGGTGTTCGTCGAACACGAGATCGAACGGGATTCGCGCTTGAAGCAGCGCTTGCTCTACCAGGATGGTGCTGAGCTGAACCCGTGACTGATCAAAGGTGATGGAGGGGTAAGACCGCAAGACTGCAACGGTAGCCGCGTCGTCCGTGCCGGTGAACAAGTCGCGGTTCTTGCGGTAGAAATCGATATAGTGCTGCGTGTCGGGAGCCAGTGAGCCGCTTCCGGCAAAGCCGAGGGTCTGATTGAACGCGAGGCTCTCCGCCATGGCAAGTGAATCGCCCGCGATGTACGTCAACAGCACGTTCCGATACTTCCGCGCCAGCTTGTAACTTCGGATGCGACTTAGCAATCGGCCGTCGGTGTAGCCCGGTACGGGATCGGTCTCGGTCCAGAAGGCATCGGTCCACTTCAGGATGCGGGAGTGGTCGATGGCCGCCTCCCAAGCGCGGTTCCCCCCGGTGATTCCGTGCGGGTTCACTTCAATCGCCACTTCGGGATTCATGGATTTGGCGTAGAGCGACATCTGCCGTAGCGCATCGGCCATAATCTGGCAGCGGTAGTCGATCCATTCCTGGATCACCGGATCAAAGATGACCTTCATCGCACCGGGAGGGTTTGAGGCGTTCCATTCGGGCGGATTCACGTAGTCGACGTTCTCAAAACCGAATCGCTCGGCCCTCTGCTTGGGCGAATACTTCTGCCGCAGGAAGGCGCGGAAGCCCCACGTGCACGTACCGTCGTGGCATGACTCCGGCTCTGGGCTGAGATCGAAGTTGTCGAAGTGGATGAAATCAGTCTTGACCTCTTCGACTGCGTACCGCACGATCTTCTTCAGATAATTCAGGTATTCCTGATTCGCGAAACAGGGTCGATAGCGGAACGACTGCTGGTAGCCGTAGCGGAGCAGAATCGGGCGGCCGTCAGCATCCCGCTGTATCCAGTTTTGCGCTCGCGGCTCTTCGGCGAAGAAGGTCTCGTACATCATGGTGTCCCACTGGATGTAGGTGTCCACTTTCAGTCCCAGCCGGTGTGCCATGGCCGCGACGCGCTTGGTCTCTTCCATTTCCTCCTTCTCGGCCGCCATGCCGAAGCCTTTGTACAGGTGTGTGTGGAAGACCTCGACACCTTCCGCCTTCAGCCGGCACAAGTTCTCTTCGCTCTGCGCCGCGTCCAGTTGTTCTCGCGCGTCCAACCGCTGGCCTCCGCGCCGCACCACAAACTGGTAGGATTCGTGGCTGCCACCCGCGTCAATCAGTCCTTGCTCAAGCCACTTGGCGCGCGGCATGTCACCGCCAAGAGCGGCGGGAGCGAGAGTACAAATCAGAAATAGCACCTGACTGCGGCAACATCGCTTTCTCATGGAGTGCCTCCAAGCAACCACTTAGAAAGGAGCGGGATGTCCAGGGTCTGATCGGGAGCGTAATCGATCCAGTGGGCGCCCGCGGCCTTCGCGATCTGGCGGAAACGAGCGGTGAGCGCTTGGGCATTCAGAGACTTGGCGTCTTGCGCCTGGCAAAAAAGGACCTTTCGCGGAGCGACCAGCGCCACGATGTCCGGCACATCCACGCTCGCTAGAGCGCGCGGAATCACCGATCCGAAATCCACTTCATACTCCGGTGTTTTCAGGCTTCCGGTAAGTTGGGCATCGTTCCAGCCGTTCCGCCAATCCTTGCCTTCGGTGGCCATCGTGCGCATTTGCGAAACAAAGCTGTGGAGGTACCCGGCCACCGCCAAGGAGCGAATGCGCGTGTCCTGCGCCGCGGCGAGGAGGGCTGGAAGCGCATCGTCGCCGAGTCCCACAACCGAAAGTTCGGCGGCCGCGAGTTCCTTGCGTGTGCCCACATAATCGACGGCTCGCATCAAATCGAACGCGCGCCTGCCGGCCAGAGGCTGGCCAAATTCCACCTGACTGGCTACCAGGCGAAAGTTGGTGTTCCACCCGGGCCGCATGAGGCCCAGCGTCTCGCCTCTACCGCGCAGATCAACCGCAAGCACTGCCAGGCCGCGCTCGATCAAGGGTTGGACAAAGCCGGACTCCGCCACGGCCTGCTTGCCGCGAGAATCCACGATAACGACGGTCCTGGCCGGAGCTGATCGATCTTGCGGAAGCCAGAGCAAGCCCGGAATCGGCTCGCCGTCCTCGCTGACGAAGGAGATCTTCTCCATCCACCCGCCGGTGACCGGAACCCCCTGCACAATGCCCGGCGCCAGGTAGTGCAGCGGCAACTCCGGAGGCGCGGTCAATTCACGAACCCACCTAACGGCCGCTTCGCGCGCTTCAGCCGAGCGACTCTCCGGTAGTCGCGCAATCATTTCCATCGCTCTTTCTCGTGCCAGATCTACAACGGTAGGTGCATGCTGCATCACGGAACCACTGGAATCGCAGAGCAGTCGGGAATCCTGCTCGTCAAGGGGGCGGACGTTGTTTTCCGCGATGGGTTCGCCGTTCCCTTGATGCAGCAAATGCCCGGCCATCCAGCCGTACATGAATTCCCGGTAGGGGCGTGAATAGGCGTGCGGCTGGCCGGGGAGTTCGCCGAAGCGCGCCTGCGCGGGTTGACCGAGCATGCGATAGAGCGCCTCGGTGTTGTGCCCCGCCCGGCGCGCGCCGCTGATGGGAAAGATGCCGTCCTGGTCACCCTGCAGCATCATCAACGCCCTGGGCGCTATCAGGCCGGCAATCTCAAACCATTCCATTCCGCGAAACATCCCCGGCAGATGAGTGCAGGTGCAATGCGTGCCGGCGTACTTCAGCCAGTTGTTGAACTCAAACGTGAAGCCCACGACGACTGCCGCGCGCACACGATCGTCGAGTGCCGCGGTGAACAGCGTGTTCAGCCCGCCACCGGAGTTGCCCGTCATACCGATGCGCTCGGGATCGACGTCGTCGCGGGTGAGCAGATAATCGATGGCGCGCATGCTGTCCCAGACCATCCATCCGGCAATGGTTTCGCCGAGCGGCAGCAGCGCATAGCCCGCCTCGTGATGGATGTTGCCGGAGACCAGGCGTTCGCCTTGCCCGATGGCGTCATAGGTCAGGACAACGAAACCCATCTGCGCGAGCCGGATGCACCTGGCCTGAACATCCGCGGCTCTCTTTCCCGCGGAAATGTAATGTCCAATCGGGCATAGAATAGCCGCGCGTTTCCCATGTGAAGCCGTGCCGGGACAGTATACGTTCGCGGTTACGGGAAACCCGGGGCGGCTTTCGAAGATGACATGTTGAATGACGTAGCCACCCATGTCGACCGGGGCGGAAACCCGAACATTTAACGGCGAACGCTCCGGCAGCCGTTCCAAACCGATGGCTTTCCGAAACGCGCGTTCCACCTCCGGCCTGCGTCGGCGCCACGCCGCGGCGTCACGAGGGAGCTGCCAGCGCAGTACGAACTCGGCCGCGTCGCCGAGCGATTTGATCAGCGCCGGTGAATTGGGCAGTGTGTTTGGCTGGTCCCACACCAGCCCGCTCGGCGCGACTATCCAATCGTTGTTGGAAGGAACCGTTTGTCCGGGCGCCGGCACTTGGCAGCATGCCAGCGCCAACAATACCGGAAGATGTCCACACTTGGTTCGCATCGGTCGCCCGTCAGCGAGCGCCGGCGGTGGTCTTAAAATGAAAGACTCGCCCCCATTCGCCAACGTCCCCTTCGCTATTGCGCGCGCGAACCTTCCAGTAATAGGTCGTCCCCGGGTTCAGGAAACTCGCGGGAACCTGCCATTCCGTAGCTGCTGACCCGACGTTCCGATGAAGCGTAGTCGACAGAGGCCACCGGCAATCGGGCCGCAGGCTCACCATGACCTGATAGTCCGTCGCCTTCTCGGACGGCGCTCCTTCAGCCGTGGCACTCCATTTCAGAACTGGGGTCAGGGTTGCCACTTCGCCCCCTTCGCCCGGAGCCACAGCCATCTCGATTCTCCCCGGAGGGCGGCGATCCTGGGCTTCCTTCCACCGGTGCGTGATCCGAACCTTTACGGGCTGCTGGGATTGATGCCAGAAGCGAATGGTGTTCTTTCCCAAGGTGAGTGCCGGCAGACTGTGCGGCGAGACTTGCAGGTCCGTTTCCGACCGGAAAGCGTCGAGGCCGGACTGGGTGGGTGGTTGACTCGTGGCGTTTCCCCGCAGCGAGAAGCCGATCGAGTACCCGTAATCGGCGCCCGATTTCGACAGCTTGGCGTCGAGATCAATCTGAACATTTTGGGGTCCTCTTCCCCACCTGTATTCGTACAGATCTCCGCCATCGAATCCCGGACGCCCGAACGACACACCTGCCGAGTCCATGCCGGATCTGCCGTCCTTCACGAGAGTGCAGGAAAACCGTCCGCCCACGACGGGGTAAGGACTGTTAATGGGAATCGTGAATAGGGATGGGCGCGTATAAAGTTCGTCTTGCAGATCCGCAACGTGGATTGCAGGCGCTTTGCCGTCCTGTTCTTTCGTCGCGATATTGCCGTAGCCCGGAATCGACAGGTACGGCCGGACGTCAATATGTTGGAGGTCCGGCTCCCAAATGAGCTGGCCGTTAGCGTAAATTTCCGGCACTTGCGCGCGCCTGTCGCGCCCTTCGTACTTGCCGAGCCGTGGGGTCCACCAGCGGACCAGTTTTTCTCCCGGCTTCAACGTCATGGCCATTGAAAAATCTTTGGCGATCTCCCGGTCGTAGCCGTGTTCCTCGTAATTGTCTTTGTAGGAGATGATGTAGCGAACGAAATCTTCATTCCGTCCGGGAGGATCGGGGCCGAGAAACCAGGGTTCCAGCTCGCGCGGATGAATGGCGCGCTCGATCAGCCACTTGTCGTGTTCGAGCGTGGCCAGGCTGGCAATGGTGCGGTTGTCGCGGTCAAGATAGAACACCTTCACGTTGCCGTCGAGCATGTGCCAGGCGCCGTTGTAAAAGACTTCCGAAACTGTGTGCCCCCAGAGCTCTTGTACTCGCGCCCTGAGACCTGCGGCGGTCCACAAGCACTTCATCCACGCTGCCACGTGACCGCAAATTCCATAGCCGTAGCCATTCATGGCGCGTACGGGATGAACAGCCGATTCGTCATAAGGGGAGCGTTGATAGGTCCGGTAGCGCACCCACCACCAGATCGCTATCGCCTTTTCCTCGTCCGTGTGCAGCCCCTGTGTGATTTCGGCCGCCATCGATTTTGCGTCGAACCAGTCGTAGAGATCGTTGACCGTCATGCGAGGATTCACGACCGCCGTGCCCCCGAGATTCTCGATGGTGATCTCAACGTTATCTGGATCTCTTGTGCCGCCGACGTCGATCGTGTATTCGGTCTCCGGCTTGTCGATCACGACAGAGAATTGCTTGACGCCTTCCTGCGCCCAAGCGCTGCAGGCCATCAACAGGCCGAAAAGTATGTACCTCGTTTCAGTGATCATGCCGCAAGCTGTCCTTCCCATCCGTCAGCCATTCCAGGTTGAAGCGCGCGAAGGCAAGTTTTGAGTAAGTCTCGACAATGCCGTCGTAGCTGTTACCAGTCTCAAAGATCACGCCGGCCGTTCCGTCCGGGAAGACGGTCAGGCTGGAATACGCGCCCGTGCCCTTTTTGATCAGTTTGGCGACCGGCCTCGTTTGCCCTTCGTCATAACTCAAGCGGACCGTCATGTCGGCCCGGTAGTTCACGTCGGCGGGATTGGCGAACAACAAGCGATTCCTGCCTTGCGTGCTTTCCCTGGTGTACCGGACCAGGCTAGCCTGGCAGCCGCCCCACTGCTTGGAATCCGTGAGGGCTGGATCTCGATGAGGCTCACCCCATGTTTCACCGCCATCCCCGGCTCAACATGACTGTCCGCTGAGGCGCGCCGCGCAAATTGAACATCAGTGACCCATCTGCTAACTCCACGACCTGACTCTCGTTCGGCCGCAGCGGGGACTTGGCCCCTGGCTTCCAGGTATTTCCATGGTCATCGCTGTAAATGACACCGTCGTACACTGGTGCCACCAGCCGGCCGCTTCTCATCTGAATGCCGGCGCCGGGCCCCAGTTCCTTGTTCCCCACGCTCGATGTAATGTCGGTGGGCGCAGACCATGTGGCGCCCTCATCGGCGCTCCGCAGTATCCATACGTGGCCGCGTCCGCCCAAGCCGTCCAAGTGCGCGTCATAGTGCGTATCGTAATCGACCAGCAGAATAATCGTGCCCGTGCTTTCGTCGATGACCGGCACCGGGTTCATGTACGCCTCGGTAGTTCGGCTGGTGAGCACGATGCGCAGAGGTTCCCACATCAAGTTCGCCTCGCGCGACCTGCCGGCGGGCACGGGTCCTGGGTGCCGTTGAGGATTCCATTCACGAGTATTCCCTACACTCCGCTTCATCACCAAGTGGGTCGGTGTGCCGTCCTCGCCGTTATCTTTTCGACCTTCACAAAACGCCAGAACGGTTCCCTTCCTGGTGCAGATGATCGAGGGAATGCGGTACGTATTGATGTCATCTTGGCCGCCAATGAAGACTTTAGTCTCTTCGAACAACGGCTCAGCGGCGAGCGCCAGACCGGGTGCCAGGCCAGCGCTATCGTCGCCAGCCCGATGGACGTGATCAATTCGCTTCCTCCATTCTGAGACTGCATGTTCCATCCTGAAGTCCGGGAGAAGTTACTCTGACGTTGATGGTGCCTGGCGATGATTCAGACAACACGTTGATCGCGGCCATCCCCCAGACCGCATCCAGGACCGGCGTGCCAAGCAGGCGCCCTGGACCCTCGGCGCGAAACGTGAGCCATGGCATGGCATCTGGAACAATGGCTCCGTCCTTGTCGGCGATAACCGCCACCACGCGTACGGCATCCCGGCCATCCGCTCTTAGCGACTGGCGGTCCGGCTGCAATAGAATCCGATATGGCTTGCCCGCCGTGGTTCTCTCGTCCACGTATCGGTTGCCACCCTTCACGCCAACCGCGCGCAGAATTCCGGGCTCGTAGGAAACATTCCTCCACACGAAGGGGCCATGGCGAAGGCTGGTACCGCGCGGCAACTGCGGCCATCCCTCCCAAATGCCGTAGCGTTTCCACTCCGCAACCAGGCTTTCGGTGGATTCCGGCTTTCTCTTCCCCATCGATTTCCCGTTGAGATAGAGCTCGACCTCATCGCAGGTGGAGTAGATGCGAACCATTTTCGGCTTTCCTTCCTGCCCCGGCCAGGTCCAGTGGCCCACAATGTGCACGAACGGATCATCGGTCCACTGGGCTTTCACAAACCAGTAACTGGCTTTTGGAATCCGCCACAAGTCGCTTAGGCCGCGGTAGTCGCCGCCGTTAAATCTGGTCCCCCATGGCCGCGCTTCTGGTGGACCATAAAAGTCAAAAATGCCTTTTGTGCCTTCGCACGCTGCGCAACCGGCGTCAAACATCTCCCACTTGGCGGTTGCCATCCACGGCATTGACTCGAACTTGATCCAGCTTGCTTCCTGCACGATCGCGCCGGTCAATTCGGATGGAATGGTGGTGCGCCGGTATTCGGAGACGATGCCGACACCGTTCTCCGGGATGTCGCTGCCTGCCGGTTCGACGATGAGCCCGCGTTCGTTCTTGAATGCACCCCACTCATTCCAGAGCCATTTCCAATCCGGGTGTTCATCCGCCAGCTTCTGAAAATTGTAGTACGCGTTGTTGGTCGGGTCGTGAACGTCCGTGATGTTCGGGTTGACACGCCCGGCGGTCCAGCGCGTCGGGTCGAGCTGGCGCGCCTTCTCAGCAATCTCCCGGAGATCCTGAATGTACGGATAGCCGGTCATGTCGTCGGCGATTCCCCAGATAATGATGGACGGATGGTCGCGGTCCCTCCGGATCATCTCCGCCATCGCCATCAGGCAATTGTCGATGAACTGGCGCGTATAGCGGGAGTCTCCCTTTTCGGTCATCGGTCCCGGCGTATAGTCGTAAATTTTGATGTTGGGGATTTCCTCCCAGACAAGCAGACCGAGTTCGTCGGCCGCCTCCAGAATGCTCTTGTCCTGAACATAGTGCGACGTCCGCACCATGTTCGCGCCGAGCTGCTTGATGATCTCCATGTCACGCCTGCTGATTGCGTCGGGAAGCGCATCACCCAAGTAACCGTAGTCCTGACGGCGATTGACGCCGTGTATGTTGATGAACTCACCGTTGATGGTGTAGCCTTTGCCCGGCACGTAATTCATCACACGAACGCCGAAGGGTGTATTGAGTTCGTCTGCGAGAGCGCCACCGCGATAGACACGGCTGCGCAGCGTGTAGAGGTTCGGATGGGCGGGATGCCAGAGGTCGGGATTCGTCAATGCCAGAACCACCGGCTCAAAGACGTCCGTGCCATCGGCCGCGATCGTCCTGCTTTGCTCCGCGCCCGCCACCGTTTTGCCGTCTCGCGCGATGACCTCAGAGATAACTTTAATCTCCACCGGCGAGCCCAGCGTGTTCCTAATCTCGGTAGTTACGCGAACCGTGGAGTGGGCAGGGGTGACTTCCGGCGTGGTAATGGAAACGCCTCCATCCGGAATCAAGACCGGACCCGTGATGTGCAGCCAGACGTCGCGGTACAAGCCGCCGTAGATTGCGATATTGGTCTCGTTCGCAGGCGGTATGTCGGGACTGTTCGTGTCGTCCACGCGCACTGCCAGCACGTTTCCATCTCCCGCCTGCAGCAGTCCGGTAACATCCAGCACAAAGCCTGTGTAGCCTCCCACATGCTCGCCCGCCGGCCGGCCGTTCACCCAGACTTTGGTAACCTGCGACGCGCCCTCGAATTCGAGCAGGGCTCTCTTACCACCAGAAAGATCCGGAACAGAAAAGGTCCTTCGATACCAGCCGATACCCCGCCAGTGGTTGAGTGCGACCCAAGGGCTGTGCGCCGTCTGGTCCCAGGAATGTGGGAGGAAGACCTTGGCCCACTCGGATGCATCGAAATCCCGCTTCCAAGCTTCCCTGAATTGCCATTCAACAGCCGAACCAGGTGCGGTCTGCCTTTGAAACCGCCAATCTTCATTCAGGCTGATCTTCCGGCGAACGGGAGTGAATGTACGATCAGTCTGCGCCTGGGATGCTGCGGGACAAAGCAACAGCGCGCATAGGACCGCAACTTTAGAGGCCTGATTCAAGTTTAGTCCCCCCGGGGAATTCAAAATGCAGCGGCAAGCGATCACCGACGCTGAACCTGGCGGGCAAGTGAACGCACCTCCCGCCAGCGCCAGTGAGTCACACTAGAATTCGAACCGGGCTCCGAGCATGATACTCCGCATGCTGGTGTTCGATCCGTTAACGCCGCGGCCGGTTAGGCCTGTGATGGTAGCGACATTGATGGAACTGATATCCGTGTTCGGATTCCCGAGGTTTGGATGATTGAAGGCGTTAGTCGCCGTCGCCTGTAGTTTGAAACGAATCTTCTCATGAATCTCGAAGAACTTGAACAAGCCGATGTCGATGTTCGCCAAACCCGGGCCGACGATCACGCCGGGCGAACTGTTCCCGATTGTCCCAGGAGCCGGCACGGCGAAAGCCGCCGTGTTGAACCACCGTTGGGCCGCCGCATTGGAGAGCTGCGGGTCTCCGATCAAGTTTGGACGCTCGCCAAACACGCGTGCATTGGTGGTGTCCGGACAGTTGCTACAGGCCGGATCGAGGAACTGGCCGCTCTGCAACACCAAAATGGCTGATGTCTGCCAGTTACCGAATGCCTCTTGCGCCCATTTCGGCAGGCTCGAGCCGTACGCTTTGCCGGTTCCGAACGGCACTTCCCAAATCGCGTTGCCTACGAAGCGATGACGGGAGAGTCCGTTCTCGTTGCCGCTATCCAGCCCCAGATTCCAGGCGTATTCAGGCCAGCCCATTATGTCGCTGCCCCGCAGGTCCGTCACTACTTTCGTATGCGTGTAACCGAGGTCGAAGGTCAGGCCCTTTGAGTACTTCTTCTGGAGTTGCAACTCGAACAGGTGCCCTATCTCCGAGCCGCCATTCTGGCCCACATAGGCGTTGTAGTAGTTAGGATAGACCAGGTTCCATTCGTTGTTCGGATTGTCGCTGATGTGAGGTTGGTTCAGGTCCTGATAGAACAGCGTTTCGAGTGTGTGGTGCCCGCGGTAACTGGCGCGTGCCACCATGGAATCCCCAAACTGTTTCTCCACGGTGAGGTTGAACTGCTCCGTGTAAGGCGTGCGTACACTCTTGGCCAGCCCGCTTATGTACAACCCGGGAAAGTCGCCCGCGCCCGACATGGTGAACGGGTTAGGGAACTCGAACGCCGGCGTGCCATCCACCATACGGTTATGGAAGGTCTGTTGGAGGCTGAACGGGCCCCCAAAGTAACTGTTGATCATCGCCCAAGTGAGCAAAGGCGTATAAAAGAGGCCAAATCCGCCCCGAACGACCACCTTGTGGGGCAGCCGGTAGGCAAAGCCCGCGCGTGGACCCCAGTTCTGATCCGAACTGACGAGTGAGCGGGCCGGGAAGCCCGCCTGGGCAGCCGTCTCAATCGGAATGTTCGTCGGGAAGACCGGGCTGACCAGCGTGTCGATGACCCGCTGCGTGGGCACCACAAGATCTCCGTTTGCGGGGTTGAATGTGTAACGCATGTTGTTCTGATCAACGGGCGTTGTGGTCTTTTCCCAGCGGAGACCGAAGTTCACAGTCAGCCTGGGGGAAACGCGCCAGTCATCCTGGATATAGGCTGCGTAGGTACCGTAATTGACAACCGCGTTTGGTCCCCGACTGTAGGTACCGCTGCTGTAAGGAATGCCGAGAAGAAAACTCGCATAATCGAATCCGCCGTCTCCGCCCGCCGACTCGGTGCCGAATCCCTGGAAGTTCACTACTCCGAAGTTCTGGGAAGTATCGCTTGTAATCTCGTTGACGTAGTAACGCCGGATCGAGAAGCCGGCTTTTATCGTATGTTGGCCGCGCGTGATGCCAAGGTTGTCCAGAACCTCCTTGGTGCTCATGTTCCAGCCGTTGTTGGCGTCGGAATAATAGCCGGTGAAATTCGTGAAGTTGATTTGCGGGAAGCCGTATAGACCATTGAGAGCGCTCGCGTTTGGAAGTTGGAGGCCTGTGGCGCTGAGAATATCGGAACCCATCGTCGTGCCGTGGTACGCGGAATTGTCCGCGCTATAGCCGAACCGGAACTCATTGACGATCGAGGGCGAGATCAGGTGCGTCTCGGAAATGTAGGCGTTGGTCGTGTCCCGGTTTTGGACCTTATTGAAGAGCGGCAGTCCGTTATAATTGCTGTCTTCATTTTGGTGCCGGTACGTATACCGGGCAGAGATCGTGTCCTTACCGTCACGGAAGTTGTGGTCCACGCGAGCGGTCGGGTAGTAGTGAGGATGCGCGTTCGGGAAAGTGTCAAGGAAGTTCTGAACGTAGGACCCTGCTGGGCCGAAATTGGGCAGCGGCATGTATTGCGTACTCTGGAAGTTCTGTGAAACCTGGTTGATTCGGCTGGAAGGAATGACATTACCCGGGAATGGCTTCCCGGTAGTGGGATCGTAGATGGTGACCCCTTGTGCGAGTAGCGCGGAAAAATCGCCATTCTTCATGGCCTGCGTCGGTACGCTGGCCAGCGTTTCGTAACTTCCCGGCTGCACAAGCTCTTCCCAATCGAAGAAAAAGAACGTCCGGTTCTTTCCGTTATACAAGTGTGGGATGTGGACCGGGCCCCCAATAGTTCCGCTGAAGAATTGCCGGTACGGACCGTCGGGTTTGCTGTGAGAGAAATACCCCGCCGCATCGAGGGCATAGTTGTTAGTCTGCCAGAATGCGCTGCCGTGCAACTCGTTCGTTCCCGAGCGGGTTGATAGCGAGATGGTGGCGACGTCGCCGAACTCGGCCGAAGGCGTAGCCGTCACTTCGGTGATGTCCTGTACCGCATCGAGCGACATACTCATCAGAGGACCGCTCCAGGCGCCCCACGCCGGTGCCATGCCGCTGACTCCATCGATTGAATAGAAGCCGAACGAGCTGCGTTGGCCGGCGAGGTAACCCCCGTCCTGATTTGACGACGACAAGTAGCGATAGTTCATCGCTCCCCCGGGTGAGTTCACCGGCAAATCCAGGATCTCGTTCCGGGTCACGACGGCGCCCAGTTCAGCGTTCTCGGTGTTGAGCGCCGGCGCCTCGGCGCTCACCTCCATCTTCTGCGCCATGTCTCCAACCTGGAGGGAAGCGTCAAAACGAACGGTTGCCTGCGTGGCCAAAAGGATCTCCTTGCTGACCACTTCCTTAAAACCTTCTTTGGCCACAGTGATCAAGTAGGTCCCGGAAGGCAGGTCCGCGAACGTGTAGTTCCCCGAAGAGTTTGAATTGGTTATTCGCTGGACGCCGGTTCGGGTCTCAACCAGTACCACTTTGGCCTCCGGAATCAGAGCGCCGCTTGCGTCCGTGACTAGGCCCACCACAGTGCCCGTGAACGTCTGCGCCATGAGCGGTGCCAGGCACAGGACGAAAAGAGCTGAAATCGCAAGGTACCACCTCAACTGGCGACGGCTTCGAGTGAACATGAACTCCTCACTTCCTTATGTATAGGCATCTTCCACAAACCCATTAGGAAAGGCGTGCGGGTCGAAAAGGGCAATTTGGCAGCCACCCCGGTTACCTCCTGGCGACCTGCCACTTGCTACGTCCTGGTCGTTGAACTGCGTTATTTCACGCAGCTTTACAAGGCTCATCTTCCCCTGATCGGCGAGTTCATGTTAAATCTCTAACGCTTCGGCAACAAGCGTATGTGGCGTAACCTAACGCGTTAGAACCAGGCTGGATTGCTCTGTAACAACGAGCACGATCAATGCATTAGAAGCGGTATAGTCAGGGTAATGCCTCTCGGGATCAGGGTGGGGGGACAATCGGAACCGGACGGGACTCCGGACCAGCCAGGCGCTCCTCCAGCACCGGTGGAGGCCGGCGATTCGCTGCTTCCGGATGACGTTCGCGCCGAACTCGAGCGCGTCCTCGCCAGTTCCGTGCTGCGGCAGTCGGGCCGGTTGAGCCGCTTCCTCAAGTTCGTTGTTGAACAGCATCTTGCCGGCAACGCGAATCAACTGAAAGAGTCCGTACTGGCCGTCGAGATTTTTGACCGCGAGCCCTCATACGACTCTCACGTGGATTCGATCGTGCGAGTCGAAGCGCGGCGTCTTCGCGATAAGCTCGACCGGTACTACTTGGGTGACGGTTCCGGCGACCCGATCATCATCGCTCTGCCCAAGGGCAGTTACGCTCCCACTTTCACGGTCCGCGCCGGCCCGGGCGCCACCTCGCCGCAAGAATTAACGCCTGCCGGACGAGTTCGGCGGCAGGTATCCGTCAGGATTGTTGGTCTAACGGCGATGCTTTGCATATTGGCCACCCTCGTGTTGACCCGCTGGATCGGATCACACGCGGCGCACCCGGCGCCGCCGCTCCGAAGGCTCACGTCGGACCCTGGCCTGACCTTCCAGCCTTCGATCTCTCGCGACGGAAAACTGCTGGCGTATTCCTCAGATCGAAGCGGAGACGGAAACCTCGATATCTGGTTGCAGCAAGTCTCCGGAGGATCACCGTTGCGGCTGACCGACAACGCGGCGGACGATCTGGACCCTGCATTTTCGCCGGACGGCACAATCATCGCGTACCGTTCGGAAGGCGAAGCCGACGGCATATACTTTGTGCCCACTCTCGGGGGCAAACGCACACTGCTGGCGGGCGGCGGCTACCGCCCACGGTTCTCGCCTGACGGCGCACGGATCGCTTACTGGACCGGCGAGCGAACGTTCCGAATGGCGAAAATCTACATCGTGCCATCGGCAGGAGGCAATCCCGTTCAGCTCCAGCCCGAGTTCCGCTATGCGGCGTTCCCGATTTGGTCACCGGACGGCCGCTACATCGTATTTGTCGGCAGCAAAGGTGAGATGGTCAGGGAAGAATCCAACACGGACGACTGGGACTGGTGGGTTGCGCCAGTTTCGGGAGGTCCCGCCATACGGACCTCGGCACGCAAGATCTTTGAGGCGCAAGGGTTGCGTCCACCGGAGAGCGCGAATGCGCATCACCGCATCGTACCCGATGGTTGGACCTCCTCGGGGTTCCTCATCTTCTCCGCCCGATTGGGTAACCAAACCAACATCTGGCGGCTGCCCGTCTCGCAAAGGACCGCGCGGGTGAGCGGTGAGGCGGAACAACTCACCTACGGCGCCGGACGCGAGGATCACCCCAGTATGGCGGAGGACGGCGCACTCGTCTTCAGCGCCCTCACTCATAAGTCGGATGTTTGGGCCCTGCCCGTTAACCAGGGGACCGGCGATCAGAACGGGCCGATTACACGATTGACTTCCGGCGAAGGAAATTACACGACCCCGGTTATTTCGCGGAGCGCTGATCGTCTGTCCTTCGTTTCCGACCGGACCGGCAGCGCGGACGTATGGGTGAAAGATCTGAAGACTGGCCGGGAGATCGCGCTCACAGCACCACGCCAGAATGAAGTGTCTCCCATTTTGTCGCCGGATGGGTCCAGGGTAGCTTTCGGATATGCAGCGCCGTTGCGCCAGACCATAGTGTCTGTGCCGTTCAGTGGTGGCAAGACGACTCAGCTATGTCTCGATTGCGGCGAGCCGCGTGCTTGGCTCCCGGACGGCGCTGGTTTGCTATACCAGCGTTTGTCTCCGAAAGGAGATTCCCTCATCGGCGTTCTGGAACCATCGGGCCGATCGGCAATCCTGCTTCAGTCGAAAGAGAGTGCGCTATTTTCGCCATCCATGTCGCCCGACGGAAAGTGGCTGGCTCTGATTGTCCGCACACCACCAAACGATCACCGCATCACGGTGGTTCCTATTCGCGCAGGATCCGCGGCTGCCAGGCCAGACTGGATTCCGGTGACAGAACGCGGCCCATTTGTTAACAAACCGCGGTGGTCGCCGAGCGGCAATTTACTCTATTACATATCGGACCGCGACGGATTCGTTTGCATCTGGGCGGCACGACTCGATCCCGTCACGAAGAAGCCGGTGGGTGATCCCAAGCCCGTGGTCCATTTCCATACCAGCCGCAATTCACTCGACAACGTGTACGGGCAGGAGCTGTCGGTGGCCGATCATGAACTAGTTTTCAGTCTCGGTGAACGTTCCGGCAACATTTGGCTGGCCCCTGGCCCCAGATAAGGCAGATAACGCTGTAGAGTTACCCGCATCCACCTCCAGCTCAATTGTTCAGTTGCTTAAGGCTCCTTGAATGATATGGCATCGGGGACGTGACTCTTGTGCACGAGAGGTTCAAGAGAGCCCGCGTCCCGAACGGGATTCACCTGCGCGAAAGTGCATCCCGGACTAACTCTCTGGTGCCGTGGAACTAAGGCCGAAAGAAAGGAGCCCAACGAATCCCACTCCTTTGTGTTCCACTCCCGCATACTCCATCTGTTTCCGGATCCTTTTTCGATGGACTTTCATTGATGTTGTTTGACTACTGTGCGACGCCAAGATGGATAATAATTGATCGTCAAGAAAACAAAGTAAGTGCCGGCTTCAGGCCAATTTCAGGCCAACCTTCCCACGAGGAACCTATCGACGCCCCGGGAGCTGCCGCAAAGACCTCGGCCGAGATGCAACAGTTTCAGGCCGCCGTGAATTCCCGGCACGCTTCTGGAACGCTGTCGCGGCGCTCGGCCGCCCTAGTCGCACCATTCTTTGAAATCGTATCGTGTGCCAGTGTGAATCATTATGCGCTAGCCTAGACGATCGATGACATTTACAAGTGATCCGATGTGCTGTGCCCCTACGGGCGACCGATGCGGCGAAGGAGTCGTGTGGCGGCCCGAAGAACAAGTGATCTACTGGACCGATATCAACCGCTTTTTGATTCACCGGTTCGACCCCGCAAACGGATCCGTCAAGTCCTGGTTATTTGACGAGCCCGTCACCGCCGTGCTCCTGACCGATCGCGACGGCACGCTTGCCGTTGTGCTCGGATCGCGCGTCATTTACTGGGAGCCGTCGTCCGATTCGAGGCGCGATCAGGGATTCCGGCTTCCGGGCTGGCCGGCTGTGCGCCTGAACGACGCCGGTATCGATCCGACGGGATGGCTTTGGGCGGGTTCCATGCAGAATAACGTGAATGCGGATGGCTCCGAAGGGCCGATTGATCAAACGTGCGGCGTTCTGTACCGGATCGATCCGCATGGCGCGGCGAGCGACATTCCGGATCGCATAGGGATCTCGAATACTTTCGTTTGGAGCCCTGACCACACGCGATTCTATTTTGGCGACACGCTTGAAAACGCCATCCGGCAGTACGACTACGATGGAGTTACCGCGTCGATCGGCCGGCCAAATCCCTTCTTCAGCGGATTCTCCCGGGGCTTGCCCGACGGTTCCGCGATCGATGAGCAGGGCTACGTGTGGAACTGCCGATGGGATGGCGGCTGCATTGTACGGGTCGCGCCGGATGGGCAGGTAGACCGTGTGATCGATTTGCCGACTCGAAACATCACGAACTGTACCTTCGGCGGCAAGGATTTGAGCATTCTTTACGTCACGACGGCCGCTTCCCCCGATGCGGGCGACCGGCTGGCGGGCAGCCTGTTCGCTATCGAGACCTCCGTTCGCGGGATGCCGGAAGGCCGTTTTCGGATAGCCGGATAATGATCCGCGTAGTTTTGAGTTGACAGCAACAATTCGCCGGTTCTAGTCTACGAGATGCGCTATTCGGAACGCGTAGTCCGCATACCGAAACGCTGAGTGTTTTTTTGGACAAGGGGAATTGATGAAGATTGTCGATTTGAAGACGACGCCCGTGACCGTTCCGATGGAGGCCCCGCTCCGCTGGAGCCTGGGGGTGGAGCGAGGCACCACCCGCACCATCCTCGAAGTCATTACAGACGAGGGCATCGTGGGGATCGGTGAGACCTATGGCGGATCCTCCACCGCCAACGCACTGCAATCGCTGCGCGAAATGGTGACGGGTACCGATCCGTTTGAATTCGAGAAAACGCTGAAGCGGCTGCAGGTATTTTGCATCTCCTATGAGACCTTCGTTGCTCCCCACGTGACAGCCGCACTTGATATGGCATGCCTCGACATTGTGGGCAAGGCGCTCAACCGGCCGGTCTGCAGCCTTCTGGGAGGAAAGCATCGGGATCGTGTTCCGTTTTCCGCGTACCTCTTCTTCCGCTATCCGTCGGCTGATGGGAAGGGCGGGGAAGACTCGCCGGAGAAACTCACGGAGCAGGCTCGGATGTTAGTGGAGCGGTATGGCTTCGAAGCCTTGAAATTCAAGGGTGGCGTGCTCCCACCCAAGCAGGAACTCCGCGCTGTCAAGCTCTTGCGTGAGGCGTTCCCGGATCTACTAATTCGCTTCGACCCGAATGCTGCCTGGTCGGTCTCAACCTCCATCAACACGTTGCGAGGCATGATGGAGTATGACCTCGAATACGCCGAGGATCCCACGTGGGGCATTGAGGGCATGTCGCTCGTGCGGAAGGACGTGCCGGTGCCTCTTGCCACCAACATGTGCGTCATCAACTTCGACCAAATCCCGCTCGGGGTGCGCACGCGCTGCATCGATATCATTCTTTCTGACGTTCACTATTGGGGCGGTCTTGCCGCCAACAAGCGCCTGGCCGGCGTTTGCGAAACGTTCCAGATCGGCTTGGGCATGCACAGCGACCGAGAACTGGGCGTTTCCACAGCGGCGCAAGTACATCTGGGCGCCGCGCTGCCTTACATGAGCTACGCTTGCGACTCGCATTATCACCACCAGGCCGACGACATTATCACGAAGCCTTTCGAGTACGAGGGCGGGTGCTTCGAAGTGCCTCCGGGCCCAGGTCTCGGCGTGACGTTGGATCGCGAAAAGATCGAAAAGTATGCCCGCTTGCACGAGGAAGAAGGTGAGGCGGGAGAGTTCCTCGATCCCTACCGGCCGGAGTGGGTTCCCAAGCTGCCGCTTTGGTAGGGATCGCAGTGAAACACAAATCCTGTTCGGTTTCGAAGACGCAGTGGCGCGAACGGGAGGCCTACGAGTTGTCGAACGGCGCCATCCGTCTGGTGACGCTGACAGGCGGCGGTCACCTTGCCCGGTTCAGCCTCGCGTACGACGACCCGCCGGTCAGTCCCTTGTGGACGCCTCCATGGGAAACGATTGAGCCGTACAACTATCGCGCCGGCCGGCACGCTTCGCGGTACGGCAGCTTAACGGAAGGCAAGTTGCTATCGGGCCTGGCGGGCCACAGCATCTGCCTCGACTATTTCGGATCGCCGTCCGTGGAGGAAGCTCAGCAAGGATTGTCGCAGCACGGGGAGGCGCCAAGTGTGCGGTGGGTTGCGGGGCGGCCCCGTGTCACCACCCGTGAGGCATCACTCAAGATGCGAGCGCGACTGCCCGCGGCACGGCTCGATCTCGATCGGGAGATCACGATTTGCGGCGATGAGCCCATGGTCTACTTCCGGGAAACCGTGACCAACCTGGCGAAAGCCGATCACTTTTTCCATTGGACGCAGCACGTCACGCTTGGACCTCCGTTTCTGACGCCGAAGGAAGTGACGGTCTCGCTGCCGGGGACGCGGGGCATGACCTTCCCGCACGGCTATGACGAAGGCAAAGCGCTGCTGCGATCGGGAGAAGCCTTTGCCTGGCCCGAGGCGCCGAAGAATTCCGGCGGAACCGTGGATTTGTCCCGTCCTCTATCGCAGGAAGGCTTGGGCTTGGTGGCGGGAGTACTTCTCGATGCAAATACCGATGTGGGCTTCATCGCAGCCGTGAACGATCGCCTCAATCTCCTGATCGCCTATTGCTTTCGCTGCGCCGATTTTCCGTGGGTCGCCATCTGGGAAGAGAACCGCGCCGTAGCCGCGGTTCCATGGTGCAACCGGACGGTCGCGCTGGGCTTGGAATTCGGAACCACGCCGCTGCCTGTGCCTAGGCGGGAGAATTTCATCGCGGGCGGGCCGTTGTTCGGAGTGCCGACCACCACGCATGTTCCGGCGCGCGGCCGCAAGACCGTTCGTTATGCGGCCTTGCTGGCCAAGACACCGCCGCGATTTACGCATGTCGAGAAGATTTCGTTCGAGGGCGAGTCCATCCTGATCAGCGGTGGGCCTAAGGACGGACCCATTCGCGTGAAAGCCTCGCGGTTGCGCGAGCTGTTCGATTAGGTTCGTTTCTACGGCTCGTGGGGCGGCTTGAGTCGCGCGTCCAACTCAAATGCTTTTTGGAATTCCTGGCGTGCGCGGGACTCGTTGTGCTGCTCTTTCAGCGCCAGCCCTAACTGGAAATGCGTTTCCGCCAATCCCGCGTCGACGCTGAGTGCGAATTCGAGCTTCCGCACCGCGCCCGGCAAGTCGTGAGCCTGCATCAGCCGCTTGGCCGCTGCCGTGGCGAGCTGAGCAGCTTGTTGAAGCTTGAATTTGTTCCGAAGTTGCTCAGCCTCGTGAAACGCCTTGGCTGCGCCATCGACATCTCCCTTCTGCTTTTCCAGAATGGCGAGCTGCTGGTAGGCAGACGGGTTCGGGCCCAGCCGCAGGACCGCTTGAACGGTTGCCAGGGCCCCATCCAGATCCCCCTTCTGCCGCTGCGCCTCCGCCAGGGGAAAATAGGCCGGTGAGAAATCCGTGTGAGTCCGGACGAGCAACTGTAGCTGGCCGATGGCTTCGTCCAGCATGCCGGCCTGCCAGTAGGTCTCGCCGAGCTCGAATTCTGCGGCGGGGAAATCGGGCTTGATTTCGAGGCTTTTTCGCAACAGGTCTCTGGCTCCCTCATCGTCCTGACGATGCTTTTGCGCGACAGCCAGGTTGTACAGGAGCTCGGGATTACTGGGGTCTGCTTTCAACAACGCGGTGTATTCGCGCGCCGCGCTGTCCCAGCGGCCGGTTTGCAGATAGCAGAGGCCAAGGCTGCTCCGCGATGCCAGGTCATTCGGATCGGAGGCGACCATGCGCTCGATTTCCGGCAGTGCGCTCTCCACATCTCCTAAATTCATCCAAATGACGGCCAGGTTGCTTCTGGCGTCGAGATCGTCGGGCTGGATTTGAATCGCTGTGCGGAATTCGCCGATCGCGTCAGCCAGATATCCCTCGTGAAAAAATGCTACCCCCAACGCTGTGCGCAACTGCCCGTCGGCCGGCAGTTCGAGAACGGCATCGCGCAACTCCCGAATGGCCATTTCGTAGTTCCCAGCTTGCTCCGCGGCGGCGGCTCGCTCGGAGTGAGACTGAGCAGCTACGGTTTCGCAAGAGACTACAGCCACGATGAGCAAGAAAGCAGACCGGTTCATTCAGTGAACGTGCTCGGGCAACAACGGATGGGCGTCGGCGTCCACCGCCGCTCCACGCAAGTGAACTTCGCACATTTCATCGGTGGCGAGAAATCCCCAGGTGACTCTCTTGGGAGGCGCATTCGGATTGCGTGGATTGCTCGCCGAGTTGTCGTACGTGACTTCCATATCCAGGCGTGTCCCCGCGGGCAAGCGCAGTGGCGAGGCGAACCAGTAGTTTTCCTGCCAATCGAAATTCCAATGCCGGATCAACAGCAAACGCTTCAGTTCTCCATCGGGCAAAGTTGCGGTCACTTTGAATCCCGTCGCGAGAAAATGGGCATGGGCGAAGATGCTAAAGGCGTCCACGTCTGTCGGCACGTAGGAAAAGGCAGTGACGAGATGGTCGCGCTGGCCCGCTGGGATGTCCACGTCGTAACTGGTGACCGACAGGTCGAGCGGTGTCCGCAGGGGCGGCTGTTGCGAGAAATAGAGCCCAATCGCCGCCTGCACCTCGCGGTCTTGTTTCTGCGGCCGCAGGTGGAGCTGCACCACTAAGTCGGAGTTCTTTTGCAGAACCGTGGCGATTCCCTCGGGATCCGCATGCGCCACCGTGCCGGCGGTCCACATCGTCAGCATGCCCGGCATGGCAAAGCCGAAGCCGCCGCCGCATGGATAGCCCTCTCCCACGGATCTCTCAAGCCGCCGGCCCGCCCGGCGTGGATCCTGGACCACGATGGCATGGTGCACCACGCCGCCTGTTCCAGGCCGCAGTTCCACGGCACGCACGTATCGATCCGAAGTCAGACCCGCCGGCAATACAAAGCAACGATAAGACTCTGCGTCGTTGGCCCGAACCTCGAAGGCTTGCGGCATCGTCAGGATTAAATCGGGCTTGCCGAGTTGCCATCCGCCGGGGAATTGCGGAAAGGGCGGCAAGTCCTTTGTCTGACCCTCAGGAGCACCGCTGGCGGCCCACTGCGCGATGGTCCGAATCTCTGCTTCTGTCAACCGGCGGTCGTTGGAAAAGTCCTGATAGCCGGGTTCAGGCTGCCAGGGCGGCATATGGCGGGATTCCGTTGCCCGCGCAATCTGTCCGGCACGGATCTTCGCGTCCTGGTAGCTCAACAACGGAAACGGAGCAGCCTCGCCGGCATGATGGCACATCGCGCAATGCCTGAATAGCAAGGGCGCAACGTCTTTGCAGAAGGTCGGAGTTGGCCCGTTGTCCCGCCTTGGCAACGTGGAGGATGGCTGCCCCGCGGCGGTGGCGACCAGCATGATGATCGCGGCGAAACATCCTCCTGCCTTCCCCATTCTGACCTCCATCGGAGATTTAGAACCGCATTATACCCGGTGATGTCATTAGCGAACGGGTTTCCCAAACGGCGCCTTAAGGCGCGTTGGCGCTGAAAACGTCTTGACAAGTTTCGCCCGAGTTCTTTAGACTCTCAGATTGTGAAACAACCGTTTCGCAATTCGGAATGAAAGAACGCGAAGATCGAAACTTCCTGAAGGTGGTCGCCAAGACTTTTCGCGTCATTGAAGTTATCGCCCAACACCCCGAAGGCATTCAGTTGGGCGAGCTTTCGCGAAAGTGCGCGGGCCAGCCGAAAGCCACAATTTTTCGCATCTTGCACACGCTGAAGGAGCTCGGCTATGTCCAACAGGACGAGCGGTCTTCCGCTTACCGGCTGACGCACCAGGTGGAATGGCTGGGCCGCAGTGAATCACGGGAAACGCTGAAACGCGTGGTGCGCCCCTACCTGGAGCGCCTGCGCGCGCAGTTCGAGCAGACCGTGGCGCTGGCCGTCCTCGATGACGATCAGCTGCTGTATATCGAAATCCTGGATGGGCTGCGCTCCATACGCATGAACGCGACCGTGAACACGTACGCGCCGCTGCACTGCACGTCGCTGGGAAAAGCCATCCTGTCTCAGCTCTCGCCGGAAGAACGGACGCGGCTGCTCAGCCGGCTGCCCCTGGCGAAGCTGACTCCGAACACCATCACTTCGGTCCCCCCTCTGGAGCGTCATCTGGCCGAAGTTCGATCGCAAGGCTACGCCATAGACGACGAGGAAACCGAGGAAGGCGCGCGCTGCGTAGGCGCTGCGATCTGCGGCCACCAGGGTAAGCCGGTGGCGGCCGTCAGTGTGTCGGGTCCACTCAGCTTTCTGCCGCCTGAGCGCATTCCCGAACTGGCCCGTGAGATCAAGAAAGTCTGCCGTTCGATTTCGGAATCGATCGGCGCGCAGGGACGTGGAAGCGACGCATCCGGGAGCCGGGGGCCGGCTCGTTCATGAACTTCAGCCATTCCGAGCAGTTGTGGGACGAGTCGAAAAGGTTTTTGGCCGGTGGCGTCAGCAGCATGCTGCGGTCCGCAAGCAAGCCTCTGCCGCTGTTTTTCCGCGCGGCATCGGGAAGCCGGCTCACCGATGTCGATGGGAACAGTTTCATCGATTACACGCTCGCCTGGGGCCCGTTAATCCTGGGGCACTCGCATCCGGAAGTGGTCAACGCGGTAGCCGGACAGCTCGCGCAGTTTCAGCTTTTGGGAGCGCAACACAATTTGGAAGTGCGTGTGGCACGCAAGCTTTGCGATGTCATCCCCTGCGCGGAACGCGTGGCGTTCAGCAGCACGGGTTCAGAGGCGGTTCAGCTCGCTTTCCGCCTGGCGCGCGAGTTTACCGGACGGCGCAAGATCCTGAAATTCGAAGGACATTATCACGGGTGGCCCGATGGTGTGCTGGTCAGTTACCGTCCTGCGCTGGCGCCGGATTCGAACTACGACCCGCAGCTTGGCTCGGGAGGGCAGACACCTTCCGTGGTGGACGATGTCGTGGTGCTTCCGTGGAACGACCTTGACCGTGTTCGCGAGTTGTTGAAACAGCATGCGGACCAGATTGCCGCGATCATCCTGGAGCCCGTGCTCTGCAATAGCAGCTGTCTTATGCCTGCTCCGGGTTATCTCCAGACGCTGCGGGATGTGTGCAACCAGTTCGGCGTTCTACTGATCTTCGACGAGGTCATCACGGGATTTCGTGTGGCCCTCGGTGGCGCACAGGAGCTTTTTGGTGTGGTTCCGGATCTCGCCACGTTCGGCAAAGCCGTGGCCGGAGGCTTTCCGCTCAGTTTGGTGGGCGGCAAGTCCGAGATCATGGATCTCATTTCCGCCAGGCGCGTGGTTCACGCAGGAACGTTTAACGGGAACCCCATAGTCCTGGCAGCAGCGGAGGCGACGGTCGATGCGCTGAGCCGCGACCATGGCGCCGCGCTAAATCGGATTCGGCGGCATGGCGACCTTCTGATGTCGGGGATCCGCAGGCGGGCGCAAGACACCCAGATACCGCTGCTCGTCAATGGGGTCGGCGCGGCCTTTCATCTCAGCTTTACCACCCGCACGGAGATGCGCAGCTATCGCGACACGCTGGATTGCGACATTCCGAAACGTGATGCATTTCTCCAAGCCATGCTCGAGCGCGGCATATATTTGCTCTCCGACGGACGTTGGTACATTTCGGCCGCGCATGACGAAACGGACATTCGGCACACTCTGGCGGCTGTCGAAGAATGCTTGGCGCTGCTTGGTAAGCCATCGAATTGAGGCGCAATACAGATGCTTAGAGAGAAAGTTGCGATCATAACCGGTGCCGGGTCTGGCATCGGCAAAGCCACGGCGGAGTATTTTGCGCAGCAGGGGGCGAAGGTTGTCGCAGCGGATTGGAATGCGGCATCCGGCGAAAACACGGTGGAAGGCATTGTGAATGGCGGAGGCACCGCCGTCTTCAGCCATACCGATGTCTCGATCGCCGCCCAAGTGGAACGGATGGTCGGCGTAGCGCTCGAACGTTTCGGGCGCCTGGACATTCTGGTGAACGATGCCGCCATCCAGGTCCTATCCAAGCTGGTCGAAACCACTGAAGCGGATTGGGACCGCACGCACAGCGTCAATCTGAAGGGCGTCTTTCTGGGCTGCAAGTACGCCATACCGGCTATGCGGAAGACCGGCGGCGGGGCGATCGTGAATATCGCGTCGGTTCTCGGCATTGTGGCCGATCCTGACCTGGCCGCTTATTGCGCTGCGAAGGGTGGCGTTATTTCTCTGACGAGGGTTGCAGCTCTGACCTACGGAGTGGATGGTATTCGTGTGAACTGCATCTGCCCCGGGGATGTGGAGACGCCCTTGGTGGTGGATTACTTCAACAAAGACCCGGATCCGGCCAAGTTGCGCCAGGAGATCTACTCGAAATACGCGCTGCGACGCATCGCATCGCCGCTGGAAGTGGCTCAAGTCGCGGCGTTTCTGGCTTCCAGCCAGTCGTCTTTCATGACGGGCAGCTCTGTGGTGATGGACGGCGGTTTGACGATCAAATGCTATTGACGGCGATGAAGCTGGCGCGACAAATCGGCGCAGCTTGCTTTTTTCTGATGGCAGGCGGCTTTGGCGCTTCGGGAGCAGAACTCGTGCTCTGGAACATTGGCAAAGTCGATCGAGCCACACGCGAATTCAATGACAAGTGGGATTTCGCGACGCAAGGCGATCCCACTTTCGTTATTGGCAAAAGCGTCACGGAGAAGGACTGGAGCGGCTTCCATCCGGGTTCCCGCGACCTGGCGCACGGCAGTCGGCCCCATCCTTTCGCAGTCTCGTTTGATCTGCCCGGCAATCCCGCTGGCGTTTTCAATCTGACCATAGATCTACTCTTCAAATCGGGCGGAGTGCCTCAATACGTGGTGGAGATCAATGGCAAAAAGGGACGGTTCTTTCCGAATCCGAAGCTCAGCGAGGAGATCGGTGATCCCGAAACGGCATGGAACATCGTATTCTCTCAACAGCGTCTCAACCTGGTTCTCCCGGCAGCGTGGTTTAGGAGCGGCGAGAATCGCGTGATCCTGACATGTCTCGACGACAACAGTCAGACCATTCTCGGACCCGCGAAGCCGTCTGGTTCAGAATCCGGCCTTTACTATGATGCCTTGCAGTTATCGAACGATCCGGATGGCAAGCTGTCCACCGCCACCGAAATTGACGCCCAACCGACGATCTTCTACCGTCATGCTGATGATGGCCTGCGCGAGGTCGTGACGCTGAAGGCGTCCGCCGCAGGACCTTTGCGTCATGGCTCCGAGACCCTGACTTTGGCCGGCCACTCATACACCTGCAATCTCGATTCGGATTATGACTTTGGCGACACGGCATGCGCCGTGCAGGTGCCGGAATTCCAGGGTCCGGCTCCGGCGCGACTCTCGATTCGCACTGGCGCAGGCGTTACGTCCAAGAATCTGCAATTGACCGCCGCCCGCAAATGGAAGCTCTTCCTGGCTCCCCAGATGCACCTCGATATGGGATACACCGACTATCGTCCGAATTCCTATGAGGTGCATGCCCGCAATATCGATGAGATCACGACGTTGCTGGAGAAGCGGAAGGATTTGAAGTTTAACCCCGACGGCGCCTTCATCTTTTCCGACTACTGGCAGAATCGCGGTCAGGGTCCGCGTGAGCGCGTACTCTCCATGATGCGGGAAAACCGGCTGACCCTGCCGGCCCAGCTCTTCACGATCAATACGGGCTTGGCCTCGCAGGAGGAGCTATTCCGGCTCTTCTACGCCAGTGCGGAATTTTCCAAATCCCACGGCATTCCCATCAAGTACGCCAACCAGACTGATGTTCCGGCTCACGTTTGGGCGGTGCCGTCCTATCTAAAGGCGATGGGGATCCGGTACTTCGCGATCTCGAGTAATCCTTTCCGTGGTGCCATCATCCCGAACGGGCGCGTCAACGCGAAATCGCCATTCTGGTGGGAAGGTCCGGACGGAAGCCGTGTGCTGACCTGGTTTTCACGGCAGTACCAGCAGTTTGAAGGGTTGTTCACGAAGAACAACAGCGAGGCGGCCGGCGTAAATGCCCTACCCATCTATCTGCAGACCTATTCGACTGCGGAGTACGCTCCCGACGCGGTGCTGATCTACGGAACGCAGTCCGACAATCGCCCGTTCCTGGCCAGTGAGCTGGATTTCCCCGACGAATGGAACAAAGACTTCGCTTTTCCCAATCTTCGGGTAGCGACGATTGACGAATTCTTTGAATATGTGGAACAGAACTTCGGCGCTTCACTCCGCACGATGAGCGGCGACGGAGGCGCATGGTGGGAGGAGATGGCCGCCTCTAACGCCCGCTTCGCGGCACAAGCGCGGAGGGCCAAGGAGCGCGCTTTGGCAGCGGAAACTTTCGCGGCGCTG
>Ga0335069_10001077_pt1 | contig 44028 bp, 33 predicted proteins | sample Lox_Sample_11_FD_206714 | JGI IMG/M metagenome (GOLD analysis project Ga0335069, IMG submission 206714) | Soil microbial communities from Loxahatchee National Wildlife Refuge, Florida, United States - Lox_Sample_1.1 | ecosystem: Environmental > Terrestrial > Soil > Wetlands | place: USA...
ATTCGGGTCGAGATCGACGGCCCGTTGATACAGGGGACGAGCAGCGAACTCGTCGCCCGTCTGGTGTTTCATATCCGCCAGAGTTAGCGCCTTCAAGGCGTCCAGCGAACTTGTAGTGGCTTCCGACAACGGCTTGTCATACTTCTGCAGAGAGGCCAGCGATTCACCCAGCTTGCGACGCAGGTTCGAACTCGCGTGATGCAGCGAATTCAGAACGTCTTCTTTGCTGTCCGCCTGAGATTGTTCCTGTGCCAGCGACTCGCCCGTCTTCGCGTTTACCGCGTCAAGAGTGATTACGTATTGACTTCCCAGGCTGGCGATGGAACCGTTCAGCATCGCCTTGATGCCATCGCGCTGGCAGATTTCCCGGCCGACGTCGGTCGTAATTCGATCGTCCTCAGGGCGGCCCATATATTGCAAGGTTTGTCTGATTTTCCGCTCCGGAAAAACGTTCAAATAGGGCGACTGGCCGAGGTCGACCGACACCGCTTTTTTGAGCGTTCCATCGAACACCGGATCCGTCGTGGTGTTCACGAAATCCGTTACCAAAATTGCGTCACGCTCGCTCATCATGGCGTGACCGCGGCGCATGAAGAAATTGGTTCCGATTCCAATCAGGGCGAGGACGACCACCGTGGCAATCACGTAGTTCCATTGGCGGTGTGACTTCTCTGCGGCGCGCCGTTGGCCGGAAGCGGTGACCGGATACATTCCCGATTCCGAGTCTCGTCGAACTCGCTTCAGGTCGGCGCGAACTTCGGCAGCGCTCTGGTATCGCAGGTCGCGATCTTTTTCCAGAAGCTTGGTGATGATTTCTTCGAGGTGCGCCGGGATCTCGGAATTCAGGCGCACCGGCGAAACGGGAGGACGATTCAGGATCGCATCGAAGACGACGGCGGAAGTTTCGCCATGGAAGGGCAGCTTTCCGGTCGCCATCTCGTATAGCACTGCGCCGAAGGAGAAGAGATCGGTGCGTGCGTCGAGGTCCTTGCCGCGTGCCTGTTCCGGAGACATGTATGCCACCGTGCCGACCGTAGATCCCGGGCTGGTCAGCATCTGGTCGTCGACCGTCACCGCGGATCCGATCGTCGATCCGCCGAGCAGGGCGCCGGACTTCTGCTGTTTCGCTAAACCGAAGTCGAGCAGCTTGGCGTGCTTGCGGTCGGTGACAAAAATATTCGCCGGCTTGATGTCGCGGTGAATAATGCCTTTGGAGTGCGCGGCGTCGAGAGCGTCTGCAATCTCGATAGCCAGCTCGATCACCACGTGCAAATCCATCGGCTTCATGCCAATCAGCTGCCGGAGGGTCTGACCCTCGAGCAGCTCCATGGCGATGAAGTGACGATCGTCTACGCGGCCGATCTCGTGGATGGTGCAGATATTGGGATGGTTAAGGGCCGATGCCGCCCGGGCTTCGGCCTGAAACCTTTCCAAGGCTAATGGGTCTCGTTCCAGATCGGGAGGAAGGAACTTAAGTGCGACATGTCGGCCCAGGCTGAGGTCTTCGGCCTCGTAGACGACGCCCATCCCTCCGCCGCCTAATTGCTGCAAGATGCGGTAATGAGAAATGGTCTGGCCAATCATGGGAAGGGGACAATTCCGATGTTAGGCCGCGGCCTATGGCGGCGTCAACGCGGGAGGCCGATGGCCCCCACCAGCCGTGTAGGCGTAGCAGTCGGTTCGGCTACAATCGCTCGATGCCATTTGATCGGCGACTTCTGGAAGCGAGGCTGGCGTTGGATCTGGTCGCATCTGCCGATATGCCTAGCATCGCTTGGGATGCCATTGAAGCGGGGCTAGATGGTCCTGCGACCCGGCGCTTGGGTGCTTACGATCGACCCACGTACTTTGAAATTGTTCACTTGATGCCGCTTGTGAGGCAGGAACTGGAGCTTTCTGAGATCACCGTCGGCGAAGCAGCCTTACGGCTGGCCAGCGACATCGCTAACGAAATCTTGCGAAGCGGAGATGATCCTCTTCTGCACGTTCGCGACTTTAGCGCGCTATGGATACGTAGCCAGTATGCACGTGAAATAAGGCTCGTCGGCAACTTATGGGACGACGTTTATGTTGCGGAAGCTAAAGGGCAATCGGAAGACGAAATTCGGAAGTGGGTGACCTCAAGACTCCAGGATGTCGCTGGATTCTAAGGAAGGCAACGCAAATTTCTCGCTTTCCCCTTTTGGCAATCATCTGTGACAGGATCACTGAACCCCGTGGGCAAAATCACAGCGGTCAAGGCCTCTCTCTGTAAATACTACTAATGATAGTAAGGAGACCTTCATGTTCCAGCAAGCTCTTAAGTCTTCCACCTTGGTGGTTTTGCTTGTAGCACTGGCCGTTTGCGCGCTGAACGCCGCTCCGCGCACTGGGCAAGCATCCACCCAGACCGTAACTGGCTGTCTTCAGAAGGGCCTTGAGTCCGGTGGCTTCTTCATCATCGCGAATGGCGAGAAACATTGGGAACTCTATCCCGCCAGCGGAGTTTCTCTAGCCGAGCATGTCGGGCAAACTATTACTGTCACAGGGGTTCCCGCGGGCAGAACTTCGGCCCAGGAAGAGAAAAGCCAGGCTTTCGAAAAGAAGGAAATGGGCGACAAGCAACACGCAGACTTAATGATTTCCGATGTGAAGGTAGTCAGCCAGACCTGTAGCAAGTAGCCGCTTTTCCGAGAGGGCGGAAGCTAGTGGCCGACGGGAACGCTGTAATGCGAGGCGATCACCTGCCATTTTCCGCCCGATTTCATCCAGACATCGGTCAGCCGGTCTCGGTACTCATAGCGCTTCCCCTTTGATTCTCCAACCTCGTGATAGGCGCCGGTAACTACCGCAGTGTTGCCGTGGAGGCGAACCTTCAGATCAGACATTGCGGCCGTCTCGACATGCACCGACGAATCTGCGGTATGGCTGATGTAGCCCTCTTTTCCGTAAGTCTCGCCGTCTTCGACGGTGATTACGAAGTCCTCTGCCAGCAATGACGACAGCATGCCGATGTCGCGCTGCTTGTAGCTTTCGGTCCACTTCTTCTCCAGGGCGATTACTTTTTCGGCGTCTGACGAATTGCTTTGAGCGATGGACAAGATCGGCGAGCACACAAGAAGGAGGACTGCCGCAACGCGGAACCTGGGACCGGGCATAGCCCTTTGTCACACAAATCAATGACCCTGCCAAGTCGCTTGAGAAGTGCCGCCTAAAGGCGACGGATGCGGTTTTCAATAAAAAACCCGCCCAGATTTGGGCGGGCACTCAAGGAGGAGGTAAAGCTCGGAACTAGCAGATCGCCATTTTTTCCAGTGCGGCCTTGTTTCGCACCAGCAATGCCGATCCGTGCAACTCGATCACACCCTGTTTTTTGAAGTCGCTCAGCGTGCGGGTAACCGTCTCGCGCGAGGAGCCGATCAATTGGGCAATCTCTTCGTGGGTCAGCGACAGGTTCACGCGAATGACGCCATCTTTCACCTTGCCGGAAAGCGTCCATTGGAGCAGCAGCCGCGCCAGTTTCTCTGACACCGAATGCGACAAGCCGATGGAGCGAATCATGTCGTACGCCGACTGGCAATCGCGGCTGATATGTTGTGCCGCCGCCAGGCAGGCGTCGGCATTCTGTTTCATGAAGTTAAGGAAGGCGTCCCGGGGGATGAACGCCAGCTGAGAGGGCTGTAATGTTTCCACCGTGACTTCGTGGGCGCGACCGGTCACTACCGAATGCACGCCAAGAATCTCGCCAGGTTCGGCAATCTTGAGGATCAGGGTCTTGCCGTCGCTATTGGTGGTCAGCAGTTTCACCCGACCTTGGCATACGAGATAAACCCCACGCGCGGCCTGACCTTCCATGAAAACCAGTGCGCCGGCAGGATATGACGTGGTGTGCTTAATCTCGTCAAGAGCCTTCACCGTGTCCGGCGAAAGGCTGCAGAAGAAGCCCCCCTTGCGAAGCTCGCAAGTTGAACAGTTGTCCACGACCGGCAAACCGTAAGGAGAATGAGCCCTAACCTGCACCTGAGGAAACGCGTTTTGTGCCACTGCCATTGTCGGGGTTGCCATACGTCACATCCTTTCCGCATAGGGAAAGGGCAACCACTGGGCCAAACCTGTAACGACCTGTTACAAGCGAGGGCATAACCTTGTAAGTTGTGGCAAACAGACTGGTTGCTGGAAATTCACTCAAAACCAGGCGGGAAGCGTGAGGCTACGCAAGGGTTCTATTCTCTGCGTGATTTACCACAGTTGTGTGTGATCTCAATCACCGTTATTTGTGATTCCCAAAGTAATGGACACTGGGAAGGCCTATTTAAGTTCGTCGTCCAGAACCTTGAGCAAATTCGAGCGGGTGAAGGGTTTTTCCAGCAGGGTTATGGAGGATAGAGAGGGATCGCGCTCCGGAAGGAGCTCACCGGTGTAGCCGGACATGAAAACTAACTTCGTTTGGGGATGTGAAGTTGAAATCTGGCGCGCTAACTCGGGCCCACTCATGCCACGCATCATCACGTCGGTCAGCAGCAGGTCGATCTGACGACCTTCGGCCAACTGTAACGCGCTCTGGCCGCTGTCGGCGTCGAACACGTTATATCCCTGCTCCTCGAGTAGTTTCTTGGTCAAATGCCGCATGATGTTGTCGTCTTCCACGAGGAGAATCGTGACCCCGTGCCGCGTCGGCATGACCTTTACGGCATCCGTGCTTGTGGTTGATTTCAGCTTGTGTTCGGCACTGGGCAGGTACATTTTGAATGTGGTCCCATGGCCGGGTTCGCTGTAAACCCAGATGTATCCACCACTCTGTCGCACGATGCCGTATACCGTGGCCAAGCCCAATCCCGTGCCTTTGCCGGGGCCTTTGGTGGTAAAGAACGGCTCGAAAATCCGAGAGACAGTGACAGCATCCATGCCTGTCCCGGTGTCGCTCACAGAGAGCTGCACGTACTTGCCGGCTTTCAGTGGTGAATGTTGCTGGGCAAACGCTTCATCGAATTCCACCGTATTGGTTTCGACGATGAACCTTCCACCACGAGGCATGGCATCGCGAGCGTTGACCGCGAGGTTCAAAACGATCTGATCCAACTGTCCGGGGTCAGCTTCGACTAGGGCGGATGCGGGACGCAAAGTCATCACGACTTCGACGTCATCCCCCATCAGCGGCTTAATCAATTTGCTTACTTCTTTCAGGCGATCGTTCAGATCGAGAACGAAAGGCTGGACTTTTTGCCGGCGGCTGAAGGCAAGCAATTGCTTTGTCAGATTCGATCCGCGCTGCACCGCTTCGCGGATGTTGCCGATGAACTGGAGCGAATTCTCCTTGCCATCGGTATGGTCGCGAAGCAGTTCGGCACAAGCGGTGATGATGGCCAGCACATTGTTAAAGTCGTGAGCGATCCCGCCGGCCAGGCGGCCAACGGCCTCCATCTTTTGTGCTTGATGGAGCTGAGTTTCGGTCCTTTTCTGAGCGGTGATGTCCCGTGCGATTGCGGATGCCCCTATAACATTCCCATCGGAATCCCGAACCGGAGAGATGGACAGCGAAACATCGAGGTGGCGGCCATCCTTGGCCACGCGAACCGACTCGAAATGCTCAACGCTATCGCCGCGCCGAATTCTTTGCAGAATCGTTGAAATTTCATCCGGCCGATCGCTGGGCGCCAGCCGGGAGATTGGTTGGCCGATCATCTCTTGGCTGGTGTAGCCGTATATGCGTTCTGCGCCGCGATTCCAACTGGTGATGACCCCGCTCAGATCCTTGCCAATGATGGCATCGTCGGAGGAGTCCACGATCGAAGCCATGCGGTTTTGATATTCCCAAAGCTGGCGGTTAGCCCTGCGGTTCAGCTCTTCGTGCGCGCGCCGCAGGTCTTCCTCGATTTGCTTGCGGTCGCTGATGTCGCGGATCGCGCTGAGAACTAGCGGTCCGCTGGAAGTAGAAATCGGGCTCAAGCTGATCTCGACTGGAAACTCGGAGCCATCTTTGCGGGTTCCATAGAGATCCAGGCCTGCCCCCATGCGCCGAATCTTCGGTTCACTGGCATAGCTTGCCCGATGTTGATGGTGCCCCTCGCGATAGCGTTGAGGGACGAGCAACTCGATCTTTTTCCCAATCAATTGGTTGCGGGCATAGCCAAACATGGCCTCGGTTTGCGAATTGACCTGGACAATTGTGCCGTTGGTGTCTACGGCAATGACAGCGTCGGGGATAGTCTCCAACAGGTGTGGAGGCAGAACCGTTCCTGCGAAAGCTTCAGTGGCTTTCGGCGCACGGGTGGGTTTAGTGGAGGACACCGCCTTGCGAGGCATGGCCCGACCATAGTATCAACAGAGGATCAATGCTTGGAAGAGAGTCATGAAGAGTTACGAAAACCGGACAAACCCCTTCTCCACCAATCCCAAGTAGAGCGAGCCGCTTATCCGTAGTAAGCTAATGTCCAATGCCCGCCGAGAAAATCATGGTGGTGGATGACGAGCGCCTGGTGCGCTGGTCGCTGCGCCAGAAGTGTGAAGAGTGGGGCTATCACGTGGTGGAAGCGGAAGCCGGCGAACCAGCGTTGAAGCTGGCACAGCACGAGTCACCCGACCTGGTTCTCCTCGACGTGCGTTTGCCGGACATCGGCGGCCTCGAAGTTCTGGACCGGCTCAAGAAGAATGGTGATGCCCGCGCCGTCATCATGATCACCGCCGACCCACAGCTGGATGACGTCAAAGCCGCACTGAAAATGGGCGCCTACGACTTTGTCGGCAAGCCACTCGATTTCGACGAGCTGAACATCACCATCAAGAATGCGTTGGAAACCACGCGTTTGCGGACCGAGGTACACGCCCTCCGCGGAGAAGTCCGGCGCCGTACTGGCTATCACGAAGTCGTTGGCTCGTCCGGCAAGATGACAGAGTTGATGGCCTTCGTGCGCAAAGTCGCGGCAAGCGAAGCCACCACCATTCTTATTCAGGGTGAAAGCGGCACCGGCAAAGATCTTATTGCCAAGGCCATTCACTATGAAAGTTCGCGGCAGGAGAAGCCGTTCGTAGCCATCAATTGCTCTGCCATTCCAGAAACGCTGATGGAAGCCGAGCTTTTCGGCCACGAAAAGGGCGCATTCACCGACGCCAAGGCAATGAAGAAAGGTCTGTTCGAGACTGCCGACGGCGGAACGCTGTTCCTGGACGAGATCGGAGAGCTTTCTCCACTATTGCAGGCGAAACTGTTGCGCGTGCTGGAAGACCAGGTCATCCGCCGGGTTGGCGGCGTGCGTGATATGCAGGTTGATGTGCGCGTGATCGCTGCTTCCAATCGCGACTTGGAGAAGGCGGTCCGCGAAGGACAATTCCGCCAGGACCTTTATTACCGGCTTGCCATCATTGCCATCTTTATTCCGCCACTGCGCGAACGCAAAGACGACATCATGCCGCTGGTCGAGTTCTTCATCGACCGCTATAGCCGCAAATTTAAGAAGCAGGTCCGTGGGGTGACCGCAGATACGCGCCGCCTGCTGCAGTCCCACAACTGGCCAGGCAACGTGCGCGAACTGAAGAATTCGATCGAGCGCGCCATGATTCTGGAAGACGATACTCTCCTGCACTCGGTTTACCTCCCATTTTCAGTTGCCGAAAGCAGCGGCTTAACGGCATTCGAACGGACATCGTCGGCCGATGGCGGCCAGCAACTGGCGAACGGACGCGCTCTGCCACGCCTGTACATCCCCGAAGGCGGGACGTCGTTGGAAGAAGTGGAGCGATCGCTGGTTGAGTTGGCGATGAAGCAGGCGAATCACAACCAGACCCATGCCGCCAAGTTGTTGGACATCTCTCGTGACGCCCTGCGCTACAAGCTGAAGAAGTTCGGCCTCATCCACGCCGAAGATGAAGAGACCGATGCCGCCGACAAGGTGAGCTAGAAGCGCTACCCGCCGATCATTCTTCCCAGGATTTCCTTCAATATTCTGCCGCAAACCATGGCCGTCAACCCGGACACATCTTGTTTCGGATTGAACTCGACGATATCCGCCCCAACGATCCCGCCCTTAATGGCGTGAAGGTGCGCGATGGCTTCGCGTACCGACATTCCTCCCGGCTCACGATGCGAGATGCCCGGCGCGAACGCGGGATCCAGCACATCGATGTCGAAGGTTATATAAACCGGCCCGCCTACACTCAACTTTGAAAATGCCGGCAGGGCACGCATTTCGACGATTTCTACGCCGAAACGTTGTGCCTGCTCTTTCTGATGGGCATTGAGGGTGCGAATGCCGACCTGGATCAGGCGCTTTGCACATCCTTCCTCCATGATGCGAGCGAAAGGGCAAGCATGAGAAAGGCGGCTTCCGTCCAGCACGTCGTAAAGATCGGGATGAGCGTCGAAATGAATGATCGTGAGGTCAAAATACTTCTTAGAGAACGCTCGAACGATGGGGTACGTCACCGAATGGTCGCCGCCCAGGCAGACTGGTCGCTGACCCTTTTCCAGTAAGCCCGATACCGCGCGCTCAATCGCTTCAAACGGCTTCTTGCCCTTGGGGAATTTGATATCCCCAGCATCTGCAAAACTGCCAGGAACGGACAAGTCGACCCCCGTCTCTGACCACATATTCGACGAATCGCAACGGAAGGCTTTCCGGATCAGCGGAGGCGCCTTAGCCGCTCCGCGCAAGTAGGAAGAGTTGGCATCGAAAGGGATGCCGAGCAGTACGGGGACATCTTGTTTCAAAACCATCTTTGTCATCGATGGCATCTTACATGCGCCGACGATCCCGTTAACCTCCGTGAACTCTGTGCCCTCTGTGGTCAGCATTCAAATTCCCACCCTGAATCTGTCAACAATGGCCAGTCATCCATTATCCTAGTAGTTCAGCTATGGCGACCCAAACTAAACCTTCAGCCTCAGCCACCGGAGTTCTCGACCCCCAGAACGGGGAGCGGGAGCGTGTTTTTGAAGCCTTTCGTCGCTGGGGATACCTCGAGGCCGACCTCGACCCCCTTGGCTTTTTTCAACCCCAGTCGTCCGCCGACCTGCAGCTTGACGGCGAAGCTGCACGCGAGGCCAGACGCATCTACTGCGGTACCGTCGGCGCAGAGTTTATGCACATCGCCGACCCCGAGCGGCGTCGCTGGATCCAGGAGAAACTGGAGGGAGAGCCGGCTCAGGTCGATCAGGAAGCCGTACTCGACCAGCTTATCCGCTGTGATCTTTTCGAACTGATCCTGCAGCAGCGCTACCTGGGCACCAAGCGCTTTTCGCTGGAGGGTGTCACCGCTCTTATTCCGCTGGTCGACGAGGTCCTCGAAACTGCCGCGCAGCTAGGCGCGATCGAACTCGTGATGGGAATGAGTCATCGCGGGCGCTTGGATGTGCTGGTGCAAATTGCGCGGCGTCCTGCCGAGGAAATCTTTGCGCGCTTTGAAGACGTCGATCCGCGCAGCGTCCTGGGCAGCGGCGACGTGAAATACCACATGGGTGCGACCGGCGAGTATCCGACTCGCGCCGGAGGCAAAGTCCACATCCACTTGGTTTCGAACCCCAGCCACCTCGAAGCAGTCGACCCGGTAACTGTAGGCCGCACCCGTGCCAAGCAGGACCGCGCCGGAGAATCCGGACGCGCACAATATCTGCCGTTGTTGGTTCACGGCGATTCCGCCTTCGCCGGCCAAGGCATCGTTGCCGAAACGCTGAACTTCGCCGATCTCGCCGGTTACACCGTCGGTGGCACAATTCACATCATTGCCAATAATTTGATCGGCTTTACGACAGTCGCGAAGGAAGCATATTCCTCGCGCTTCTCCGCGCAGATCGCGCGCCGGCAGTCGATTCCAATCTTCCATGTGAACGCTGAGGATGTCGATGCGGTGGTGCGTATCGGTCGGATCGCAGTTGAGTATCGTTATCGCTTCGGCACAGACGTGGTCATCGATCTGATCGGCTATCGCCGCCACGGACACAGCGAAGTCGACGATCCCACCATTACCCAGCCGTTACTGTACAAGGCCATCAAAGATCATCCTCCGCTTTGGGAGGTTTACGCCGAAGACATCGGCGTTGAAGATGTCCAGCCAAAAGTGGATGCGATCCGCAAGGAACTTGAGTCCGCTCAGGAGAACGCCGGCAGCATCACCAAAGCTCCAACTCTCCGCGATTTGCCCAAGTATTGGGACGCTTACCGCGGCGGTCGCTACAAGGCCGAGTATGCTGTCGAAACCGGGCTATCCTCAGATGAACTTAGTGAGCTGACGGAACGCCTCTCGACGTATCCGAGCGATTTTCATATCCATCCCAAAGTGAAAAAGCTGCTGGAGCAGCGCGCCGAGATGGGCAACGGCAAACGCCCAGTGGATTACGGAATGGCGGAGGCGCTTGCCTTCGGGAGCTTGGTGAAAGCTGGCGTGCCGGTACGGCTGAGCGGCCAAGACAGCCGCCGCGGCACCTTCAATCAACGCCACTCGGTTCTGCTCGATATCGAAAACGAACAGGAATATGTGCCGTTGGAGCACGTCTCAGCCGACCAGGCGCGATGCGATATCTACAACTCGACTCTGTCTGAAGCCGGGGTAATGGGATTTGAGTACGGCTACAGCCGCGACTATCCCGAAGCGCTCGTGTTATGGGAGGCGCAGTTCGGCGACTTCGCCAATGTTGCGCAGGCTGTAATTGATCAGTTCGTCAGCGCGGGAGAAGACAAGTGGAACTTGCTCTCGGGTCTCGTTCTGCTGCTTCCCCACGGGCACGAGGGCCAAGGGCCGGAGCACTCCAGCGCGCGTATCGAACGATTTTTGCAGTTGGCCGCGCGGGATAATTTTCAGATCTGCCAGCCTTCAAATGCCGCTCAGTATTTTCACCTCCTGAGACGACAGGCTCTCATGCACTGGCGAAAGCCGCTGGTGGTCTTCACTCCGAAGAGCATGCTGCGTCATCCCGATGCCATGTCCCCGATCGAGGATTTCACCCACAAGACGTTCTTGAACGTAGTGCCGGATTCTGAAGTGACGGATGCCCGGCGGCTCTTGTTCTGCACCGGCAAGATCGGTCACGAGCTTCGCGAAGAGCGCAAGAAGCGCAAAGATACGTCGACTGCAATTGTGTTCGTCGATCAGATGTATCCATTCCCAGAGGTAGAGCTCACCGCTGAAATTGAGCGGCATCCCAACGCGCGCGATATTTTCTGGGTGCAGGAAGAGCCGGCAAACATGGGAGCATTGCCTTACATGCTGCCACGTTTGCGACAGTTGGCAGGAGAGCGTGCAGTGCTGTCGATCAAACGTTCTCCGAGCGCAAGTCCGGCGACGGGTTCGGCCAAGGCGCACGAGATGGAGCAGAATACACTGCTGAACCTGGCCTTTACTCCGGCCGCTCCGTAACCGGTTTGCCGCCCGATCCCGGCAGAGCGGTCTTTGTTCCGCCTGCCAGCAGCGCGTCAAGATTGGTGTATGCGTAAATCGTCGGCGCGTTGTTCTGCATCAGCCCGCCAGTATCGGCGGTCGGACCATAGTTGCTATACAGGTCTCGACCGAGCATGCGGAGCATGGCCATCTGTTGCCCGCGATGATGAGAAGTGTGGGCAATGCGTCGCGTCATCACCCAGGCTCGCGACCGCGGTACATCGAAGAACCTGGTTTCACCCTCCCACCATTCTTCATCTTTCTTAGATAACTCCGCCAGCCGCTTTTCGCTATCTTCCGCATAGCGCTTGATGAACTCGACCCGCGTTTCCGGCTTGGGAAGCGGCGGTGCACCGACGTCGATGCTCAGCATGTTGCGGAACCACAAATCTTCGCTGACGCACTGGTGCACCATTTGCTCATGAACGCTTCGTCCACGTTTGTCGCTGGCATTGGGCCGTACGGCCAGGTCTTCATCGCGGAACTCGCTCCACACACTTACGACTTTCACTCTCTCCGTGGCATAGGTGTCGATCAGAAAGTCGTATCGCATGATGATTTCTCCTTGGGGGCGAGCGTCCGCAGACCTTTCCAAGATGGTACTCTAACGTTCCAGCCGATACCGCATGCCTCGTCGAGTGGATACCTCGCCCCTTTATATCGCAATCGATACCGGGGGCACGTTTACCGATTGCGTCTGGATCGATCGCGGTCAGGTTCGCGCGCTGAAAGTTTTTTCTACGCCCGACGATCCTTCGCGCGCGATCGCCGAGGCCGTGGCTCAGATTTGTGAGTCGCGGTCCATCACACTCCTGCACGGCACAACTGTCGGCACCAATACTTTATTGCAGCGAAACGGAGCGCGAGTTGCGCTGGTTACTACGGCTGGCTTTGAGGATGTGATTGAGATTGGACGCCAGGCAAGGCCGAAGCTCTACGATCTTTTTTTCGATCGGGTCGAGCCGCTTGTCCCCAGCGGGTTGCGATTCGGTGTAGAAGAACGCACCGATTGTGCTGGCAAGATTCTGCAGAAACCGTCAGCTGCCGAATTGCGAAAGCTGGCTGCCGGTATTCGCAAGCAGAAGCCCGACGCGATCGCCATCTCTCTACTCTTTTCCTTTGCGAACCCAAAAAACGAATTAAGCGTTGCCGCCGCACTCAAGGGCTTGGAACTGCCTTTGTCTGCCTCTCACCGCATCTTGCCGGAATTCCGCGAGTTCGAGCGAACCAGCACGGTTGTTGTGAACGCCTACCTTCAGCCAGTGATGCAGAAATATTTGTCCAACTTGCAGCAGCGAATGGAGAAGCAGTCGGCGGGATCGAGAATCTTCGTTATGCAATCAAGCGGCGGCATCGCGTCGCTGGCGGCTGCTGTCAAGGAACCAGTCCGCACCGTGCTGTCCGGACCGGCGGGCGGCGTGGTGGGCGCTGACGCGATGGCGCAGAGAAGCGAATATGACCAGGTCATTTCTTTTGACATGGGAGGAACCTCTACGGACGTTGCCTTGATCGATCGCGTGCCGCGCGCGGGCAATCAGTCCGAAGTCGCCGGATTCCCTGTCGGCGTACCGATGCTCGACATTCATACGGTCGGGGCAGGCGGCGGTTCGATCGCTCGATTCGACGCCGGTGGCGCGCTGCGAGTTGGCCCAGAATCAGCCGGAGCCGACCCGGGCCCGATCTGTTACGGACGCGGCCTGCAACCCACAGTCACAGACGCTAATTTGATTCTGGGTCGTTTGCGGTCGGAAAAGTTTCTGGGAGGGAAGTTCCATCTCGACGAAGTACGAACTCGCCGAGTCATGTCGCAATGGTTGAAGAAACAACGTGCGGGGCAATCCCTAGAGCAGTTTGCCAGCGGCGTGATTCGAGTGGTCAACGCCACCATGGAGAAAGCCATGCGTGTAGTGTCTGTCGAACGCGGTTACGATTCGCGGCAATTTACTCTCGTAGCGTTTGGCGGCGCGGGCGGCCTTCATGCGTGTGAACTGGCGCAAGCGCTACGCATCCCTCGAGTCATTGTGCCAGCACTCCCAGGCGCACTCTCCGCATTTGGAATTCTTGTCAGCGATGTGGTTAAGGATTATTCGAAAACTGTCCTGTTGCGCGCCAAAAGCGAGCTGCCGGTTCAGGCGCTTGATCGAGAATTCGCGGCGTTGCGTCGGAAAGCTGAAAAGGACTTTCGAGCTGAGGGCTGGGCCGGAAAAATCCGTCATGCGGCGAGCATCGATGTTCGCTACAGCGGCCAGGGGTACGAGATCAACGTTCCTTACGACCGACGTGTCATCGATAGTTTCCGCCAGGAACACCGCCGCCGCTACGGATACGACTATCCCGATCGTGAGGTAGAACTGGTTACGGTCAGACTGAGGGCTTCGATACCGTCATCGATCAGCACGAAGCGTCTCAGCGATCCCAAGAAAGACGCAGGCGGGCAGAAGCCACAGCAAGCCACGGTCATTTTTTCCGGCCGCAAAACGCCATCGACGATCTGGCAGCGTGATCAACTTCCGCGAGGCCGCAAACTTTCCGGCCCGGCCATCATTGTTGAGTACAGCGCGACAACAGTCGTGCCCCCCCGAGCGGTCTTCCGAATCGATGCCGCCGGAAACCTCATCATCGACATTCGCCTCTAAGCTCGCCCGGACCGTTCTACTGAATTGTTTCAATCAGGTTACAAAACGATGAATTTTGCGCGTCCTTGGCTACAATATCCCTGTGAAAGCCAGCATCTTTGTAGTTGAAGACGATCCGGATATTTCCCGGTTGGTGCGCCATCACCTGGAAGGCGCGGGTTTTGCCGTCAAGTTGTTCGCGACCGGCAATGCAGTCGTTTCCGAATCTGAACGTCAACGGCCGTCACTTTTCATTCTCGACATCATGGTCCCGGGAAAAGATGGGTTGGAACTTTGCCGGCAGATTCGTCAGACACCCGCTTTGGCCGCTACTCCCGTTATTTTCCTCACGGCAAAAGGCGGCGAGGCCGACCGGATTCTCGGTCTCGAGCTTGGCGCTGATGATTACATTCCCAAGCCGTTCAGCCCGCGAGAACTCGTGGCCCGTGTCAAGGCCGTACTGCGGCGGTTCGAACGTCCGCTTTCGCAATCGCCTCTGCGAATTGGCGAGATTGAAATCGACCCCGGTGCGATGACCCTTACCGTCCGCGGTCAATCGGTTACCACGACCGCGACAGAATTTCGTTTGCTGGATTATTTCGCACGCCACATCGGCAGAGTCTTTACCCGCGATCAGCTCCTCGATTCAGTCTGGCGCGACACCGCTTACGTGACCCCGCGCTCTGTGGACGTGTATGTTCGCCGCATTCGCGAGAAAATTGAACCCGATCCTGAGAATCCGCGCTATCTCAAGACCGTCCGCGGCGCCGGGTACAGGTTTGAGGCCGCGAAATGAGACGCCGCATTTTCTTTAAATTGCTGGCAGGTTTCCTGCTGGTAATTGCGGCTGCCACCTTGGCCATTGATTTTTCCGTCCGCCGCTCCTGGGAGTCGTCGCTTCACGACGAAATTGAACGCGGCTTGCGCGAGAAGACGCTGATGTTTGCCAATCGCGTCAGCAACGATCGTGAGCACAACCTCGCAGACATCACTGCGCAGGAAGGATTGGCAGCTGCCGCTCGTGCAACTGTAATTGACTCAACCGGCAAGGTGCTGGCTGACTCTCAGGCACAGTCGGAGACGATGGAGAACCATGCCCAGCGCCCGGAATTTGCGGCAGCTTTGCGGGGCCAGATTGGGATCGACACTCGCCGCAGTCATACCATGGGTGTTCCCTTCATCTATGTAGCCGCGCCGATCTCCGGCGGTGCGGTGCGGCTTGCCTATCCCATGTCTGACGTGGACACGGCGTTGGCGCGAATTCGCCATCAGATTTTCCTTGCATCCGCGATCGCATTTCTGGTCGCTTTGCTGATTGCGGGAATCACTGCCCAGATCACCGCCAGCCGTCTGCAGCGCATCGTGGAATTTGCGCGACAAGTTGCGCGCGGCGACCTGACTGCCCGCATCGATGAAAGTGAAGTGGATGAAGTGGGGCAGGTGGCGACCGCTTTGGACGAAACCCTCCGTCGCTTGGAAGCGAACTTTGCTGCACTCCAAACCAGCCAGCGTCAACTTGAAACCCTTTTGAACAGCATGGAGGATGCAGTCATCGCGGTTGGCTCCGATGGCCGGGTGCAGTGGGCGAACCAGAGAATGGATGCCTTGGTCCCGCAGCGCACTCGGCTCAATGCTCCCGTGGTCGAAACCGTCCGCGATCCTGATTTCCTGCGCGCGGTGCGCGAAGCCAGCGAGACGCGTACAGTCGCGACAGCGCGATCTACATCGATAGTTCCGCAACGCGCGTTTGATGTGACGGCCGCTCCACTCCCCGGCGGCGGAGCAGTGGCCGTGCTGCGCGATCTGACCGAAACTGAGCGAGTAGAAAAAACTCGCCGGGATTTCATCGCCAACGTCTCCCATGAACTGCGAACTCCCCTTACCTCGATCCAGGGGTATGCTGAAACCTTGCTCGACACCTCATCTGAGAATCATTCCCGTGAGTTTCTTGAGATTATCCGCAAAAACGCCAGTCGCATGTCCCGCTTGACCGAAGATCTATTGCGGCTCGCTCGGGTTGAGTCTGGCGAACAGCGTTTCGATATCCAGCCGGTCACACCGGGAGAACTTCTACACGATGCGGTCGAGAGCTTCCGCGAACTGGCGCGCAGCCAAGGTGTCGAATTGCATGTTGAAGATTCGGCTCCAGGCGCGGTTTACGCCGATCGAGAAGCGATTCATCAAGTGTTCTCCAACCTCATTGAAAATGCCCTCAAGTACGCGTCGAATGGCGGCAAACTCGTGCTCGGAGCCAGGCCGTCGCCGTGCGAGGTGGAGTTCTATGTGCAGGACTTTGGCTCAGGTATTCCTTCAGAACATCTGACACGGCTCTTCGAACGCTTCTATCGCGTCGACAAAGCGCGCTCGCGTGAATCTGGTGGAACCGGTCTCGGCCTGGCCATTGCGAAGCACATCATGTTGGCGCACGGGGGCTCCATCCGCGCCGAGAGCGAACTGAATCACGGCTCGGTATTTTTATTCACATTGCCATTGGCGGCGGTCCCATCTTCGCCCGCTTAATACTTAACCACCTGCAACTCAAAATTTACACACCTTTAACACGCTATTAAGAATCCGTCTCTATCCTGAGCAGTGTGATTACCAATGCCAAAAGGCGGCAACCCGCGTCGGTTCCAGCGCATTTGCCGTTTGCGGGAAGAAGAGGCCATGTGATGAGTACGGCCGCTGTGGATAGTTCTCGACCGGATCGCGCTCATTCTCATCTGGTGGCGCGCACCATTGATGCCTGCCGCGTTGCCAAGGAAGCAGCAGCAACTGCGGCGGAAGGAATTGCCACCGGATCTGCGCCTCTGCTCAATACCCTGCGCGAGCGTGAGAAGGAACTCGATACCATCGACCGCGAGATCGACGATGGAGTGACTCTGGCAATCACCCAGGTGACCGAGCCGGAAGCGCGCGAGTTGCTCGCGTGCATGAAGTTCATGATCAGCCTGGAACGCATTGGCGATCTCCTTCTAAGTTTCGCCAGTAGTGCGCAGGCGGCAGCGGGCCGTCTGGATCCCCAGGATATGCGTGACCTGACTCACATGGCGACCGTGCTTGAAAAAATGCTCGCCGATGTAGGTGAGGCGTTTTCGGCTCGTGATGTGAAAAAAGCCGTTGACGTGCTGCGTGCCGACGCCGAAATGGACCGGTTGCGGAATCTGGTGTTCTTACGGCACATCGAGAATCCCGAAGGCGTACATCGCCAGGCTAGTCTGCAAGTCATCTTCATGACCCAGTCGCTGGAGCGCGCCGGCGACCATGCCAAGAACCTCGCCGAAGAAGTTTGCCACTTCGTCAGCGGACACACCATCCGCCACGTCATGATGGGCTACGATAAGCCGTTTGAGCAGATGTTCCTCGATTGGCTGCGCCAGCGGGAAGAGCGCGCATAGCCTGATCGGCATCACAAGTTTGTTGTTCTGCCACTACCCCTCCTCGTGACTTTCATCACTGCGCCTGGGCGCAATTCGTTCCATCGTGGAATGGGGACGGAACGTGGTATCTCTTGGCCAATTCGCCGACCTTGCTCTTGCTGCTAAGTTGTTGGTTCTGCGACAGCTAGCAACCATTTCTGTTGCATGGGTCGCGCCCGCGCTGACGTCTCTTGTGATTGTGGGCACGGTTCTCGTGATTGCCGTCTTGGCCCGCTTGCAATATCGCAAGCTTCGCACTCTCACTGAGACCCTCGAATCGGTTCGGCACGAGGCCCAGCAACTCGGGCTTGAGCGTGATCAGGCACGCCAGGAATTGTGGCCTCGTCTGGTTGAAGAGCGCGAACTGCACAAGCAAAAGATTCAGTTTGAAGCCCAGTTGGCCGAATACGAAAAGTACGCCGCTCTCGCCCGGCTCGCTTTAGGGGCGGCTCATGAGATCAACAACCCGCTTCTCGGGATTCTGTCGCACCTCGAACTTGAACTGCAGGAGACGACCGACGCCGACCAGCGCACTGAGATCGAACAATGCATCGCCGGGGCCAAACGGATTTCCAGCACCTTGCGCGGGCTCGTAAATTACGCGCGTCCAGGCCCGCTGATGCTGAGCCGCATTACTGTCTACAACTTGGTTTCCGAAGCCCTGAGCTACATCGAAGGCCAGCCCATGCTGCGGGGAAAAGAGGTCGAAAATCTCGTGCCTCCGGACCTGCCGCCCATCTTGGCGGATTCGAGCCAGCTTTCTCAGGTACTAATGAATCTTTTGCTGAATGCAGCTGAGGCTACTCCCGAAGGCGGAAAAATCACAATTTCGGCAGACAAGCTGACCTACGTTGATCTTCTGGAGATTCGCATCGCGGATACCGGAACCGGTATTCCTGCCGACGTCTTGCCACATGTGTTCGAACCATTCTTTACGACCAAGCGAGGAAAAGGAACCGGCCTCGGCCTCAGTATCAGTCAGGCATACATACGTAGCCACAACGGTGAAATCCGTGTCGATAGCGTTCCGGACCACGGAACGACCGTGACGATTACTTTGCCAATCCGTCAAGGCAACGACGCAGAGGAAACGAAGGAAGATATCGAGGTCATAGTTTGATCGCGCGCATGAAAAAGATATGGCCTATTCAGTTCTAGTTGTCGATGACGAGGACCTCACGCTCCGCACCATTTCGCGAGGCTTGCGCCAGGAAGGCTTTGAGGTCCTCACGGCTTCTTCTGGCGAAGACGCGCTGAAAATTTTTCGCGAAGAGAAGCCGGATCTCATTTTGCTCGACATTGTTCTACCCGGCATCGACGGCGTGGAGGTCCTTCGTCAACTGAAGCAGATCAGTCCCGGTGCCATCGTGGTCATGATGAGCGCTTATCACATGGTGGATCGGGCCGTGGAGGCCATGAAGTTAGGCGCTTATGACTACCTGACCAAGCCGTTTCACCTGGCCGATATGGTTGCGACCATGCGTCGCTCCACGGAGATGCTCGCCCTCCGGGTGCGCCTGCGCGACTCAGTCGAGAGCGCCAAGGGCCGCTACGATTTCGGCCGGGTCGTGACGCAGAACGCTGCCACACGAGAAATGCTCGAAATGGCGCGTAAGGCCGCTGAATCCGACCGCACTACCATCCTCATCCTGGGAGAAAGCGGCACCGGAAAGGGGGTGCTGGCGAAGTCGATTCACTACAACAGTCCACGGGCTTCGATGCCCCTGCTCGAGTTGAACTGCGCTTCGCTTCCCGACACGCTCCTCGAAAGCGAACTCTTCGGATATGAAGCTGGCGCCTTTACCGACGCTCGTCGCCGAAAAGAAGGCTTGCTGGAACGCGCCAGCGGTGGCACCGTTTTTCTCGACGAGATCGGTAACATGTCTCCCAGCGTGCAGGCCAAGCTTCTGCGGGTGCTCGAGGAAGGCGCGTTCATCCGCCTCGGGGGCACGCGAGAGATCAAAATTGACGTGCGTTTGATCGCCGCCACCAATGCTGATCTAAAGCGTTCCGTCGAGCAAGGTAATTTTCGCGAGGACCTTTATTACCGTTTGAACGTCGTTCCGCTTTGCATTCCGCCATTGCGAGAGCGAACTGAAGATATCCTGCCCCTTGCGCTGGAATTGCTCGAATATTTCAATCGCGAACTGAATAAGAAATTTACGGGATTCACCCCCGCCGCCGCGGAACTGTTGAAGACCTATTCCTGGCCAGGCAACATTCGTGAACTGAAAAATGTGGTTGAGCGCACCATGATTCTCGCTCCCGAAGGAGACATCGACGCCGCGTACCTGCCGCAGGAGATCCGCGACCATTCGTTTACCGTAGCGGTCGCTTCGAAAGAAGCCGACAATGTAGGGTCCACCCTGGTGAGTCTGCGGGAACTGGAAGAGAACTATGTGGAGCGTGTGTTGGCGGCGACGGGAAACAATAAAACTGCAGCCGCAAGAATCCTGGGAATCCACCCCACTTCGTTGCTGCGCCGCCTGAAGCGCGAAAAAAACTTGCCCGAACCGCTCGACTAGGCCAATCTTTGCCGTTGATAATACCTGCGAGCCTTATCGCGATTGCCGCAGATCTTCATGTCACACCATCGTCGTCGATGGTTTTTCGTTGCGTCCAGAAACAGCCACGCGCAATCGTCCGCGGCACACTGGCGCACGAAACTCACGTCATCCGACGTTAGCAGATCAGTCGCAACCCGGACCACCGGCCAGAGTACAGCGTCCAAATTCGTCTCCGGAGACCTCCACTCTCGCAAAAACCTCCGGTTGGCATGAATGATTTCGTCGTGTTGCGCCACCTGGTGTGCTGCTTTGTTCAGAACTGCCAGCGCTGTCGCCGGTACGACTCTGCGCTCGGCCACGGCACAAAAAATGTCGTACACCGCCTCACGGACTTGAACTGCGTGCCGAAGCGCCGACATCGCATGGCCTGGCGTTTCCGCCGAAAGCTGTTGCAAGCGATCCCGCGTCTTCTTGGTGATCGCTCCACTTTCCTCCCCCCATTGCAGGAGGCGCTCATAATCTGTAAGCAGCTCCTTGCGCTCACCACTCAGACGATTGTTGACTGTGTTGGTGAAATCCAGAGCCAGATTTCCGCCCGAATATTCAAAAGGCGACTTGGAATGTGGTTGACTCATTCGCTGTCTTAATTATACATAACCGTTAAAACCGCCTTGACAAGTTATAAACCTTTGCATAATCTGTTGTCACCACTAAACGTGGTTTTGATGGTGAGGTCAAAACCCATGTCTTCTGATCACCCCTCGCAAATCGTTGCTCTCCTTCGGAGTGGCTTTCCGGTCGAGATAGGTGCGCCGCGCCGCACCAGCCGGGAGAGCTTCGTGGCGCCGGCGACTCCAGTCATCTTCGGCTTTGCCGCGATTTATCTTATTTGGGGATCCACATACCTCGGTATTCGCTATGCGGTCGAAACCATTCCCCCGTTGCTGATGATGTCGATCCGGCATTTCGTAGCGGGAGTTCTCGTGTACGTTTGGGCGAGGGCCCGCGGAGCAGAAAAGCCTAGTTTAAAAGAATGGTCTCATGCAGCTATCGCCGGCGCTCTGCTCTTTCTGGGAAGCCACGGCACCCTCGCGTGGGCGGAATTGCAGGTTCCATCTGGCCTGGCCGCCTTGCTGTGCGCGACCTTGCCGCTTTGGACTGTGCTGATCGCACGCGCCGACGGTACCGAACGGAATCTTAACGCGAAGGCCATTGGCGGAATCTTGTTGGGTTTCGGAGGAGTTGCTTTGTTGATTGGCCCGGATCTAATTGGAGAACGGCTGAATTGGCTGGCTGCGGCCACAGTCTTGTGTGGTTCGCTGTCGTGGGCGATGGGCACAGCCTACACCCGCAAAGCCAGCTTGCCATCATCCAAAGTGCTGTCGGCTGCGATGCAGATGATCAGCGGCGGCATCCTGCTGTTCCTTGCTGGTGGCATCAGCGGCGAACGCATTCGTTGGTCGGACGTGACCTTGCGATCCACGCTGGCCCTCGCGTACCTGCTCGTATTCGGCTCCATCGTCGCTTTCACAGTTTATACGTGGCTGGTCGGTGTCAGTTCACCATCCATGCTGTCGACGTACGCGTATGTGAATCCGGTAGTCGCGGTGTTTCTTGGCTGGATCCTCGCCGGCGAGGCGCTAAATCTGCGAATTGTAGTTGCCACAGCGATCATCCTGGCGGGAGTCGCCCTGGTAACTCGGCGACAAAAATCAGCCCACCGAATGGAGCCGAGATTCAACTCGCAGGCGTACGAGGCCGCCGCAGACTAATGCCGTTTCAATAAACGTCCTGTCATTTCGACCGAGCGCCGGCTCGCGAAGCAAGTCGGCACGAATGGAGGAACCTGCTGCTCTTCCCTCGATTCTTGGATGAAACCTCGCGCGAGCGAAGCAACTGTTATTCTGGCAACCATGCCGGCTGGCCTTCCGACAAGCTTACCTGACGCCCAGGTGCTTGCTGCTTACGTCATCTTTCTGGCGAGCTACCTGGTTTTTGCCCTCGGAAAATTCCCTGGCCTGAAAATCGATCGTCCCGGCGCGGCCATTCTTGGGGCCGTCGCCATGGTGGCATTCCGTATTGTCCGGCCTGCCGACGCGCTGCACTTTATCGATTTCCCCACGCTAGTGCTTCTTTTTTCCATGATGCTGATTGTGGGAAATCTGCACCTGGCTGGCTTTTTCGAATGGAACGCGCATTTGGTCCTGCAACGCTTGAAGCCAGCCCATTTACTTCCTGCGGTGATCTTCACCTCAGGAATTCTGTCTGCTTTTTTCGTGAACGACATTGTGTGCCTGGTGATGGTGCCGTTCGTGCTTAGCGTCACCCGCCGAATGGAAGAGTCCGCGCTGCCATATCTAATCGCAGTAGCGACGTCCTCTAATATCGGCAGCGTTGCCACGATTACCGGCAACCCGCAAAACATGCTGATCGGATCGTTCTCCGGAATTTCCTATCGCGATTTCGTACTCCACCTCGGACCAGTTGCTGTCATCGGTCTTTGCATCAATTGGCTTTTCCTTCACTGGCTTTATATGCGCAAGCCAGCGAAGGCCGCTCCGCAAGCCATCGAACTTCCGCAACTCGATCTATCCCGCGTCGCCAAGCCCGCCATTGTGGGTACGGCGGTAGTGATCGCATTTTTTGTAGGCGTACCACCGGCCATGGCCGCGGCCGTGGGAGCGGCAGCGCTTCTGATCACCCGCACTCTCGAGCCGCGCAAACTGTACGACGAAGTCGACTGGGGCCTGCTGGTGTTTTTCATCGGGCTGTTCCTGGTAGTCGGTGGCGCGGAGAATGCCGGCATCGTGAACGAGATGCTACGTGTCGCAGAGCACTGGAACCTGCAATCTCTGCCCGCATTCGTGATCGCTGTCACCGTGCTCAGCAACATCGTGAGCAATGTTCCGGCCGTCATGCTCTTGAAATCGTTGGTTGCAAACTTCGCCAATCCTCACACGGCCTGGCTAGCTTTGGCGATGGCCTCAACTCTGGCGGGAAACCTTACCATTACCGGCAGCGTGGCGAATATCATTGTGGTCGAGGCGGCGAAGCCCGAAATCGAGATCAGCTTCTGGGAATACTTCCGTGCGGGAGCGCCGATTACGATCGCAACTTTGCTCGTTGGCGGGGCGTGGCTAACCTGGATGCCATAGGTACGGGAGGATTAAGGTGAAAAATCATTTATTTCTCGCTGCACCCTTGCTTCTGAGCTGCGCGGCTGTTTTCGCGCAGAATTCATCCGTCATAAAGTACCAGGCCACGATCAACAACGTGAAGTATGTGTTTGCCTCGGTGCCGCCGGTCGCGCATCTGAAGCCCGGCGACATTCTCGACACCAACACGCTCGACTGCTTCGGCAATGCGATTCAGAAGCCCGGTGACACCCTAAGCCTGGTGAAGGGCGACAATCCGCTCACTGGACCGTTTTATGTCGATGGCGCTGAACCTGGGGATACGTTGGCCGTTAAGATTCTTGACCTGCAGATCGATTCCAATCAGGGCATCGGCGCGCTCGTGTCGGGTTTCGGAGCGATCAGTCCAACCAACTACACTCCGATGCTAGGTCCTTCGCTTTCGGAAAAGATCTGGTTCTACCCGATCGATCATGTCACGAACACTGCCACCTTCCAGGCGCTTGACTCAAAGTTCTCGGTGAAGATTCCGGTGCGCCCATTTTTCGGCTGCATTGGAGTGGCGCCGGCGCTCGCCGAGGCCCGCAGCTCGATTGTCCCGGCCGAGTTCGGCGGCAACATGGATTCCCCCGAAGCCAGCTCCGGCAACATCGTCTATTTCCCGGTTAATGTGCCGGGCGGGCTTCTTTATATGGGTGATGGCCACGCCGCCATGGGAGACGGCGAAATCGCCGGCACTGCGATCGAAGTTCCACTCCGCGCTCGCGTCCAGGTAAATGTGATCAAGGGCCGAAAGATCGCTTGGCCGCGATTCGAAAATGACAACGCCATCATGACCGTCGGCGCGTATCGCCCCCTGGACGATTGCCTGCGTATCGCCTACACGGAGCTTGTGAACTGGATCCACCAGGACTATGGCTTGTCCGAGACCGACGCTTACGAATTGCTTTCCGAAGTAGGCCGGGTTCATCTGAACGAGATGGTCGATCCCAACTACGTGATCGTCGCGTCGATCGACAAGAAGTATCTGCCTCCCAAAAAGTAGCTCTAAACGCCCCGGCCGTGACTTTAGTTACGGCCACATTCCTTGACACTCCATCAGCACCGGGCGACACTCCAAAAAGAAGCCCTAAAGCTGATGGATAAGTTCGTCAACTCGGAGAACGATGCCGTTGCAACCGTCCTCGATCGCGAGGAAGCCGCAACGCCGCTTCCTTTTTCAGAAGTCGCTGAACGTGACTTGAAAGTTGCCCTGCAACTTCTGACCGAACGCGCAATGTTTTTGACTGGCGCCTCCGGGGCAGCGGTTGTTCTGCGCGAAGGGAAAGATTTTGTTTGTCATGCCAGCATAGGGAATTCTCCGCACATCGCGGGTGAGAGTGGCGCAAAATCCGACCTGATCGACGAGTGCCTTCGCACCTTGCAGATCGTTCAGGGCTGCAATAGCTCGCCAGACCAGCATGCCAGCTCGTCCATGGTGCTTCCCTTCGTGCGGGAAGGTGAGCTGGTCGGGCTCCTTGAATTAACCGCCGATCGATTAGCGTTCGACGAGCAGGACATCGCGGCTGTGAGTCATCTTTCCGAACTGATCCTGACGGCGCTGGAACAGGCGGATGCCTGCAAGCAAGCGATGACAGAAATCGCACGCTCACCCGTTGACGCCGAGCCGCTCGAACCTGTTTTGGTGGCCGAACAAGAAAACATACCTACTGCTGAGGTAGAAAGCGAACCACCAACTCCGGCTGAGCCTATGCCTCTAAACGTTGCCCGATGCAATGCGTGTGGCTTCCCGATTTCGCCGGGCAGGTCGTTTTGTCTGGATTGCGAAGCGGCGGGACATATCACTGCAAATATGGCGACTCCTGCGTTTGCCGCTCTCGACGGAACGCCCGGAGAGACTTGGTGGCAAGCTCATTCTTATACGGTGGGAACAATGCTGGTGGCGCTGCTGACCGTCGTCCTGCTGATTCTGAAACTTCGCTAAGCTTCGTTTTCCGCGACGCGTTCAATCTTCAAAAATCCGAGCAATATCCAGATTCCAGTCACGACGCCGCAAAGCAGCATCACGACTCGCAGATACTGCCCGACATGAAGGCTGGAGTCGCCAAAGATCGCCCTGAGCAAACCCAGCGTGGCACTGCTGGCGCAAAATCCGAAATAGAGCCGCTCCCTGACGCATCCTGAAACGCGTACCAGTTGAATCAGAATTGTCGAAACAATCGCATAGATGCCGAGCATCACATATGGTCCAACGGCTCCATTCGCAAGCCAGATGGCCTGGGCCCCCGTTCCGATTGCGAGAGTACGCGACGCCAGCGATAGAAAGAACACCGAATGAATAAGAGCGATGATAGCCCGCTTCCGGCTGTTGATGACTGTGTACTGGCCCATGTTATGCGACCACCGAGATGTCCCGTTTTTGCATTGGCAGAAGCACGGTGAAGCTAGTTCCTTCGCCAACGATGCTGGAGACGTCGATGCTCCCTTGGTGCTCCTCGACGATCCGGCGTGCCAACGACAGGCCCAATCCGGTTCCGTTCCCCTTCGTGGTGAAAAATGGGCGGAAGATGTTCGGCAGATGTTCTGAGGCAATTCCCCGGCCTGTATCTGAGACCACAATCGCCGCTGACTCTTTTCTGTCTTCGATCGTGACCGTGATCTTCCCGCTACCCTCGATCGCCTGAATGGCATTCAGCAGCAGATTAAGCAGCACCTGGTGGATCTGATCGCTGTCATGTTCCACTTCCGACAGGTCGGTCTTCTTCTTCAATGTAATTTCGATTGACTTCGACAAAGCCTGCTGCCGCGCCAGCATGACCGCATGTTCAACGGTTGTATTCAGATCGCTTTTGCGTGTTTCCGGCCGATGCGGCCTCGCCGTCTGGAGCAGATCGGTGAGGATGCGGTTGATCTGTGCGATCTCCAGCCGCACATCTTTCACAACCGCTCGTGCCGGACTGGTCGCCGGTAGATCGCGGCCGAGAATCTCCACCACCCCCGCGATTCCAGCCAACGGATTACGAATCTCGTGAGCCAGGCCGGTTGCGAGTTCTCCCAGCGTCGCCAAATGCTCTGCTCGCGACATCTGCGTGCGATGCAGGACTTCGATTTCTTTCCGGCTTTCGCGCAACTGAGTCACCATGCGATTGAAGTTGCGGCCCAGATCGCCAATTTCGTCGTTACGCCGGGCAAAGCCCACCGAGACATTCAGATTGCCCTCGCCAACTTGGGCGATCTTTTCCTGCAATTCAATCATCGGGCGCTGGATGGTGTAGGTGAGGACCAGAAGCAGCGCCGCGCAAATCGCGATGGCCCCTCCTCCTGCCACTACCAGCACCATGTGGCGCTGCGGGTTCTGCCAGGAAACGGTGGCCAGGGTAAACAGCAAGAGGCCATTCAGCAAGACGAACGCGACCGGAAGTACGGCCTTGATTTGCCAGTTCAAGCGGACAGGAAGCGATCCCTGCTCCGGCTTTCGCGTTTTGTCTTCATCTTGCATCAGGCTTCCTGCTTTCTGTCTGTCCGTTAAACTCACGCGTAGGCGTGCAACCCCGGTAACAGATACGTAACTCCGAAAAACGTGAACATCACTACCGCGAATCCAAGGATCGCGAAGTACGCCGCCCGCCGCCCCCGCCATCCGCGAGTGATGCGCATGTGCAGGTAGCCGGCATAAACCAGCCACGTGATCGCAGCCCAGGTTTCCTTGGGGTCCCAACTCCAGTAGGAACCCCAAGTGCGGTTTGCCCAGTACGCTCCCGCCGCGATCATCAGGGTGAGCAGTGGAAATGCAATGGCAATGGTGCGATACGTAATGCGATCCAGTTCTTCTGCAGCCGGCAACATCCGCTCCAGGTCTGGCCGTCTCCACAGCAGCAGCAAATAGAGAAGAGAAACAAAGATTCCGCCCACCAGGCCCGACAGGATGAATGGACTCGCCGCCAGGCTTGTGGGGAACAATCCATCGGCATCGAGCGATGCATATTGCCCGTCGCGCGCCCGCAAGATGAAAAATGCCAGCGCCAGCGTTTGTAAAAGGATGCTGATAAAAACAGCTTTGTTGGCCAGGTCGATCAACCCGTCATTCTGATTACGCCGCCACAGAAGATAAAGCACCAGCGGAACCACAGCCGCCAGCAAAACAATCAGCATCAGCCAGCCGAGATCCGGAATCACCACGAACAGACGCACACCCTTGGCGATGAAAACTTCCATCTTGTCCTGCACATTCCACGCAATCACGTTCAGCCCGCCGGACTTGTCGAAGCGTGTCATGATGCCGGCATAAATTCCGACTGTGAAAAGGCTGGTCGCAGCCAGAAATGTCTCGGTCTTCATCCTGTCCTGGATCAGGAACATCATCGCCAGCGCAAAACTCAGTGCGCACGCTGCATACGCCAGCATTGCCAGCGTCACATGCACGTGCAGCCAGGTGGATTGCAGCGCGGGAACCAGCGGGTGAACTTCAGTTCGCAGCAACTGCATGAGCACGACGCCGACGATCGCTACCGGCATCGTTACTGTGCCGATCACTTTCACGCCATATTTCTTTTCAGCGATCAGAGTCAGTACAGCCAAGGTCCATACGAAGCTCAGCAGCATCTCGTAGATGCTGGCGAAGGGCGGATGTCCGGCTTCATACCAGCGATGCGCCACCGCTCCGGTGTTCGCGATCAATCCTGCCCACGTCGCCAGCGAGGCAAAACGGACGTAGCTCGGAGTTCCGGTAATCCCGAAGCCCAGGTACAGCGTCCCTGCGCCGGAATAGAAAATGAGTGCGGCATAAAGCAGATTCGAGTCGCTTAACAGATTGCCGCTTTTCACTACGTTCAAAAACGCCATGAATAGAAGGAACGCAACCCCGAGTCCTACCATCACCACCAGCGTGATGCCGGTGGTTACGGGTTGCCGTTCTACTTTCGCGTGCGACATGATTCATCCTCCAATATCAGAACCTAACGTCCAGCCAGGGCAGCGACCGGTGCCTCAGCCTTCGCTGCTCCCGCGCCCACTTCGGACTTGATTTCTTCCACTAGTTTCTTGAACCGTTCCTCAAACACGTCGCGGTTCTTGTTTGAAATTCCGCCGACCCACAGCACCAACTGTCCGCGCGCGTCGCGCGCCGGCACCCCCCACACTCGAACGTGCACCAGGTAGAAGACCACCACCAGTCCGCAGCCCATCAGGATTACGCCGGCCCACACCGCCCACTGCCCCGGCTCGTGTGAAACTTGCAGCCCCGTGTAGTGCTGCATCTCCAGGGCGGTAACCTCAAACTTGTAGGGCGAGTTGGAATTTTCTGCGAAGCCTTCGATCGGCGGCAGCCACACGTTCACCGCCTTCGCCAGCTTCTTCGACTCGACAACCAGATGCACCGCTGGGCTTCCGATCTGATTCGAGCGGGTGTAGATCTGCCCATCGCGAACCACGTAGTCTGGAATAAACTCCGCGATCCTTACGCTCGTATCGGCATCGAGTTGCGCCGGAGCTGATGCCAGCCCAAGCGTGATCTCCTGCGCCGTTCCGTCTTTCACCGGCGTTGCGTTTAATTTCATGGTTTCCATCTTGCCGGTGTCGCCATAACTCGCCTGGTAGAAACGTGCGCCGCGATAAACCAGCGGCTCGTTCACAACGATTTCTTTCTGCAGAACCGAATTCCCGTTTTCCAGAACGGTCAGCTTCGACCACCATTTTTTTGGCGTGCCATCGGCGTAATTTTCCTGGCCAGTTCCATCACATCGAACTGAGAACGGCAGAGTGATGTCTCCCCCGTTGCGCAACTCAAAATGGTTTGCCGCCTGCCCGGGACTCAGCATCAGGAAGCCGGTCCAGCCAGTGAGCGCGTCAACAATGCCACCGAAGAAGATCAACAACAGGCTGGCGTGCACGATGTAAACCGCCATCTCCGAAATGCGATGGCGTTCACCGAACAGCGAAAAGCTCTTCTCCCGGACGATATGTTCCGGCTTGAACCCTGCCTTCTTGAACGCGCGCTCGGCAACATTCAATCCTTGCGCTTCGCTCGCAATCGGAATCTCTACATGCAGAGGCAGGGCCTTGCGAAAACTGTCATCAGGGCTCTTGTAAGGGCGGGAGTAGAATCTCCACGAATTCGGAAAGCGCTGGATTGATGCCGCGATGATGCTCAGGCTCACCAGGCTGAGCAGGACCACGAACCACCAGGAGTGAAACACATTGGTGAGGCCGAGCGCGTCGAGCAGGTGCAGCATCTGTGGCGCATAGGCTCGCTGAATCTCATCCCCATCCGTCGTGGGGCGCTGCAGAATCACCGTGCCAGCCGCGGAAACAACCACGACCAGTATCAGGAGAATGACGCCGGTTTTCACCGCGCCAAGTGTTTGCCAAACTTTGGAATAGAGGGATCGCATGTCCTACCCCTTCCTCAAAGGAAAGAAAAGCACTTCGCCCGCCAATGCAGTAGAATTTGCGAAAGTCGTTGAAATCCTGAGGCATAGGTGCCATGAGCTTTCGCGTCTCTGGACCGCGCTTGGGCCATATCACACACGTATCTCCAAGCCAGGCAGGAATTTGGCGCAGCCCGAATCTCGCGCCTTTTGAGTCTTTTGACCAATCCCGGTGCGGCAGAAAGCTCACGCTAAGAAGTTTTAGCGCCGGGATTTCAGTTCGCGACTATCAGAAACTCGCTGATCTACAAAAACTTAGTTGGTGGAAAAACTAAGGTGGCGTTACGGCCACGTTCGTGCACATGTAGCCACGGAGGTTTAGACGTGCTGACGCGCAAGTCGAAGTGCATCGCGCCCATCGTCGTCAGACTCGCTGCTTTCTTGCTTCCGGTGTTCATCCTGGCCGGAAGGGCCGCCGCGGTGCAACATCCGGTGACCCTCGACCCGAAAGCCGACCCCTCCACCTGCATCGCTTGCCACGAGGATAAGACCAAAGGCAAGTCGGTCCACTCCGCGATTGCCATGGGCTGCACCAGTTGTCATGAAGTGCGCACCAACAAAGACGTTACCCGCGTCAAGCTGCTCACCACGACCACTTATGCGCTCTGCCTGACCTGTCACGCCGACAAAGACGCATCCCAGATCAAAGGCCACGTTCATAGCCCTGCAGTTCGCGATTGCGTGAAGTGCCACGATCCGCACGTCTCCGATAATAAAAATCAATTACTCAAGCCCGCTTCCGGTGAAGAGAAGGACAACCTCTGCCTCAGCTGTCACAAGATCGGCGTAAACGTTCCGGAAAAAGGTAGCCGCCATGCCGCACTCGATATGGGTTGCGACACCTGCCACGTCACCCATAAAACCGGCGAGATCGGCAAGCTCGAATTCGACTATCACCTGACCAAGGCCACGCCCGCGCTTTGCATCGACTGCCACGATCCCAAAGATGAAAAGCTGCAGAAGGCGCACTCCAATCAGCCGTTCGATAAGGCGGACTGCGTGACCTGCCATGACCCGCACCAGTCCGCCGCTCCCAAGCTGATGGCGAAGTTTACTCATCCGCCATTCGCCGACAAGCAGTGCGACGTCTGTCACTCGCCCGCGAAGGACGGCAAAGTCGTCCTCACTCAGAAAGACGTGAAGTCGCTCTGCGTCACCTGTCATGACGACAAGGCCAAGCTGATCGATACCGCGAAAGTCCAGCATCCCGGCGCCGCCGGAGACTGCACCGACTGCCACAGTCCACACGCCAGCCGTCAACCTGGACTGCCTAAGACAAACTCAGTGGATATCTGCCTGGGCTGTCACAGCGAAATCGCCGACGCAGGCAAGAAAGCGGTTCACCACCAGCCGGCGTTCAGTCAGGGATGCGCCACTTGCCACGCGCCGCACGGTGGAGACAACGATCATCTCCTCCGTGCCAAGACGCCCAACAGCCTCTGCCTCGAATGTCACGGGCCCGACTCTCAGCCTAAGAAGCTCGAGAGCGAGCATCTGGTAACCATCTTCGACGGAAGCGTCAGGCTGCCCGACGACTATTTCGCCAAGAATAAAGTTGTGGTCCTCCCGTTGAAGTATGGCGCGGGCCACCCCGTGGAGGGCCACCCGGTACAGGACCTGAAAGATCCGACGGATCCTACCAAGATCAAAATGCAAATCAACTGCCTGACTTGCCACCAGCCGCACTCATCGGCCAAGCCCGATCTGCTGGTGAAGGATCAGGCCAACAACATGGAATTTTGCAGGTCGTGCCACAAGGATTTGAGCAAGTAAGCCAATTCGCAGCAGGAGAACTACGATGTTCGAAACGTGCCGCAGTTACAGCAAAAAGGCTTTGACAATCGCCCTCGGATTGGGCTTGCTCGCCCTCCCGCTCTTTGCCGGGAAAAAGAAAAAGGACGAGGCCGCGCCCAAAGCTCCGCCGGTGATTGATTACTCGAACATCGTGTGGCCCAATCCCCCGGCCATTGCGCGTATCAAGTACCAGGCCTTTTATTCGGCGCAGAAGCTTTCGCAAGTCGAAACCGCCAAGACCAAGAAGCAAGGCTGGATGGACCGCCTCGCCGGCACCCAGACCGAGGCCGAGCATCCTCACTTGTTCTTCCAGCTGGCGCAGCCTTACGGCATGGCCGTCGACTCCAAAGGCAAGCTCTACGTCGCCGATACCAAGGTCGGCGCCATCTTCATCTTTGATCTTGAAACCCGCGAAGCCCAGCTGATCAAGAACGGCACCGACGCCCACTTTGTCCGCATCATCGGCCTGGCCATGGACGATAACGACCGCATGTTCGTCTCCGATCCTGGCCTGCGCCACGTGCTCGTCTTTGACGCCAATCACAAAGCCACTGACGTGATCACCGACGGCATGGCCGAGCCCGGCAACCTCGCTCTCGACGTGGAAAACCGCCTGCTTTACGTCTCCGACATTCAGCTCGACCAGATCCTGGTGTACGACGCCGACACTCTCAAACTGATTCGCAAGATCGGCACCACCGGCCACAATCACGAACTCACCACACCCGGCGACTTCGCCAAGCCGACTGGCGTCGCTGTCGATAAAGACGGCAATCTGTACGTTGCCGACACTTTGAATAACCGCATCGAGATCTTCGATGGCGACGGCAAGTTCATCAAGACCTTCGGCAAGGCCGGCGACGGGCCCGGCTACTTTGCCCGGCCGAAAGGCGTAGCAGTCGATAGCGACGGCCACATCTGGGTCGCTGACGGCATGCAGGACCGCGTGCAGGTCTTCACCTTCGACGGACAGCTCTGCATCAGCATGGGTGGCCACGGACTGCTGCCCGGACAATTCCAAGGGCTGGTGAACGTCTACAGCGACAAGAACAACCGCATTTTTACTTCGGAAATCTACCCTGGACGCGTGCAGCAATTCCGCTACGTGACCGACGAGGAAGCCAACAAGCTGCAGAAAGAGCGCGAAGCCCAGCGCGAGAAGAAAGCCGCAGCGGTGACACCAGCACCGACACAAGCCTCGAAATAGTTTTCGTCCTAGGTCCTAGGCTCTAGGTCGTAGGCTTTGGTCGTTCGTCGCTCGTCGTTCGTCGTTGGCAAACCCCACCCACACGGTCACCCGAAACGGAGTTGAGGGCCTGTTGTCCGTCCTAGGTTCTAGGCTCTAGGCCATAGGCTTTGCCTAGGACCTACGACCTAGAGCCTTGGACGTTTTGCCAACGACCAACGACGAACGGCCAACGACGCCTTCCCCCCCACTGCGTCTTTTCCCCCGCATTACTAAGGGGCTGGCTCTTTTCCCCCAGTGGGAAGGTGTTGCGAAAATCAGCAGCTGAAAACTTACTCGCCCTAACCTATTCCACTCCAGCCGTTTACACAAAAATTGTTCAGAATCGCATCGCTTTTCGTTTCGGTTAGCCGTTTGCACCACTAAGGGCGGGGGCAGCTGCCAAGCAAGTGGCAGCCAGGGCCTAAGCCTCTTAGAAGAATTGACTCATACATGGAGGTTTTAACTTTATGAAGAAAGTAATGCTACTCGCTCTAGTCGTCCTGGCCATCGGCAGCTGGGCGATGGCGCAGAACTGGTCGTCGACGGTTGACGTCCTCGGCGCCCACCAGAATCAAGGCCGTGGCTGCGCAGGCTGCCATGCTCCTCACAGCGGTTCGTTCGGTTCCGGTCACGGCGGCGTGGCTGACACCGGTTCCTATGCATTGTGGGGCCAGGATGCCAGCCCGTTATACGGCAAGACAATCGCGTTCGGCGACAATGGCCGTTTCGTTGAAGTCCTGCCCAACGGTATCGCCACCGGAAGCCAGGAAGTCGGCGGCATCCTGCTCTGCCTCAGCTGCCATGACGGCAACCTGACCCAGTCCAACATGATGCAGAACTGGTCTTATGAACAACAGATCGGCTTGCTGACCAACACCACGTATGGCAGCCAGAAGATTCCCACTCTGCTCGGCAACGATGGAACCACGGCCGGCAACTACACCAACGATCACCCGGTGGGCCAGAATGCCACCATCAGCAGTGGCAGTGGCCTCGTGTTTGCCAACAACACCTTCACAGTCACGCCTGGCACGCCTTATGCCCAGTTCGTAGCGAACTATGGCTGGCCGGCTCTGGCGCCTGGAAAGTGGTCGAATCCGTGGGGTATCAATGGCGCGGGCAAGCCTTATGTTCTCTGCACCACTTGCCACAACCAGCACGTCATGACGGTTTACACCTCGAGCGCAGCCAGCCAGATCGTTGGCGACGGCGGCGGCAAGTACTATGCCACCTACTTCTTCATCAACGGCCCGTACAACCCGAACCTGCAGGGCAAACTAACGGCTGGTCAAGCTGCATCGACCACCCAGTTCTGCCGTCAGTGCCACTTCGGCGAGGCGAACGAAGCCAACAACACCAACAACATTCCGACCGTGTTCCAGTAGATCTAACGGTTTGACCAACGGGGGAGAGCACAGACTCTCCCCTTTTTTAAACCAGTAGTCAGGAGTCAGCAGTAGGGAGTCAGTAGCTGGTAGCTAGTAGCTGGGACCTGGGACGGGCCAGGAGCTAGTAGCTAGAAGCTAGGAGCTGAAAATGAAACACGACATCGCAATCATCGACCTTCAACAGGAGCGGGCAAGAGGCGGCAAATATCTTCTGATCGGCACACTAGTCGCGCTGCTGATGATGCTGGTGGCCTTCGCCAGCGCGGCCCACGCCCAGGTTTCATCTCACGCTCCTACGGGAATCGCTCCGGCAAGCGCTCCGCAGATTGCGACCCCGCAGATCAGCGATCGTCCGGTGGCCAAGGTGAATGGCGCGGTGCTCACCGACCGCGATCTGCTGCGCGAAATGTACGCGATCTTCCCCTACGCCAAGCAGCACAACGGATTCCCTAAGTCGCAGGAAGCCGCCATCCGCCAGGGCGCGCTGGAAATGATCATCTTTGAAGAACTGGTTTACCAGGATGCCGAGCGCCGCAAGCTGGCGATCGCTCCCACGCGGGTGAATCAGGCCGAGCAAGCTTTTCGCGGCCAGTTCAGCACCCCGGATGAATACCAGGCGTACATGCAGAGCGAGATGCACGGCTCGCGGCAGGCCCTGCGCAAGCAGATTGAGCGCTCAATCCTGATTGATCAAGAACTGAAAGCGGAAGTGGATGCAAAGTCCTCGATATCGCTGGCCGAGTTGCAGGCTTATTATCAGAAGAATTCAGCGCGTTTCCAGCAGCCGGAATCGTTCGCCTTCCAATCGATTTCTGTGTTGCCTCCGCGCAATGCCACGCCCGATCAGCAGAAAGAAGGCAAGAAGCGCGCCGATGACGCCTTGCGCCAGGCGAAGGCCACGAAGACCTATCAGGATTTTGGCCTGCTGGCCGAGAAAATTTCCGAAGACGATTTCCGCGTGAACATGGGCGACCACAAGCCCACGGCAAAAGACCAACTGCCACCTCAAGTGGTGAAGGCGTTGAGCACCATGCAAGTCGGCCAGGTTAGCGGGCTCATTCAGATCGAGAACGCATATACCATCGTGCGCCTCACCAACCACGCCCTGGCTCGCAAACAGCCCTTCAGCGAAGTGAAACCTCAACTCAAAGACGAGCTGCAGAAAGTAAAGTACGAGCAGCTGCGTGCCGGGTTAGCCAAACGCCTCCGCGCCAACGCGAAGATCGAAGTGCTGTAGAAATTTGCTGTTATCCCGAACCTGCGACTGGACCTGCTGTTGGTCCTAGGCTCTAGGTCGTAAGCTCTTGCCTAGGACCTACGACCTAGAGCCTACGACGTTTTTTGCCAACAACGACCAACCACGCCCCCCTGTGCCATTCAACCCCGCCAAGCGCGTGAGATCACCCAAAACTCGTGGGAGAGTGCAAGTCGAACGCAGGATTCGCTTCTAACCATCTCATTCTATTGCGCTTAATTTGTTAAGAATCCGCCTCTTTTGGCATCGTTTGTGCCTTTCCTATTACCAAAGCCCGAGTGGAACGGTGGTAACCAGGACCATCGGAAGGGCGGTTACGAAATGGGTAAGTCCGGCAAATATATCGTGGGGTGGTTGGTTCTGGCGCTGGCGCCTTTGGCCTTGGCACAGGTGCAAGTGGGCGACAACCTCAACATGAACGCCGGCGGCACCGTTTCCTTCGGATACGCGGGCTCCTACGGCGATGGGCTTCAATCTTCCCACGGACTTAACTTCGGCCTCGATGGCGCGGTCAACGGCTTCTACTACAATCCCAATTTCATAAACTTCAGCATCACTCCCTACTACAACCAGTCGCGAGCCAATTCAAACTTCCAGTCATTAACCGGCGCCAGCGGAGTGGCGACAACTGCGAACCTTTTTGCCGGGAGCCACTTTCCAGGATCGGTCAGCTACCACAACGACTTCAACAGCACCGGAACCTTCGGCCTGACCGGCGAGCCGGATTTCACCACGCACGGTCACGGGCAAGGCTTCGGCATCGGATGGAGCGCCTTGTTCAATGGCTTCCCAACTTTGTCGGTCGGCTATTCGCAGGGGTCCGGCAGCAGCACGCTCTACGGCACGGACGAGCAAAGCGGGTCGGACAATAAAAATCTGAATGTCCACTCCTCCTACTCGACTGAAGGCTTCCTGCTCAATGCCTACTTCGACCGGAACACGATGCACTCCATCTATCCCGAATTCCTGAGCGGAGGCGGCGATTCGATCTCCGACACCACCGGCCATGATTTCGGCTTTGGCGCCTCGCACAACCTGCCGCTGAACGGATCGTTCTACGCCAGCTACAACCGCTCATCTGCCAGCACCGACTACACCGGCGTGAACGATACGTCCACCAACTACACCACGAACTCCATTACGTCGGGCGCGAATTTCCGTCCCACGCAGAAGCTGGGCCTATTCGTCACCGAGAGTTACACCGACAATCTTTCCGGATACCTTAATCAGCAACTGATCGCTGGCGGTACCGCGCCGAATGCGTACAATCTTGGCAACGGCTCGCGCTCCATGACCTTTGGTGGCGGCGCAAACTATGCGTTCACCAACTTCCTTTACACTCAGGGGCAAGCCACTTATTACCAGCAGACTTACTTCGGCAAGAGCTATACCGGTGCTTACATCAGCGGCAGCCTGAACTACTCCCGCAAACTGCTCGACATGTTCAGCTTCTCTACGGCCGTGGTCGAGAGCACCAACGGACAAGGCAGTAACGCCATTGGCTTCATCGGCAATGTGAATTATTTCCACCGCATCAAGGGTTGGGAGACGTCCGGGACCTTCAACTATGCGCAGAACGTGCAATCTTTCCTGGTCACGTACACGAACTCCTACTACAACTACAGTGCCCGGCTGCACCGCCGCTTTGGCCGCGGGACCACGTGGATCGCAAGCTTCAGCGGTAGCCACAGCGGGCTGACCAATGAACCGGGTTCCTCCAACCACAGCGAGAGTTACAACACCGCGTTTTCCATGCGGCGCTTCACCATCACGGGTGACTATAGCCAGGCCAGCGGGATTTCGGTCTTGAGCAACAACGGATTGACACCGATCTCGCCGACACCGGGTTTAACCGACAACGGTCTGATTCTTTTCAACGGCCGCAGCTACGGCGGAGGCATTTCAGCCACGCCGATTCGCCGCCTGGTAATTTCAGCCAACTACAGCCACGCTACCAGCAACACCTTCAGCGACATCAGTTCACGCAACGATACGGAGATTTTTACTTCCCAACTGCAGTACCATCTCAGAAGAATCGGCTTGTTAGCCGGGTTTACTAGGTTCAGCCAGGGCATTGGCGCTGTGGGGCCTACAACTGGACCGGCAAATTCCTATTTCGTTGGGGTTTCGCGATGGTTCAATTTCTTCTGAGGCGCGGCGTCGCGCTGCTAGTCGCGGCTGTTTGTTTTTTTTATTTGACGGTAGCGCAAGCCAGCAAGCGCGAGAAACCAGTTCCCCAGCCTGCTCCTCCCGATCTGTTGATGGATGGTGGCCGCAAGCTCACTTTTGAGCGCAGCTTCAGCCTGGAACGCGAGGTCAAGCCCAAGCGCAGCTTCTGGACCAAGGTCGTCGATGTCATTGCCGGCGAGCCGGACTTTCATTTCCTGGTGAACCCTTACAGCGTGGCCACGGATTCCCACGGCCGCGTTATCGTGACCGACCCGGGCGCCAACGGCGTGCACATTTTTGATTTCACCGAGAAGAAGTACAAATTTCTCTCCCGTAAAGACACTTCAAAAGATGAACTGCTCTCACCGCAATGCGTTGCCGTTGACGCGCAGGACAACATCTACGTAACCGACTCACTCTCCGGGAAAGTCCTCGTCTTCGATGCTGGCGGCAAATACCGCCGCGCGATTGGCAGCTTGAAAGGCGGGGAAGGATATTTCAAGCGCCCCACCGGAATCGCGGTCGACTCCGCTGCCCAGCGCATTTACATCACCGACACACTGCGCGACAAGATTTTCATCATGGACATGCAAGGCAGCGTGCTTAAGACCATTGGCAAGCGCGGCACCGCCGAAGGCGAGTTCAACTATCCGACCGAGCTGCGAGTGAGCGGCAACAATCTGTACGTCGTCGACGCGATGAATTTCCGCGTCCAGGTCTTTGACCGCTCCGGAGACTTTCGCTATGCGATCGGCAAGCTTGGCGACGGCACCGGGTGGATGTTCCGGCCTAAAGGAATTGGCCTGGACTCCGAAGGACATCTCTATGTGGTCGACGGGCAGTGGAGTGTCGTACAGGTATTCGACGACCAGGGCCGCTTGCTGTACTACTTTGGCCAGCGCGGCACTGCAGCCGGGCAATTCCAGTTGCCAACTGGTCTGCAGATCGATAAAGACGATCGGATCTACGTGGTCGATTCCTTCAACCGGCGGGTAGAAATTTTTCATTACTACGGGTTGCCGAAGCAAGCCGAAGGGAGGAAGGATTGAAGCACCTCTTCCTCTCGATCGCTCTGCTGGTCGCGGCCGCCGCATCATTCGGGCAGCAACTTACTCCCGGCGATGTCATGGGCATGCACAACCTGACCGCCGCCAGCGGCGCGTCGGTGTACTCGTCAGGAGGCTTGGGCTGCACCTTCTGTCATGCTCCGCATAGCGGCATCGGCGGCGTGAGTCCGCTGTGGAACCAGACACTCTCTCGCGCAACCTACAATCCCTACACCAGCTCGACTTATGTAGAGCAGGGCAACACGCAGCCGCCGCTTGGTGTTACCAGTAGTCTCTGCCTCAGTTGCCACGATGGCACGGTAGCCGTGGGGCAGTCCGCGGTCTACGGCAAGATTCCGACGACTGGGTCGATGAATGGGATCGACAGCTTCGGCACCAATCTTTCTGGGTCGCATCCTTTCAGCCTGGTCATGCCGATGAAAGACGCTTCCAATCTTGTGGCGTCGCTGGTCGCGGACGGCAAGACTGCCGATCCAACTGGCGCGGTGAAATTGGTCAACGGAAATATCGAATGCACCAGCTGTCACGATCCTCACATTCAGGGGATCGACAAAATCGCGCAGAATTTTCTGGTGCGCGATAGCTCCAGCGCGCAGATGTGCCTCGCCTGTCATGACCCGAACCGCGTGATTCAGGGACAACCTAATCCGCTGGCGGGATGGCCGAACAGCATCCATCAATCTGCCACCAACGAAGTTGCGCCCGATGCACATGTTGGCTCATACGGAACGGTGGCTTTGAACGCGTGTTCATCGTGCCACATGCCCCACGATGCGACTGCGCCCGCACGGCTCTTACGTCCAGCGACGCCACCCGCGCCGAGTATGGATCCCGCAACGCAGGATTGCATGACGTGCCACAACGGTGGAACCTATCTGTCACCGACCGCCCCGAATGTTATGGCCGAGATTAATAAGACCGGCCATCCGGTTCCGTCGGGAAACAATTTTCACGACGCCGCCGAAGTAGCTGTGCTGAATAACAACCGTCACGCGACCTGCGTGGATTGCCATAGTGCACATGCTTCGCAGAAAGTCGCAAACTTTACCAATCCTCCGACGATCCGCCTGTCGCAAACGAATGTGACGGGAGTCAGCGCGAACGATGGAGTCACGGTCATCCAGCCAGCGGTAAATCAGTTTGAGAATTGCCTGCGCTGCCACGGCACCAGCATCGGCAAACAACGGCTGCCGATTTATGGCTATGCGCCCGCGCGGCTGGTGACTGCCCCCGATCCTCTGAACGTGATACCGGAATTCAGTGCGACCGCGACTTCAAGCCATCCAGTTACGCACGATCGTTCGAGCCCGCTGCCCCAGCCGAGCCTGCTGACCAACATGCTGAATCAGAACGGTACGGCTGGACGGCTGATGGGCGTTCGAACCTTCTGCACCGATTGCCACAACAGCGACGACAACCGCGAGTTCGGCGGAAGCGGGCCCAACGGTCCGCACGGATCCGTCAACTCGCACATCCTCGAGCACAACTACCAATTCAGCCAGGCGGCCGCACCCGGCGGCACAGTCACCAATCTTTTCCCGAATCCAGATACCAGTCTCGCCGGACCTTACGGCATGTGTGCGAAGTGTCACGACCTGAGCCAGGTGCTGGCCAATACCAGCTTCACCCAGCATAGCCTGCACGTAGGACAGTACGGCTTCTCCTGCTCGACTTGCCATACGTCGCACGGCATGGGTTCGGTAGCTCCGAATGTTTCGGGAGAGCGGCTGGTCAACTTTGATATCAACGTGGTGGGACAAAACAATGGTGCGCCGATCGCTTACAACCGTGGCAGCAACACCTGCACTTTGACCTGCCACAACGCGGCGCACAACTCCGACGGATCAGTGACCGGCGGGACCAAGCCGAATCACCGGGCCAGGATCAGATAAGCAGAAAGAGCACGACCCCATGACCTCCTCCGCGCCAGCGCTGGCAAGCCGCAAGACACCGGCACTTTCGGTAGCGTGGTTGCAAGTGTCGGTGCTGGTCGTGCTGTTCGCGCTCGCCGCAGTAATTCAGTCGCGCACTCTTTCATCTCTGACTTCACTGGAAAACAGCGACATCTGGTGGCATCTGCGGACTGGCCTCTGGATCCTGCAGAACCACGCCGTTCCTCACACCGCACTGTTTTCGCAATCCGAGAGCTTGCCGTGGGTTTCGCCGAGTTGGGCCTACGAGTTTTTTGTGGCTCTGTCTTTCAAGGCTCTCGGGTTTGCCGCAATTCCGCTGCTCGCGATGCTTTTCAAAACCGGGCTTGCAGCCCTGACTTTCATACTAGGTGGTGGTTTACGCGGACGCTTCTGGCTCGCCGCCATTCTCTCGGCAGTCGTGCAATTCGTGCTCGGAACCGTGCAGCCCGGCCCGGGTTACTGCTCGATTCTGCTTTTCGCGGCGGAACTGGTGCTGCTGCTGAACTTTCGGAGAGAAGGCCGCATTCAGCGGTTGTACTGGCTCGCACCGGTGTTTCTGCTCTGGGCCAATCTTGATCTTCAGTTCGTGTACGGAATTGTGGTTCTTCTGATGTTTGTTATCGGAGCGGCCATAGAACGCCGGAACAATGACGCTCGCCTAAGAAACGATCCGAAACTGCTGTGGGTTATGGCGGCTTGCATTGCGGCCAGCGTCGTTACCCCATATTTCTACAGGCCCTACGTGGAATTTTTCCGCGTGCTGACCAGTTCAGCCAATCAGTACTTCCCCGAACTCCATGCCATGAGTTTTCATCGTCCCCAGGACTATTTGCTTCTGCTGCTGGCGATGTCAGCCTTTCTTGTGATGGGGATGCGCCACTCGTCGGATTTGTTCCAGATTGCGCTGCTGTCTGGAAGCACAGCGCTATCGTTTCATTCCCAAAGCAATACCTGGCTGGTTGCATTGGCCGCTGTCGCCGTCATCGGTGATGACAACATTACAACTGCGCAGCCATTGAAGACGAGGGGCTCTGTTGCCTCAATCATCCTGGCTGGCGCTGTCGTGCTCGTGGCAATTCTGTGCCTGCCCCCCAGGCAAACCCTGGCTACGCATGTGGCACAAGCCTATCCCGTCGGAGCCAGCGATTACATTCGCGAGCACGCGCTTCCGCAGCCCCTTTTCAATGCAGCGGAGTGGGGTGGCTTTCTGGCGTGGTATCTGCCCGATTATCCCGTAGCGATCGATGGACGCCGCAACCTTTATCCTGACGATTTCGTGAGTCAGTACGCGAAGGCGATGAACGCCGAAGTGCGCTACACGGATTTTCCCGCCATGGCGACTGCGCGAACGCTGATATTTCCCAAGACTTCCTTGATGGGCCAGGCCTTGCGCACAGTCCCAAGCTATACAGTTGCATACGGTGACAACGTTGCGATGGTGTTAGTACGAAAAGATTAGCTATTTGTCATTTTCGACCGAAGCGAGGCGAGAGCCGAACACAGTGGAGAGACGTGCTGTTGGTAGCGAAACACAGTTTAGTTGGAATGACAGGGTTTTAAGAAAGAAAGCCAGGACGCCATGGCAGAACATGCAGTGCCGATCGCTGACTCCGCAGTTCTCAGATTAGCCCCCTCCAACCTGCCAGCGCCCAAAGCCTCGCCATGGTGGCGCGTCGCAGACGGAGCGGTGTTCGCGACTTGGACCGCACTCGCCCTCTTTACCCTGCAGTATCACGAGAAATGGGCGGACGAAGCCCAGGCGTGGCTTATCGCTCGCGATCTTGATTTGCGTTCAATCTGGTTTCATGAGTTGCGCTACGAAGGATCTCCCGGCCTCTGGCACACCATCCTTTGGATCGCGCAGCATGTCTTTTACGCCAAGTACGGCGCACTGGGATATATCGGAGTTACCGGCGCTGCCGCAGGGGTTGCGGTGCTTATCTTCAAGGCGCCCTTTCCGCGATATGTCCGCTGGCCGCTCGCATTCACGTATTTCATGGTGTACCAGTACGCGGTGATCGCTCGGCCTTACACGCTCTTACCGCTGCTGGCGTTCCTTGCTGCAATATTCTTCAAGGATATTCGTCATCCCGTTCGCATGACGGTAGTGCTGATTCTGCTCGCGAACCTCAGCCTTCATGGAACGATCCTCGCGGCATGTCTCGGCCTCCGTTACCTGATTGATGCGATCAAGGCTTGGGGCACCTTGGATGAGCAGACAAAACATCGTTACGTGATTTGCATCGCCGCGATGTTGCTGACGTTTGTGTTCATTGTCATGATCCTGAAGCCGACGCCGGATGTCGGTGAATTTGCAAAGAAACAATTCATCGCAAAAATGCCAGCGGCAATACAAGCAATGCAGCCGACGACAGCGATGAAATTGGAGTCGACCGTTTCGGGGGCATTCCTTGACTACTGGATTCCCTCCATTCTGTTTATCGTCCTCGTTGGGTTCTGGTGTTTCTCACGAAAACACTTACTGGTCTACATATTGCCCATTGGCCTGCTCACCATTTTGTATTCCTTGATACATGGCTACGCACACCATCATGGAACTCTTCTCATCGCGACGATCTCAGCCATGTGGATCGCATGGCCAAGCGCCAATGAGAGATTTGATTTCAGCAAAAACCAACGACTAGCGCACACGGGAATCCTTGGCCTGTTGCTTTGTTTTTGTGCGGTGAATATCTGGGACGCCGAGGTCGCGATACGTCACGAGTACGCCTACCCATATAGTGGCGCAGAAGATGCGGCCAGATACCTCAAGTCAGTTGGAGCTGACCGGCAGAGGATCTTGGGATTTCTATACGGAGTTGTCGGAGTGCAGGCCTATTTCGATCGCAATATTCTTGTCAACATACCGACGTCTTACTACCACCACGGCATGCCTTTCCATGGTCTTGAGCTCGACCTGCTGCAGTTCAACCAATTTAATCCCGATTACGTAATCGTTTTCACCGAAGAACCACAATTGTCGATGGATTATGGCATCCCTGAAATCCGCGCGCAAGGATACGACATTGTCCACATGTCAGATGGCTACATGATCTACAAGCAAGGGGTGTACGTGCGACAGTTCTATTTCATCCTCCGCCGCAATGGGACGCCAATACCCTGACAATGATTTAGTCAAGGCGCACTGCGGTTTTCAATGGCGATGAAGATGAACGTGGCATTCCGAGCAAAGCGTGATCAGGTTCTTCTCCGAATCATCACCGGATTGACTGCGAAACTGTTTGTGGTGAACTTCAAGGTTAGACATTGTTCCGCATGATTGGCATCGCCACCCGTCCCGGCGTAAGACTTCCAGTCGAAGCCGCTGGTATGCCTCGGGATCGAGTCGCACGCGAGCTCGCTTCGGCAGAGCGTTGCTCACGACACCTGTTCTGAGATGCAAGATAGGAATGACTGTCGCTCTTCCCCCGACAAAAACTTGAAGAACCGCAATGCCGACTGCAGCAGGACTTGCGAGTTTCCGCTTTCCAAGTTCGCCCCCGCCAGAAAGTCTGCACAAATCATTTCCAGGCAGTAACCTCTAGACTTGTCACTTCCCAGCATCAGAGCCGCAGTTTCAATCGCCTGTTCCACTATCGGGATTTGGCTCTTGTACAGCTTGAAGTAGACAAGTTCTGACGGTTCCGTCTCTTTCCCCGTTAGCTCTTTCTCCACCTCCTGCTTAAACTTCTCCTTCGGTAGCTCTCGCGCTTTGTGCAACCAGGTTGCACAATCGAAGTGCTGCCGATCCCTCCGCGCCACTTTCGC
>Ga0335069_10001079_pt1 | contig 44018 bp, 34 predicted proteins | sample Lox_Sample_11_FD_206714 | JGI IMG/M metagenome (GOLD analysis project Ga0335069, IMG submission 206714) | Soil microbial communities from Loxahatchee National Wildlife Refuge, Florida, United States - Lox_Sample_1.1 | ecosystem: Environmental > Terrestrial > Soil > Wetlands | place: USA...
CTGCAATATCTGGAGGCGATGTGCCGGTTGATCCTGCGCGAGACGTCGCTGCTGCCGCACCCGAATCCGGGATTGATGAGCGCCGAGTGGATCGAGCGGCTGGCGCAGGTCTCACCCAGCATGGGCCTGATGCTGGAAACAACGAATGCAGCTTTATTGGGTGCGGGTGCTGCCCACGACAACGCTCCCGACAAAGTTCCGGAGAAGCGTCTGCGCACGATCGAAGACGCCGGACGGGTGGGTGTTCCCTTCACCACCGGAATTCTGATCGGCATCGGCGAGAGCACGGAAGACCGCGTGGACACGCTGCTGGCCATCCGCGAGCTGCACAAGCAATATGGGCACATTCAGGAAGTGATCGTGCAGAATTTCCGGGTGAAACCGGGCATCCCGATGCGCGACTGGCCGGAGCCTTCCCGCGGCGAGATGCTGCGCACGATTGCGGTGGCGCGGTTGCTGATGCCCGAGGTCAACCTGCAGGCGCCGCCGAATCTTTCCGATCCTTATTATGCGGATCTGCTGGACGCGGGCATCAACGACTGGGGCGGTGTGTCGCCGCTGACCCCGGACTTCATCAATCCGGAGAGGCCGTGGCCGCATCTGGAACAGTTGCAAGCGCAAACTGCCGGGAAAGGACAGCGGCTTGAACAGCGCCTGCCGGTGTACCCGGAATTTCTGGCGCGGGCAATGAAACGCGGGGGATTGCTGGGCGAGCGGCTGAAAGCTGCGGCGCAACCCGATGGGTTGGCGCGGAGGGCTGCATGATCACCGTGCTGAGTGGCGGCACGGGCGGCGCGAAATTTGTGGATGGATTGCGCCAGGTGGTGCCGCCGCAGGACATTACGATCGTGGTAAACACGGGCGATGACCTGATGTGGTGGGGCCTGTACGTTTCCCCCGACATCGACTCGATCACCTACGTGCTGGCGGGCTTGCTGAGCCGCGAGCGGGGCTGGGGAGTGAAAGGCGACACCTTCTACTGCCTGCAGGCGATGGGACAACTGGGGCAACCGATCTGGTTTCACACCGGCGATCGCGACCTCGCACTGCACATCCTGCGCTCGAAACTGCTCGCCGAGGGCAAAACGCTGTCGGAGGTTACAGCCGAAATCTCAGACAAGCTGGGAGTGAAAGCGCGGATCCTGCCGATGACCAACTCGCGCGTCGAGACGCGCGTGATGACACCCAGCGGCGAACTGAGTTTCGAAGAATATTTTGTGCAGCGCTGGTACCAGGATCCGGTGCAGTCGGTGCGCTTTGCCGGCGCGGCGGACGCCGAACCCGCGCCGGGGGTGATGGAAGCAATCGTCTCGGCCGACACGGTGATTCTCGCGCCCAGTAATCCGATCACGAGCATCGGCCCGATTCTGGCGGTGCCGGGAATTCGCGAAGCGCTACAACGCACCAAGGCGCGAATCGTTGCCGTCAGCCCGATCGTGGCCGGTGAAGCGGTGGCGGGTCCGGCAGGCATCCTGATGGCCGCGCAAGGACTGCCGGTTTCGATCGCGGGAGTGGCCAAGGCTTACCAGGATTTTCTGGATCTGCTGGTGGTGGACGTGCGCGATGCGGACGCCGCGGAAGAGTTGCGAAAGACCGGGATTCGCGTGCAAACCGCGAAGACCATCATGCGAACGCCGGAAGAAAAGGCCGACTTGGCGCGCGCCGTGCTCGATGCGGTGGGCGGCCCAATGGCGGCGCACGCGGGCCCCGACCACTCATGATCCTGGTTCCGGTCAAAGATCTGCGACATGCCAAGCAGCGGCTGGCGCCGATGCTCGATCAGACTGCCCGCACGCAACTGGCCCAGGCCATGCTCGAAGACGTGCTGAGCGCGCTTGTGGAGTGGAGGGACCGGCCGCCGATCGCGCTGGTCACGCGCGATTCGTTCGCGCTCACGCTGGCCAGCCGATTCGACCTGGAAGTCATTGTCGATCATGCCAACACAAGCGAAACGGATGCCATCTCGATGGCCACGCACATCTGCGAGATGCGAAAGGTCGAGGACACGCTGGTGATTCCGGCGGATATTCCGCTGATCGCCGCCGATGAAGTGCGGCAGATTTATGAAGCAGCTCCGGCACGCGGATCGGTGCTGGTTCCAGCGGGTGATGGGCGCGGCACAAATGCGGCGCTCCGACGTCCAGCAGGATTGTTCCCGCTGCGCTTCGGCAATGACAGTTTCGCGCCGCACCTGGAAGCGGGAAGAGCGACGGGACTGCCGTGTGTTGTGCTGAAACTGGCGGGGATTGGGGCGGATGTCGACAATCCCGAGGACCTCAAACAACTGATCGACGCTCCGGGGCAACGAAAGTCGCAGCAACTCGCGCGGCAATGGAAGCTGAGCGAATCTCCGGCTGCGACCAGCGAATAATCCATGCAGGAAATGCGGGTGATTCCGTTGCGGGTGGAAGGCGAAGTCCGCGAGGGCGACTCGCTGGCGGAGTGGTTCGAGCGTGCCTTGCGCGGGCAGCGGCTGAAGCTGGAATCGGGCGACGTGGTGGTGGTGAAGCACAAAGTGGTCTCGAAGGCGGAAGGACGGCTGGTGCCTTTGGCCAGCCTGCGGCCGTCGGCGCAGACGAAAGCGTGGGCAAAGAAATACGATCTGGATGCGCGCGTCACCGAACTGGCGTTGCGGGAGGCGAAGCGCATCGTGCGGCGCAAGCGCGGCGTACTCATCACGGAAACGAAGCACGGCTATGTCTGCGCCAATAGCGGCGTGGATGTATCGAATGTCGATGGAGGAACGCACGCGCTGCTGCTGCCCGAAGACCCTGACGCTTCGGCGGCGAGATTGCATCGCGCATTGAAGCGGCGCTTCCACCGGAGAGTGCCGGTCATTATTAGTGACAGCTTCGGGCGCCCGTGGCGGGAAGGCTTGACCGAGGCGGCGATCGGCGTTGCCGGGCTGAAGGCGATCCACGATTATCGCGGGCGGCGCGATCCGCACGGATACGCGCTGCGCGTGAGTTTGCATGCCGTGGCCGACGAACTGGCTTGCGCGGCAGGCCTCGTCTGCGGCAAGCTAGCCGCGACACCTTTCTGCATCATCCGCGGCTTCGGATACCGCCCGGGCCGGGGACGCGCGCGCGATCTCATCCGCCCAGCGGCGTACGATCTATTCCGGTAGGAGGTTGCCGTGGGTTCCGAATTTCATCCCGAGTTCGCGAAGCTGGAAGATTTTCCGCAGGTGGAGTGGCATGACATCGCGCCGCGCTTGAGTGCAGCGGTGCGCGGTCCGCTGGAAACGGTTCTCGCGAGACTGGACGCTGCCGCGCTTTCGCGGGAAGAGTGCCTTGCGCTGGCGCACGCCGAAGGCGAGGACCTGATTGGGCTGCTGGCGGCGGCCAACGAACTGCGCGCGGAACTGGCCGGAAATCTGGTGACGTACGTCGTCAACCGCAACATCAATTTCACCAACATTTGCTTTGTGGGTTGCAAGTTCTGCGCGTTCAGCCGCGGGCCGCGCGAGGCGGACACGTACTTCCTGTCACTCGAGGAAGTCGCACGCAAGGCACGCGAGGCATGGGAGATCGGCGCGACCGAAGTTTGCATACAAGGCGGCCTGCCGCGCGATCTTTCTCCTTTTTATTACCGCGACATTCTGCGCGCGGTGAAGAAGGCGGTACCGGGGATGCACTGCCACGCGTTTTCTCCCATGGAGATTGTGTACGGCATGGAACTCACCGGCATGCCGGTGCGCGATTACTTGCGGATGCTGCGCGAGAACGGGTTGGACACCCTGCCCGGAACGGCGGCAGAGATTCTCGACGACGAAGTGCGGGGCGTGCTTTCGCGCAACAAGCTGAACACAGCGCAGTGGAAGGAAGTGATTACCACGGCACACGAATGCGGCATCCGTACCACGTCGACGCTGATGTACGGGCACGCGGAAACAACGGCGCACTGGGTGTCGCAAATTCTGCTGCTGCGCGAGATCCAGGAGCGAACGGGCGGGTTCACGGAGTTCGTGCCGCTCGGCTTTGTGCATCACAACACCTTGCTTTTCCAGCAGGGGTTGGCGCGCAGCGGCCCGACGCTGGCCGAGCACCTGAAGATCCACGCGCTTGCCCGGGTCATGCTCGCCGGCGCGATCCACAACATCCAGGTTTCATGGGTGAAATTGAACCGCTCGCTTTCGCAGCTGTGCCTGAAAGCAGGCGCGAACGATTACGGCGGCACGCTGATGGAAGAGAATATTTCGCGTGAAGCGGGCGCCACGGCCGGGCAGTACACCACGCCACAAGATTTACAGGCGATGATCCTGGAGGCAGGGCGCATTCCGGCAGAGCGAAACACGATCTACTCGCGCATCCAGATCAAGGTACCGATCGAAAACCTCACCGAAGAAACGATGGCTGTTGCGGAGTTCGCGTGAGCCGCCCGATCGCGATCCTGGGCGGGACGGGTCCGGCAGGCAGTGGCTTGGCGCTGCGCTGGGCACGGGCGGGTGAGACCGTCATTCTCGGATCGCGGAACGCGGAACGCGCACAAGAAGCCGCCGCCAAGATCCGCGAAAAAGCTGGGGCGAATGCCAAAGTCTCGGGTGCGACCAACAGCGCGGCGTGTGCGGCCAGCGACCTGGTGGTTTTGACGGTGCCGTTTGAAGGCCAGGCGGCGTTCCTGAAAGAGCTGAAGGCATCCTTTCAGCCGAGCGCGATTCTAGTCGATGCAACTGTACCCCTGGCGGCGAGCGTGGGCGGCCGCGCGACCCGGACGCTCGGCGTATGGCAGGGATCGGCAGCGCAGCAGGCAGCCGAGCTGGTACCGAAAGGCGTGCGCGTGGTGGCTGCATTCCACAATGCCTCCGCCGACCTGATGAATGGCGACGATCCGGTCGAGTGCGACGTGCTGGTGTGCAGCGACGATGCGGAGGCAACTGCAATCGTTCTCGAACTCGCCGCCAAGATTCCCGGCATTCGCGGGATCGACGCCGGAAAACTCGAGAACGCTCGTATTGTCGAAGAGATTACGGCGCTGCTGATTGGGCTCAACATTCGTCACAAAGGACACGGCGGTATTCGCATCACGGGTCTTCCGGCAAGCTCCTACCGGTCGCTGTAGGTGGGTACGGCGTGACTTGCCGTTGCAACCAGCGGTAACGCTTGTGCGTAAGCTCGCAGTCTGGAGCATGCACGTTATCTGGAACCAACGCCACCGAACCCGCGCACAGCAGTGTGCGCGCCATACTCATCATGCCGAATTCTTCACAAGACGGAGTGGCCATCGAGTTCCGCGATGTACGTTTCCGCGTGGGCAACGGGCTGGAGGTGCTGCGCGGCGTCACGCTGCAAGTGGAGCGCGGCGAGACGATGATCCTGCTCGGCCGCAGCGGCAGCGGCAAGACTACGTTGCTCAAGCTGGTGAACGCGCTGCACGTCCCGAGCGAGGGCGAGATCCTGGTGGATGGCAAAGCCACCGCGAAATGGGATCCCATCGCGTTGCGGCGAGGCATTGGTTACGTGATCCAGGAAGCCGGCTTGTTTCCGCACTTCACTGTGGCGAGAAACATCGGGCTGGTTCCGAGGATGCTGGGCTGGCCGGACGAAAAAATCGCCGCGCGCGTGAATGAACTGCTCGAAGTGGTCGGGCTGGAGAAAGGTATGGCCGAGCGGTATCCAAACGAGCTCTCCGGCGGACAGCGGCAAAGAGTTGGCGTGGCGCGAGCACTCGCTGCCGATCCGCCCATTCTGCTGATGGACGAACCTTTCGGCGCGCTGGACGCAATCACCCGCGACGAACTGCAGCGCGAGTTTCAGGATCTGCAGAAACGGCTGCAGAAAACCATCGTGTTCGTCACGCATGACCTGCGCGAGGCGATGCTGCTCGGCTCGCAGATCGCGCTGCTCGAGAATGGGCAACTGGTCACGCAGCTCGCGCCCGCCGAATTCCGGGAATCGAACGACCCGCGCGTGCAGCGTTACCTGCGCGCGTTTCAGGACAACTTCACCCCGACCGATGGAGACGCGCGATGAACATCCTGCAGTTTCTTCACGACAACCAGCAGCAGATCGTGGAACTCACGCTCGAGCATCTGGGTATGGTCGCGCTGGCGATGCTGTTCGCGGTGCTGGTTGGCATTCCGCTGGGCATTTTGATTTCGCGGCGGCCGGCATGGGACAAGCCCGTGCTGGGTACGGCGAACGTGATCCAGACGGTGCCGAGCCTCGCGCTGTTCGGCATGCTGCTTCCGGTACCGTGGATTGGAGCGCGCGCGGAGCGGTTGGCCGTGCTGGCGCTCACCATGTACGCGCTGCTGCCCTTGATCCGCAACACCTACGCGGGTATCAAAGGCGTGGACCCGATGATCATTGAGGCGGGCCGGGGCATGGGCATGACGGACCGGCAAGTTTTGTGGCAACTGCAACTGCCGCTCGCGTCCGGAGTCATCCTGGCGGGCGTACGCGTGGCGACCGTGATTTCGGTAGGGCTCGCCACGATTGCAGCCGCGGTGGGCGCCGGGGGATTGGGTGAGTTTATTTTTCGAGGTCTGGCCTCGGTGAACAACCAACTGATTCTGGCTGGCGCGATCCCTGCGGCGCTGCTGGCACTGCTCGCGGACGTAAGCCTGGGCTGGATCGAGAAGCGACTCACGCGTCAAACCCATGCCGCCGAGGTCGCGGTTGGATAAGGCCTCGCATAGACTTCGGCGAGCCGGAAGGCCGGCAAGAATCCTCGCCTGCTTATTCGTGGTGTTCGCGGCCTGCTGGCCTCTTTGCTTCTGTGCGGGCGATCGCGCCAACCGGATTGTCATCGGCTCGAAGAACTTCACTGAACAGGCCGTGCTGGGAGAAATCTTTGCGCAAATGCTCGAGGCGCGCACACATCTGCAGATCGAGCGGCGCTTCTATCTTGCGGGAACATTCATCTGCCAGCAGGCAATCTTAAGCGGGCGCATTGATCTTTATCCCGAATACACGGGTACGGCTCTTACTGCGATTTTGAAAGAAGCGCCGCAGCGCGGCAACGAAGCCGTGTTCGCCCATGTGAAGGGCGAGTACGAGCGCAGGTTCCAGCTCACGCTCGAGCCGCCGCTCGGCTTTGACAATACCTTCGCCATCGAGATTCGGGGGGACGACGCGCGCCGGCTGCAACTCAAGACGATCTCGCAGGCAGCGCCATACACGCCGCAATGGCGCGCCGGTTTCGGCTACGAGTTCATGGAGCGGCCGGACGGATATAAAGGTCTGGCGTCCACCTACAGCCTGCGCTTTGCAGAGCCGCCGCGGATCATGGACCTGGGCCTGCTCGCCCGCGCGCTCACGGAAAAGCAAATCGATCTGGCTGCCGGCAACGCGACCGACGGATTGATTCCGGCACTCGATTTGTTTGTGCTGGCCGACGACAAGCATTATTTCCCTCCTTATGAAGCGGTGCCGATTGTGCGCGAAGAGACTTTGCGCCTGCATCCCGAGGTCGGCGGGGCACTGGCCGAACTTGCGGGTAAGATTTCGGATCGGGAGATGCAGCAACTGAATTACGAGGTCGATGGCAAGCATCGCGACCTGAAGCAGGTGGCGCAGGAGTTCCTGCACGCCAAGGGGCTAGTCCATTGAGTCAGATACCCGTGAGCCAGAATCGCGATCTCGACGCCACCTGGAAATATCACAACGGCACCAAGCATTCGTATCTCAGCATCCGCCTGCACCCGCACGAGCTCGATTGGGAGAACAAGCCGCTGCTGTTCAAGATTTATCCGACGCTCGCGGTGATGCGGTTGCCGAAGGACTTCCGGCCGAGCGGAGTATCAGCGCTCCGTGCCATCACAACCGGCCGCGATGCGGATGGGCAAACGGCTTCCAGCGACGTCCTCCCTTCTCTCGAGCAACTCGCGCATTTGCTGTTCTTCTCCGCAGGCGTAACCCGCAGCAAAAAATATCCCGGCGGTGAGACTTTCTTTCGCGCAGCGGCATGCACGGGCGCGTTGTATGAAGTAGAGCTTTACGTCGTTTGCAGAGAGCTGCATGGCTTGGCGGCCGGGGTCTACCACTTCGGCGCGGCCGAATTCGGTTTACGCCAACTGCGCGCGGGCGACTTCCGGCAGACTTTGGTTGAGGCAACCGGGGCCGAACCGGCAATCGCCAGCGCGCCGGTCATTCTCGTCTGCGCCGCTACCTACTGGCGCAACGCATGGAAATACCGGTCGCGCACGTACCGGCATTTCGGGTGGGACAATGGAACGATTCTGGCCAACCTGCTGGCCACCGCCAACGCACTCGATCTCCCGGCAAAACTACTGTTGGGATTTGTGGACGCGCAGGTGAACGCTCTGCTCGACCTCGACACGCAAAAAGAAGTCGCATTTTCGATGGTTTCAGTGGGACATGACTCGAAGCCGGCACCGTCCTCTCCACCGCTGGAAGCCTTGCATCTCGCCGTCGTTCCCTATTCGAAAGAAGAAGTCGATTACCCGGCGATGCGCCAGATGCACGAGGCTTCGAACCTGAGCAGCGGGGACGAAGTCGCCGAATGGCGAAAGACGCAGCCGAGATCATCGCCGGCCGCAGAGGCTGAGGAGGTAGTCACGCTCGATCTGCTCAGCGACGCCGCCCTCCCACCCGATACGCTGGAAGAAGTGGTGCAGCGCCGTGGCTCGACCCGCCGCTTCGTCCGCGAGCCGATCACGTTCGCGCAGCTTTCGACGATGCTGCAAGCCGCCACCCGGGAGATTCCGTGCGACTTCTCAGCTGCGGGGTCCGCGCTGCTGAACGATCTTTATTTCATTGTTCATGACGTCGGTGGGCTCAAGCCAGGCGCCTACCACTACGCCCGCGAGAAAAACCGTCTTGAGCTATTGAAAGAAGGCAGCTTTCGGAAGCAAGCGGGATACCTGGGTCTCGAGCAGGAACTGCCTGCCGACGCGAGCGTCGACGTCTTTTTCCTGGCCGATCTGCATCGCATTGTTGCGGCCTACGGCAATCGCGGCTACCGCGCGACGCAACTGGAAGCCGGCATCGTCGGGGGCAAGCTTTACCTGGCGGCGTACGCGCAGCGCCTCGGCGCCTCGGGCCTGACCTTCTACGATGATGACGTGGTGAACTTCTTTTCGCCCCACGCTAAAGGCAAAAGCGCAATCTTCCTGGTGGCCCTGGGAAAAAGCGTGAAGCGGACGGGTTGACCATGGGCCGCCGGTTCAGCCCGACACGCTGATGTCCGGGTGCATCCGCTGAACTTCCAGACTCGCGAAACCCGCGTATTCATTGGGGAAAGCCCGCGTGCTCTACCTCACGTGGACCGGTGATGGCCGTCACATGCCGCTGCGATAAGCCTCGGACATAATCGAAAAAGTATGGGAAGCGACCGGCTTCCAACAGTGGGGGTTCCTAGTGCCAAAAGGACGAGTCTCCATCGTCGTCGAGCGCTGCAAGGCGTGCGGATTCTGCGTGGAATTCTGCCCAACTAAGGTGCTTGCGCTTTCGTCGGCATTCAATTCCAAGGGCTACCACCCGCCGCACGTGGTCGAGCCGGAAAAGTGCAGCGGCTGTGATCTCTGCGGCATGTACTGCCCCGATTTCGCGATTTACGGGCAACGGATCGCCGAGCCCAAGCCGGCGGCGAAGCCCAAACCGGAGGCTGGCCATGAAAGCTGATCCGCGCGGCGTACTCACCGGTACACATTTTCTGGATGGCGACCATGCCTGCTGTGAAGGCGCATTGGCCGCCGGATGCCGCTTCGCAGCCGGATACCCCATCACTCCTTCGACTGAAGTAGTAGAGCGCTTCGCCTCGCGCGTGCCCACGGTGGGCGGCTCTTTCATCCAGATGGAAGACGAACTGGCGGCTTCCATCACACTGCAAGGCGCGGTGTGGGGTGGGGCAAAAGCATTCACCGTGACTTCCGGACCGGGCTTCTCGCTCATGATGGAGCATATCGGGTACGCGGCCATGACCGAGACGCCCTGCGTCTTTGTCGACGTGCAGCGCGGCGGCCCGTCGACCGGCCTGCCTACCCTGCCGGCGCAAGGCGACATGATGCAGGCGCGCTGGGGCTCGCACGGCGATTATGAAGTGATCGCGCTGTGCCCGAACTCTCCGCAGGAATGCTTCGATCTCACGGTGAAAGCATTCAACCTCGCCGAAGAATTCCGCGTGCCTGTGATGTTCATGATGGACGAAGTGGTCGGCCACATGACGGAAAAAGTAGTGATTCCGCCGGCGGACGCCATTGAAGTCCTGCCGCGGCGGCATACGCAGAAATCGTTCGACGAGTACCTTCCCTACGGAACCAATGGGAACCAGGTGCCCGAGATCGCCCACGCGGGCGAAGGCTACGGCTTCCATGTCACCGGTCTGACCCACGACGAGCGCGGTTACCCCAGCATGACGCCGCAGACGCAAGACAAGCTGGTGCGCCGTCTGCAGACCAAGATTCGCGATGCCGCCGACCGTATCACGCTGCTCGAGGAAGATGGCATCGCGGGCGCGGATGTGGTGGTTGTCTCATATGGCATCACCTCGCGGGTCGCTCAGCGCGCGATCGAACTGGCGCGCGCACAGGGCTTGAAGATCGGGAAGCTGCGCCTCATCACCTGCTGGCCTTTCCCGGAAGAGCGCGTGCGCGCGATCGCGCAAAGCGTCAAGGCCTTCGTCGTTCCTGAACTCAATCTCGGCCAGATGGTGCGCGAAGTCGAACGCGTCGCGGGCCGCCACGCCCGCACCTACGCCGTCCCGCATGCCGGAGGCAGCGTGCACCACCCCGAAGACATCCTGAAGACCATCGTGGAGGCCAGCCGATGATCAACATCACCACGAACGACGGCAATCCGGTTGAACCATTTCTGCGCAGCGATCGCATGCCGCACATCTGGTGTCCGGGATGCGGCATCGGGACGACGGTAAACTCGTTTGCCCATGCGCTGATTGATTCGAAGATCGATTTGAAAACGGTGGCCTTAGTCTCAGGCATCGGTTGCACCGGGCGCGTGGCTGGCTACGTCAAGCTGGACTCGTTCCATACCACGCATGGCCGCGCGATTCCTTTCGCAACCGGCCTTAAGCTGGCCAACCCGAAGCTGAATGTGGTGGTTTATTCGGGCGACGGCGATCTCTCCGCCATCGGCGGCAATCACCTCATTCATGCCGCGCGGCGCAACCTTGATCTGAAGGTCATCTGCGTGAACAACCTGGTGTATGCCATGACCGGCGGCCAGACCGCGCCCACGACACCGGATCACGCTATCACTTCGACTTCGCCGTATGGCCAGTGCGAGCCGGCGTTCAACCTGCCCCATCTGGTGGAAGCAGCCGGCGCGGTCTACGTGGCGCGCTGGACGACCTTCCACGTGCGCCAGCTTGCCCGCTCGATCGGCGAGGCCTTCCAGAAAAAAGGCTTCAGCTTCATCGAAGTGATCTCGCCGTGCCCCACGCTCTACCAGCGCCGCAACAAAATGGGCGACGGGCTCGACACCATGAAGTACTACAAGGAAAAAAGCAAGGTGAAACACGGCGCGCCGACCAGCGAGATCGGACTCACCATGAACGGCGAAATTATCGTCGGCAAGTTCGTGGATCGCGACCGGCCCGACTACCAGTCGCTGTTGCACGCGCAGATGGTCGAGTCGCTGGGCGACCGCTACGTGGAACAGGACGACTTTGAACCTCAGGAGTCATGCGCATGCAGCTAACCGAACTTCGCATCGCGGGTTTCGGCGGACAGGGAGTTATCCTCTCCGCCATCGTGCTGGGCAAGGCCGCCTCGATTTACCAGCGCGGCTACGCCACCATGACGCAGAACTTCGGCCCGGAAGCGCGCGGCGGGGCTTGCAGCGCGCAACTGCTGCTGTCCGATGATCCGATTCTCTATCCCTACGTCACGCAGCCCGACATCCTGGTGGTGATGTCGCAGGAAGCGTACGTGAAGTTCGGCTCCGAACTGAAAGAGGGCGGCACGCTGATCGTCGAGCAGGACCTGGTGCGGGTCACCGATCTGCCGCGCTATACCAAGATTTACAGTTGCCCAGCGACGCGGATTGCCGAAGAACTCGGCAAGCGCATGGTGTTGAACTCGGTGATGGTCGGCTTCTTCACGGCCGTGACTAAACTGCTGGAAGCCGAAGCCGTGAAAAAAGCAGTGGCGGAGTCGGTGCCGTCGAGCTTCCGCGAGCTGAATCTGAAAGCGTTCGATCGAGGATTCGACTACGGCGTGGAATTGCTCGCTTCGAAGCGCCACTCGCAGGAACTGGACGCGGTAGTGCTGACCGAAGAGTAGGATCGGTCAGCGCCCCGAGTCGGTCCTTAGTTCAATTGATACAAGCCAAGTTCGCAGTCAGAAACGCATTCGCCTTCCAGGTGTTATTCCCGCAAGCCCCGGTATTGTCAACGAGATCTCCTCGCGGATTGCCGTGGGCTTCATTGTTGCGGATGAAGTTATCCGTCCCGTCCACGAATATGCCAACGCTCCCGCTGGAAATTCCATGGTCGGCTACATTCCCGACGATGATCTCGTGCGTTCCGGAGATAGCGAAGCCCGTGTCGATCACCTGGTCGCATCGGTTTCCTTTTATGAAATCACCCTCGCCACCTGCAATTGACAAGCCCACGTTCGAACCACCGCCGCAAACGTCGTTCCCCAGATACACGTTGCCTTGGCTTTCCGCAATCACTCCGGAACCAATGAATGCAGCTTGCGCTTTGTTGGCTACGATTCGATTGTGCGCGGGTACCGAGGCATCATTGTGAATGTGGATGCCGACGCCGTCGCCAATACACGTTGTGCCGATGACTTGCGAATTTGTAACGTTAATGAGTTCGATGCCAGGACCTTCGCCGGAAAGCGTGCCCGGTCCGATGATGACGAGATTCTGAACCGAGTTCGCATAGATGCCACCCCCGGCGGCGGCGATAGAAGCACCCGCCAGATGGATGGTCACGTTATCCGCCATGACCTTAAGGCAAACATCTTCACCCGCCCCAGTTCCAGTCAGCACATAACTGCCACTTTTGCTGATTGTGCCGCAACCGATGACAAGGGGAGCCTTGGCACTGGTGAGCGCCAATTGCTTTTGCGCAATGGCAGTATTCATGAGAGCGAATAGAAGGCTAAAGACGATCACTGCAAGGAAAGCGTTCGAGGAGAACGGCTTGAATTTCATACTACCCTCCATCCTTGTCGCGGTGGCGAGGGTAGATTTGGTCGATCGCGAGATCAGTGACCTCGTCCCGCGACGGAACGCCATGAAGTTAGTCCCGGAATTCTCGCCTGTCAATGGAGGGAAACGCACCCAGAGCAGAAAGCAGAACTTACGACCTCAGCTCTTCCTCTTCCTTCTCCAACTCCATCACCGCGGCCGGTTGGTCGACGGCGACTTCGGCGGTCAGGCGCGCGGTCATGCCGCCGGCGGGTTCGCCGCCCGCAACGCCTTGTGCCAGGATGAGCGCGCGTGCCTCGACCCGGAAGCTTGGCAAGGCCCTCCAGAAGGCGATCGCTCCCAGCACGCTGGCTGCGCCGCCAATCGCAACCGTGATTGGCGCGCCCAGATGGTCTGCCATCGCCCCGCCGAACAACGCTCCAAACGGCGCCATGCCCATGAACATCATCGAGTAGAGCGCCATCACGCGGCCACGGAGCGCATCCGGAACCATTGACTGAATCAGCGTATTCGAGCTTGCCATCTGCAGCATCATTGCGAAGCCCACCGGCAGCAGCAGAAAAGCCGATAGCCAGAAATTCGTTGAGAACGAAAACAGCACCAGGCTCACCCCGAAGGCTCCGCACATGAGCGCGACCAGCCGGCCCAAACCCTTCACGCCATCCCGCAAAGCGAGGGTGAAGGCGCCCAGCAGTGCGCCGACACCGGTGGATCCCATCAGGATGCCCAGCCCGCGCGCGCCACCGTGCAGCACACGGTCGGCGAACACCGGCATCAGGACCACGTACGGCATACCGACCAGGCTCACCAGCCCGAGCAACATCAGCAAGGCGCGGATCGGCTTGGTCTTGCTGACAAAGCGGAACCCTTCTTTGATGTCCTCGAGCGGCGAATCCGTCTTCGAGCGAGGAGGGCAGTGGATGGTCATCAGCAGCAGGCCGACGATCACGGCGATGTAGCTGATGCCGTTCGCGAAGAAACACCAGCCTTCGCCAATGTGCGCCACCAGGATTCCCGCTACGGCCGGGCCGATGATGCGCGCGCCGTTGAACATCGACGAGTTCAGTGCGATCGCGTTCATCAGGTCTTCTTTGCCGACCATGTCAACCAGGAACGCCTGCCGTCCCGGAATATCGAACGCATTCACCAGCCCGAGCAACGCCGCCAGCACAAAGATGTGCCAGACCTTCACCATGTGCGACAGGGTTAAGATCGCCAGGATCAGCGCCAGAATCATGGACGCAGTCTGGGTAATGACGATGACGCGATGACGGTTCGTGCGGTCGGCGACCGTTCCGCCCAGCGGAGCCGCCAGAAAGACCGGAATCTGGCTCGCGAACCCGACCGAACCCAACAGCAGCGCCGACCCGGTGAGCCGATAAACGAGCCACGACTGGGCCACACTCTGCATCCAGGTGCCGACGAGCGAAATGAGCTGCCCGCCAAAGAAAAGCTGGAAATTTCGATGCTTGAGCGCGCGCAAGCTGGCGCTCCACCCGGCCTTGGTCAGGGCGCGAGGACCTTCAGAAGATGCCGGAGAGTTGGCAGCGGCAGATACCGGAACAGAATTCGTACGATCGGTCACGACTATTGGATGTTAGCGCAACCCCGATGGAATCTCACCCGCTGCTTGCCCTTTTGGAAGCTGGGGTAATCCCATATTCGTTTACAATGCCCGCAAATGCCAAAACAGAATTTTGCGCTACTCGTGCTCTTGCTCACCCTGTGCGCCTGCAACAAGTCGCAGCCTGGCTCGACGCAACCGGCATCGTCGGCGAACCCGCCCGCAAGCGCGCTGCCCACGACGACATCGGCTGCGGATGATCCGGTCCAGCAGAAGCTACGAGAGATCGCCGGCAGCGGTGCGGTCGATTGTGGACGCCACGAGATTCAGGCGCCGATCGACGAACTGAAGACGGCAAGCAACTGCGCGCTCGACGCCGCCAAGGCCAGGAAGCCGTTCTTCGTGGGATACAACATGCCCGGCATGACCAACGCCATTGCGGGCAATGCGGCAGGCAAGCTTTTTTCGGTGCAACTGCAAGGCTCTGGCACGGGCTCGCAAGTCGCCAGCGGAGACTGTCCCGCCGAACTGCGCGTGGCCAGCAGCGGCCGTGTTACCTGCTTCGCGCAGGGCGCGATGTCGCTCGGAAATGGCGGCCCCGACCCGCACGCCGGGATGGCGCTGAAGCCGGGCGGGGCCAATCCGCATAGCGGCCTCGGCATCCCCGAACCGATGGCGCCACCACCGGGCCATCCCGCGACGCAAAAAAACAACTAGCTCCCGAGCCTCAGTCAGCCGCCGCTACCGGTACGCCCGGGCGAGTCGGCACTTCGTTCTCCTGCGCGTCGACCACCGCAATGGCGGTGACGCCCACAATCTCCTCGACTTCGGCGCCGCGGAAGAGCAGATGCACCGGCTTGCTCATGCCCATCAGGATCGGGCCCAGCGTCTCCGCTTCGCCAATCTTCGCCAGCAGCTTGTAGGCGATGTTGGCCGAGGCCAGATCCGGGAAGATCAGCACATTGGCGCCACCCTTCAGCGTGCTGAACGGGTAGGTCTCCTCCAGCAATTCCGGCGTGACCGCGACGTCGGCCATGATTTCGCCGTCGACAATCAGCGTGGGATCCGCCCGGTGCAACAACTCCACCGCCCGCCGCACCTTGTCGACTTGCGGATGCTTCGTGCTGCCGAAGCTCGAGAATGACAGCATGGCCACCCGCGGCGTCACGTCGAAGCGCCGCGCGGTTTGCGCCGTGCAGAGAGCGATCTCGACCAGGTCTTCGGCCGTCGGCTCAATATTCACGCTGGTGTCAGCCAGGAAATAGACCTCGCCCTTTCGCGTGATCATCGCGTAGCAGCCGGAGACTTTGTGCAGGCCTTCCCGCACACGCACGATCTCGAGCGCCGGACGGATGGTATCGGGAAAGTGTTGGGTTACTCCGGAGACGAGCGCGTCGGCATCGCCCATGTGGAGCATCATCGAGCCGAAGATATTTCGATTGTCAAGCGCGGTTCGAGCTTCGGTCAGAGTGATACCCCGCCGTTGGCGGAGCCGGTAGAGTTCCTGGGTGTAGACGCCGCGCAGGGGCGCGGTTGCCGGGTCGACGATGCGGACACCTCGCAGATCAAGACCCAGTTCCGCGGTCTTGCTTTGGATTGTGCCGGCATTGCCCAACAGGATTGGCACCGCAATCTTCTCTTCGACCAGCGTGTGGCAGGCGCGCAAAATCTTTTCGTTATCGCCTTCGGGAAACACCACGCTCTTCGGATTGCTGCGCGCCTTGTGGATCATCATGCGCGAGACTTCATGCGCCTTGCCCAGCCGGCGCTCAAGCTGATCGCGATAGGCTTCCAGATCGACTGGCTCTTGCGCCACACCGCTCTCCATCGCGGCCTTGGCGACCGCCACCGCTTCCCACAACAGCACGCGCGGATCGAACGGTTTTGGAATCAGGTAGTCGCGCCCGAACTGCATCCGTTCCACGCCATAGGCACGGCAGACGGAATCCGGCACATCTTCCTTTGCCAGGTCCGCCAGAGCCCGAGTGGCCGCGAGCTTCATCTCTTCGTTGATGGCGGTGGCCCGCACATCCAGCGCGCCGCGGAAGATGAACGGGAATCCCAGAACATTGTTCACCTGGTTCGGATAATCCGAGCGTCCGGTGGCCATGATCAGGTCATTGCGGCTGGCCATGGCGTCGTCGTAGCTGATCTCCGGGTCCGGATTTGCCATCGCAAAAACAATCGGCCGTGGCGCCATCGAACGAATCATCTCCGGCGTCACGGCGCCCTTCACCGAGCAACCGACGAACACATCCGCGCCGGCGATTGCCTCGGCCAGCGTGCGCAACGGCGTCTCCTGCGCAAAGCGCTCCTTATATGGATTCATGCCCGCCTTGCGCCCTTTGTAGATCACGCCATTGGTGTCGCACAGGATCATGTTTTCGCGCTTCACGCCCAGGCGCACATGATGCTCGGCACACGCAATTCCCGAAGCTCCTGCTCCGTTGAACACGACCCGCACCTCCCCGATCCGCTTGCCCGCAACTTCGAGCGCATTCAGCAACGCCGCTCCCGAAATGATCGCGGTCCCATGCTGATCGTCATGGAATACGGGGATTTTCATCGTCCGGCGCAGCGTTTCCTCGATGTAGAAGCACTCGGGCGCCTTGATGTCTTCCAGATTGATGCCACCGAACGTGGGCTCCAATAGCTGGCAGAGCTTGATCACTTCATCTGGATCGTGGGTGTTGACCTCGAGATCGAAAACATCGACGTCCGCAAACCTCTTGAACAGCACGCCCTTCCCTTCCATAACTGGCTTGCCGGCCAACGCACCGATATCGCCCAGGCCCAGAACCGCCGTCCCGTTGCTGACCACCGCGACCAGGTTGCCGCGCGCGGTGTAATTGAATGCGTCGTGCGGATTTTTCTGAATGTCGAGACATGGAATCGCAACGCCTGGCGTGTACGCCATGCTCAGGTCGCGCTGTGTGCGGCAGGGCTTGCTCGGTGTGACTTGAATCTTGCCGGGCCGTTCGCCCTGGTGATACTCCAGAACCTGCTGCCGCGAGATGGCCATAACTCCTCCGTGGACTTCGCCAAGCGGAGTTCGGACGAGGCTCGGCTGCTTCGCAAACCTCTACCCGAAATCTCCCAGCCTAATGTTCTGCTGGCCGGGAGATGGCGGCTGTGACCCGAATCACAATCAACCGTGTGCGCCGTCGCTGAGCGTGCGGACCGCCGGCCGTGGATTGGCAGCCGAGCCCGCGCATCTTCCAAATTTTTCACTACATAGACACAGCGCCGCCAGGCAAACGTCTTGCTTACGTCTTGAGGGTCTGTTTTTCTGGCGGCAAGGAGCCCTGACGCAAGTGCCGTGCCAAATTTCCACAGGCCAGCGAAAACGTCACCAACTTGCCAACTTCTCAGCGCATCTCATCTGCGCTAGATTCATGTGCGTCCTGCGGCCCAGCTACCCGGGAAGCCATCGACGAGGAACCTATGACCACCTCCCCAGTCCGCCTCGAGCGCCGCGCCGGGCAACGCTTCGATTTCCACCTGCCGGTCTCGGTAAAACTTTCGGGCTCGCAGCACGAAACCGCCGGCTTCACCCAGGATCTCAGCGCCCGTGGGACGTTCTTCTACACGGACTATCCGTTGGGCGTCGGTGAGCTGGTCGAACTGACCCTGGTCATGCCCTCGGAGATTACGCTTGGGGAAAATATGCGTGTGCGCTGCCGCGGCCGGGTGCTGCGGGTGGTTCAGCCTGCGGTTGGAACCAAGCTCGGGGTCGCGGTGCATTTCGCCGGGTACGAATATTTGGCCGAGCCTGCCCCGGCGGCCGAAACTTCCGATTTTCACCGGGTGGCGTCCCTGCATTCCAAGCCCGAGGAGGAACCGCTCCCCGTGGAGTCCTCGGCCCGTACCCTGGCAACGTCCTAGCCCAACCGGCTAATTCCTTTTTCTAGCCCGATTTGCCCCGAGTTTGGGTCATCTTGCCTTTTCATTCCCCGCGCCTTCGCTTAGAATGGGCGCACCTTGGGCCCGGGTCCTATGCCCCACGCTGTGATCTCCGCAGGCACCTTCCGGTTGTCACTGAGTTTGAAGGGGTAGAGGTCTATCTCGTAACAGGTTACCAAGGTCATTTGGCGCGGAGGTCTGTCCCCCAATACCATGCAATCGCCGAGTCAGGAAAACGAGAACCGAGCCATGCATGGCATTGCTGTCGCGGTCTTGACGGAAAGCCGCGAGTCCCAGGCCGTTCTGCAAACCCGGATCGCCGGAACCCACGTGGCCCGCGTGGTCTTCAGCCATCCTGGCTTCCCGCTGGCGGCCACCGACCCGATTATCCGCGAAATTCAAGGGCACCACGCCGAAGTCGTCATCGTTGATTTGACCAGCGAGAACGCGCAGCGCGCCATCCGCGCCATCGAACTACTTCGTGCCACTACCACCGACCTCGCCGTGTTTGCGCACGGCGATATGCAAAATCCGCTGAACATCGTAGCGGCCATGCGGGCGGGAGCGGGCGAGTACATCGACCGTGACGGCAGCCCCCAGGCGTTCAGCGAGGCCTTCGCCAACTTCACGGCCGCCCGCACCCGTTCCCGCGGCAGTGCCGGGAAAGCCCGCGTATTCACTGTCGTGAACGCCAAGGGCGGCGCTGGCGCGACCACGCTCGCGGTCAACACTGCGCTTGCGCTCCAGCAGAATCATGGGCAGACCGCGCTCATCGACTTTGCCCCGATCGGCCACGCGGCGCTGCACCTCAATCTTCGTCCTTCCTTTGGCGTCACCGACGCGCTGCAGAACCTGCACCGCATGGATGCCTCCTTGCTCGATGGCTTGATGACGCCCACCAAGGAAGGCTTGCACGTGCTGGCCGGTTCGCAACAGCCCGACAACGCCGTGCCGACCGCAGGCGAGCTCGCGCGCCTTTTCGACCTGCTCGTCAATCACTATCGCTATGTGATCGTCGATTGTTCGGGCCGCGTCGATGCCACCACCCGGCTGCTCTCGGATCTTTCGAATGCCGTGCTGATGGTCGCTCAGACCGACGTCGTCTCGCTCTGGAGCACCAGCCGGATTCGTCCATTTCTGCAGGAACCCAACGGACGCAGCCGCCTCCGCCTGGTTCTGAATCGCTATAAGAAGATTCCGGGCTTCACGGAAGAAGATGTGGAGAAGGCCACCAACACGAAAATCCTCTGGAAGATTCCCAACAACTTCCAGCTGATTGGACCGGCCATCGACAAGGGCGAACCCGTCGCCGCCATGGCCGACCAGGAAGTCAGCCGTTCCTTCCGTTCGCTCGCCGAACTGCTCGCCGAAGCTACCAGCTCGCCTGAAGACGGACTCGAACTCGTCTACAAGCACGAAAAGGCCGAGAGCAAAAAGAATGCCTCAGGCCGTCTGTTCGTCTCGCCGCTGCGCGCCAATCAGTAAGCGCGGCACTTCGCCACTCTCTCCCGCCTATCACTTCGCCTGAGATCTGCCTCGCATCATTTTCGCTTGTACCGTTCGGCGAACGGTAGCGTCGGCGACCATTTTTTCGGATTGCGCACCGGGTTCAACCGCCGCGCTCGTTGCTCGGCTCGGCGTTCGAAAGAAATTGCGAGCGCCCGCGACACGCGCCCGCGCTCGCATGAATCGAGGAGCCACGCAGAGTCGAGATAGGCGGGAAGAGCTCGCCAGCAGTCCTGTGCGAACAACGATTGGCGGCGGGATTTCGTACCGCTGGGGTGGCAATACATTCGAGCGAGGATGCGAGCAGCGTCCCCATTCTCAGAGCGTCAGAAACTGAGTTTCACCCCCAATTGCATCTTGCGGCTGGTATTCGCGTACCAGATCGCCCCGAAGCCGTCGTCGGTGTAGGTGGTATCCGGTAGTCCCAGGTTGGGGTGGTTGAAGAGATCGGTGGCCGCAACCTTGATCTGCAGGCTGCCAGCCTCTCCCAGTTTCTTCAGGGCAAAGTTCTTGAGCACCGCGAGGTCTACGTTGACCCAGTGCGGGCCGTAAATGGTGTTTCGCCTGACGTCGCCAAACGTGCCGGCGGTCGGGATCGCAAACGCCGAAGTATTGAACCAGCACTCCAGAGTTCTGACCCGATATCCATTCGGGCAGGTTCCGCTCCAAGGATTACCCACCTCATTCGGACGCCATTGCCCTGATCCCGCGCCGTCCTCCTGGCCGATGACGACCGTTGTCGGCAGGCCGGTACGCAAAAGAAAAATCGACGACAGGTCCCATCCGCCGACAATGCCATTGACCCACCCGGTACGATTCAGAAATTGCTTCCCCGCGCCGAACGGGAGCTCGTAGTGCGCCGTTCCATTGAAAGTCTGGCGCACGTCATTCACAGCCGGCCCGTAGTTGGAATTCATGTCGTTGGCGTTCTGATAATTCTGGCCAAATCGTTCGGAGGCGCCTGCGCCGCCCCATCCTGCTCCCGTCTCCATATCCAGAACTTTCGACCACGCGTAATTCAGGCCGAACGAGAGTCCCTGCGCGAAGCGCTTACTCGCGATCAGGTGCAGGGCGTTGTAATTGGAGCGGCCGTCAAACAGTGAGGCGTTGATCTGTCCGAAATTCGGATTCGGCCGAACCCCGGCATTGGCGCCGGTGAGCGGCATCTGGTTGATATCCCTGCCGAGTTGGAGATTCACCCCGTGATTGCCAACATAGCCGCCGTCCAAAACAATGCCGTGAGCGAACTCATGCTGCACGTCGAACTGGTATTCCACGTAATACTCCATGGGGATCCCCCACGGTGAGTAGTTCACGTTCTGGCCGTTGAGCAAATCCGGTGTCCGGGTCTGGGCCGTGGGATAGATCGCAGACGGCGGTCCGATCCCGATCGATGAGGAGTAGCAGTTGGGAAGCTGCCAGTTCGGAGTTGCCATCTTGCCCAACTGAAATACCGGCCCCACCAGCCCCTGGGAATCGGTGTAGCACTGCATTGATCCGGTCGGCACCCAACCCTGTCCCCATGCTTGAGCCGGAGCGATCGTGTTCTGGCCGGCAATGATGTTGTAGAGACCCACTCCTCCTCGCACCGACCAACTGTTCTTGGGGGACCAGGCCACGCCCACCCGCGGAGCAAAGAAGTCCCAGATGGTGTTGGTCATGGCAGTGTGGCCGTTTTGTCCGCCGTACCAAAGGGCGCCTGAAGGACTACCCGCTGGATTGGCGAGGGAAGGCTGGAATCCGGAGATCTTGTTCTGGACTTCACTCCAGCCGCTTTGAATGACATAGCGCAATCCCAGGGTGAGGGTCAGATTCGGTTTCACCTTGAATTCATCCTGCACGAAGGATTGCGCGCTCCACATGCGTCCGCCGGTCTCCGGATTGATGGACACCCACCACGACTGCGGCAGGCCGAGAAGGAAGTCAGCATACCCTTCGCCCTCGCTGGGAACGTTGTCGAGAGTCTGGTCGTAAGGGTTCTGGGTGAGTGCACCGCCCCACCAGAAGCCACCTTCCTGGGCCGTGCCCCAACCTGTGTTCACCCACCACCGGTCGAACTCGCCTCCGAACTTGAAGATGTGCTTGCCTCGGACCCAAGAGACTGCGTCCGAGTAAATGAAAGTCGTTTCGGCATCGATGGCAGGCGGCTGCCCGGGATTCCCGATGCCAGTGTTCAGGCTGCCATTGATCCAGATGTTGGGAAATAGATCTCCCGCTGGATTCGCCAAGCCCAGTTTTGTGGGCCAGCCTTGCCCCTGGTTGGTGACCGTGCCAACTCCATGTTCGCGGCTCAACGAGAAGCGGAATTCATTCACCACGTTTGGCGTCAGCGTCCACACATTGGTGACTTGTCCCTGAGGCTCATTTCCGCTCCAGTGAGAGCAATTGATATCGCAGATCGGATCGAGGTAGGGATTATCGAAGTTCACGACCATGATCGATCCCGTGAGCCGGTTCTTGGGAGTGATGTCGTAATCGATCTTCGCGTTAATCCACTGCTGCGTGCTGTTGCTTGGCACGAGAGCGTAGAAGTTATTGGTGTTTCCCGCCCCGGATAGATTCGGCGCAAGAAAATATTGCTGTATGTTGGCCGCCACCGGATCAAAACGATTTTTGGGGATGACGTTGCCGGGGAACGGGGAGCGGCACACCACCTGGCTTCCTTGCCAGTTCACGGTTTTGGTGGTGAGCGGATCATAGATTTGACCCGTCAAAGCTGCCTGACCGGTGCACGGATTGATAATGGGATTGCCCGAACCGTCCAGGGCCGGGGATCCCAAGAGCATCGAGAAGTCACCCTGAACGTAACCCTGCCCGCCGTTCGGTTGGCGCCCCGTGGTCGGATACGACGCGTAAGTTGGCGCCGCGCTGTGGAAGGGATTCCTTTCATAGCTGAAAAAAAAGAATGCCTTGTTTCGCTTAATGGGGCCGCCCAGATTAGCGCCGTACTCGTTCCAGCGAACCATCGGCTTGTTGAAGGGCGCCGGCTGGGAAAACCGGTTCTCTGCGTTGGCGGCATCGTTCTCCAGGTACTCATAAACGCTGCCGTGAAACTGGTTCGTGCCGCTCTTCGTGATCACGTTGAACACCGAGAGCCCATTGCCGTGCTCCGCGCCGAAGTTGGCGGTGGACAAGCTTACTTCTTGAATGGTTTCGAGCGGCGGCTCCAGCGCATCGGGATTGGACGACTGGCCCAGCATCGCGATGCCGCCGTCGATCTGCCAGTTGGAGAAGTACGGCTGTTGGCCATTGACCCCGATTCCCTGACCCGTCGCTTCTTCTCCCGAACCGGGATTCACGCCTGGTACGGCCGCAAATAGATCCATCCAGTTACGATCAATGCTGGGTGCGGTGGTGATCACATCCGAGGTTAGCGTCGTATTTTTCTCGGCAGACTCGGTTTGCACCAAAGGCGCATCCGCGGTGACCGATATCTTTTCTAAGGACGTGCCAAGTTCCATCTGCTCATTCAGCGTGATGGTCTCGACCTGAACCGTAATCCCCAAGCGATTGAGAGTCTTGAAGCCGTCTTTCGCGAAGCTCGCGCTGTATTCACCGGGCGGCAGGAAGGGGATGTCGTACACGCCCGATCCGTCCGTCGTCTTCAAAACGGATACGCCAGTGGCGACGTTCGTAACGATGACCCTCACGCCCGGCAACACAGCGCCAGCAGGATCCATGACCGTGCCCCGAACTTCGCCCGCCTGCCGGCCTTGCGCGGCAGCCAGACTCGATCCCACCACCGTGAAAAACAGAAGCAAGAACGTCGAGAAAAATCGAGACACCCGGTTCGACATTACGGACCCCTTTCAATTCTGATTCGTTGGATCACCGCTGGTGCGGCTGCGCCCCGGGGACGTCGGTCGGCCCGGAGACTGTCTCTGCAATCTGCAACCTTTTGCGTTTGCCGCCAGAGTCAGGAAAGGAATCGTGAGAGCCAAGAACTGCGCGGCAGGGAAAGTTCTCGGTTTGGGCTCTTCCAACGCAGGGCTCCGGCGGATCTCAATTCCGACACGCTCGCGAAGACTTGAAGCACAACTCCTCATCCGATGCTCGCACGCGCTGATCCCCCCTGGCCGTGACCGCCATCACAACCGCCTGCCCGGGACAACCTTTATGGGTCACTGGGAAGAACTCCCGACGTGTACGCGGCGTGTCCGCCCTGCAAACGTTCGAACTTCCGGACGAAATATCACTGGAACTTCAAGAGCTCGGCCTTGGCTTGCTTGAAAACTGGAATATCTGAATCGGCATCCTTCCAAAGCGCCAGAAAATCGTGATATGCAGCGCGCGCGCGTTCTTTGTCGCCTGATAAGGCGTAGGCACGGGCCAGCCCCAGGTAGGCGAGAGCTCCAATGGGCTCATTCAAAACGATGCCGCGATGCGCCAGGATCTTACGGAATTCGTCGCTGGCTTTAGCGCCCGACTGCGCCGCCAGATAGGCTTCCCCGCGGAGGTACACCGGGTACAGGTTGGTCCAGTTGTAGTAGCTGTATCCGGGTAACCCGAGTTCGCACGAACTGGCGGGCTCAAGCATGGCGATGGCCTGCTCCGGGTTCGAGTGCGCGAGCGCCAGCTTGGCGCGCAGCGTGGGCAGGTAATTGCATTGCACAATCGTGTCTTGCGGATATTTCTCAGAGAGCTCGTTCGTGAGCGTCTCCGCGGCTGGCACATCGCCGGCGAAGGCAACTGCAAGGGCAACCCCGAAGGCAATATCTCTGCCGGAAACATAGTTCTTTGCGATCGCCGCCTTCTGCTTTGCACGCTCCGATTCACCGAACAAACCCTCCCGAACCGCAGAGGCCGCGAAGTATTGCGCGCTGATTTCTCTGCCGGCGGATCTTTCGGCCGAGTCCGCAGCCCGTTCCGAAAGAAGACGCGCTTTGCGCAGTTGCCCGGCATACGCGGCGGTATCGGCCTCCAGTTCCAAAACCAAGTCCTCGATTCCGGCCTTGCCATTGGCCTCTGCCGCCTCCTGCTCCATGCCATGCTGATCCCCCCGATAAAAGGCGATGCTGTAGCGAATGGCGGATAGGTTTGTATCCAATCCGGCGGCGTGCGCATCTTTTACCGCGGCCAGCGCGTCCTCCATCCGATCCATCGCGAGGTAGGTATTGATCACGTCGCGGTAGAGGACGCTGGACTGCGGCGGGATATGAAGTGCTTCAAGATATTCGGCCAGGCCCACGTTGTAGTTCCCAGTCATCTCGGCAATGTCGGCCAGCGAGTTGTGGGCGTACTGGCTGTCGGGATAGACAGTGGCCAGCAGTTCAAAACTCCGCCGGGCTCGCAGGGCGTCGCCAACCACGTGGTAGTAGTAGTCTCCCTCGATGAGCCACTTTTCTCTCGCGCTGACTGGCTCGCGCAATTCGAACGCCTTGCGCATGTACTCTTTCGCAGAATTAATATCGCCGAGATCTCCATAGGCCTCGCCGGCAGCCCAATACGCCAAAGCGAAATTCGGGTCCAGTTCGATGGCTTTTTCAAACCACGAGATCGATTCCTTGTAATCGAATTGATCGGCTTGGGCCTGAACCCCCTGGGTGTAGCAGCGCAAGGCAGCCAACGACGGTGTCGTAGCAGCGGCGAGCGGAGTGGTGTAGCGGCGAACGCTGCTGAGCGACTCTCCCAGCTTTGTGCGCATGTCGGCCGCCAGCCTGGTGGCTGCCTCGAGCACTTGATTCTTGTCTAGGGCGCGCGCGTCGGCGCTGGCCAACGACTCGCCCGTGGTGCAATCCACAGCCTGCAGGACAAGTTCGTACTGACTCCCGATCAAGCTAATGGAGCCTTTCAGCAGAATCGTGGCGTTGGTTCTCTGGCAAACCTCGCGAGCCAACGCCGGTGCGAGACTCGGACTGTCCGCCTGTCCCATCATCTTTAACGTGTCGTGGATCTGCTCTTCGGCGACGACTCTCAACATGGGAGACTGTTCGAGCTGAATCGCGAGGCCTTGCCGGATGATGTCGTCGAAAACCGGATCGCCCGTGTGATTCGCGAACCCATCCACCATGACCGTAAGCTTCTCCAGCGGAGGGCGCGCCCGGCGCAAGTAGAACATCCCTCCAACTGCCACCATCAACAGCAGAGCCGCGGGGATAAGAACCTTCCAATTGAGCCGCCTCGAAGGCGGTGATTCTTCTTGGCCGAGCCTTGCGCCCTGGCCATCGCTGCTGATCGGGGCGATGAAACGATAGCCACGCTTCGGGATGGTCTCCAGGTAAACAGGCTTGTCCGGATCATCCTCGAGGACGCTCCGGATCTGCCGGACGGCAAAATTCAGGCCATGCTCGAAGTCGACGTGGGTATCGGCGCCCCAGACCTGGTCCACCAGTTCCTGGCGCGTGACGACTTCTCCGGCCCGTGCGGCAAGGATTGCCAGCACCTTGGCCGGCTGAGGCTGCAGCTTCAGCGGAACATCGTTGCGTCGCAGTTCGCCGGTTCGACAGTCTAGCTCGAAATCGCCGAACGAGATGCGCTCGCGAGACTGAACCTTGGTTGTCACCAATCGCACGCCCCAGCGCGACGAGGTTTACCCCAGAAAGAGGTGCGACATTGTAGCTCGAAACCCTAATCCGTTGCGGAACAAGCGTATTACAAGTCCTCACCAAAAACTTACCTCCAACTTACACGCCCCACATTGACGGAGAGCGTGGACCAAGACAAGGTTCTCCGCCAAGGTAGCCCGGCTGGGCCGGGCACGCTTCCCGCTCTGGAGGTTCTCTTCGGGAGCAATCGACGCTTGCGAAATGGGAGCCGGAATCAGTGAAGGACCGACGCGTTGTGACGGTTCGCCGTCGGGGTCGCGATAGCAATGTCGGGTGAGGGGTCCAGGCTCAAAAATGATTCATTCCAAAAGGAGAAAACATATGGCGTGGAAACAACGTGGGTGGGCCCTGCTGGTTCTAAATCTTCTTTGCACGTCCCTGATCGCACAGGTAACTGGAACAGGCTCCAAGGGGAAGATCCCTCTCTGGACTAGTACCTCGTCGATCGGTAACTCGTTGATTTTGCAAAAGAGCGGAGACATTGCCATCGGAACGACAAGCCCGGCAGCCAAGTTACATGTGCAAGTCACGAAGGGGACAGCCGTCGCCGGATACACCGGAGGTGGCGTTCAGGGCACGAATTTTGCTGCCGGTGTTTTTGGCGTGAACAATGGCACTTCGGGCACTGGTGTTTACGGCTTGGCCCTCGCCACCTCAGGCCAGGCAACCGCTCTGTACTCAGAATCAGAAAGCACGGCGGGAAATGCGGGTCTGTTCAACAACAACGGCGTCGATACTTCCGGAAACCGATGCGACGGGATGGCCACCTGCAACGTCATCGTCGGACAGGCAAATGCCTCCACGGTCTTTCGCGTGGGTGGAGACGGTCACGTGCATGCCACTTCCTATGACGTAGGCGGGGCCGACTTCGCCGAATCCATGGTGGCGGCCGGTGGGCGCTCGCAGTATGAACCGGGCGACTTGATGGCGATCGACCGCCAGGGCAACCGAAGTCTTACACTCACTTCCGCGCCTTACTCCACCGAAGTTGCCGGAATCTTCTCCACTAAACCAGGGGTCCTGGCCAGTCCATATCCGGTGGATGATCCTCGCGTAGGAGCGGAAGTCCCACTCGCGGTGGTGGGCATTGTTCCCTGCAAGGTGACCGCTGAGAACGGACCGATTCAGGCGGGAGACTTGTTAGTAACCTCTTCTACACCGGGACACGCGATGAAGGGCACTGACCGGAGCCGGATGCTCGGAGCATTGGTTGGAAAAGCTTTGGAACCAATGAGCGGAGAGAAAGGGGTCATCCAAGTCTTAGTAATGTTGCAGTAAGCGATAAATCGGCGCCGGCTCACCGGGGGAAGGCAACCGGCAAGTCGATCCGGGCGGGAGCTTTGCGGGGAAACGCAAGGCTCCCGGACTTCGGCTCACCTGCAGATCGGTTGAACCTGCATGCCGGAGAAGTCAAGCTGACGCCGGAGGACGACGCAAGACAAGACCTGAACATATTGGGTCGGGCAATACAGTTGTCAACGCACCCGTCGGAATCTCGTCCAATGGTCGGGTGAACGGCAACGTTCGGTCCAATACAATCCCGGATGCCGCCTCGAGCCTTTTGCAAGTTCCGCGAACACTCGCTACGCACAACGTTTTCTTTGACGTGAGGACGATCCGCAGCGGGTACTAAGGGCATCTGGTAAGTTCGTCGCGCCTGGCGCGCGTCCTTTGCCATCATCAGTGCAGGACTAAGTGGCGTTCTTCTTCCGCGGCTTCCGCCCCTGACAAGGTTTCCGTGACTGCTTCCTTCGAAGGCGCCGCCGGAGCATCCGGGAGTGCCGAATCGTTCTGCGTCTGCATTCCTGCCTTCGCCGCGCGCTTGCCCTTGTCATACTGCAACAACGGCAAAAAGGGGATCATCAGCAGAAAGACCACGCCCATCACCCAGAATGCTTCGACAAAAGCGAGCATGGACGCGTGCTGCTCCAGCATTGCGTAAAGCAAGGCCAGCGACTTGCGCGAAGCTGTAACCGCGTCGGCACCGTGAGCTATGAAGTTCGCACGCATGCCCTGCAGTATTTCGAGCGTCTTGGTGCTCCCTGGCGTTACGTTGGCAATCAGATGGTTCTGATGCATCTGCGTGCGGCGCGCCAGGAACGTGGTCATGATGGCGATGCCAACACTTCCGCCGATGTTGCGCATCAGGTTGAAGATGCTGGTGGCGTTCCCCATTCTTTTCGGAGAAATGTGCGACATCGATAACGACATCAGCGGAATAAACAGGAAGCTCAGCGCGATGCCCTGAAGCACTTGCGCCCAGCAGATATCCCAAAAACCCGCGTACAGGTTGAGGCCGGAAAGCTTGAACATGGTGACCGAACCAAGGATCAATCCCACCAACAGGAGCCGCCGCGGATCGGTTTTCGTCGTCAGGTGCCCTGCCAGAGGAGTGAATAGCAGCGCCCCGATACCACGCGGGGAGAGGGCGAGTCCCGAGTTGTAAGCCGGATAGCCCATCAAGGTTTGCAGATAGAGCGGCAGCAGCACAAGGCTGGCATAGAGAACAAAGCCCAGAAGACTGATCAGAAATACGCCCGCGCTGAAAGAACGATCTTTGAGTACGCGCAGGTCGACCACCGGATTCTCAATCACGAGCTCGCGCACGATCAGCGCGGCCAGGCCAAAGACGCACAGCACCGCGAAGGTGCGGATGTAATTGGACGAGAACCAGTCTTTGCGCTGGCCGGTATCGAGCAGCACCTGTAATGACCCGATTCCGAGAGCCAGAAACCCGATGCCCCACAGATCGACCTTGCCCTCAATGCGCTTGACGTAGTGCGGATCGAAGATAAATCGGTTCATCAGGAACAGCGACAGCACGCCCACCGGCAGGTTGAGATAGAAGATCCAGCGCCAACTGTAATTGTCGGTGATCCAGCCGCCCAGGGTTGGTCCGAGAATTGGCGCCAGCAGAATGCCGATGCTGAAGGCGGCCATGGCGTGCCCATGGCGCTCTTTTGGAAAAGTTTCAAGCAGGATGGCCTGCGCGAGGGGCTGCAGTCCTCCTCCGGTTAAGCCTTGCAGCACACGGAAGGCGATCAGTTGGGCCAGCGACGTCGCCAGGCCGCAGCAGACCGACGTGATGGTAAAGCCGGCAACGCAAATAAGGAGGAGGCGCTTGCGGCCAAGCTGGTTGGCAAGCCATCCCGAAATCGGCAGTACGATCGCGTTCGAGACCAGATAGGAAGTCACCACCCACGTGCCTTCTTCATTGGTCGAGGCGAGATTCCCCGCAATGTGCGGGATCGAAACGTTGACGACCGTGGTGTCGAGGATCTCCATGAAGGTCGCCAACATTACCGAGACCGTGACGACCCATGGATTGACGAGCGGCCGGTTTCTCTCGAACGAGAGCGCCGCGGCTTGGGGGTACTCCGCCAAAAACTGACTATGACCGAAGCCCTGCGGCGATGCTGCGACCTGCGTCACAGAGGGCGGTGCGCGGGCTGGCGCGGTGCAACGCAGAGGTGCCGCTGGTGAGCTTTCCCGCAAAAATCGGTAATGCCCTATAATCCGCGTTGATCTCTTCCCGGCAGAAGTCCTGTCTTACCCGCTATCGCCAGTGTCCTCATGCTTCATGCGGATGCCGCTGGCTCCGCGGAATGGGGTGATAGAGAGAACGCATCGACTCGCGTGGCAGTGAGATCGAACCGCAGCGGGGAACGGCCCTTGCCGCCGTCAGCGATGGCCGTCGAATGCTGCTCGCGTCCAGCGCTGCTGGATCGCTTGTAGTGGGTAAGAATGATCAACTGAATTAATTGAGTGACTCGAATCGGAGGTCAACACCGATGGCCGAAGCAGGTGGCTCCAACATCGAAATTGCTCATCACCTGAGTGAACACAAGAAACCCACGGAATCTCTCAATCGCGAGATGCTCGAGATCGTGGAAGCCATCGTGCTCGCAGTCGTTGCGATTGCGACCGCTTGGAGCGGCTACCAGGCTGCCTTATGGACTGGACATCAATCCGAGCTCTACGGGCAGGCCGATAAGCTCCGCGTGCTTGCCGAGGGAACAGCCACCAATGCTAACCAGGAGCGCCTCTACGACGCCTGGGTCGTCGTGGAGTGGCTGAAGGCTGACGCTCACGGAGATAAAAAGCTCGCCGACTTGTTCGGGCGGCGGGTTCTGCCTGAGTTCCGTCCTGCATTTGAAGCCTGGAAAAAAACCGATCCCCTCAACAATCCTGATGCTCCGGTCGGGCCATCCTTAATGCCTCAATATCGGAATGCCAAAACCGAGGAAGCCGTCAAATTGAATGAAGAGGCAACCAAGGTTTTTGATGAAGGGACGGTTGCCCGGAAACATTCGGACGAATACGTGCGCGTGACCGTGACGCTGGCTACCGTTCTACTGCTGATGGCCGTCAGTCAGCGCTTCAAAACGACTGGCGTCCGCATGGGAATGACCGCGGTGGCTGCAATTCTTTTGTGCTTGCCGGTCTTTCAGATTCTCAGCCTTCCTCGAGCCTAAAGCGGGGCGAGGTATTACGTTTAAGCTAAGATTCGTGTTTTCAATGTACTGGCGAGGCCTTTGGAATTCTGGGATTCTCCACCCTACCTGTGCGGTTCCTTCCCCGGGTTCGGCATCGAGGGAAAGGAGCAAAGTTTGGGCGGCTCCTGTTTTGAAAATCGGCTCCTCGTACCGCCCGAAGGAATAAACCACCGCCCGCTCCGTTTACTCTATAGTGCGTGACGGCCGACCTGGTCCAGAGCGGAAGTTTCGAGCAGCTGGCTCTCCCGCTGTTCGATCAGCTGTACAACTTCGCGCAATGGCTTACCCACGACCGCAGCGAAGCGGAAGATCTTGTGCAGGAGACTTTTACCAAGGCGTTACGCGGATTCTCGTCGTACAAGCAGGGCACCAACTTTCGCGCCTGGATGTATCGCATCCTGCGCAACACATTTCTGAGTTCGCGCACGGGGCTCGAAGCAACCGCGACCACGCAGCTCGATCTGGAGAGCGCGAGCGCACCGGTCCCTGAAACGGTCGAAAGCGAAACGCCGGAGAGCATTCTCATCGAGCGCTCCAATCATCACCTGCTCCAGGCTTCGCTCGAAGAGCTGCCCGTACATTTCCGCGAGATCCTGCTGCTCTGCGAGGTGGAGGAGATGTCGTACCAGGAAATCGCTGAGACGCTCGCCGTTCCGATCGGAACCGTAATGTCGCGCCTGTCGCGCGCGCGCGCCGCGTTGCGCGACAACGTGCGCGGGAAACTGAAAAGGGCCTGAACATGGCTTGCGACCAATGGCTCGCCAAACTCGACACCTACCTCGACGGTGAACTGAGCGCCGAGGAAATGAAGGCCTTCGACGCCCACGTGCGTACTTGCCCGCAGTGCGCGGCGCAGGCGCTCGCGCGCGTGCAGATGAAGCGCGCCGTGCACAGCGCGGGGCAACGTTTCGCCCCGGATCCCGCCTTCAAGGCTCGCATACTGCAGCAGATCGCAGCGCAGGGCGCAGCGCCCGCAAAGGCTGCGGGCCGCAGGTCAATCTGGAATCTGGCGTGGGCTTTTCCCGTGGCCGCGCTGGCCTTGCTGATGATCACTGTCCTGGTCACCGGCCTGTCGGATCGGCGCTCACAACAGCAAACCATTGCCAGCGAACTCACCGACCAGCACGTAGCCACGCTCGCCAGCGCCACGCCGGTCGACGTCGTCTCCACCGACCGCCACACCGTGAAGCCGTGGTTTCAAGGCAAGGTTCCGTTCACTTTCAATCTCCCAGAATTGCAGGACACGGGCTTCGAGCTGATCGGTGGCCGCGTGACCTACCTCGACCAGGTTTCCGGCGCTCACCTCATCTACCGGATCCGCAAGCACGAGATCTCCGTGTTCATCTTCCCGGAGAAGTCGCTACCCCGAAATCTGCCTTCGAACCTGCCGGCACAGAATGCCTTTCACCTCGTGACCTTCTCCGAGGCAGGCCTTCGCTACTATGTGTTGGGCGACACGAACCCCACTGACCTCGAAGCGCTCGCAGCCCTTCTACGCCGAGCGGCGAGTTCCTAGCCAGAGATTGCCCGCGCTCGGTTCCGAGCGGCTCGTAGGATTTCGACGGGCCGATGGTTTCAGGGAGCCTTCACTTGGCCCGATTGGCTGAGGGCTCGACTTTGCGGGCAAGCGACTTGAGCGTGATCTCGCGCTCGCGGCTGGTCACGACGTCTTTCTCATCGCTCATGGTTTCGATCAGCTTCCCCTCGATCCCAATGTAGCCCTCTTCGCCGGGCTTCTTGCCCGCGCCCCGCGAGAAGGTCCCATCGAATGTGTACGAGATTCCATGCACCCTCTCGGTCGTAAACGTCAGCCGATCGCCGTCGATGTGTGCGCTCTTGAAGAAATGGTCGAGCCGGACTCCTTTATCGCTCTCGAGTTCGCCGTACCGAGCCACGAAACCAGATATCGTTCCCTCATCTCCCTTCGTGATCTGCACGAACTCGCTGTCGTGGACAAAGGTGTACATGCCGACATAATCGTCGTTGACAGGATTCCGGGTTGGCGCCTTCTGCGACTGGGCGGAAGGCCCTTGCCGTCCGCCGAGGTTTGCGTGCGACGCCGCGTGAATGTCGATCGCAAATAGGAGAGCGAGGCCGAGCGCGCCGAGCACCCCGCGCCGCACCGAATGGCGAGCGAGAGTTCGTTCCCCTTGCGATGACCGGATTGGCGTCCCCCTAAGCATTAACCTCGTGATTAGTCATAAAGCGGTAACTGTTTAGTCTTTTGCAAATCTTTACCCCGACCCGGGAACGTCGCCAGCCGGAAGTGCATCCTACAGACTACCTGTTGTGACGTTCGCTATAATCACTGGAGTTGTCCATCCTTTTCGGCCCATTTTGAATGCTCCCTCGCCAACCCGTATCAAGCTAAAGGCAAGGCCTGCCCGAAAACCGCCAGCATCAGTCCAGAGTCTAACGCTGCTGCCTGAGATGGCGCCTTGGGGTGAGACGTTCCGCCGGAATCTAGCGGATATCCTCTTGCGACGCAATCCGCCGGCGGCCCCTGCTGACGCACCGCCCGGCAAGTTCTGGCAGGACGTGTTTGTACAGCAACCACTGCCTTGGCGGCGCTTCGCCGAGTCCGCCGGATATCACGCTTTGCTGGTGGCAGCGCTGTACGGCATTTCGATCCTGCCAGCGCGGCCGTCGATTCAGCCCGCGCACCGCTTCGACAATTCGCAGGTGATCTACTTCGATGCGTCCGAGTACCTGCCGCCCATCGACACGGGCGAAGCGAAGCCTGGGCTCGCGCGCAAGGCTGATCCGGAACTCGCCAAACAGCCCATCCTGTCGGTGCCGCCGGAGGCGCGCAACGATCATCAGACGATCGTTTCGCCGCCTAACGTTCAACTCAACCAGGATCTGGCGACGCCGAACATCGTCGCCTGGGGCGACCACACCGTCCCGGTGCCCGTCGATGCAACCCAGCGCGGCCCGGTGTCGCTGGCATCGTTGAACACTCCGGTGGTGGCTCCTGCTCCTGTTGTGGAACGCCGGGCCACTACGCCATCCCTCGATTCGTCGATCGTGGCTCCGCCTCCGCCCGTGGATGTGACGGACCGCAGGCTCAGCGATATGAATCTGGCGCCCTCGGCGATCATTGCGCCGGCTCCACAGCTTGCCGTGGACGCGCGACGTGTGCCATCCGGCTTGAACGCGGGCAATGCATCGGTCGTTCCGCCTCCGCCCGCTCTCGACTCCGCGAATGCCAAGGACTCCGGGCATGCGCACGCTGCGCTCGCCACCCACGTGGTTCCGCCTCCGCCCTCAGCGGGCAACGCTGCTTCAGCGTCCGGCAGCCGGCTGATCGCCCTTGGCATTCACCCGACCGTCGCTCCGCCTCCGGTGGATCCCGGAAATCGTCAAGGCGCATTCGCGGCTGGACCGAATGGCAAAGCTGGTGCCAGCGGCGCTCCGGGTACAGTCACTTCTACCAACACGAACGGCCGCGCGCGCGACAGCAGTGGATCGGGGTCATCGAGCGGAAAAGCTCTTCGCGGAGCGCCCGCTGGACTGCAGGTTGGAGCCATGCCGTCGGGCTCGACGGGCGCGGTTGCGGGCGATCCACACCCCTCTTCGCGCGACACGGTGAATCCCAACCTGCTCGCGAAAGCCTCGCCACCGCCCTCGATTCCGAAAGGCGCAACCTCGCCCGCGCAAGCGAATGATCTGGAGCGCAAAGTTTTCGGCGACCGTCCGTTTTATTCGATGACGCTGAACATGCCGAACCTGAATTCGGCCGGCGGAAGCTGGATCATGCGATTTGCCGAGCTGAACGATTCAGGAAGCACGGAAGATATTTCCGCGCCTCGCGCTCTGCACAAGGTGGACCCTGCGTATCCATTGGAACTGATGCGGCAGAATGTGCAGGGAACCGTTGCCGTGCGCGCGGTGATTCGCGCCGACGGATCGGTCGCGGATGTGAAGGTAGTGCGCAGCGTTGATGAGCGCCTGGACCGCTACGCGTGCGAGGCTCTCTCCCACTGGCGCTTCGAGCCGGCGACGCGCAGCGGTGCTCCGGTCGACCTGGCGGTCGTGGTGATGATTCCGTTCCGGCCCGTTACGCAACCGCACTTCTGAGCTCTTTCAGCACAGCGGACGGAAGTCTCCCGCCAACCGAGTCTCCGCGGATCAGGACCGCTCCTGAAAGTCATTTCACCACAGAGACACAAAAAAGAAGTTACGGCGCCTTCGCTTCCGGGACGGCAAAGCCGTAGCGCTTCAACAGCTCGCGCGCCGGCATGGACTTCATGTAATCCAAAAAGGCCTTTGCTTCCGCTTTCTTCTCCGACGCCTTGACGATGACGGCCGCCTGCTCGATCGGCGGATAATCTGCGCCGGGAATTTCGTAGTAACGACCCTTGTCTTTCATGTTGGGTGACAGGGCGAGAGCGAGCGCCACGATTCCGGCATCCGCGCTTCCGCCTAACACGAAGGACGCAGCCTGCGAGATGTTCTCCCCCAATACGAATTTGTCTTTCAAGGGATCGTAGAGATTTTCTTTCTTCAGCGCAGCGACGGCCGCCTGGCCATAAGGCGCGTGCTCGGGATTCGCGATCGCGATCTTCCGCGCTGCGGGCGCGAGCAACGACTTCAGCCCGTCTTTTACGTCGAGCTTCGAATCGTTCGGCACCCAGAGCACGATCTTCCCGGTCGCATACTCGTAAAGAGAGCCGGGTTCAGCAAGTCCGGATGCTTCCAGGCGTTTCGCGTAGTCGAGATTGGCCGAAAAGAATACGTCGAAGGGCGCGCCATTCTGAATCTGCTGATAGAAGTTGCCGGACGAACCGTAGACGACTTGCACGCTCTTGCCGGAGGCCTTCTGATATTGCGCGACAAGTTCCGGCATAGCCGCCTGAAGATCCGCCGCCGCCGCTACCGTCAGGCTCTGCGCCGCGCAAAGTCCGGAGAACGCCGTGATGAGCCACGCGGTTCCAAGCCATTTTTTCAATCGCATCCTCGCTCCTTGCCAGACAATGCCTGCGTGTTCTGTTGCGGGTCTCGACTTGCCGTGCAACCCCCGCGAACTCAAAGTAAGTTGATCTCTTCGCGAAGTAACGGCATTATACTTACACTCGGAGGCGCCCCAATGCGGCCTACACTCCTCCTATTTGCCGTCGTTGTCTTGCTTTCGCTTGCCTCCACTCCGGCCGTTGCGCAGAGCGTGACTTCTGCAAATGCCAAGTCTGAATTCGCCGGCGACGCGGCTGCCGTTCTCCGCCCGGACGGCTCCCCTGCGAATGCCTGGGGTGTTCCTTCGACGCAGCGCCGTTGGGTTGAATCGCAAGCCGTCTGCTACACCATGCGGACCTATGTCGCGGTGCGGGAAGCGCCGGATTCGGATTCGACGCGAGTCGCGGGATACCACGAATGCCTGCCTTCGTGGAAGCTGGAGATGCGGACGTCGGAGCTGAAGGGAAAGAACACGGAAACGCCGAAGCCGTAAGCCCTCGTTGCCCCGGTTGGCAACCTGGGCGGTTCGCGCGGCCCGGACACGGAACACAGCCGCCGTCCGTTTTGTCGGCGCATGCGAAAATGCGCCATGCGCCTCCTTCTGATCTTCTTGAGCTTCTGCTGCGCCGTGCGCGCGCAGATCATCACCCCGCTGGACGGCCATACCGCGGAAAGCCTGCGCGGCGTCCACGCCGTCGACGACAAAGTCGTGTGGGCAAGCGGGACGCACGGTACATACCTGCGCACGGTCGATGGCGGCTTCAACTGGGCTCCCGCACAAGTACCGGGCGCAGAAGAACTCGACTTTCGTGACGTAGCGGCTTTCAGCGCCGATGAGGCTTACCTGCTCGCCGCAGGGCCGGGCGAAAAGTCGCGAATCTACAAGACCTCCGACGCGGGCCAGCACTGGGCTCTTCAGTTTACGAACAACGACCCAAAGGGTTTCTACGATTGCTTCGGATTCTGGGATCACGATCACGGGATCGCCATCGGCGATCCCGTAGACGGGCGCTTTGAGCTGCTCGCTACCGAGGATGGTGGAGCCCACTGGACGGCCTTACCCCAAGCCTCGCGGCCTGAGGCGAAACCGAAGGAAGGGGCATTCGCAGCCAGCGGGACTTGCTTGACGGTCGAAGGCTCGAGCAACGTCTGGTTCGCAACCGGTGGTTCCGTGGCCCGAGTTTTCCGTTCGCGGGACCGCGGCCGCAGCTGGCGGGTGGTAGAAACGAAGATGGTGCATGGCGCCGATGCGTCGGGCATCTTCTCCATTGCCTTCCGCGATGCGAAACATGGGCTGATCGCCGGCGGCGATTATCAGAATCCTGATACGGACAGTCCGAACCTCGCTGCTTCCAGCGACGGAGGCGCAACCTGGCAGATTCTGCCTGTGCATCCGCAGTTCTACTTTTCCGCGGTGAACTTTGTGGGTGCCAAGTCCAGGGAGTATCTTGCGGTCGGCTCAACCCATGGCATCACCGGAAACTTGAAGAGCAATGAACTGCCCCGGATTTTCCCAGTGACCTTGAATGCGTTCAGCGCCGGTGGCCCCAGCAAAGTGTTCGCGGTGGGACCAAAAGGGACGATCATCCTGATTTTGCTGAACGGGTTCCACAAGAGATGAAGAGCCTCCAGGCATCAGCCTCTTGCTTGTGCTCGCGGGCTCCGGCGGAATCGGCAACCTGCCATCAGCGCCCTGCTGCGGCGCCTTTCTTGCCTTCCACCATGTCGTAGATCGCGGACTCAGTGCAGACTTCGTAATATTTGCGGTCGCCCCACTTCTGCAAGGAAAAGGTGCGCGCTTCGATGTGCGCGATGTGACTCTCGCGGACGACGATCTTGCGGAAGATGTCGTTGCCGACGGTAACCAGCGCGCTATAGAGCTTGTACTCTTCCTTGCCCCAAAGAGCAGGCAGGGGAAGATTCTCGGACTTCAGCGAGACCTCCGCCTTCAGCTTGTTGAAGGCCTCTTCGTTCATCCGGATACCACCCACGTTGAACGACATCATGAAATCGTCGGCGTTCTCGCCCGCATCGGCGTCGCTGACGGTCTGAAAGGCGTAGACGTGGAACGGGCTCTTGAGCGGCTCCATCGCCTTGCGGGCTCGTTTGTTGCAGGAGGACAGGCGGTCGCTGAGGTTCAGCGCCTCGGAGATCCAGATGCGCTTTTCGCCATCCATCAGATAGAGTGGCGCGGATTCCTGGTAGGCGATGCCGACGCCGAGCTCGAGTGTGGGCAGGCCCGACTTGGTGCCCAATTCGTTGTAACCGCGAACAATATCGACCATTTCGCGAGCCAGCACGCAGGCACGGCCAACCGCAAAGCCCTGTTCGTTTTCCTTTTCCTGCAACGCGAGGATGATGGCATCGCCTTCCAGAAAGACCTTGCTGGCGTCGTACTTGGCGAGCAGCTTGTTGACCGGCTCGTAGAAGTTGAGGCTGAAGTACGAAGCAGGATTGAGTCCAGCATCCATCAGGGAGCGCGTGAGCCGGGATGAGTCGCGAATGTCAGCCTTGATGATCACGTGGCCGCGAACTTTATCCTCGGCGGGCTTCTGCTCTTCCGCCAGCAGGAACTCGTAGAGCGTTCCGTTCATGGCGGAGAGCTCGCGAAGTTTTTCGTTGGCGATCAGGTTGATGCTGTCGAGCGTGCCGTTGAGGATTTCCAGCCGCCGCATGTCGCGGTGGTAGCGGAAGAAGTCGCGCAAGAAGCGCCCGGCGACGCGGGCGCGATCTGCGCCCCGACAGCCGGCGACTTTGGCAACCGCCGAGTAAAGACTGTTCGGCGAAAGCTTTCCCCCTTCCTGGATGAGGCGCTCGACCCGGTCACACTCCGCGCGCGAGACCAACGCATTCTTGAGCTGCTGCGGGTTGATGCGGGAGGAGTACTCGGAAAGCAGCGGCACGACTTCGTAGGACGCAATGACGAATTCCATGACCGATTCGTCTTCGAGAAGACGAACGAAATTGCTGAGCCGCGTTTTCTGCGACCGGCCTTCGGGCGTGGACTCATCGGGAGTGCCGGCGCCGACGATTTCATGAGCATTTTCCGGCGCGCTCAGCCAGCCGTCGAGAACGGAATCTTCGCTGTTCTGCGCTTCAAGGGTCAGCGAACGGACAAACTGGCAGACGATCTCACGCATCCGCACAAAGCGGTCCGGATCGCGCTCCCAGTTGCCGAGCATGACATAGTGTTCGGCGTTCAGAAAGTCGTCGCGGCCGTCGTCGGAGAAGAGCAGGTAGTTGATCAGCAGTTGATGGCCTTCATTGTCGGCCCCGAAGCGCGAGCGCCGCGTGCGCGCAATGGTTTCTTTCTCCATATCGCGAAGCAGGAGAAAGAGCTCTTGCCCGACCTTGCGCAGGATCACTTTTTTGCGCACCTGGAAGGACGCCACGCGCTCGCGGTACTCGATCGCCTTCTGCTGGCGCACGCCCTCGTAACCCTTGAGCATCATGCGGCAGCGTTCGAGCACTTGGCCATATTGCGTCTGCACTTCGGCCCGCAGAAATTTGATGACCGCCATGCGGGCGAGCAGGTCGACTTCGATCTTGTGTTCGGCCTTGGCGCGGTTGAGAGCCGCGATATGCAACTCGGTAAGCACCTGCTTCAGTTCGAGCACTTCAGGTTTTGCAGCCGTCCCTTTGACCGGTGCTGCCAGGCGATTCAGGAAGGCGCGATCCTGAACCGCCGGGGCGGTACGCTCGGCGGCCAGCAAACTTTCGACCTCTCCGTACCGCGACACCGCTCTCGCGATATGGGCGCGGGCGGCTTCGGCGAACTTGGGACTGAGATATACGTCGTGGCGGAGATTATCCACGCCCACCTGCAGGCCCTCCAGCGAGAGCCCGGGCGTGTAACTGGTGAGCTTCGGAGGAATCTCTTCCTCAGCTTGTCCCAGGCGGAAAAGGGGTATGCGAGCCATGCGTTCGGGGGATCGTCTCCTATTTCGCCGCTGCCTGTTGTTGATCGACCAGCATCGTGCGGAAGGCGGGCACCACCAACGCCTGCTCGACCGTAGGTTCGTTCAGATTGGCAAGCTTCGCCGCCAGCAGATGCGCATCCTCAGAGGCGCCGGTCTCCTTGTAGGCTTTCCACAAGCGCTCCATCGACATCGGGTTCTCGGTGTCTTCCTGCAGGTGCGGGATAGCCTCGGCGTACTTGCCCTGCTCGGCCAGTACCGCTCCAGCGGCGGCGTGATACGCGACCTGCACCGTGTTGCTGCGGCTGGCCCCGGCCATGCCCTCGAGTTCGTGAACGGTTTTCGAGGCCAAGTCCATCTGCTTATTTTCCGCCGCCTTTTCGGCCACGGTTTCGAGCACCAGTGAGCGTTCGTCTTCGCGATCGCTCTTGGACATCGCATGGCCCTCGTTCAGGGCGTGATCGGCAGCCTTCAAGTGATGCATGGCATCTTTGTAATCCGGCGCGCTCATGGCCATGATCCGGTTGGCTTCGGCCTCAAGCGTTCCCAGCCCCACCGCGTGCGCGTGACGGGCGACTTCATGTAACGAGCGATCGACCTGCTTATGATCTTTTTCGCGAATGTAGGTCACCGCGGATTGAAGTTCGTAGGTGACGCGGTCGCTCTCGCTGGGCGCGAAGACTTCTGCCTTGGCGTAGGCATCGCGAGCCTCCGCTTCCCGGCCCATGACCGCCAATGTGTCGGCGATGCCAAGCTCCGACCCGAAACTGGAATCCACCTGGATCGACATGCGATATTTCGCCAGCGCGTCATCGAAGCGGCCGGCGGCGCGCAGTATTTCGCCGTAGGAGTCGTACGGGTTGGGCTGGTTGGGCTCGAGCTGAACATAGCGGTCCATCAGCGCAAACGCTTTGTCAAAGCGCCCGCTATAGGCGTAGGCATACGCCAATTCGTTGAGAGCGCCGGGATAGTCGGGAGAGAGCGACACGGCCCGCTCCAGCACATAAGTAGCCTGGCTGTAGCGGCGCTGATGCAGCAGCCAGCGTCCGGCAAGAAACGCCAGTCGATGATCCTCGGGATATTTCGCCAGCAGATCGTTCATGGCGGCGATGGCGGGAACAAAATTGTCCTCCTGCACGCCGGCCAGCCACCGGATCAAGAGGCGTTCGCCCGGCGTCGTCCGGGACGCAAGTTGCTCGGCGCGGGTGCGGGCGTTGGCTTGCTCATCGGGCTCGTGAGTCAGGTGCGAGAGCATCATCCAGCCCTGCGCGCACTTGGGATCACGCTTGACCACGGCGCGCAGCTCGTCCACCGCTTCGCTGCGGCGAAGATTCTCCAGCGCCTCCATGGCGGCTTCGAAACGAAGGCGCGCGCCTTCCGACGTGGTCGTCAGCGGCAGGGTTTGCGGGCCATGAACTTTCTTCGGCGCACGCGGGTGGGCTGTCTGGGCCAACGCCGCCGCACACACTGGAACCAGTAGCAGCGCAGTCCAGCGCACGGAGACACCTCTTAAATTGCTGATTTCAGAGCTTCTCCGGCGAGCGTAGCATGCCCCTAACGGGCGGCCAACGTTACCGAGGTTACGGCCTAAATGGTTGGAAAATTTGAGTTTCCTGAACCCATGGGCGACCCGGAGGCCCTGCCTACCGCGACGGGCAGCAAGGCTTTAGGCCCGGTTCAGTGGCTCCCCGCCCGTGCCGCCTCGAACTCATCGCCCTTCTCCCAGCCGATGAGCTTCTCCTGGCTGGCGGCCTGCCAGCCGAGCACGAACCCAAAGCGTGCCATGGTCGCGTCTCCCGTGAAATCCATCTCCGGATGGTATTCATCGCTGGGCTGGTGATAGTGCTTTTCGTTGTACTCCTGATCCTGCTGCAGGCCCCAAGCTTCGTCGTGGCCCTTGTACTTCACGCCTTCATTGATCGAAAACGATGGAATGCCGACGCGGGCCAGGCTGAAATGATCGGAGCGGTAGTAGTGCCCCGCTTCCGGGCGCGAATCGGGCCGAATGGTCAACTTGAACTCTCGCGCCGTCGCTTCGACCGAGGAATAGAACGTGGTGCGCTCGGCGCCGGAAACTTCCACTTCTTCGGGCGCGCCGAGTGGAGGAATGTCGTCGAAGTTGAGATCGAGCGTAATCTTGCCCGCCGGGATTGGCGGATGCTTGCCCAGATATTCCGATCCCAGCAAACCCTGCTCTTCAGCAGTCACGGCGGCAAACAAAATCGAGCGGCGCGGCTTTTCAAGCGCCATCGAATACGCGCGCGCAATTTCCAGCAGGATCGCACAGCCTGTCGCGTTGTCGTTGGCGCCGTTATAGATGTTATCGCCGGGCATATCTGGACGGACGCCAAGATGATCGTAGTGAGCGGTATAGAGGACGGTCTCTTCTTTCAGCTTCGCATCTCCGCCGGGCAGCAGGGCGAGAACGTTGTTCGAGCGAAAGGGCCGGATCTTGCTGACCATGTGCGCCTGCAGCTTCACCGGCAACTCGACCGGCTTGAACTCGCGGGTTCGGGCGAGTTCCATCCACTGATCGAGGTTCTGGCCTGCGCGGGCCGCCAGGTCTTTCGCGACGTCGAGTTGGATCCAGCCGGCGATTTTCAGCTTCGCCGTGCCGTCGAGTTCCAGGTAGGACTTTTCGCCCGAGTTTGAATTGCGCACGACGTCCCAGCCATAGCTGGCCATGTCGGTACGATGAATGAGGATTGCACCCACAGCGCCGCGGCGCGCGGCTTCCTCGTACTTGTAGGTCCAGCGCCCGTAGTAGGTAAGGGCGTTGGCTTTGAAGAATTTCGGATCGCTCGAAGGGGGCTCGTTCACCAGCATCAGAAGCACTTTGCCCTTCACGTCCACGCCCTTGTAGTCGTCCCAGTTGTATTCGGGCGCCGAGATGCCATACCCGACAAAAACGATGGGGGCATCGACATTGGATTCCGGTTTCTGCGTCTGGTCGTAGGCGACGTACTGCTCCAGCGGCTTGAGGCTGGTGGTTTTGCCGTCAGCGCTCACGAACGCCATGGTGGTCGACGCTTCCGGAGTAATCCCGACCATGGGCACTTTCTGAAGGTAGCTTCCGTTCTCCCCCGCCGGCTTCAGTCCATAAGTCGCAAATTGCGTGGCCAAGTACTCCGCCGCAATGTCTCCGCCGCGTTGGCCCGTACCGCGCCCCTCCAGCAAGTCGTGCGACAAGAAGCGCACCTGGGCCCGAATCCGGTCCGCGCTGACTGTCTCCATCGCCGCGTAAGCCGATGAAGGCAAATGAGGATAAGTCAAGGCAGCCACACGAGGCCGGGTGGCGCTTTGGGCCTGGACCGAAGGGGCCGAAACAAAAATCATTGAAGCAGGAATCACTAGAGAAAGAAGCGCGCCGACCGTGGCCGGCGCGAGCCAGAACTTCCGCATCATTCGCTCAAACTCCATGAGGACTTTGGGTTTCGTTGGAAATTCTTATTGTAGCGAAAGGAAGTGGGGGAGGGCCTCTCGCTTCCAAGCAACCTTACCGATTTCTGGTCGAAGGAGAAACTTACGAACGGTCCGTCTGTACACGCGCTGCGGGACCTGCCAGGTTACCGTGAGAGGACATGCCTGGCACTGGGCTGTTGGCCTCGGCGGCGCACGCTTTCGCTCGGGGCATGCCTGACGCCCACGCCTGATGTAGAGTGATCTCGCTTTCGGCGTGACCCTGCGGCTGGCGCTTTGCAGTCACCTCAATAGAAGGCTGGCCGATCATCGTGGCAAATCCCATGCAACTCTTGCTTCCTTTTGCGGTCGCCATTCTGATGATCTCCATCGGAATGAGCCTGAATGTGCCAGAGCTCGTTCAGAATTGGCGAACCTTCACTCGGTCGTCGTGGGCAAAGCTGCTCTTCGCTACATTCATTTTTCCTCCCGCGCTGATTCTGCTGCTGGTGCGCATCTTTCCGCTCAATCCGTCCGAGCAGATCGGGTTGTTCATGGTGGCGGTGGCTCCCGGCGCGCCGTTGCTGACCCGCAACATTGCGAAGAAAGGATTCGATCGCCAGCTTGCGGCCAGCTACCAGGTCTGGGGA
>Ga0335069_10001080_pt1 | contig 44002 bp, 66 predicted proteins | sample Lox_Sample_11_FD_206714 | JGI IMG/M metagenome (GOLD analysis project Ga0335069, IMG submission 206714) | Soil microbial communities from Loxahatchee National Wildlife Refuge, Florida, United States - Lox_Sample_1.1 | ecosystem: Environmental > Terrestrial > Soil > Wetlands | place: USA...
CGCAGGCGAGTCCTGGTGTCATTCATGCTCCACCTCCCGCCAGGTAGCCCCAAAAGGAGCCCCCGTAGCGAGAGACAAGGAGAGTGGTGCGGAAGCAAATTTCACTGCTGGGCTGGAGAATGAACACCGCCGACCCCATAGGCTTCAGCACCCGGCGGCACTCAGCAACCACCGGGTCCATCAGTGCGAACCACTCCTTCTCGGTCCAGTAGCCGTACTCACGCTTGATGCACGGGTAGGGCGGGTCTGTGACGACCACATCGACACAACCGTCGGGTAGAGTGCGGAGCACATCGAGGCAATCTCCTTCGACCACCATCACCGGTTCGTCGTCGTCGGGCAGGTCGATCACCGTCGCCCCCCCTGCCGCTGTCGGCCGTTCCAAAGTTCGATGAGCCCCCGCAAAGACATCTCGCAGGCGTCGGGTCCATCGTCGTGTTCTCCCTCTGGGAAGTCCCTGAGCTGCTCGACGAGCAGTCGGGTCCCCGGGGTGGCGCGAAAGCGGACTTCCTTCCTCGCCAGATAGGGGCCCAGGCGACGAATACGGACCTCCTTTTTGACCATGTTCACCAGGGGGAGAATCGGCATGGGCACGGCCTGTCGCTTGGCTTCGGTGCTGATCTGAGTGGCAAGTAACTCCTGGAACTGATTGGTCTCGATGGTGACAATATCGGCCGCGAACTCGCGTTGCCGTTCGATGAGACAGTGAACGATATCCTCGGCGGTGCGGCGGCCGAGGTCAGCCTCGCACCATATTTTTCCTTGCCGGCAGCGACCCAGGCTGACGATCGCGGAGTAATCCCCATGCTTGGCATCCTTACCCTTGCTGGGGTCGAGACCGAGGGCCTTGATCATGATATCCTTGGGCCAATCGTCGAACCAGATCGAATCGGGGAAGTACTCGGCCGGCCATTCGGCGCCGGCAACATCGACGAACTCACCTTCCAGCTCCTGGAGGGCCAGCAGGCCTCCGTACTGCTGGGCGATCTGCTCGGAGAAGCCGGGCGGGGCGAAGGGGTTGTCACGGGTGCGGCATTTGATCAGGGCTGTATCGGGAGCCCCCCGGCCGAAGACGTCGTAGGTCCAGTGAGACCGCCCTTTTGGAGTGAAAGTGGCGGTCAGCCAACCCCTCTCGCCGCCCTCACGGAGACGGCCAATGGCGACGTCGTAAGCCTCCCTCGCCATCAATGAGGCTTCGTCGAGCCAGATGCCGGAGAGATTGGGCCCTCGCAGCCGCTCGGGGTCGTCGGCGGAGCGGAATAGTACCTCAGCCCCGTGGAGGAGGGTGACGATCAGTTCGGAGCGGTTGAGGGCACGGAACAGATGCAGATGCCGGGCCAAATCGAGGAAGGTACGGAGGGTGGCGTCCCGGAGCATGGGGTAGGTGGGGGCCGCAACCATGTACAGTCGTCCCGGCTTCGCCTTCGTGAGGAGGTCGTAAGCGCCCACCCAGGACTTTCCGGAGCCAATGCCGGCGACGAGGCCCCGATAGGGCTCGTCAGACCGGAGGAACTGCTTCTGGGCCGGGTGGAGCCGCACTCGGGCCTGGAGCAGCAGGGACACTGACCACCTCCTCGATAATGTGGATCTCCACATCTCCCTCGATTTGGACCTGATGGCGCTCGCGATATTTCTCAGGGCGATGAGACTTGAGGAGGAAGATCATCAGGGTATCACTGTCACCCAGAGCTCGTTGTCGGGCCTCCTCCTCCAGGATGTCGATGGCATTTTCCAGGGCGTCATCCCAGGCCTTTCGGAACACGGGGTCCTGCTCGCGCCGATCATAAGCTTTAGCCCGCTCGATGCCGGCTGCCCTGGCCGCAGCCCGAATGTTGGCATGCTTCGCCAGGGAAGCCAGGAAGGCGGGAACCCAGTCCCCGCCACCACGCCTCTTTTTTTTTGGTGTATCGTTAGTCATGCCCCCTCCGGATACCGGATAACGGCACAGTTTACCGCACGATAGTGGCGGCAGTCACGGCTCACGGCAGCTTCCCCTTCCACTCGCGGGAAAGGACGAAGTTGGGACCGATCGTCACCGTCCCCCAGGGTCGGAGAGTGGCGCCAGCGCGCCCCTCCCCCTCGGCGAGGCAGTCCCAGGGCGTGCCGCCAGTACGGCAGATCACGCTGGCATTTTCGACCCTGAACTGAAACGGGCCGATCTGCTCAGCCACGAAGCCACATATCACCCACCCGTGCGGGAGGACGATCAATTGGTTTTTCCCGACTACTGGCATCGTTTGCCCACCCCCGCGCCTGTACTCGTCCCCATCCCCGTACCCGTCCCCGAACCCGAACCCGTACCCGTCCCCGAACTCGCGCCCGCCCCCGTACCCGTACCCGTACCCATGCCCGTCCCCGTGCCCGTCCTTATGCCCGTCCTTATGCCCGTCCCCACCGCTGGGCCAGAAGCAAAACTCGCCCACGGGTACGGCCGCCGACCGCCACCAACAGGCCGAGGGTTCCCCCTTCTCCTCCAGCCGGTCGGCCAGGGCTAGCCAAGACAGGGAACCCAGAGGCTCCCGGCGGGCGGCGGCCAGCAGGTAGTCACGTTCCCTCACTTTTCCACCCCCTCGATTCCAGGGCCCGCCGCACCCACGCCAGAGCCAACTCGGATTGCATCTGTTCCGTGGTTGCCCACAGGCATAGCCAGCCGGCCAGTTGAGCCTCGGCCAACTTCTCACAGTCGCGGGCGTACCCGAGTCCGCGGGTGTGCCGACCCCGGACCCAAGTGGCACCCTGGATTTCGAGTGCCACTTTCCATGACTCAGGCTCCCAAGCGAAATCCAGGCGCCAGGCGCGGGTCGGGTGGAAACGGTATTCCGAAATAGGGGGCGGAAGACCACTGGCCCGGCAGAATGCGCAGATGAAACTGAAGACGGTATTCACGACCTGCCTCCCCTAGTTTCTGTACGCCCGTTTACGTCACATAAACTATTCGGACCGCGTTTGTCCTTCCCCCTACATATATTATATAGTGTGTGTGAGAAGAGGAGTCTCTCCCCCTCGGGGCCTCTGCTTTCGCGGCCTATTCCGGCCGGTAGAGCGGTGGCGGTGTCCCGGGGTCCCCACCAGGGCCGGACCGGCCTGGTCGCCCAACCGCCAGACCAGAATGCGTTCGGTCCGGTTCAGCAGCTGGCGCACGCGTTCCCGCCCGACCCCAAGATGGTCGCCGATTTGCCGGAGAGTCCACCCTTCCAAATGGTACTGCCAGAGCACCCATATCTCTCGTTCGACGAGGAAGCCCCGCCGGCGCAGCTCTTCGAGGAGGCCCTGGAGGTGACGGAACTGGTCGGCGATCTCGGCCGTGACCGCCGGATCGGGCTCCCGGCCGATGAGGCAATCGATGGCCGTCTGATTGTTGTCCGGGCGGCGGTCCTGGAGGGTGGTGAACTCACATCGACCCCAACGGGCACTCTCGACGGTAGAGTGAGGGGAAATCCAGATCATATTACGGACAACCCAGACGACCCGCTGGACGAGATAAGGACCCAATCCGGCCTTTCCATGCGGGGACTTTTGAAAGTCCCATTGTCGCCAGGCCTTCACCAGGGCAAGCTGGGCTTCGCCGAGGAGCTCGTCGAGATCAACCCGCGCGTCACGGGCTGCGCTGGCATAACGGGATACGATACGATGGGGGATTTGCAGATGTTCCGCGGTGAGCGGCGTGGCAAACGAGGCTGAGCCGCTGATCTCCACCTTCATGGAGTCTCCTTTTAGCTCACCACCTGGTTCTCGGTCACGACGATGCCTATCCCCGCCGTGGAAACCGGAGACGACTCTTCGACCAGCCGGCGCTCGGCGAGTCGATTGGTCAACATATCGAGTCGCTCCTGGAGTTTCTCCAATCTCTGGCGGATGTTGTAGAGGGCCTCCAGATAGTGCCCGGCCGTCTCGCACTCCCGGAGAAGGGCCTCCCGGAGGATGCGGTTCTCGGCCAGGGCGCCGGCCAGCAGACCGGCCCGACCGGTCAGGAGATTCGAGGTGACGCCCAGGTGTTCGTGGGCAGGGGGAACCGTGGCAGTGTCAGGGATCATGGTAATTTCTCCGGGTCGAAGGCCAGATAGGGCCCGCACCCCAACCAGTCCGGGGCGCGAATGAGGGCGGTCGTGCGCAGGCAGGTGTGCCCCGCCGCGTGGGCGAACGGGTCGTCGTGGTAGGCCCGTTCGGCCTGAGCGTCGGCGCGAGCTTCCCAGTCGAGAAGGGCCAGCAGATCCTGCCGATGAGCCGCCAGGAGGCCGCGGAGGGCGGGTGTCAGGGCGGAGGCCGGCCGGGCCACGGGTCCGCCCTCACGGAGTGAGAGCGTCACCCCCGCGGCCTGGAGGGTCGCCCGAACCTCAGAGGCGGTGAGTGTCATGGCTATTCCTGCTTTCAGGACAAACCATCTTGGCCTTGAATCTGCCGATAGTGCTCGCGCAACTCGTCCTTGTCACGCTTGCGGAACTTGAAGTAGAGCTGTACGACAAAATCCTCACTGTAGGGAAAATCAATGTCCCTTTTCTCGGTCCGCTCCATCCAGGCCGTCCGCGCCCGCTGAAATATGTCGGCGCGATAACGGGAGTGGATTCCCCAGGTGTCCGCCCGAGACGTGACGCCAGCCACGCTGTCCCGCCGATCGTTTTCGTAAAAAACGTCCAGAACGGCGGCTTCAATGTACTGCCAGCACAGATAATTTCTCGCCTGGTCCCTACTATCCATGTCACACCTCCCCAAAGAGCGGCGGGGTTACTCCCGCCAGCCGCCTCCGAACCAGGTCCACCTGAGAAGCCCGTAGGTCGCAACCGATACCGACCCGGCCATTGGCCACGGCGACGGCGATCGTGGTACCCGAGCCCGCGAAGGGGTCGCACACCACCCCAGCCGGGGGGCAGAAGGAGCGGACGAAGAACTCAGCCAGCGATTCCGGGAACGGGGCCTCATTTTCGTGACAGAGGTCGTCGCCCATCGCCCCCCCGCCCACCACACAGTCGATCACGTTGCCCGGGTTGGCTCTCTCGGGAGGGCAGTAAACCCGCCCCGCCCGTTGGCGGGCCCGGTGCGGACCCACATTCTCCCGGTCAGCCATGGAGGCATAACCCGTGTCGTTGGCCCGTCGGCCGTCCTCCAGGCGATGGCTGGGGTTCCCGCCCGGCTCCCACTTTGGGGGCTCACCCATGGCCGTGTTGTTCGACCAAGGCAAAGGCCCCCCGTTGGTGGCACAAACCACGAACTCGTAGTCGTGCCGCAGCCAGTCCGGGCCGCCGGAGCCTGGAATGCCGACGCGGTGGTAGATCGGCGGACAACGGAGAGTGATGCCTTCGGCGCGAAGCGCGGCCATCAGGAGCGCTGGCGAGGCGGTCCAGGCATAGCCCCGGGTGCGGCCCGCCACCACGAAGGCCACCAACCCCTTGCAGCATGACAGGGAGGCCTTGAAGACCTCCACCATCCACGTCACCCAAGCGTCCGTGTCGCGGGCCACGCCGAGATCTTCGCCGTTCTCCAGGTAGAGTCGGGCGTCCTCGTAGGGTGGCGAGCCGAAGATCAGGTCAATGCTCCCGGGCGCTTGGCGGCGAAGAAAGTCGAGGCAGTCTGCCTGTTCGACCCGCCACCGGTCGCCGCTGACGACGGCCGGAATGTCCGGCCCGCTCGCACGGGCCTCCTCGCGGGCCTTCTTCCTTTCCAGCTCCTGGGCCAGCCGCCGCACTCCGGCACTGGTCGGCGCTTCGCCGTTCTCCCGGCACCAGCCGAGGTAGGCCTCGAAGTCCTCCTCCGGCACACTGGCGGCTTTCTGCCAGCGGTGGGAGTCGATGCGATTGACGCCTTCGGGCAGCCCCCCAATTGTTGCATCATGCAACAATTGGGGATTGCCCGGACGGACGGTCCGAGCCAACATCTCCCCCAATTGCCGCTCGGCCCGGAGCTTTAACTCGGCGGCATCCCGCATAGCCTCACCGGCGTCGTCGTGCTGGCGCAGGTAGAGGCGGATGGCCTCGGCCTGGTCGCGGATTTCCTTGACATCCTCGATAGTGCGGGCCTCGGCCAGCAGTTGTCGGCCCCGGCTGATTAGCTCCAGTTGCCGGTCGGGGGCCGGAGCGACGGGGTAAGACTCTGCCCCCGCGTCGTTGTTCGGACTCATGGTCTCCTCCCTTCCCTTAGCACGATCTTCTCGCAGTTCCCCACTTCGACTCGTAGCAGCAATGCCCAGCACTCCCCCCAGGTGTCGGCCCGGCAGGCGGGCGCCCACCGGCCCCGGGGCAGGCGGCGGACCCAGCCGACGAAGGCGGCGCTCACCGGTTTCAATCCTTGGATAGAGGCTGATAGTCCCCACACCAATCATCGGCGTAGGTCACGGGCCAGACCCTCGCCGCGAAGTCGCGATTGGAGTTACAGCCCGCGGCGTCCATTAGTTGCGCCGCCGGAGCGTGACGACGACATTGCCCCCTCTCGTCTTCTTCCGGGTCGAAAAGTCTCCAGAACCTGCAGTTGCTGCAATTGTCCATGATCTCGGTTTGGTTCTTGTTCATCAGGAACTCCTTGCAGGAGGGGGACACGGCCGCCAGAAATTCGTCGAGACAGTGATACAGTGAGACAGTGGGGAGGTAAGTCGTTATCTGATCGGCACTTGCCCACTGTATCGCCTCGATACACTGGCGATACAGTGAGACAATGGGGTGGTCACGGTCGAGTCCACTGTCCCACTGTATTGCCAGTGTGTCGTCAGTGTATCGAGGCGATACAGTGGGCAAGTTGTTTGCCTGCATGGACTTAACTCCCCACTGTCTCACTGTATCACTGTCCAGGGTGGTCAGGCGGTGCGACAGTGATTGTTTCGCGCTTGCCCTGGCTAGACCTCGATCTCGTCACGTAAGGGTGGCCAGTTCTCCGGAACCCACCAAACCCATGTCCGGTCTCCCGTGACATCGACAACTTGCTTGGCCTTCGGAAGTTCCAGTTTGTGCTTGGCCTGGAAGATCGCAATGCGGGAGATTCCCTCCGCTTTGGCGGCGTGGAACAGTTCGTCACTGGGCCACTCTCGCTTCTGGCGGAACAGGTCGATGAGCCACTCCTGGGCCACCACTCGCCGTGGTTTCGCCGGCTCGTGGTTGACGGCGGCGTCAGCCTCCGTGTCCACCTCGCCGAGCCACTCGATCCGGGCGAGTTCACCCGTCGGCACCAGGCGGTACGCCAGGCCCTTGCGCTCCGGGCCGAGGTTCGACTTGATCGGCAGGAAGAGCCGTCTCTGGTGGTCGTCTGGGTCCTTGACAAACAGGTGAGCTGCCCTCACGGCGGCGACCCAGGCCACCGAACCCATGACCCGGGTCGCCGCATCGACCCGGCCCACCGCCTTGTTGAGATGGGTGTTGAAAATCACGCTGATCTCATGCTGGGAAGCGAACTGCTGCAGCGGGGTAAGGAGCCGCCGAAGTTCCGAATTCTTGTGATCGTCCACGTCTAGCAGGTAGGAAGTGGGCGGGTCGATGACTGCCAGGCGCGGCCGGAGGTCGGGGTGCTTTTCGGCCATCTGGCCCAGGGTCTTTTCGAGTAAGGGCAGATCGGCCAGGGAGAATCGATTCAGAGCCGCGAAAGTGAGAAAGGCCACGCGATCAAGTAAAGCTTCTAGAGCCATGAGGCGCGGGACTAAGGTGTCCTCCGGGTCATCTTCCCCACTGATGTAGAGTACGGTCCCGGCCTCCCCACTGGCGGCCCCGCACGGCCAGTCCGCCCCCCGTGTCACCCGAGAAGCTATGTCCAGGAGGCAGAACGTTTTCCCGAGCCCGGCGGGTCCGGCGAACGTGGTCAGTTTTCCCAGTGGCACTGTGGCGGGCCACAGCCAGCGGACTGCCCGAGGTTCCACCTCGTTAGCCCACTGGATGAGCGACTCGTTGGCATCGGGCTCCGCCGGCTCCTCGGGCCGGAACGGCCTGTCCCAGGCGTCCCCGCGCTGGTCTTCGGGAAAGGGGTCAGGGGACGGCGACCCATACTTCCCATGGCGGCGAGCGAATTCATATTCTTTCCGCACCCGCTCGGCGTCGATTTTTCCGTTGTGACTGTTCACAGTCGATCTCCCCGAGGAGTTCCGCCACCAGGGGACGGAGCACCTCACGCAACTGGCCCGGGTCGGACAGAATCGCCGCCAGCGCCTGCTCGGTTTCCCCGATCGGCAGCGCCGGCGGCAGACCAGTTGCGAGCCGCTCCAGGGCTATCCATCTCGTGGATGCCAGGACTAGGCAAGGGTCCCAGCTGTCGAGACGGATGCCCGCGGCTTCGAGGACCTGCCGACCGGTACGCGGGTCGTAGGGCGAGGGAGGGCGAGGCCGGGCGCGAGTGGCGTCACGGAACCGGCGCCATTGTTCCCGAGTTGGTGGCGGCACATCAGAATCGCTCGGCATGGACGGTCTCCCGGAGAAGGTGGCGCAGCCAGGCCGACAGGGGGGCGAGGCACTGGCAGTGCTTGCAGGTCTTGTCCGCTCGCTTCGCGAAGGTGAAACTGGGGCAGGAGCACCACCAGGCTCCCGACTTCTGCCGCCCGACGAGGTAGCAATCGCCCGTATCGAGCCGGGTGAGCCGCACCGACCGCGGCAGCTCGGGCACTCGCACGCCGGCCTCCTGGTGACCCATCACGGGTCCGCCGAGGGTGAGGTCGTAGCTGCGCTCCTCTCCCTCGGCGTCGGGGATCTGAATCGTGCCGGCTCCACGGTCATCGATCAGGATCACCGTCATGTCTCGGCTCCTTTCGCCGCCAGGCTGACGGCCGGACCGACGTCCTGGTTGTTCCGCGCGTCCAGGACTCGCTCCAGGAAGCCAATCCATTCGGCCAGCTGTACCCCCTCGAGCCGGAGCCAATCACCATGGCCAAATTTCTGCCCCAGACGGGTTGCATACCAGTGGTCCGGCTTCCCCACCCGGGCCATAAGTTGCTGAACCTGCCCGCGCAGGTCCTCCAAAGGCCCGGGTCCCGATGTCGGCCTGGGCGGTGCCAGCCCCGGCGCCGCGGCCATGCCCACGCCCCTGGGCAGCGCCCAGTCCGGCAGGGCCGGGGGACGCGCGAACCGCCGCTTCTGGGGGTCGTAGTCGCACCACTGCACCGGCAGCCGATAGAGGTACCGGCCGATTCCGAACTTCACCGCCGCCCGCTTGAGAGCGTCGGAGCATGCCGCCTTGCGGCGGTCACCCTCATCAGACTGCTCACTCTGTCCGCCGACATCCGTCTTTGTGATCCACTCCGTCCCTCGCCGGACCGACAGCTCGCAGATGGCGGAACCGTCGGGGAGGAATTGATAAGTATCCTGCCAGCCCAGAACCCCGAACACGGAATCCAGTCGATCCATCACGACCCGGGCATCGATGTAAGCCAGCGCCAGGGCCCGATTGCCGCTGACGGTCTGCGGCTTGAACTTCACCTCGCCAGGCTCAAACGGCGCCAGCAGCGCCTGCTCGATCGCGCGTGCGTCCCCGTCTTCGGCGGACGGGGTGGTTGGCTGCTTCGTCATTGTGGCCTCCGGTTCTTTTCTTCCAGCAATTCCTCGCGAAAGATGCTGACGTTCCAGGCCGCATCAAACCCGAGTTGCGCCTTCTGATTGTCCACGCGGATGAGTTCGACCCAGATGACCTCCCCCGAACGAGTCAGGATACGGACTCGTTCACCTTCCTTGCGTGTCAATACCAGCATGATCTCCTCCTCAGTTCCTTGGGCATGAGAGCCCCCGCAGGTGATTGGGCAGTCGATAGAGCGCAAGGCCCCAGACGACGCATCCCGGCCCCAGCAGTACGCGCACTCGAATCCAGGGGAGTCCGGGTCCGCTCTGCATCCGCCCGTCCTCGAGCCAATAACCCGGGCTCACCGGCAGTCGGTAGCCCGGGTAGTCGAACAGCTCCAACTGCGCATTTGCCGGAGATTCACCCATGGGACGCCTCGCTTCCCTCGTCACGGGCCATGTTCAGCAGTTCCAGCGCGAGCAAGTGCCGCCCATGGTGCTGGCCGTAGGCCTCGGCTGTGTACACCGATGGATAATTCAGGTAGTGCTCGGCGTATTGGGCCGAGAGTATGGCCTCAGCCTCGGCGATCTTACGCACAACGATGAGCCATTCACTCGGATTCATGGGATCTTTCTTCCTCGAACAAAGGCAATTTCTGGGCTGCTCGCTCCACATAACGTTCGATCCGCCGGTCCAACTTGTCCTGCTCCGTCCCCGGCGGAGGCTCCCAGCAGCCCTGCTGGTGTACTCGCGTCAGATGGCGTGAATGTTCGCAACGGGTGCGCGGCCGGCCCGGCTTTCCGTGGCAGGGCTCCCCACAGTAGGGGCAGGGACGACAATGTCGATGGTGCTTTGCCATCAGTCCCCTCCCCGTTCGGACGGATGCCCCAATTCCTCAAGGAGCAAATCGGCCAGTCGGACTGCATCACGGGTCACACTCGAGAGGCTCCCCGGATAGGATCCCGCGAGGAGGCCGGACAGAGCCTGCCCGGCCAGGAAACAGCGGATCTCGGGCAGATTCAGGCCGCTGAGGTCATTGACGGGTCGCATTCTCTTCCTCCTGGCCCGGCTCGATGGCGAAACACCAGGCCTCGAAACTCCACAGTCGTGAGTCAGGATTCTGCGCCGTAATGGCGTACACGTACATTCCGTTCAGGTAGCCTGTGGCCACGTACAGGCCGAGACGGGCGTCCTCCAGCCGGGCGGCGAGAGTCTTCAACAGATCCAGGGCCACCTTTTCGCCGTGGACAAAATCGATATCGACGATGGGCATGTCTTACCTCAGAAGGGGACGGGCTGCTCCCGGGTTACTTCGACGTGGTCGAACTTCCCCTCGGGGGTAAACATGCTGTGGCAGCGGTGTCGTTCGAGGCGGCCGTCGCTCCACAGGGTCCAGCACACGGAGGGGTCGCTGCTGTCCCGCAGGAGCACACACAGGGGGACGTCATGGCTATCGGTCAGCAGAAACGCCTGGGGCCCCTCGGCCTCGAGCCACCACCACTGGAGGATCTCTGCGACCACAACGGCCGTCGGGACACGGTGCCGGTACTGGCACGACAGGCCGTGGTGGGCCGGACCGTGCACATGAATGACCGTAAACATTGACCACCTCCTTTAATCTCCATGCCTGCCACGCCGGGCCTAGCCTTGGCGAGCCAAGCCCAGCCGGTCCTGCCATGTCGTGCCAAGCCTTGGCGAGCCGAGCCCCGCCGCGCCTGCCAGGTCGTTCCGCGCCGTCCGAGCCTGCCAGGTTCTGCCGTGACCGGCCCTGGCACGCCGAGCCGGAGCACGTCTAGCCTGCCGGGGCCTGCCGTGACCAGGCATGCCCTGCCGTGTCGCGCCTTCCGGCCCGCGCCTGCCGTGTCCTGCCGTCGCCAGCCTGGCCATGTGGCGCCGGGACTGGCCGCGCCTGCCGTGACAAGCCTCGCCGGCTCACGTCAGGCCAGGACTCGCCAGGCCCGCCGTGGCGAGTCCTGACGCGACCTGCCACGTCGACCCAAGCCGTGCCCGATTCTTCACCCGCTCACGCCGACTCGGGCTCGGGCGCGAGGACGGTGCGGTACTGCTCGACGAGGTCGTGAATCTCTTCAAAGAACTCTTTCATTTCTTCCAAGTAGCAATAGCGCTGCCGGAGGGACTGCACTTCCTTCAGAGCCGCCGAGATCAGATGCGTCCTGCGGACCGTGTCCTTCAGCACTTCGGTCGTGCGGCGATAGCCGTGCCCGTCGACGGCCAGGTGCACGTAGGCGCGCACTTTCTGCGGGGCGGTGCGCACGTGGATGACGTGTGCCTTGATCAGCCGCCGCGCCTGATCGAGCCGATGGGCATGCGCGGCGACACTGTCATCCCACTCAAACTGTTGCCCCAGTTCGGAGTTGCGATTGGCCTGTGCGCAGGCCAGCACAGCCTCCGGCAGCAAGATCCGCTCGGGATCCTGTTTCCGGATCCCCTCGAGCGTCTTCGCCAGGGTCTTACTGATCATTGGATTCCTCCTCCGGTTCCACGGTCTCCACGACGCGAAAGAGCCCCCAACCCATGCCCGTGCTCTTCTTGCTATCCGGCCGACCCTCGCCGATTCCCACCTGACAGCCGACCCGCATGAGGAGGTTGATGACATCCGTGTCGGTGAAGACGTCGGCGTCGTAGCGGATCCGCACGACGGCCTCCCAGCCCTCCTCCCAGAAGGGCCGGGCCCGGATGTCCGCCACCCCAGATTCATTCCTCACTGGGTGCTCCCGGCACACGGGCTTGCCCTTGGTGATGCGAACCAACGGAGTCCCGTCCAGGGTGTCCTTGCCGTCGGCGATGATGTAAACAGCCAACTTCGAGACCGTCATGGCAAACCCGCACAGTCGGCACGCACTCACGAGCGCATTGCGGAACGCCCCCGCCGGGATACCCCAGCCGTCCGGGAGGCGATACTGGGCCTCCTCGAAACAGGCTTCGAAGTTCTTGGGGTCCCGCTTGCGACCCTTCTTGGCCGTGGAGCCCTCCGCCTGTCGCTGTCGCATGATCTCTCGGGCTTTGATACTGAATCTGTTCTGACAATACTCCGTTTCTCCGCAGATGCGGATCGCCACCTCGTGCATGTTGGGTTCACTGATGGTCAGGATCGGCGCCACCACTTCCCCGGCGGTTGCGCCGTTCGTCAGTTCCGCCTGCACGCGAACCACTTTGGTCGTCCGCTTCGCCATGCTTCGATTCCTTTTAAGGTGTTGAAAAAAATATTCCTCTGCTCTGTTCACCATGCCTGCCATGCCTGCCATGCCTGGCCCGGCCCAGCCCACCGGGCCTAGCCATGCCCTGCCTGCCGTGTCGAGCCAAGCCTCGGCAGGCCCGGCCTGGCCACGCCAGGCCTGCCGTACCGCGACCTACCCCACCGTGCCCCGCCCAGTCGAGACGAGCCATGCCTGCCTTGACTCGCCCTGACTTGCCCAGCCTCGCCTGGCCGCGCCTGCCGCGCCTGGCCTGGCCTCGCCTGGCCGCCCTTTCCCCGCCGCGCCTGCCGTGTAGAGCCTCGCCTGGCCGCGCCTGCCGCGCCTGGCCACCCGAGCCAGCCCTGGCCGCGCCTGCCGCTCATTGGCGACACTTGCCATGATCTGGTGCTCCATCAGGGGCGTAGGTCGTTTCTCTCGTCTGACACGGGTATCCTACTCTCGGCGGCTAGCCTTGTCAATGGAGGCTAGCCACTTTTTCCAAATACATCAGAGGCTTGCCTTAACTAGAAGCGACCCCTATACTTAGATGGTGCCGTCCAAGGCTGCTGGAGGCTTGCAATGGCAACTTGTGCCGGTACAATCCGGAGCATGGGAAGAAAAAAGAAGAACCCCCAGAGTCGGGCCCCCAATTACGCGCTGTTCGCTCGCCTGCCTCCTGGGCTAGGTGCAGCATTCGACCGCTACCTGGAGAGCCAGCGACCCAAGCCAACGGCCAATTCCGCGGTGGTCGTGGCAATGGAGGAGTTCCTCCAAAAGCGGGGATTCTGGCCTCCCCCGTCCGACCAGCCCCCGGCGGGCGCCTGACTATCCCTTCCTCCGCCCTAGCTCCCGATCAAGAAAGTCTGTAGCTGCCCGGTGGGCTCGACGGTCGGCCTCCTCGATGGTCCTGAGATCGGCTTCCAGTTCGATGATCCGGCCCCCGGTACAGCAGGCGATGAACTCCACTACTGCCCGCCGCGAGATCCGCCAGCAGCCGCCCGCCTTGAAGGCACGCAGGGTCACAGTCTGACCCCGCACTCGATGGCCGCGACGAATCCATGCTTGCACGATGTCAGTTGACACCTTCAGTTCAGCCGCGACTTCGGCCACACTCAAGTAATCGCACTCCGCGCCCACGGCTCGCCCTCCGCAAAAGGGGACGAGAGGCAATCTAACGGACTGGTCGGGGAAGCTGGGGGGGGCAGTTGGGAGGGTTCCGGGGAATTCGCGGCGTCTACAGGATGCTGATGGGGAGGATCCGGGGAAGGTCAATCCCCGGGTAGGCTTTCAGCCAATCGGTAGGTGCCCCGCAGGTGGCCGGGTTGGATCAGTTCGCCCCAGCCGCAATGAACCCCGCCGGGAGCCTTGAAGAGGTCCCTCGCCCGGGAGCCCTCGGACTCGGCCGCCTCGCACAGGGCCGCACCCTGGACATCCGGAGCGCCTTGCTCCCAGCCGGCCCACAGCGCCCGCACCGCGGCCGCCTGGGCGGAGTTGAACTGGTACTCGCGGGGGATCGATTCCCCGTTAAACGTCCACCAGACGTAACGGTAATCTTCGCTGTGCCGACGCGGGGCCTGGCCATCTTTCGGAGTAGGGGCCACCGGGAGGCGCAGGCGGTCCCCATCGGCGAGGATGATTTCCAACGTCCGCGGCGGGGCGTGCGGCGCGTAGTGCGCGCAAAAGAGTCTGACGAGCCGTTGCAACTCCTCGAAGGGAGGCGGGGGCTCCTCGGGATGGGATGGCAAGGATCGGGCCTCCACGGCGAGGACCCAATCAATGTACTCTAGTGACCCCTGTCTCTAGAAGGGTGGTATGGCGGACAGTCACTACCTTCACCCGGTTTCCTCGGCCGCCCGTCGAGCGGCCTCGTCGTCGGGGGCGGCGTAGCGCTCGGTGGTGCTGGCCTGGCCGTGGCCCAGCTCGGCCTGCGCTGCGTCGAGGCCATGGCTGGCTCGCACCCGGGTGCCGCGGGCGTGGCGGAGTTGGTGAGGGTGCCAGGGCTCCACGCCGGCGGCCCGGGCCGCAGTCGCGATCAGCCGGGTATAGTGTCGGCGCGTCGGCGGGGACAGACGGCCCCTCCGGGCGAAGAGATAATCATCCGGCGTCCGGGCCGCCTCCAGCCAGGGCTGGAGGACTGCTCGAGCTCGGGGGCCCAGATACACCACCCGCCGGGCGGATTCCCCCTCGATGGGAGAAGGAATCCCCCAGGCCGAAGTGGGCGATTCAGCCTTGTGGCGCAACGACTTCTGACGAGTGTAGGGGAGGCAGCCGGAGAGGGAAACTGGACGGAAAATCAGGGGGAATTTCCGTCGGGGGGAGATGGGAGTCCGTCAGCTTTTCCGTCACCAAATCGACTCAGGGTGGCGCGGGCGAGGTCGGCGGCGCGAGCGGCCTCGTGGCGACTGTCGAAGAGCCCCAGCTCCAGATCCTTCTGCTGGTCGGGCAACCAAATTCTTACCCGGTAGCGGCGGCCGTGGCGCCGCACCCCGACCTCCTGACGGTGGGCCACTGTGCCCGTCTGGGTCGAGGCGATCCGCCCGACCAGCGGACAATCCTGAGGGTGGAACAGGGCCAGGCCACGGGCGGCCCGGCGACAAAGGACCTTCAGCTTTCCGGGAGTACCAGCCGGGTGGGAGGTGGGAGAAGGGGGAAGAGGAGGGTCGGGGGTATCGTCGGCGAGCTGGTGCTCGGCACCGCAGATCGAGCACTTCCAAATCCGGATGCCGAGACGGAAGTCCTCCGCCTCGGTGAGATCCAGCATGGGCTCACCACAGCACCGCCGCACACTGATCGGCACGGGGCGCCCCTCCCTAGACCATAGGCGTCCGTCTGGAGTATACCGGGATTCAGGGCATCGTGCCAATGCGCAAAGTGCGGCGGACCGCCTCGCACTCGTCACGCGAGAGGGTCCGCCACAGCCGTTTCAACTTTCGGCAGCCCCGCCAGGATTGGATCCACCTTTTGCGGGCGATCAGATATTCCTTAGCGGGGCAGATCTTCACTTCTCGTCGGGCGGGTGGTCCCTCGACAGACAGTCCAGCAGGAGCAGATTCTGCGTCAGAGCCTGGATCAGCGCCTGCTGCTGATCCTGCAGGAGATCGACGCAATGGTCACAACAGTGATCCGTCTTCGGGCCTGATGACAAACGCTCACCCGTCATCAGGTGACGACCTCTGGCCAGTCGCCTGCGACTCGCGGACCCGGCCAGGTCGTTTATCAGCGCCTGGATCAACGCCGCCAGTCGAGGAATCTCGTTGGCCAGAGCCACGAGATCGGCAACCAGATTGTCCCAGTTCGGATTCTTCACAGTACTCATTATAGTTCTCCTCAGATAGAATTGCCCCCAACTGGAGGCGTCCTTTCACCTTCACCGGCCGCGACCGCATCCAGAACAATGGCCGCATCCGGAACAATTGCCCCAGGACCCGCCCCAGTAGCCCCCGGAAGGCGCACCGGTGGGAAGGAAAACGGGGGCCTGGACTGGTGGGGGTACGGGGTACGCCGGGGTGGCCCAGAAGGGATCCCTGAACGTCGCGGGGACAAGAATCATGACCGGGGCCGAGGCCGGAGCCGGGACCGGGACCGCCTGCCGCTTCGGGCGCGGCAATCGGATCAGGCCCGGCCGGCACCCGCAGTTCGTGCAGGGCCCCGTGGACTCGGCGCCATGGCACCAGGAGAAACAGAACAGGCAGAGCAGCGCACCGGCCAGCACGAATGCCCAGGTTCGCATCAGAAACCGCCGATCACTATCATCCACGGTTCACCTCTCTTACCCTGGGAAGTCGAGGACCAGTTTGGCCGCAGCGACCTGCGCCGCGGTAACGTCGGCCGCGAACTGGCCGGCGACTTCGCCAGCGATCTTGTCGGCGAGGGCCTTGAAGGACTTGACGTCCTGTACGACCGGGTTCGGCGAGGAGTCGATCGGATAACTGCCAGCTGCCAGCGCTGTACCTAGAGTGAGCGTGGTGTCGGCCACGGTATGGGACCCGGCCGCAAGGGATATTGCCACCTGCAGGAGATTCCCGGTCGGCACGGGATGCGGCCCCGGGAGAGGAGGCACGCCCACGGTTGTCGGTTGCCGGGTCCAGGCCTCGGCGCAAGTGCCCTGGATCCAGGCAAAATCGACGACGCCAATCGTACTCCACGTATAAAGGTGGTAACAATCGGGTTTGTTGGGGTCCACCCCAGTCGGAAGCGGCACGCCCAGGGCTTGGAAGCAGTAGGCCGCCGTGCCGTAACCGGACAGACTCACGCAGTGGTCCGTACTCCTGCCACTGCTCCTGCCGAAGGCATGCCAGCCCATCTGATTGCCGGCGCTTGAGGGCAGGTCGCTCGACGAGATGGCAATCTTGACCGGCCCGGCCGAGTTCGGATCGGAGATGGCCGCCTGCAGGATTGCCGCATTGGAGTAATCGACGCCCAGCTTGTTGCCATCGTCGTAAGTCTGCGGCCCGACGACGAAGCCGTTGGACTTCATGGCGTCCAGGACACTGGACAGATCGGCGCCATCGAGAAAGCCGTTCTGCTGAGCCCAATTGATGACCGTTCTAGCATCGATAAAGATCTCTGGCAGGTAACAGGCCTTGGCGAAGGCTTCCTCGGCGGTCACACAATCGCCGTACTGGTTGTTCCCCCACATGTCCAGCTTTGCTGGCACGTAGGAGAACTGGGTCGGCGCCTGGCGCCGGATTCGGTAGGGTGCGGCGGCCAGGAGCCGATGCGGCGGCGAAGGCCGCGCGCCGGTCTTGAAGCGTCCGGAGACGACATCGGGATGAGCCATGTAGATACCCCTTTACTTTTGAGGCGATGACGTGGATTCGCGGGACCTATCAAGGGTGAGGGTATCGAGCCGGGTATCCATTTCGTTAATGCGGCACAGGATGCGGTCGAGCTGCAGCTGCATCAGGCGGAACGATTCGACGGACAGTTGACTGGAGGCTCGCCCGATCGCCTCCCCCTCGGCGCGGCCGGAACTGGACGCCATTTCGAGGAGTTGCGTCAATCGGGAGTTGATCAGGACGTGCAACTGCTGGAGCTTGATCAGCGCGATCATTGCCGGCATCCCGGCGACGATGACGGCGATGCAGCCGCCAAGGATCTGATCGAAGGACATGAGAAGAATCCTCCAGAGTCCCACCCTACCTCGAGACGGTGGCGGCGCTCGCCTAGCTCACCCGATCTTCACGCCGGCGCCTACCACTTGCCCGCCGGACACTTCTGCTCCGCCCACGCCGCCTTGACACGCAAGCCGCAGCCGCATAGTCGGCAGGAGCCGGCGACGTAATTCTCGCATGCCTCGCAGAGGCCGAGCCGGCGGGTGTACTCTTCCTCGTTGACTTTGGGCAAGCCGGCCAAGAGATGATGCCCGACGGCGGCCAGAAAGTTGCCTACTCTGGCCAGCAAGCCGGAGTCAGGGTCTTTCGCTTGGCCGTCCCAGAGGGCCCGATAGGTCGGGTCATTTTCGTAGAGCCAGCAGACCCGACAGAGTGGTTCCGGCTCGGCGTGTCGGCATGGCTTCATTGAGTCAGCAAGGCAAAATAACCAGCGGTACACAAGACATTAGAGGGATAAGCGCCGTGTTGGATGTTTACAGGATTGCAGTTGAAAGCGACACTATTCTGATAGCAGTAAACGGTATTCGAGGCGGATCGGAAGGTCGAGTCGGGTCCCAGACTGAAACACAGTCGGAGTAAGTAAATGCTAGGGCCAGGGGCGCAGTCCACTCTTGGGATACAGTAGCCGTTGCCCAGACTGCACGACACTGCCCGTGCAGGCGTCGTCCAGGCCCCCTTCTGGCCGCCGCTGTAAGCCGGATCGTTGGGGTCCCAGGTCATGGTGTAGCTACCGCCGGCAGACAGACAACTGCAATCTCCAATAGGTGAGACGGTAACATACAATGTTGCGGGCAGATTTACCCCAGAGCAGCAGAAAAGAACAGGGGATGAACACGGACAGGTTGTGTTGTAACAAAACAATCCGAAGAGGCTTTTTATCACACTGGAGGTGCCAGTCTTGAACCAGAAGTTGGCCACGGCCTTTCCTCCCTCAGCAGGTGGTCACGCCGTACCAGGCGAGGTTACCCGAACTGTCATGCCCAAGCAGCTGCTGAACGCCAGCGCTGTAACCGGAAATGGCCTGGTAATTGAATATGGCTGTGATGTTGATAGCGGTTCCGCTGTCTGACACTGTCCAGATCATGACCCCGTCATCGTTGCAGTTGAGAATGCTGCGGGGCGTCCCAGTTGAAGCCCCCGAGTTATGCTCGCCCTCGATGCCGCCGCCACCTCCTCCGCCTCCCACGACCGCTTCAACGCCGATCTGGTCACCGTCGTCGGTAATCGTCCAGGTCACACCGCCCCCGTCGCTAAAATCAATCACCTTGTAGGGTTCTGTCACCACAACGTCGTTGTGGGAGCCCGACACGCCGCCTTCTCCGCCTTCTCCGCCCCCTCCGCCTCCTCCGCCCCCTCCGCCCCCTGCGGATGCCGTGGTAGCCAGGAGCGCCCACTTCTTGAGGCCGCACAGGTCCCACCATAACCAGGCCGCATCGGCCTGGGCGAGGATTAACTGTGGACTGTACTGAGCCGGAAAGTTGAACTGCTCGAAGGATTGACTGTCGCCGCCAGTGGCATCAAGAGTGAGGTTTTCGCTTGCGACATTGCGTAAAACCAGCAACTGCGGCCCCATCGCCCGGATCGCACTGCCGGGGCTGGGCTCGAAGACCGGCTCGTCACTACCGCTGCTGCCCTGGAGAGTGAGGGTCTTCTGATCTGCTTCTGCGACCGTCCACACCCCATTCGCGGCCGTCAGTCCCTGGACCCCGCTCACCTCTACCACATCCCCCGGACTGGGCTCGAAATTCGCCCAGCTCTCAACTGTCAGCACAATCGGGTCTTCATTGGTAGCGTTAAGAATCTGTCCCACGTTCAGCGGCAGACCCCAACCACGCGGAGTAATGCCAGTGATCCGCGTCCCGCCCGCATCAGGGGTGATATCGACTACTACTCCTTGCTGGTACGGACCGCCCAACGAGACGCTATCCCGAAGCATCTCTGACGGATTTTCTTGGGTGTGCAGAGACGAAAAAGTGAAGCTGATGCACTTCCAGAACAGCCAGCCCTCGATCATCAGGGGCGCCTGCACGTCCAGCGGGGGCGGCCCGTAAGGCGGGAGGGTGGTGAGGAGGTACGTTGGGTAGGGTGACCAACCGCCCGGCGGAGTGTAAGGCGGGAAGCCGGTCGTGGTGTAAGGCGGGTAGCTGCCCGGCGGCGGAAAGCCGCCGATCAAGAATGGACCCAAAATCTCGGTCGGCCCGATGAGCTGGAGTCCGGGCTGGATGGAATTGACAACGGTATCCTGCGCCCAGGCCTGGCCGGCATCGGTCTGGACAAAATAGACCCCGGACGGGGCCAGGGCGCTGGCCAGTGCCGCCTGAGTGGCCAGCTCCTCAAGGCCGCGGGCTGACAGTTGACCGGAACGATTGTCCCACCGGGGCGGTTCGAAAAAGGGCATGGCTCATCCGTCCTGCCAGTTGACCGGCGCCGCGACCTGAAACAGGGCATCATGATCTGCCGTTTTGTACAAGATGCTCCCGTCCTTGAAGGCGGCCGGGTAAAAATTACCGTTCGCGGCCGGGAAATTGTTCCACCCCGTCAGCCGGACTAGCCAACGCAGGTTTACTGTGAAAGTCACACTGCCGGCAGCCGAACGGCCCCGGCGGGTCTGCGGCTGGAGAAATAGCGCCGTTCCGGCGGGGAACCCGGGCCGATTAGGCCCGGCGTAGAGCAGGGCCTGATTGATGGTGCCGATGGTAGTATCAAAAATTGTCACCGGCGGATCCGGCACCTGGTGCCAAACATAGCGCACCTGAATGGTGCGCAGCAGCATCGCCCCCGGCTCGACAATCGTATTGCCCGAATAAGGACCACTAATGAAAATGAGTGGGTTTGCGGCTAGCAACCGGGCCAGTGGCAAAGCTTCCACGGCCGGCTCGAAATTCCGCTCAATCCACCGACTCTGTTCACCCACAGGGTGCATGTCCCGACTGGCGTCATCGCGAATCTCATATGGCAATTCGCGAAACGTGGCCTTTATTAGCGCCATGCCGTCAGAAAAGCTACCCCCGCCAGGGCCCGCAGCCCAACCTCCCCGATCATTGGAGACATAAGCGATAGCCGGAACCGGATTGCTCGGATCGGTGACGAAGGCCCCCTGCCCCCGCTCCAGCTCGAAATTGGTACAGTAGAGCCAGGGATAGACGGGGTCCTGGGCGGGCGGAATACGCGACAGACAGCCCCCGGCCTCGGGCGGGGCACCTGGGTCCGAAGTGATTGCGATCAGCGGTCCGCCCTGCGAGGTCAAGCCAGGCTGAGTGCTTGTGCTATAGCCGGGCTGCGTTTTCAGACTATATTTAGGTGGAACGTTGGCCGACACGCCCAGGAACCAAATTCGGGCGGCATCCAAAGTGCCCCAGGGAATCTGGTAATAGCGGACCGTCTCGCCTCCCTCCCCCAACCAACGCTCACGGTAGCCGTCGGCCTCCAGCAACAGGATCCCCGCCGGCATGGCCTGCAATTTGGCCGCCGAGTAGGTGATATTCGACAGGTTAGCGCGAGCAACCGTGGATCCTCCGATAATCTGAACGGGCATCTTCTATCTCCCTACGGCGGGGGGAATCTGTCGCACCGCCTCGTTGGTGGCCCCGGTATTGTCGCGCACCTGCTCCAGCAACTCATTGGTGCGTTGTCGCGTGCCGGGGCCGGCTATGCTGGCCATGGCAATGCGCCGGAAGGTCTGCTCCACTGCCTCAAATCCGCCGCCGCGGCGAGGAAGGGGTTTACGATCCGGCTTTTCTTTTTCTGCCGGAGTCGGGGCGGACGCCGCCGAGGTGCCCGTCAGCCAGCCAATGGCCTCGCCAAGCTGGCGGACCAGCCAGGCTAGTGCCCGAATCCCCTGGGCCAACTTGTTCAGTGCCCAAGCGAGCACATCCAGAATCTTTGAGGCTAACTTGCCGATGACTGAAAACAACGGTTCCAGCGCCTCATAAACCGCTTTCCCCAGATCCCAAAGGGCCGCGCTGACTGGCTTGAATGCTTCGGCTAGTGCGCTCAGTGCGTTGCGACCAGTCTCGGTGCCGACGACCAGAGCGGTGAGACCACCCAGCAAAAGCCCGATCAGGGGCAGTAGGGCACCGATTCCAGTAGAGCTGAGACCGGTCACGATTGCCGCGGTGAGGGCCCGGACTGCCGTGATCACCACGCCGATTGCCGAGGCCACCCGCGGAAACACTACCGCCACGGCCAGGGCTGCCGCAGCCGCCTCAGCCCAACGGGCAATGCTTTCGGCTTGCTCATCGGAAAGGTTGGTGATCCAGTTGACCAGATCACCGATTAGATCGATGACCGCCTCGATTTCCGGCTTGAAGAGCCCGCCGATCGCCAGACTCAGCTGCCCTAGCCACTGGTTCAGGATCTGACCCTGGACGCTGGCGGCCAGCCCGGCCAAGGCGAATAATTTTACCTGACCGACAACAGCGCCGAGTGCCCCGGTCGCCAGATTGGCTGCACGGGCCAGGTCGTCGAAGGATCTCGACCCGGCCACCCAACCCGCAAAATTGCCCACCTTCTTCCCGACGTCGGCCGCCTTCTCCCCCACCGCCCCCAGAAAAGAGGCGATCTGGGGAAACACTCTGGCTGCCGCCGACCCCACGGTCTGAATGCCAGCCCCCACCAGGCTCAAGGCGCCCCAGAAAGCCTTTGAGGCTTTTTCTAGGGCGTTCAGAGAGGATTTTAGCGCTTCTACCGCCTTCCTCGCATCGGGGAAGCCCGAAGCCGCACCTACGGCCTGGATGGCCGTGGTCACCGAGCCTAGTGAACTCTTTGTTGACTCAATGGCCTTCCGCACCTCGTCGAGGCCCTGGACTGAAAACTGAATCGCGAGGTCTGTCAATCCGGCCATCTATCGCCTCCGCGCATACTCGATTTTCTCAGCCCGCGACAGTCCCCGCCACCAGGCCGCGTAACCCTCCATCCCGCCAGAGTGCTCGGAGGGATCCGTAGAGCCCGGCGGCGGCCGGGGCGAGTCGAGATCCCCGTCGAGAGCCAGATCAATCTCGGCGGGAGTCAGGGTCAGAAATTCCCGGGGTGACACGTGGAGGTCGGAGTGCCAGAGCTGCCGGGCCAGTTCCCGCCAGTCCACCAGTCCTGCCCCGGAGGAGTCGCTCAGGGCTCGTCCGGGGCGCCGACGTTTCCCATCTGCCCCATCGCCCGCGCCAGCGTCTCGCCGGCCCGTCCGCCCAGGGCCATCACCATGGCCAGCCCGTCCGTGGGGGTAGCTTCGGGATGGTACGGCTTCAGAAGCTCGCAAAATAACACCGCCAGCCCGACCTCAGTGGCCAGATACTTCTTAGCCAGATCACTGGCCAGAGAGAACTGCCGAAGCTGATCGCGCACCAAGCGGCAGCGGGCATATTCCTCTTTCCATAAGTCTGGAGGGAGTCGGTCCGCCCAGATGGCCAGGTCGGCGAAGGGATCGCCCACCTGAGCCTCGATCCAGTCGCGGAAATTCAGGATTGCCTCAACCGTGAGCCGGCCTAGTGTCCATACTTTCCCGCCCACGTTCACCTTCTGCTCGCGACCCAGATCCATAGCCACCTCACAGCGCCGGGTAAACAAAAAGGCCCGCCCTGGAATTCCCCTTCACGTCAAACGAATATTTGACCTCTGATTCTACAGCGCTCTCGTAATGGACCTTTTCAATGATGGTCGGCACCTGGATGAAATTGGTTGGTGAGAGGTAGAAGTTAGCGATCCCGCTGATTCCGGCCGTGATCAGGGCCGCCCGGTAGGGGCTCAGGTCGAGGTCGTAGTCGGCATTCACGGTCCCGGCCGCGTCGCCCACGCCGGCGAGACGCGAACGGAATCCGCCCGAGCCGGTGTTGGTCGTGTCGAAGAGCAGCACAGAGATGTCGAGGCTGTGACTCTTGATATTGAGGACCACGCCCGCCCCGCCCTGGGGGTTCCAGCCGACCGGGACGTAGTCGCCACGTTGGAAGTTGAACACAATTTATCTCCCTTGTCATCGGCGGACAAACCGCAGCCACGTGGCGCAGTGCCGGCACAGGTGCTTGCCTTCTCCTGAGAGGGCGGCGAGATGCCCGCACTTCGGGCAGGCGGCTACTAGAACCTCCCGGCCGGCCTGAAGGACGACCCGGGCCGGGACATCCACGGCCTGGACGGCCTCGGCCTGTTCCAGGGCCTTCAGGAAGTTCGCCTGCAGGTCGAGCGGGTCCATTGTCCACCTCATAATAACATCATGAGTCCTACACCATATGACACGATGACCGGAGGCGGCCCTCCGGCTCGGCTTATTTTAATCAATCCTTGTGGCGACCTGCGGGCCAAGGAGGCGGCCAGAGCCTGGCGGACAAGCGTCCTGCCAACGGGTGGACGTCCGCCACCTCTGATTATGGAAACTCTCCCCTTCGGAGTCCTGGCTCGGAGAGCCGCATCCAGAGCCTGAAGGACTCGAGTCCTGCCAACAGGTGGACGTCCGCCACCTCTGACTATGGAAACTCTTCCCTTCGGCGCCCTGGCTCGGAGGGCCGCATCCAGAGCCTGGAAGATAAGAGTCTTACCGACGGGTGGTGGCAGGACGACCGGCGGGCGGACGAACGTCCGAAGGATCGGGGGGAACTGCTGTGGGCGCGTGGATGGCGCCCGAACAAATACCTGCCTTCCAGTCGGTCCTCGAGGCCCACCCTTGAGAACCTGCCTGCCACCCCGGGGCAGACGGGGGAAAATCGCCGCGGTTACGGCAGAGACAAATCGGAACCGACCCACCGGTGGGGGTGAACCGTTCCGAAGGATCAGTACCTTTCCTCTAGGCAATCGGGGGTAGAGAGCAGCAGTCTGCGCCTGGCTTACAACCCGGATTCGGCCTATGGGAGGCTGGTACTTAAATGCCACCCTTGATAGAGTGATTACTCGGCCACGAGACAGTCTGCCCCTCAGAGCCGCGTCTAATGCCTGCTGTACGAGTGGCTTACCAGCCAGTGCTGGTACGCCGTTAAATGGTATCGCTCCGTTAAAAGCGATAGTTGAGTCGTTAAATCCAGTTATGGTAGGGATAATAACAGGAACGACTGGCGGCGGGGTGGCAATCGTCTGGATCGTGACCGGCCGGGACGGCGGGTAAGGTCCCCAGCGCGCCTGTTGCAACTGAATCCTGCCGACGGCAGGGCTTTGCTGCGGCGTAGCACCCCGAAGAATGTACACTCGTCCCGCCGGCCGGCGGGCGAAGAGGGCCGCGCCGAGGGATTGTCCGAGGATCCTGGACCGCCCGACAGGAGGTCGGGGGCCTCTGCCCAGAGTGATCACGTCCCCACGCGGCAGGCGTGGGAGGAGAGCGGATTGGAGGGCCTGTCGAACAACTACCCTACCAATGGGAGGTGACGGGCCTCTGCCTAGGATGATCACATCTCCACGCGGCAGGCGCGGGAAGAGGGCAGGCTGGAGGGCCTGTCGAACGATCACCCGACCGACGGGGGGAGCGCCACCACCTGTCCGGACGATTACCCTGCTGCGTGGCAGAAGGCGCGGCGAGACGGCTGCCCTGGCCTGAGAGATGACTACCGGTCGTCCGGCGACGAATGCAGTAGCGGGGGAAGGTGGCGCTCCCTGCAGAATAATTACCTTACCGCGCGGCCGGCGGGGATAACTATCCGCTCCAATCGTCCGTACGATCTTGAACCGGGCGACAGCCGGCTGGCCGCCGCCCTTGACGACAATCGCACCACCTGAGGGGCGGCGTGCCGCCAGAATGGAGCATGATACCCCCCGGGGAATAATGAGTTTGCCAACGGGTGGTTGATACCGGCCGCCGCGTAAAATGACCGGTGCGTGCGGCTGTCGGCGCCCGAACACGGCCATCTATAGGCCACCTCTCTTTGAGAAAACCCTGCAGAGGGTATCTCTGCTGTCGGCCAGTTACCCCGTCACGATGCGGCGCCCTGGCCTCTGTGCGGGGGTCGGGGCGGCTAGTCGAGCTTCGTCGTCCGCGATCACATCCTGTCCGTCCACGATCCGCTGTAGGGCTGGCACATGGTGCCCCTGGATCCAGTTCAGCGCCGTGAGCACCCCGGTGAGGAGGGCCCGCTGATGAGTCGCCCCAATGTCCTGGCGTGACAGCTGTGCCTGAACCATCACCGCCGCCCTGGCCACATCATCTAGGTTGCGCATGCGCACGATCTTCCTTTCAGGCTCAGACTTCCACGATCACGTAGCAGTAGGTGTTGACCGTGGTACCAAAGGTCATGCGGATCCGCATGATCTTGTTGGCGGTGGTTCCGGGCACCAGCGGTCGATAGCCGAGCGGGAACTGCTCGATGAACTGGTTGGTCGGCGCGATCAACTGCGGGCCGGCCAGGTTGCGGACGGCAGTAATCGTGCCTTCAGAGGTGCAGGTGTAGCCTGTGCCCGAGGTGGACAGGGTGAAGAAAGTGGCGTTGGCATTGAACAGCAGAGCTTCAGCGTCGTACTGGGTGAGGTCGGCGGCTACTGAGGCCGTCACGGTGCCGGCGACTGCACCCGTGTCGATCAATTCGACCTGCCCAGGGGTAGCGGCGGCGCTGGCGTCGAAGGAGCAGCCCCACTCGACGATGCGCATGGGCACGAGCGGCAAGACCTGAAGCATCGTCTTGATTGTCGCACCGGTGGCCACCTTGGCGAAGGCGGTCGTGGTCTGCATGGGACCGTTGCCGATGAGGAATTGCATGAGAGAAGTTCCTTTCAGAAGTAGACCGCACCGGCCACCGATTGGCCGATGACAAGAGGCAACTTGGAAATCGTAGGAACCGCAACCGGCCGCAAGGCGAACGGGGCCGCCAGAAGGATCTGCCCGGAAGAGTTTCCGGCGTCAGTAATCGAGAAGGTGCCCGAAGATACCCCACCAGTCAATGTGCTCTGACCGTAACACAAGTCGGCGCTGGCATTGGACGCTGCCGCTGTACCAGCCGTGTTGCCATTGAGAATAAAATTCAGGGTGGACGGGCTGGAGGTCAACGTCCCGGAATTCCAATCAGCTAAACAGATCAGCTCCAGGGCTCCCGTGGTAACGGGAGTAACAGAATTGGCCGTGATACTGGCGGTGTTGCTATTCGTGCTACTGGTGGTCCCCGTGGCGTCGATCGGCGTGGAATTATCAACTCCCGTCCATCCAGTACAGAGCCACCCAAGTTCGTTTACCACACCACTTTTGGTAAAAGTCAGGTTGGACACGCTTCCCAGGGCCCAGAATCCAATCATTCCTACATAAGAACTTCCGTTGTTGGAGGTGAAATTGTTGAATAACGGTGTCCAGCCAGCCGGTGCCGACCAGGTTCCTACGGCGCTACCATCGTCGCTGCCGAAGGAGACAATGATGACATCTGTAGATGTCGTCCCGGTGGGCAGTGTAATTGCAATAGTAGAACCCGGACCGGCAACATCTCCCTGCTTCAGCCCGCGCAAGGCAATAGCCACAGGAATGCCTCAACTGAACTGGAGCCACAGACCAACATCGAGCGTATTACCACAGGTGTCCAATCGCACGCGAACGGCGTTTGCTTGCACAATAGCCCCGTCCGCCATCTTGTCAGGGATATCCCGAATGATACTTGGAGCAGCCGGAGTGATCCCGTCCTTCCGATAATTTCCTCCCTGCCAGTTATAGGGATTGCCTCCAGCCACTTCCCAGGTTAGCCCCCCGTCGTAAGAGGCGTCTAGCCAGATACTTGCTGTATGATTTGGGTCCAGTACGTCTGCATCGGTCATGATACTGCCGATGACAAGAGTGCTGAATGGTGCCCCGGTGTAGGGATTGATTCCCTGGGTGACGGCCAGAGCACTGCTGGTGTAGGTGCCCGGCAAGTAGACCTGTTGACCAAGAACAGTGTAGATGGGTCCTTGAAAAGACATGTTGCCTCCCTATTGGAATTTCGAGATCAGCCCACAGATGGCCGGACTGCCATTGCCCCGCAGGCCGTTGACCAGCACACCCCGCACCCGCAAGGGCGGCATCGGAAGGCGCGTCTCGCTGTCCCGCGGAAAGACGTACTGCGTGACTGGCGCCATAGCCGTGGGCCCGCCATTCCACGCAGAGCCCCGAGCCACTGTCTGCCAGTTGTTGCCGAAATCCGCCTCGACATTCACCTGCAGCCAGTTGGTGGCATCAATTTGCTCATTGTGAGGCAGATCAGCCGTCACGATATAAGTGGATGACCAGTCAGGCGGAACTTCATCAATTCCGTAAAATGTCCCAATCAGATTGTTGACCCTCAAAAGCACTATTTTCTGTCCTGCGCTCATTATTATTCCCTCATTAGCCTATTAGTGACTCTAGGTAGTAATCAACTAGTCGGTTGATCACCTGGCACGTTAATGGTCGGGTCGAAAGTGGGATTCACCAGGTAAGTTGGGTTATCCTGAATGTAGGCGGCAGCAATTCGTAACCGAGCGTTCTTAAGCGCTGTATCAGTGGCGCCACTGTCTGTTACTGCCCAGTCCAGGGCACCAATGGCTGCCGCGTTGATGCCAGTATCCAGCAAATATTTCTTCGGTGTTCCCGAGGACAAATCGCTCCAGGCATTGGTCTGCTGAGTCGTGTTCAAAGTCAGCAGGTCGCTGTAGATCGAGCACATCAGTCGGCTTGTGCGCGAGCGCAGGTCAGCTGCCATGGCTAGATTGTCACCCGTACTGATCTGCTGAGCCGTAGCGCTGGCTTGATAATCAATGCGAAGAACTACGTTATCACTGCGGGTTACCGTATGCCAACCTGGTTGGGAAACGGCATCGGTTATGTCTGCAACCCCATCAATCGGGATGTCTGCGGCGCGAAGGGACTGGTCGAGTCGGGTCAAACTGACAGCCACGGATTCTCCTAACAAAAGTATAATCCCGAAATAGCTGTATCTAAGGAACTACCATACCAGGTAGTGCTCCCGGAACCGGGTCCAGCCTCTAACAATTGGTAGTAATGATAGCCAATAGCTGTTGCTTGATTAAGATACGCAAGCCCATAGTCATATCCGGGGTAATAATAGGCATGTTTATTGAAGTCATCTGACGCGGCCGAGGTAGAATCAAGCCCAATACTTGTAATCCTGTTGATAGTGTCGCTACTGGAGATTGAAAACCCGAATAGAATGGTTGTATCCTCTTGTACGCCCGGAGCCACCTGTAATCGATTATTAGTGTTGTTGTTGCTGGGACGAAGTGTGTTGGTATTGTACACCCAGGAAGCTGCTGCTTCCAGAACTAGCATTTTCTTTTGAATTCGGTTGTAATAGTTATAGACAAGCCTTTTAGAGATACTATCCTCGCTGGTCCCGGCCGCGCTGGGCGCCACCGTGCCCAGGTACAGGCGGGTTGAATCTCCAGATTTGACACGCACCCCATCCTGGAGTACCAACGCCGTCGCTCGGTTGCCGCCGTCCGTCCAGTTGAGGATTTCCAGGGCCACGGCGCTGCCATTCCAGTAGGCAAAAATATCTGCGCACTTGAGGTTAGCCTGAGTGGCCGGCACTGAAGGGGGGTTGGCTGTATATACCAAACCGGACAGAGAAACACTAATCTCGCTGAAGTTGTACTGGGTCCAAGTGCTATTCCCGTACAGGGCAATGGCACTCCCCTTGTACGGCGTGAAGTACAGAGTTGTGGCCCCCGTCACGTCGCCGGTGGTTACTGGCGTACCACTCGTCAGCGTCAGCCGGCCCTGTACCAACCCCGGTTTATTGACCCGGTAGTCAAGGGAAGTAGTGACGGCACTGTTCGTCACCCCCACCTTGACTTCCAGCGCCGCGACACTGTCCCCCAGATTCCCATGCAATGTGCTGTGAGGATCGGTGCCGAGTGTGTGACTTGCCAGTGTGAAGTCGCTGGGAAATGAATCCAGGCTGCCCGGAAAGTTAGTGGCCACCAGGAATTCTCCATCAATAACGTAGCCAAGTTGGGGTCCAGGCCAAGCAGGGACAGTTATCCTCTTATTCGGGCCGGGAAACTAGATCGATAGGCCGAGCGTGAAGCCATCATACACCCCAACATTCCGACAGTAGAAAATAAAGGCGTCCGCCTTGCCGGCGGTCGTCGTCAAGGTTGGTACGCTCGCACCGGGCCAGCTAACGCCGCTGAACCAAGTCACGGTGCGGGACCCAACCCCGTCCTGTTTGATGCGGACCATGAACACCTGACCCACGCCCACGTTCATGAGCGCCAGCGTAGTATTGCCGGCCCCCATGGCAACCTCGTGTCGATTGGATGTGCTGAGGTCAAGGGTGGTCGTCCCGCCCACCACAGCCGAATCGACGGTAATGGCTCCCTGACCATTTCCGGCTGGCCCTGCCGGTCCCACCGGGCCCTGGGGTCCGGCCGGACCGACGGGACCCGGTGGCCCGACCACGATTGCCCCGGGGGGTGCGTTGGCGGGTGGCGTCCCTGAGCCAGCCGCTCGCACACTCCACACCTCCGCCTCCAGTACTGCCTTCCAGACGTCCTTGCCGCCATGCACGGCGGCATCCTCCTCCAGGTGGCCGCCGCCGGTGGGCCACCAGCGCATAAAGCGCGGCAGGCCAGTGATATCGGTGGTGGAGTAACCGAGGAGGGTGTCGCGGTTGAAAACGGCCTGCGCGGCGGCAAGGGCCTGAGAGGCCTGGGAGTAGTCGCCGCGGATCGTGATCGTGACCTTCCGGTAGTCGTGAAAAGCCCCGCCCGTGCCGGATGGCTCCCGCCGCGCCAGGGCGCTCTCGGCCTGGGCGTAGGGGAGTGCTAGGGGTGTACCCTGGAGGCTGCGCAGCCGGCCAAAGTGGGGAGCTGGCAAGATCGCCGCCAAAGCCGAACTCTGCCCCCAGAGAGTAGCTACGGCTGCCAGGGTATCATCATCGATTACGTCCGCCATACGCCGAGCCTACCCCGACGGAGTGGCGGCGCACCACCGCTCTGGGCGAACGCGAAGGGCCTCCGACATCATGCCAGAGGCCTTTCTCCAGAGTCAGGAGTTGGAAGTATACCCGACTCAAGGCGCGAGCGCTAGCCCAGTTTCGTTTCACGAAGAGCCTTCTCGACAGGCGCAAGGACGAGCGCCCGCAGTTCCGGCAGTAGCACTCGGAAGGTGGAGTCCAGCCAGGGCCGGGCTGCCACACGGGCCGTACCGAACTCCAGATACAGCCCGTAGCGGGCATTCTCGGTCACACCCACCCGGGCCCGCAGGGCAGAGCGGTCCAACTCGTAGCGGACGTTGCGCTGTAGCCAGCCAGTTCGCTTCCGCGGCGGCTCGCCGGGGCGAGAGGAGTGGGGGTAGATGGTGTAAGTGGCCGGCCGGCCCGAGGCGGTCTTCCGGGTCGGGTGCTTCCGCGACTCTCCCGTATTGGGAACGTTCAGCGTCTCCAGCAGATGGGTATGCAGGCGGAGAGCGGCCCGCTGCAGGCCTTCCCAGGCGGCTTCCTCCAGGGCCCGGACCACCGGGTCGCCATTCCAGGAGAATTTGGCTTCGATCATGGCCCGATCCGCTTCGTGGGGTCGTCGTTGAGTTCGATTCGGGTGGAGAGGATAGGAAGAAGCCAACCATCCGGGACGTCGGGCAGGTGCGGCGACGTCACGCGGATCATGATCGCCATGCGATCATAATCGTACCATAACGCCTCTACAACCCAATCAGCGGGGAGACCATTCAACCGTAATGGCCGCCCCTGCGTGAGATTGACTAGCAATTCCAGGAACGTCGCCTGGCTAATCATCATCAGGCCACATTTAGCCATACCTCTCCCTTTCATGCCTTCAGCTTGGCCTCGACCCACGGCAGCTCGTCAATCCGCTGGGGATTCTGGTATGAGATCAGGTCTAGTACCCGCTGTACCCCCGCCGGGTCCGTCCAGAGGAATCGATCCTCGGCAGGATCGAGATTGGTCAGTTGCTGGCCGACGATGGCATGATAGCTCCCTTCGCTGTAGCGAATTCCGCGCTCCTCGGCGATCGCGGCCGTGAGCAGCTGCACCCGGGCCGGCACTGATGCATACAGTATTTGTCCGCCCGAAGGCAAGTCGGAGGGAAAACGCTTGGCGGCGGCCCCAGCGGCCCCGTAGGTGACGGCGGCCCGCTCGACGGTCACCAAGTCGCGCAGGTCGAGGGCCAACACCAGATTCACGGCGCCCAATTTCCACGTCTGCCGCCAGCGATTCAGATCCACCGTCAGGACGGTCCAGAGAGTGCCGTCGCTATCCGTGATCCCGTCACCCGGCTTGGGAGTGGCGCCGGGGGACAACACGGCGGCAGGCAGATGCCAGTCCAGTTCATATCCAGCATATACCCCTCCTGATGGGGACTTCTCCCGCCCCCGCACCGCCCGCCGCTTGGCAATCGGTACGGTGGCGGGGAGGACCCCGGCGGTGCGGGAACTGCTCCACACCACCGCCTCGACGTTGTCCCAGGCCTGATAGTCGGTACTCAGATCCATGTCAGATCCTGCTACCGTTTCGCCCGCGTCAAGAGCCACTCCACCTTCCCGGGCTCGGCAAAGTCCGCCTCGACGCGCAGGTCCCCTTTCAGCCAGACAAGTTGAAGTTCGCCGGCGCCGCCGGGCACTACCTGGGTGGGCGGCGGGAAGCCGATGGCCCACGCGCCTTCAACCCACCGGATGGCTGTAGTGACATTCGCGGGATCAGGCCGCGACGATCCCTCTCCGTCCCAGTCGTCCTGAATCTGGAAGAAGTCTTCGAGCTGCCCGATCGTCCGTTGCCAGATTTCTACTTCCGTTGGCAACCCTTGCCCTCCTGGTTGGATTTACCAGCCTTCTTCAGCGCGATGGCGACCGCCTGTTTCTGCGGCTTTCCTGCCTTGATTTCTCTCCTGATGTTACTCGACACGGTCTTGTCACTCGACCCCTTTTTCAGCGGCATGATATTCTCCTCAGCCAGTAGCTTTCCAGTAGAAAGTCACAACCAGGGCCGTCCCGCTCACGGGAGTGAAAGTGATAACTGCCTCAAGCCGCGCCAACTCCCCTGCAAAGCCGGCCGGGAACAGGGAGGCTGACAGGGTAGCATTGAAATTGTACCCGATCGCATCTTGGGTCCAGTGCGAATCATTGGTCACCAGACCATCGAGGACTGCCCCGGTCAGAGTGCCAGTGCCCAGCACGACCGGGAATGGACTTTCGGGGGCCCACAGGGGCGGATTCTGGTTCGTCACCGTGTAAGCAACCGAAGTCCAGGTGGCCGATCCGGTCGGCTGGCCCTGGGCGCCCGTGACGCGGGCCAGCAGAGTCACCGAAGAGCCTGCCGGTACCACCCCCCAGGGGGGCGGCACCACTACCTGAATGGCCTGCACTGTGTAGGGGCCCGCCACCGGCGCACCTGCCAGAGATAGACTGGCCCATCGCGACCGTCTTCGCTTTCCTGGGAAGGAAGGCGGGGGCGGGCCGTGGCGGGCAGTCCGGTGGCGCGACATTACCGGCTGGGCGATCTGCCTCGAAGGAGGCACTTTCCCCTTCCGCCGTTTCCCCGGAATGAGGGGCTGGCGGAGTAGTGGACTGAGATGGCGGGTGCGGCGAGCCAGCACCAGGATCGGCGCGGCACCCTGACCCGTCGGCGGGATCTTCCCCTTGCGCTTCCGACCCAGAAAGGGCGGGGGCTGGATGGGGCGGCGGGCCGTGCGGTGGCGGAGCGGCACTCCTGCAAGTGCCGAAGCCGACACCCGCCGCCGGACTTTTCGTCCTGCAAAGGGCGGGGGCAGAACCGAGAGCTTTGCCTTGCGGTGGCGAGGCACGACAAATGAGGTGGCACTCAGGCCCGTCAGCGGTAGGCGGTGCCGGACCTTCCGTCCCGCGAAGGGTGGAGGTTGGGCAGGATGTCGGGCCTGGCGGTGGCGGGGCACTACAAATGAGGTAGCGCTCAGGCCCGTCGGCGGCAAGCGATGCCGGATCTTTCGGCCGGCGAAGGGCGCCGGCGGTGCCGCTGGAGGCAACCGGTCGGTGCGGTGGCGAAAGGAGGGGTCGTAGCCCGCCGTCCCCGGCAGGCGGTGCCGAACCTTCCGACCCGAGAAGGGTGATGGCTGAGCGGGATGACGGGCCTGGCGATGGCGAGGCACTACGAACGAGTTGGCTGACAGCCCTGTCCCTGGCAGGCGATGCCGGACCTTCCGTCCCGAGAAGGGCGGCGGACTGGCAGGATGTCGGGCCTGGCGGTGGCGGGGCACGACAAAGGAGGTGGCACTCAGACCCGTCGGCGGCAAACGGTGCCGGACTTTCCTTCCCGAAAAGGGCGGGGGTTGGGCGGGATGACGAGCCTGACGATGGCGGGGTACGACAAAGGAGAGAGCCGACAGGCCGCTGCCTGGCACCCGGCGGCGCTTTTTCTGTCCTGCAAAAGGCGGGGGCAGGACCGGCCGGCGAGCTGTACGGTGGTGACCATTGACGGCCATCACCTGCGGGGGCAGGGGTGGGACCCGCCGCACCTTTCGCCCACGACGATGCGGGCGGAATGGGACCTTCGGCCAACGATGTCGCCGCAGGAGCTGCGGTACGACCTCGTTGGCCACAGCTCACCTCCCCCTTTTTTTCGGGTAGATTATTCCTCACCGACCACGCGCACGCTGGCGTTCACATTGGCGGCCGCAGTAACGCGGACGCCGAGGCGTCCGCCGCCGGGAATTTTCAATTCGCCAGCGAAGGGGGCCTGCCACAAAAAGCCTGTCTGCGGGTGAACCAGCTCCGCCATTGGCACGTCGCCGGAATCAGTCGGCTCGGCCGTCGCCGTGTCCTTGCAGGTGGTCTGCAAGGTTTCTGTAAAGTCCGGATCCACCTTGCGGAGGGTGGTCGTGTTGGTAATGGTACCGGCGCTAGTTTGCCGCACCACCTCCACATAAATCGGCGTGGCGGTGTTGCTAGTCCCATCAAAGGAAATCGAAATTTCCTTAACCTTGACGCGCTGATTGGCCGCGGCCAGGAGCTGCACCAGAGTCTTGACAGACGTACCAGTTGCAATCTTCGCCGGCTGGGCGACAAAGGACAGGTCAGCCATCTGTTGCCTCTCAAGTCTAGAAGGTGCGGCCGCGGCTGACCACACAGTAGGGCTGCGCGGCGTTGATCAGTTGATTTAGCCTCTCGATTCGGGCGATCACGGCGTCCCGCCACTGGTCCCAGGAATAGTTCTCTCCGTCGAGGGAGTAGGTCGGCTTGGGGCCGGAGACGAGCTGGGCGGCCGTCTCGTTGGCCAGCAGGGTGGCCCAATTGGTGCGGATCGTCTGCAGGGTGACCAGGTACGTCGGGCCAGCGGACGAGACGGACACGGCATACCCTCACACTAGGACGTAAACCAGGAATCCGGAGATCTGCACGGCGCCGCCCAGGACCAGGTTGAGTTTTTCTCCCACGCCCGTCTGGAACAAACCGAACTGGGAGGCGCTGAAGCCCAGGGGCACCCCCGTGATCAGGGACATAGCCCCCGTGAGATTGGTCGTGGCGTTGGACTGGAGTTGGGCCGTGACGGCGCCGGCGGCCACCAGGACGATGTCGAGGACCCGGATCCGCTTGCCCGCCACGGCCGCGACCAGGTCGGCCGAGGCGGCGGTCGAGATGCTGGCATACTGGATCGGCAGATTCGCCGACGACACGGCGTCGTAGACGGCGTCCGATCTCGCTGCCTCCATCGCCACGGCCGGGCCCTCCTTAGATCAGTGGGATTTCTTCCCAACCGCAGCCGAAGACCACCAGCGGGCTCGTACCGGCCGCCGTAGTGCCCTCGACACTGAAACTCGACCCGGGATCGAGCATGAGGGAGCTGTCAAGGTCCAGGTAGATGTTGAAGGGAGATGTGGTGAGCGATCCCACCCAGGCGTCGAGGTTGGCGAAGTTGCGCACGGCCGTCGGTGCTGCAGGCAGCGTGGCCGTGGTCAGTGGCTTCCCGACCGCCTGGACCCCGCCGCCGGTCCACAAGTTGACCGGAACGATTGCAGTCCCGCTCACTGCCGTGCCCGAGATTCCGCCCAGTGCCAGGACGAGATTGCCGGCGCCGAAGGTGCCAGAAACGTACCCCATCTCAATCCACATCAGGGCGAGTCGGCGCCCACTGCCGATAGGATTGGCCAGGGCAAACGGGGCCGCAGTGCTGATCGTCAGCGAGGCGACCGACACGCCGGTCGCGGCCGTCACGGCGGCGTAGCAGTTGCCGCGGCTGACCGCCTCGAAATACTTGCCGTGGGCCTGCTGGGTGATCAGCTCGGCCATCTTGCCCAGGCGATTCTGCGGGTTGGTGCCGTCCCCGGCGAGAGTCGGCCCTACCCGATTGATAGTCGTGTCGGCCATTTACTGGACCCTCTGAATGTCCATGGGGTGCTTGGAATCGCAAATGCCATTGGCGGCGTAGAAAGCCAATTTCGCCTTCTCGGGGTCGTCGGCCTCGACCTCCAGGCTCGGATGGGCCAGGGGGGTCGGGCAGGTCAGGGTGACCCGGTAGCGGGGTCGAGGCGGTTCGGGTTGGGTCAAGGGTTGGGTCAGGGGCCGGACCATGGTGGCGCTCTCATTAGGCACTGGATTTCACCATCGCACGGGGCTGCACCGTACTCACGCAGTCCTTGAGCGAGGCCTTGAACTGCATAACCACATCGCGCTCGAACTCGGCATCAGTGCCCGTGGAGCGCTGGGCGGTGATGATATCCCAGTTGTAATACTGCCGGACTTGCTTTCTCACGGACCCGAGGAACCAGTCTGTGGTCGTCTCGCTAGCGGCCTGCATGCGCGCCTTAAGGATCGGGGAGCTGAGCACCCGCAGACCAGGGATCACTTGGTGGATGGCCGGAGGCGAGATCGTGGTCGCCGGACTGCCGGTGGTCGCAAAGCCGGGGGCCGTCTGGCGGATCTCGGTGGCGGCCAGAAGGCGGGTCGCGCGGAAGACCAGGTCGGGGGCGACGACCAGGGCATCCGGGGCGAGCATGATCGGCTTGCCCGTGTACGGGTCCGTGATGGCGACGAGGACTTGCCAGGCCGCATCGATCACCGTCTCGTCCGTGAGTGCGTTGGTGGTCTTGACGTTGACCCAGGGTGTAGAAGCCTGGTAAGTGGCATAGGCCGTACCCTTCCAGGTATAGCGGTGTCCGCCCTGATAGGCCGACAGGGCGTTGGCGCCCTGGTCGAGCAGGGCGTCGCAGACGCGCTCCTCCAGACCATAGCCGAGCCAGTAGCCCAGCTCACCGCAGCGGTCGGTGAGCACACCGGTCTTGTCGCCGGCGATAATTTCCTTGGTGACCTCCACAATCCCGCCATCTTTCCGCTTGGCCGGGACCTCAATGTAATCTTCCGAGACTCCGTAACGCGGATATTCCTGGCCCTCGCCGATGCCTCGGGTCGTCGAGCCGATCCGAGCGATGCCAGGAATCTTCTCGACGTCCTGGATGATTGAAGCCTTCTTCTCGATCTCTTTGGAAAACACAAAGTCGGGGTGCTCATACTTTTCGAGCACTTCCGTGAAGAAGATCTGGCCGGTGATGTTGCTAAAGTCCGCGTAACCGACGGCCGTCGAGCCGCCGGCTTCGAGCAGCTCGACGCCGTAGCCAGCCTCACCCAATTGCCACTGGCGGACGATGGAAGACCCGTCCTTGACGAGCCCCTCGAATAGCTCACGGATCGAAAAATCGGACGGCCGCAGGTCGCCAGCCTTCAGGGCCTCCGAGAGATGCCGGGCGTAGAGCCGGCGGCCCTCGCGCTGACCCTTCTTGCGGCAGTAGTCCTGGACGGAGGCCGCCACCTCGCGTCCCGACAGGCACCGGGTACCGGGCATGGGACCTCCTTTTTACCAGGCAACCGCGGCCGGGGTGGCGCGGCGCTGTAGGAAGATGACCTGATCGACCGTGAGGATCTCGCTGGCCGTCGTGCCGGCCTTGGCCATGGCGATCAATTTCATGGCTGAAGCACTGGCGATGGCCACCGTGTGCTTGATCGGCCGGTGGTAAGTGTAGTCCGTCAAGGGGTTATCATTAAGAAAGTAAGTGATCTCGAAATTGCTGCCATCGACGTCGCGGCCTTCAATCCGCAGGAGCTGGAAGTCCGTGGTGGTCGCGGGCTGACTGGACAGGGCCGACTGCGTGAGAGTCTGAGTGGTGCCGTTGCTGGATACGCAGCGCCAATAGGTATCACCCACCTGCTTGTAGATCAGCATCCCCGTGAAGTTGTTGAGCGGAACGCCCGTTGAATCAGTCAGGAGGGAGCTGGTGACCACAGACGACAGCCCGAACGCGATCATCGCGTTATTGGTGCTGGCCTCGGTGTACTGGAGGATCGACTCGGCATAAAAGGGCTGACCCTTACCGAGCTTGATGCAGGCGTTAGTCAGTGTCAGCCGGCCGCCATCATTCAGGGTGGCGCCGGTGGTGATGGCGATGGCGCCACCGCCGTTGGAGCCGGCCGCGAAGGCCACCGTCCCGCCGCCCGTCACACTCTTGGTCCAGAGCTGTGTGTCCGTGTAGGAAGCGAACTCATCCACGATCGTGAACTGGGCGCGCTCGCGTAGGGCGGCCGGAAAGACGTTCAATTTCACAGGCTCACCCTCCCCTCTCCCTCGCCAGTAAAGGCGCCCTGCTTGAGGGCGATCGCCAGTCCTTTTCCGTCCGTGATTTCCTCGACCCGCCGCGACGAGGCACTCTCGGCGACTGCCTGGGTGCGGGGCCGGCCCCCGGAGCGGTGAGCCCGCAGATCCTCCAGCAGGGCCCGGCGCTTCCGATCACTGGATAGGGCAGCCAGGGCCTCCAGCATGGCGCTGGAGCACACCACGCCGGCCTCCTCGCACAGGCAGCGGGCCCGATCGCGGGCCTTGTAGCGCCGCAACTCCTCCTTCATGTCGTCCTCGTCCTCGTCCCACTCCTCGTCGAACTCCTCGATCTCTTTCTTGCCCTTGCCGCCGAAACCCTTGGCCTGGTCGGCCGGGACCTCGAGATCAGGCTCAGGCAGGCCGCGTTCGCCCGCCGGTTCGTCCTCCTCGACGGGGGCAGAGAGCTTCTCATGGGTCTTGAGGAGTTCCTTGAGGCGCTTGATCTTCTCATCGGCCGACATGCTATCGTCGTCCAATACCGCCACGGAGGCGGCGCGGAAGCCATCGGCAAGGGCCTGATGGTGGTCAGCCGGGGCGGCGTCCTCGGGGGGTGCCGCCTCGTCCGGCATCTCCGTATCCATGTAGTCATCACCCATGCCGGCTTCGAGGAGCCGGCGGAGGGCCTTGCGCCTCCGGGGGCCGAGGGCCTTCACGCCAGCCCAAGCCTCCAGGAATTTGCGGAAGTTCATGCGCTTGCTCCGACTCCGGCTTCGGCTTTCGGCCAGTCCCCGGGTCGTGGCCGGATCGGCCACGACATCGACGGACCGGACCTCAGTGATTTCCTGGACCTCAAACACGCCCCGAACTGTCTCGCCCTGACCCTCGGCGTTATGGGACAACCCGAATAGCTTCGGATTGCGTTCGGCGGCCTCGCAGATCCGTTCGGCCATGGGATGGCTTTGGAGGTAATGCAAATCGGCGAAGAGCTCGCCTCCCACGACCCGCACATTCTCTAGCCAACCAAAGACGTCCTCACTGTCGCGCGAGTCTTCGGGCCGACGAGGGTGGTTGATTCGGACCGACCGACCCTCGTAGAGGTGGACAGCTTTCTCGACCGCCTCAGGGAGATAGCAACGGCCGTTCTCAGACTGGCTGCCTAAGACTTTTACATTGCGAATTACTCCCTTGTCACGGTCCACGATCAGGCCACTGCCAGTACGCACCACCTCCTCTGGGAGGCGGACGGTGCGACGGGCCGTGCGGTGGACAGGGGTAGTCGTCTTATGAACCATGCGACGAGCATCGCACATTATTGTGGCGGCGCTCTAGAGGCACTGTCCAGTGGGAGGGCCGAAGCAATCACCATAGGTGGGGTCCCGCCTCAGGAACTCCCTTAGCTCGTCATACCTGCGGCCCCCGATCAGCACTCGCTTGCGTCGGGGGCCGGCCTTTTGGAACCACGCCTCCATTACCTTCTTGTCGGGACCGACTAGCCGGGAATCTCTCAGAATGGGGGACAACCAGCATCGGCAATTCCACGCGGTAGTCCCATCCGCCTCCTGGGGCGGATTCGGCATCTGGTCGTAGCCCAATTGCCCCGGAGCCGGGTTGGCGTAATAGGCGGTGCCGTTGCGCTTTCGATGTTCGGGCCGGGTGCGGGCGTCGAGCGTGGCGTGGATCTGATAGCCCACCACCAGATCGCCGAGCTGCTCATGGGTCTTCATCACCGCAGCCTGAGCCACTCGCAGACTTTCGGTGCGGGCCACCCGCCGGGCACTAGCTCGCACCCCGTCTACCAATGGAAGCAGGTCTCGAGCAATCTCCTGCTGGCTCTTTCCGGCAGCCAACCCTACAGCCAGTGTGTCTGCCAACACCTCAGGGCTGGCCAGCCGGGTACCAGCGCCGATCCGGGTCTGCCAGTCCGTCGCGTAGATCACAGCGTGCAACTCGGCAGCTGTAGGGGCGGGGAGCAGCAGTGCGGAGAGATCACGATTACTGATCTCAGCGGGCAGACCCAGGAGCGAGAGGAAGTCCAGTTCGCCCGCCTCCTCTTCGCGCAGCCGACCGTGACGATATTGCCAGGTCAGGGCCTGCAGTAGGGCGCGGCGAGGCAGAGCACGACCCAGCGCCCAGCGGGCGCTCGCCTCCGCCCAGGCGGTGGTGTCGGTCAGTGCTCCTGTCACGGCCTGGATCAGAGCGGGGCGGAGGGCGGTGAACAGGCGCAAGGCCTGGCCCCGGGCCTCGGCGGGGGCGGGCCGGCGCTTCATTAGCGCCAGAATCTCCAGCCAGACGGCACGGGCGGCACGGTCGGCGGCGCGGGCGGCCCGACCAGCCCGCAGGCTCACTTCCACTTGCCGGGCCGTCGCCAGAGCAGAGAGCCGGCGCTGAGCGGGAAGAGTCACGAGCCGTCCCTCTGGCCAGCCAGATTCAGGAGGGCCTGTTCCTGGCCGGGCCGGACCAACACCAGCCCCAGGCGGTGATTGCCCTCGCCGGGAATTCCCACCTCCCGCTGTACCGGGGTGAAGCCCTGCCGCCCCTCATAATTGGTCAGCGAGATCAGGCCCTTCTGCTGGAGATCCCGAACCGCGGCGTGCAGCTCGGGCACTGACAGTCCCGTCTCCTTTTTCAGGTCAGCCAGATCCACCAGATTGTCCGGCCCCGCCAGGCGGTGGATGGCTCCGGCGAGGCCGGCCGCATGCTCGGGGCGGGGCCCGGCGGGCTGCGCCCCAGAAGGCGACTTCTGTCGTCTTTGCTGAGCTCGCATGGCGTGAGATTTCTCGGCATCACGTCCTGCGGTAGCAAAGATGCCAGTTTTCTCTGCAGCATAGGCCAATTCGGGGCGCCGTGCTATCAGCGGATCATTGCCTCTGGCTCCAGCCCGAATGATTCGCAATGCGGCAGGATCATCTGCATCCGCTTTAGCTGGAAATTCCTCGACATGCCGAAAGAACTCTTCGGCACGGCGAATGTGTGCGACCCACTCCTCGGGAGTGAGAGGTTTATCCCGCAGGTATTCAGCACTGTGCATTGTTCTTGCTGCAAGAACATCAGCCTTCGTCTCTTGATCCGTATTGAGTCTAGCTTCGTATTCCCGAATGATGTCGGTCGGCTGGGGCGCCTCGGCCTTCGCTTTCGCTGCCGGCTTCTTGGGTTTCGCCGCAGGTTCTACCTTCACGGCTGCGGCTGCAGCCGTGTCTACCTTCTTCGCGGCCGCTCCCGCCGCCTGGTGCAACTTTACGGCCAGATTGATGGCTTGCTGGCGGGCCTCAAAGTCCGCCGTCTGCTCTTTCTTGAGTGCGTCGTAGGCAACCTGGAGTTTCGCCTTCTGGCCCGCCTTTGCCCCCTTTAGCGCCTTCTCGGCTCGATCCAAAAGCATCTGTCTCTTCTGCATCCGCTTGCCGATCGCATCGGCAGCACGATCCGCCTTCTTCCAGTCGGCCACTGCAGCCTGATGTCCCTTGATGGCATGGCCGTGTAGTTCCTTCGGCGTGGGCCTGCAAGGGCGACCTGTCCTGGAGTCGTGATAGCCCCTGCCCGACTTGTTGGGCACACAGGCCTCAGCCAGAAGTGATTCGGCCAGGGATTCGGGGTAGGATACGGCCTCACCCCCGCCCTCTTCCTCGCCGCCTTCGGGACCCAGGAGGGCCTGCAGGTCACCCGCCGCGCCGCCCTTTTCTTCGCCAGGCATCGGTAGTCCTTCGCCCTGACCGCCGGTCTTCTCCTCCCACTCCTCGATATTCTGCAGCTCTTGCTCGCTGTCGAGGCCCAGTTCCTGTTGCACGGTCTGGATCGACTTGACCCTGGCCTGGATGTACATGGCGTTAACTTGGGCCTCTTCCTGCTTGTTGCGCACCTCGATCGTGGGTGGCTCCACCTGCAGATCAATAGCCCTCCGCACTTCCTCGAATGACCAGCGCCGGCCCATGGCCCGCAGCCGGCCCATGTCACAGGCACAGCGCATGGCCCGCCAGGCCGTGCGCGTGAACAGCACCTGATAGCGCCATTGCTCCGCCTTGCATCCCTTGACGAATGGAGATTCTGCGGTAATCGAGGAACTGTAGTTGTTATTGCTGGCATCCCCCGAGATCAGCCACTCGGGAGCGTTCCAGCGCACGGCAACCGAACGCAGTACGGCCTGGACCACGGAGACGAAGCCCTGGGCGTTGGCCGCGAATGGGGGTGCGACGTAGTTGTACCCTTTGGGGATATCGTGGATCGATCCTGGGTAAAAGCGCTGAACGTTGGTGTCGGGACCGCCATAGGGATTGGACTCCACGTAATCGGCGATACTGCCGACAAAGTCCGATACCTCGGAGGAGATAGACTGGTCGTGCTGGCGGATCAAAGCAATGGCCGCCTGCACGGCGCTGCCCTCGCTGAGATTCTCGATCAGGCGTTGAGCGCCCTTCAGGGTGTCATAAGTGTCGAAGGAGAAGTCGGTGAGGCCGCGCTTGACGTAGCGGTCCACGTTCAATTTGAGGTGATAGATTTCCCTGGCATCGACCTCCTCGCCGCGACCGGCGTCGCCATCGAGGCAGACCCAGTAGGCCAACGGGTTCTCGATATCATCGGCATGGTTCAGAATGCCGAACGAGGCGGTGGCCAAGTCGCGGTCGGGTGGCTCAAGAATCTGCTCGGGCAGGACCTGCCGCAACAGAAGTATGCCGTCGCTCTGGGGGAACTCGCGCAGGAAAACTTCGCCATCACGACGGCTATTAGCGAACAATTCCCGTTGGAGCAGGCGCCAGTCGTTGGCGCGCTCGAAGTCGTCGAGGACTTCGCTCGCAGCGGCCACCAGGGCCTTCGGCGTGGAGGCGGCTTTCGGGGCGGCCCGGGTGACATACCCTTCCCCGATAACGTAGTTCGTCAGTCCGCGAATGGCGCCCGAGGCCAGGGTGGACATCGTGCAGAGGATGCGGGCGCTGGCGCGAAGGCGGGCATGCTCCACCCAAGTCCTCCAGAATGGCCAGAAGCAGCCGAAGCGGCGGTCCGAGTAGGTGGAGACGGGAAGGATCAGGTCGCGCTCGGGGCCGCGCAGTCGGTCGATGATCTCGTTGTACGTCGAGATCCACTCCCAGGCTTCCTGATCCTCCAGCAAGCGCTTGTGCTGGGCCTGGGCGCGGCGGAGCTGGCCGAGTTCCAATTCGGCACGGATCAACCGGGCCTGTTGGCGAACTTCCCGCAGGCGAGTCCTGGTGTCATTCATGCTCCACCTCCCGCCAGGTAGCCCCAAAAGGAGCCCCCGTAGCGAGAGACAAGGAGAGTGGTGCGGAAGCAAAAGTTCTGGATGGCCTCGACGGAATAAAGATACGTGGGGGAAGCCATTATGACCAGGGGCATCCCCGACTCCGTCAGACAGGGAACATACACCACGGACTGTGACCCGAACTGGTTCACCGCGGCCGTGGCGAACTCCTGGGCGTCCTGTACGGAGGGGAACTGATGGAAGAGGAGTAAGGCATCACTCACACTCCACTCCCCTTCCCGGCAGTGCCAAACAGCGGACCCGGGCACATCATCTTCTGTACCCGGTTGCGGGCCAGAGTAGCGTACTGTGACACTCGCTCGATCCCCAGGCACTTCCGCCTCTCGGCGAGGGCTGCCAGAGCTACGGTGCCGGAACCGAGAAACGGGTCTAGCACTGCACCGTCCGGCGGGCAGAGGTAACGAACCAACCATCGACACAAGATTGAGGGCGTGCCGGCGGGGTGATCGTGACTCCAGACATCGGAGCGATCGAGGCAATCTCCTTCGACCACCATCACCGGTTCGTCGTCGTCGGGCAGGTCGATCACCGTCGCCCCCCCTG
>Ga0335069_10001081_pt1 | contig 43976 bp, 33 predicted proteins | sample Lox_Sample_11_FD_206714 | JGI IMG/M metagenome (GOLD analysis project Ga0335069, IMG submission 206714) | Soil microbial communities from Loxahatchee National Wildlife Refuge, Florida, United States - Lox_Sample_1.1 | ecosystem: Environmental > Terrestrial > Soil > Wetlands | place: USA...
CGGTGAAACCAACCTCACTCCGGGAACACCCCCGATTGCGGACGAAACCATTTCGGTCTTTCCCAGCTTCACCTACCTGCGTGCCACCCCACGCCAGGAAGCAACTCTGAACTACAGTCCGGGGTTTACGTACTACGTGCCCACCAGCGGTCTCAACTCGAATACCAGTGGCCTCAACTCCTTCAATCAGACAGCAACGGTCGCTTTCGATGGCCGGGTGACCCAGCATCTTTCGTTCGACCTTCAGGACGATTTCGTCAGAACCTCCAATGTCTTCGATTCTTCCTATCCCTTTCCCTCGGGAGGACTGACCGGTTCCACGCAGACCCCCAACCCGTCCGCCGTTGCTCCGTTCGCCGAGCAGGTGAGAAACTTCGCCAACGCAGTCTTCTCCTATCAGTTCGCGCGCGACGCGATGGTCGGCGGTGGAGGCACGTTCTCCGAGTCCAGGTTCCCCAATCCGTCGCAAGCCGCCGGTCTCTACAACTCCGACGCTGAAGGAGGTTCTGCCTTCTACAGCCGGCGTTTCTCGCGAAGGCAGTATTTGGGTGTCAGGTACGAATACGATCACATCGTGGGTGGGAATTCAGGGCTCCAGGCGAGCGACCAGATCCAGGTAGACAGCCAGACGCAGACCTTCCTGCCCTTTTACACGGTCTTCTTCAGCCGAACCATCTCCTTGTCTGCAGCGGGGGGCGCGACACGCACCACCGTCTCGCAATCCGGCGAAGCTACTACAACGTCCTGGGGCGGTTCAACGGTGTTGAGCCTGGCGTGGCAAGGTGAAAAGGGCAGCTTGTCTTCCAGCTTTCTGCGTACCGTGAGCTCCGGTCCGGGATTGATTGGGGCCTTTAATTCGGTCAGCGCCAACCTCAACGGTGGCTGGAAGATTTCCCACTTCTGGAATGCGTCTGCGGCGTTTACCTATTCGAACGTAGAGCCTGTCAGCCCCCTGGAGAGCGTCTTCACCTATCAGGGAGGGAACTCGCTCATGGCGCAGGCTGAGCTAACTAAAACCTGGAAAGAGCATTTCGCCATGTTGTGGGGTTATCAACGCCTTCACCAGCAGTTCTACGATGTTCTAGCCATCAGTGCCAACCCGGATACCGACCGCGTGTTCGTGAGCCTCACCTACAATTACCAGAAACCCTTGGGTAGATAGGCATGCCAGATACTGTCGAAGAACAACAGGCTGAACAACTCGATCTCAACAGGATTGCGGGCGTCGTTCGCCGTCGGCATCTCCAGTTCCTGATCCCGTTGTTCCTCGCGTGGGTCGCGATTTGGGCCTCTAGTTGGGTTCTGCCCTCACGATTTAAATCGGAGACGACGATTTTGGTGGAGCAGCCCACCATCCCCCAAAATTACGTCCTCCCCAATATCAACGACGATCTGCAAACCCGGCTGCAGAGTATTACGACGCAGGTAAAAAGCGAAACCCGCCTGCTCACCATCATTAATCGCCTTCACCTGTATAACAACCCTCAGCCCGGGCCGGTGGAAGAAGAAAATGTCAATGAAATGCGCAAGGCGATCGGCGTGGAACTGGTCCGCGATTCCGAGCATCAGGATGTCACCGCCTTTCGCATCTCTTACGAGGCTTCCGATCCTCGTGTAGCACAGCGAGTCACTGGCGAGCTGACCGATCTGTTCATCAGTGAGAACAACAAAGTGCGGCAACAAGAGTCGCGAGGAACCACAAACTTCCTCCAGCAGCAACTTGAAGCTGCCCGACAAAGCCTCGCGGAACAGGGGGCAAAGGTACAACAGTTCGAAGCACAGCATGAGGGGGCGCTGCCGACGCAGCAGGCCGGCAATCTGCAGATCCTCGCCGGTCTGCAATCGCAATTGCAAAGCGAACAGGACGCACTCAACTCTGCGCGCCAACAGAGAGCATACCTTCAGACTTTGCTGCAGCAGCAGGAATCTGCTCTCAACAAACTCCGTCCGGCAGGATCGGATCGAACCGCGTCGGGGCCGACCGATCTGGTTGCCATCGACGACCAGCTCACCAAGCTGCACAGCAAGCTCGCTGATCTCAACGCCCATTACACCGACCAGTATCCCGACGTGCAGGATACAAAACAGGAGATCGCGCGCCTGGAAGCCGCGCGAGCAAATATAGTTGCCATAGAGAAGGCAAGAAGTAAGGAGCCGAGGCCGACCGATCTTGCCGCGACGGAAGAGGCCGATCCGGCTCTGACAGCGCCCTTGCAGCAGACGCGCAGTCAGCTGCAGTCCAATCAGTTGGAAATCCAAAACCGCGAGAGCGCAATCAACGAATTAAAGACCAGGATCGGCGAATATCAAGGCCGCCTGAACGCTGAGCCCGCGACGGAGCAGCAGTTGGCCGATCTGAATCGCGGTTATGATCAATCCCAGGCCAATTACGACGATCTGCTGAAGAAGATGGACCAATCCCAGATGGCGACGAGCATCGAGCAGATGCAGCAAGGCGAGCGGTTCACTGTGCTGGACCCTCCAAGTTTGCCCACCAAGCCGGATTTTCCCAACCGCCTCAAGTTCTGTGGCGCCGGGATCGCCGTTGGCTTGGCTCTTGGGTTTCTCGTTGCCGGCATATTCGAATTCCTGGATGATCGTCTGCATAGTGAAAAAGAGATCAAAGACTTGCTCCCCATGCCTGTGATCTCCGAGGTTCCCGAAGTCTCAGACCCTAATGATGAGCGCAAGAAGAAGAGGCAGTTGTTGATTGGTTGGGCGGCCACCGGTTTTGTGTTCTGCATCATACTGACCGGATCGGTCTTCAGTTTCCTCCACAACTAGACCCCTGGTAAATGTACAAAGCCTACTTTCATCTCGCGCGCAACCCCTTCGATCTGACCCCGGATCCGAACTGCTTCGTGCCGACACCCAAGCACAACGAGGCTTTGGCGGCGCTTTACTACGGAGTTCGTCGCCATAAGGGATTTGTCGTTGTCACTGGTGAGGTGGGAACCGGCAAGACCTTGTTGCTGCGGTGCCTGTTGCGGCTCCTCGAGAACAGCAAGGATATCGCCTACGCGTACGTGTTCAATAGCAGGTTGTCTCCATCGGAGTTCCTGCAGTACGTTCAGTCCGATTTCGGACTGCCGGTCGCAGGAAAGAACAAAGTCGATCTCCTCCTCGACCTCAGTAAATTTCTCGTCAGCCGGGGATCGAAGCAAATGACGACCGTACTGATCGTTGACGAAGCCCATGATCTGCCCGCTGATACGCTGGAGGAGCTTCGCCTGCTCTCCAATCTGGAAACGACCGAAGACAAGTTACTCCAGATCGTGCTCGTGGGACAACCGGAACTCGATAAGAAGCTGGACTCGACTGAGCTTCGTCAGCTGAAGCAGCGCATCGCGCTACGCGCGCAACTTGGCGCGTTGACCGTGCAGCAGACCAAAGAGTACATAGAACAGCGCCTGCGCATCGCCGGAGCGGACCCGAATGCTCCGCCATTGTTTTCTGCGGAAGCGGTCGCCGCGATCTACGCATATTCGCGGGGCTTTCCGCGCCTGATCAATACCCTTTGCGAAAATGCATTGGTTGGTGCGTATGCGCGCCAGGCTACATCTGTCACACCGGGGATGGTCGAGGATGTTGCCTCAGAATTCCGGCTCGAACCGGCGTTTTCGACACAAGAGAAGGTTTAGTGGTCACTCCTTCGACAGAAGCGAAAGGGACCTGCACCTAAAAGCGATTCCCCTCAAGCTCCGCAGGATTGCCGTGATTTCACCTGCTGACTCGCGGGGCCCTGGAATGGCAATGTAGAGTACGCCAAAGTGAGATTCTATGAGCCGGATATTTGATGCGTTACAAAGATCGGAAAGAGAGCGAACAGGCGATTCGCCGTTGCCTGAAGGTGCTGAGTTCATCGAGCGCGCCGGACATCGCGGTCCGTCGCAGCCCGCTGCGATTGCAGGCGAGCGGGAACCGGCGGCCATTCAGTCGGCCGTGCGCAATTCGATCCACGGCGCAGGCGCCGTCTTCGAGGATTTGTCGTCCCCTCCGGAGTCGCCCGACTGGGAATCCCTGACCGAGCAGGAGAAGAGGAATTTTCTCGGCCGCCTGAAGTCTCTGCCAATCTCCCTTCCACCTCAGAGTCGCCTCGTTTGTCTTACCGATCGGGAAAGTCCAACCGCCGAGGCCCTTCGTCTGCTGGCTGTTCGGTTGAAGGATTACCGGAGAACCAGGCCGCTCAAGAAGATCCTGATCACCAGCACCATTCCTCAGGAGGGCAAGAGCACCATCGCCGGGAATCTCGCCTGCGCCCTCTCTCGCGCTACCAATGAGCGCACATTGCTCGTCGAGGGCGACCTGCGCAGGCCATCTCTCGCCCGCATGTTCGGAATCCATTCCACCATGGGCATCTGTGAATGCCTTGCGGATGAGACCGCCATCTTGCGTTGTGTGTATCATCTCCAGGAAGCAAACCTCTGGATCCTGCCCGCCGGGCGGGCCCCAGGAAATCCGCTGGAGCCTCTGCAGTCGGCGGCTCTGCCCATCCTCATAGAACATCTGGCGACCTATTTCGATTGGATTATCATTGATTCGCCTCCCGTCCTGCCTCTGGCTGACACCAGTATCTGGATGAGGCTTTCGGACGGAATTCTTCTCGTCACTCGCCAGGGAACAACCGAGAAGAAGCAGTTGACAAAAGGCCTGGAAGCGTTGGACGGGGAGAAGGTTCTCGGGGCGATCGTCAATGGAGCCATCCCATCTGCGTACAGTGGATACTATTACCGCGCAACCAGCCAATCGGAGTGACTCAAACCTGCATCAGTATTCTTAGGGCCCTTTGTTCGATTTCGCCCTGCGGCTGACACGCACATGTGCCATCTGCTTTTCCCAGAACGCCTGCGACGCGCACGCGTTCGACTCCGTTAGAGATATCGGAAATAACCCAAACTTAATCGTTCTTTCACCGGCGGCTCCGAAAATCGTAGGTCGAAGAGCAGCCGGAGGAGGAGTATCTCGTGACAGATTCCAGCCAGAACGATAACTCGAATCCTTCCGACCCCTTGCTCGATAGCTTGCCGGCAGCCGAGCGTATGCCGCTCAACGAAGCGATCTTCCGCCGCATGATTGCCATTGAGCGCAAACGCACCGAGCGCTCCAAGTCGCCTTTTTTGCTCATGCTGCTTGAGGTGGCCGGCGGTGATGCATCGAGCCGGGATCGCAGGACACTTGATCGCATTGCGGCTGCTTTGCTGGCCGCCAGCAGAGACACCGACCTTGTTGGCTGGTATAAGGATCGAGCTATCGTCGGGGCCATGTTCACCGGATTGGTTGTTCACGATAAGCGCGCCGTCCTGAACACTTTTGTGACCAGGGTGACCAACTCCCTTCGCGAAGAACTGACTCCGGAGCAGTTTGACCAGGTCAGCATTTCCTTCCATTTGTTTCCCGACGACTGGGACCACAACAAGCCCGGAAGACCAAGCAACGCGGCCCTCTACCCCGATCTCGCCAGTCACGACAAGGGACGCCGCTCGCTTCTTGTTACGAAGCGCGTGATCGATATTCTGGGAAGCACTACGCTCCTGATCTTGTTTGCGCCGCTCTTTCTGGCAATCGCAATCTCCGTGAGGCTCTCGTCAAGAGGCCCGGTCTTTTTCCGGCAGCAGCGCGTAGGACGCTTCGGCAGGACATTCACGTTCCTCAAATTTCGCTCGATGTATGTGGATAACGATGCCACCGTCCATAAGGAATTCGTCACGGGTCTCATCGCCAGCGGAACTCGCCAGGTCAAGGACCATTCTGCCCAGGAGCGAGTCTTCAAGCTTACCGATGACCGTCGAGTGACACGTGTCGGGAAATTCCTTCGCCGGACGAGCCTCGATGAACTCCCGCAGTTCATTAATGTGCTGATGGGAGACATGTCCCTCGTGGGCCCGCGTCCGCCGATCCCCTATGAACTGGCCGCCTATCAGACCTGGCACCGCCGCCGGCTGCTTGGAGTAAAGCCCGGCATCACCGGGCTCTGGCAGGTCCTGGGCCGCAGCCGGGTTCAGTTTGACGAGATGGTGCGCCTCGATCTGCGCTACGCTTCCACCTGGACTCCCTGGCTTGACATCAAGATCCTCATTCGCACGCCTCTCGCTGTCATTCGCGGATCCGGTGCGTATTAGCTCTGCCACGGGAATTCGCTCTCCCGGTCCTCTCGCATAAAACAGCCGCTTCGCGGCTTTCTTCACTGCATAGACTGCAGTTCTTTCCGGTGCTGGTACTCGCGTCCGGTGTCACCGGGAGCCTGATCAGGACAGGCGCTCGTCGCGCCGACGAATAAACATAAGTTTCTCAAGGAGACAATACATTATGAATTTCGGCGTCATTGGATACGGTTATTGGGGCCCGAATATTGTGCGCAATCTCGCTGCGCTCGATGGCTCCGAGGTGTGCGCCATCGCAGAAATCAATCCCGCGGCTCAGGCGCGGGCGCGCAAAGCGTATCCCGGCGTTACGGTGACATCGAGCGCAATGGAAGTTATTTCTTCAACTAAGATCGATGCCGTCGCCATTGTCTCCCCGGTGTGGACACACTACGAGCTCACCAAGGCGGCACTCGAAAACGGCAAGCATGTCTTTGTCGAGAAGCCATTCACCAGCACCAGCGCGCAGGGCGAAGAGCTGATCGATCTCGCCCACCAGAAGAACCTCAAGATCATGGTCGATCACACATTCCTCTTTACCGGGGCGGTGAAGAGAATCGGTCAGCTCATCGAGGAAGGCGCGCTGGGCAAGCTCTATTACTACGACTCCACGCGCGTCAATCTTGGTTTGTTCCAGCATGATATCAACGTGCTCTGGGACCTTGCGCCTCACGACCTCTCCATAATGGATCACCTCATCAAGTCCAGCCCCGAAGCCGTGGTCGCCACCGGTCAGGGGCACCTCAACGGACACGAAGACGTGGCTTTCATGACTCTGTACTTCCCTGAGAAGGTCATCGCCCATATCAACGTCAATTGGCTATCCCCGGTGAAGGTCAGGACCACGTTGATCGGCGGTGAGAAACGAATGATCGTCTGGAACGACCTTGAGGCGGACGAAAAACTCAAAGTCTACGACAAAGGAGTAAAGATCACCAGCCGCGAAGGCGTGTACGAGTTGCTCGTCAGCTACCGCTCCGGCGATATGTGGTCTCCCCAGCTCGAACAAGTCGAGGCGTTGCGCCAGGAGCTGGCTTACTTTGTCGATTGTGTCACCACCGGGCAGGAGCCCTTCAACAATGGCTGTGCGGGCCTGCGCGTCGTTCGCATGCTGGAAGCCGCCAGCGAATCTCTTTCACGAAAAGGAGCCTTTGTTCGCCTATGAATTCGTGGAACTCAATCTCGGAAGACGTCAAGCTTGGCGAAAATGTTCGATTGTCGAGGTTCATCAATCTCTACGGGTGCACGATTGGCGATGAATCCAAGATTGGTGCATTTGTCGAAATCCAGAAAAACGCAACCGTCGGCAAGCGCTGCAAGATCTCCAGTCACTCCTTTGTCTGCGAAGGCGTTGTTATCGAAGATAACGTCTTCATAGGGCACGGCGTGATGTTCATCAACGATTCCTACCCCCGTGCGACGACGCCCGCAGGAGAACTCAAGACCGAGGCGGATTGGAAGGTTGAGTCGACACTCGTCGGAAAAGGTGCTTCGATCGGCTCCAATGCAACGATTCTCTGTAACGTCCGCATTGGCGAGCAGGCCATTGTCGGCGCGGGAAGCGTCGTCACCAGGGATGTTCCGCCGCGCGCCGTCGTTGCCGGCAATCCGGCGAGAATCTTGCGTTACGTCGAAGCGCCGCAGCAGAATAACGCGGCTGGACCGGTTCCGTTTCTCGATCTGGTTACACCCCATCTGGAATTGGAAAACGAGTTAGTTGAGGCGTTTCGCCACGGGCTGCGTACCGCCGGATTTGTGGGTGGACCTGTCGTTGAACGATTTGAGGAAGACTTCGCAAACTTCTGCGGCACTCGCCAGGCAATCGCGGTCAGCAGCGGCACTGACGCGTTGCGCTTCGCCATTATGGCCTGCGGCATCGAGGCCGGCGACGTAGTCGTCACCGTGCCCAATACCTTTATCGCCACCGGGGAGGCGATCTCCCAGGCGCGTGCCCTGCCCGAATTTGTCGATGTCGACGAGCATACCTACAACATGTCGACTAAAATGCTCGCGCGCTTTCTCGAAAAACAGTGCGTGCGTAACCACGCCGGCAAACTGGTGAGCCTGCGCAGTGGCCGGCCCGTCAAGGCGATTGTCCCCGTCCATCTCTACGGACAGATGGCCGACATGGATGCCATCCTGAGCCTGGCCGCCAAGTACGGCCTTACTGTGATTGAAGACGCCTGCCAGGCGCACGGCGCGGAGTACTTCTCAAAAGAACACAACCGCTGGATGACGGCCGGTTCGATGGGCAGCGCCGCGGCCTTCAGTTTCTATCCCGGCAAGAACCTTGGCGCCTGCGGCGAAGGCGGCGCAGTGACGACCAACGACGACAAGGTAGCCGCAAAAATCAAGATGCTTCGCGACCATGGGCAGGTCAAGAAGTACTTCCACGACCTCGAAGGCTATAACGGGCGGTTGGATGCCATCCAGTGCGCGGTCCTGCAGGCAAAGCTGCCGCACTTGACTGAGTGGAACAAACAGCGCCGTGAGCGTGCCGCCTTATATAACCAGCTGCTTTCGGCAAATCAGTCTCTCACTGTCCCTCACGAACCATCCTGGTCCCGGGCTGTCTATCACCTCTATGTCGTGCGCTCAGCCAACCGTGATGCGATGATCGAATACCTGAAGAGCAAGGGAATTGGAACGGGAATTCACTATCCCGTCCCCCTCCATCTCCAGAAAGCCTACGCCTTCCTCAACTACATGCGCGAGGATCTTCCCGTGGCGTCTCGCGTGGCCGCGGAGATTGTCTCCCTTCCCATGTTCCCGCATCTCCGGGCAGATCAACAGGCGAGAGTTGCGGCCGAAATCCAAGCCTTTTCCTCAGAACCCGGACTCCGCAACGAATCCATGCAGGATGAAGTCATGCATGGCGCCAAACAGGAAGTCTAACCGCCACATCCCTCCAATCCTCACGCTTGTCACTCCACAGCGTCGCCCCATTACCCCACTGACCAGCCGCTCGTCCCCTTACCGATCGTGAAAATTCCATCCTACGTTCTGATCACACCGGCCCGAAATGAGGCGCGGTCGATTGAATTGACCATTCAATCGGTCGTCTCTCAATCCGCTCGCCCGCTGAAGTGGGTAATCGTGAGCGATGGCTCAACTGACGGAACGGATGACATCGTCCGCCGCCATGCCTCTGATCATCCGTGGATTGAGCTCCTTCGCATGCCGGAGCGGACCGAGCGGGATTTTGCGGGCAAAGTTGGGGCGTTCCGTGCCGGGATGACGCGCGTACAGGATCGCCGCTTTGATGCGGTTGGCAGCCTGGATGCCGACATTACGTTTGAGCCTGACTACTTCGAGTTCCTGCTCGGGAAGCTCGCCGCCGATCCCGCCCTGGGGCTCGTAGGAACGCCATTTAAGGAACTCTCGGGTGAAGTCTATGACTATCGGTTTGTGAGCATCGAACACGTTTCTGGAGCTTGCCAGCTATTCCGGCGCGAGTGCTTCGAGGCCATCGGTGGTTATGTACCCATCAAGGGGGGCGGCATCGACCACATCGCTGTGATTAGTTGCCGCATGAAGGGCTGGAAAACGCGGACGTTCCTAGAAAAAGTCTGCCTGCACCACCGGCACATGGGTACCGCGCAGGTGGGACCGATTGCGGCGCGATTCAAACTCGGCAAGAAAGATTACTCCATCGGAAATCATCCTCTCTGGGAGATCTTCCGAAGCGCATATCAAATGACAAGGCCGCCCGTCCTCCTCGGCGGAGTTGCTCTTGGAGCCGGGTACTTTACCGCGATGTTACGCCGGGACCAGAGGCCGGTCTCGCCCGAATTTGTTGCCTTTCACCGTGGCGAACAGCTCGCTCGGCTTGGCCGATTCCTCAAGAAGCCATTCAAGAAGCCAAACCACGGCGGCCCGTCGACCTCCGGGCAACAGTGCGAGCGCGCATGACGAGTGCGTTGGCGGGCGAGCCTGGCGTTGACATGTTGGACACTGTGATTCCAGCAGACGCGAAGATCGGGACGTTGATCATCAATGCGGACGACTGGGGGCGCAGCGTCGAGATCACCGATCGCATCCTCGACTGCGCGCTGTCAGGCGTTGTATCTTCCACCAGCGCGATGGTCTTCCTCGAAGACTCCGAGCGTGCCGCCGATCTTGCTCTGCAACACAACATCGACACTGGCCTGCACCTGAATCTCACCACGCCTTTGTCGGCCCCGAATTGCCCGGTGCGTCTTCGTGAGCAGCAGCAAAAATTGGCCAATTTCTTGCGCGCGTATCGCCTGTGCCGGGCGATCTACCACCCCGGTCTTGCCGGCGCATTCGACTTTGTTGTGCGCGCCCAGTTGGACGAATACCAGCGGCTTTATCGCAGGCCGGCCGCGCGCATCGATGGACATCACCACATGCACCTGTGCGCCAATGTCCAGCTGCAGCGCCTGCTGCCTCAGGGCACCATCGTTCGCCGCAATTTCTCCTTCGAGCCCGGAGAAAAGTCCACGGTCAATCGCCTTTACCGGCAGTGGCAAGACAAGCGACTCCTCCAGCGCCACCGGTCCACTGACTACTTCTTTAGCCTGCCCCCTATGAACCCCTCGGGCCGGTTGGAAAAAATCTGCAGCCTGGCGACACACTCGAGCGTCGAGGTTGAAACGCACCCGGTGAATCGCGATGAATTCGCGTTCTTGATGAATGGGGAACTGACGCGGCTGGCGAAGGGAATCGGAGTTGCGCGGGATTATTCGCTTGCCGAGCGGCGGGTGGCCGGCAGTCTCGGATCCAGATCATGACACAAGGGCTCGGCGCCGACACATTACTCGCGGACGAGAGGGCTCGCGATACCCAGATACCTCACATCAGTGTGTGTGTCTGCACATTCAAGCGTCAAAGCCTGCTCTGGAGGCTTCTCGACGAATTGAGCCGGCAGCAAACAGAAGGTCTCTTCACTTACTCTGTCGTGGTCGCCGACAACGATAAGGACAGGTCAGCCGAGTCGACCGTTGAGCGGGCTCATGCCGAGTTGGATCTACCCGTCAGGTACTGCGTTGAGCCGCGTCAAAACATCGCGCTGGCACGTAACAGGGTGGTCGAGAACGCAGATGGTGAATACCTGGCTTTCATTGACGACGACGAGTTCCCGACCAGTACATGGCTTTTAACCCTTTTCAAGGTCTGCAGAGATCATCATGTGGACGGCGTATTAGGACCAGTGCTCCGGCACTTCGATGAAGTACCCCCAAAGTGGATCGAAAAAAGCCGCTTTTACGTCCGCCGCGTCAATCCCACGGGCATGCAGGTAGAGTGGCAGGAAGCGCGCACCGGCAACGTCCTCATAAAACGGGAGCTTGTTGAGGGCGATCAAGCGCCGTTTCGCCCCGAGTTCAGAGCCGGCGAAGACCAGGACTTCTTCCGCCGAAAGATCGCCGAAGGCCGTAAATTTATCTGGTGTGCCGAGGCTGAGGCATTCGAAACGGTTCCCAGGGCCCGTTGGCAGCGGAAGTATCTGCTCCGCAAGGCGCTGCTCCGCGGTGCTACGGCGGGTCTGCATACCAATGCAATCGGGGTGGTAAAGTCGATCGTGGCTGTTCCCCTTTACTCCCTCGCATTGCCGTTCACGCTCCTCGTCGGCCAGCACGCGGTCATGACCGTGCTCGTCAAAATATGCGATCATCTCGGAAAACTTCTTATTCTTGTCGGGATTAATCCCATTCACGAAGAGTACGTGCTGGATGATCCCCAAACCAGTGCTTGATTGTGCCGGCATGGCTGGCCAATAAGTCTGACGCTTCTTGTTTCTGAACAAAAGTTCATACGGAGAGGTCGCCGTTGGTAAGGCAGCAGCCAGAAGATCGGTTGCGGTGGGTCACCATCCGAGGGTTCGAATCCCTTCCCTCTCCGCCAAAAGTTATCTCTGGTAGGTAAATTACTTGTCGGTTTCGAGAATGATTGACATAGGTGGGACGAAGATTCAGGTTCGCGGGTCGATCGTGAGGATCGCGCGCCTCGACGGCGAGAAGTTCCTCTTTGCAGACGACCCGGAAGCGATCATTCGCTCGCTTCGAAAACAAAGCTCAAGAGTCGATTTGTTCACATTTATCCAGAAAGTATCTGATACCAACCCCAAATATGGATATATGAGGGAGTGGGACAATCTTGCAGTACTGCCGATCTCGACGTTCGACAAGTGGTGGAATGAGCAGATCGGCTTCAAGGCGCGTAACAAAGCGAAGCAGGCTGAAAAGAAGGGCGTCGTGATCAGAGAAGCGCCTTTCGACGACGAGCTGGTGCATGGTATATGGCAGATCTACAATGAGACGCCGATCCGGCAAGGAAGGAAATTTGCGCACTTCGGAAAAGATCTCGATACGGTCCGATCAGAAGAGGCAACCTATCTCGACCGCAGCATCTTCCTCGGAGCATATCTCGACGGACGCCTGATCGGTTTCATCAAGCTCCTGTGGGATTACGATGGATCACAGGCCGGATTGTTGAATATCGTTTCGCTCATTGAGCACCGTGATAAGGCTCCCACCAACGCATTGGTTGCTCATGCGGTGCGCATCTGCGCCGATCGCAACACTCCCTATCTGGTTTATTCCAACTTCGCGTACGGAAAGAGGACTCGCGATTCTCTCAGCGATTTCAAAGAGCGTAACGCCTTTCAGCGTGTCAACCTGCCTCGCTACTATGTTCCCTTGACCGCCGTTGGAAGCATGGCTCTCAAGCTGGGTCTCCACAAGAGAATCTCCGAGCATGTGCCGGAGTGGATGATCCTGAAACTTCGCGAAATTCGGAAGAACTGGCTGCATCGCCAGATGCAATCCGCCCCCGAAGGCACCTAAATCACCGAGGCTGTAGGGGACCCCGTAGGTCGATCGAGTTAGAAAATGCCAGGACTTGTTGGTCTGATCACTAAAATGCCGCGCCCGCTCGCAGAACAGCAACTGCGGCTCATGGTAAAGACGCTTTGTCATGAGGCCTTTTACGAGAGTGGTACCTGGATCAATGAGGCGAGCGGCATCTATGTAGGATGGGTTGCGCGAAGAGGTTCTTTCCCAGGTGGCCGGCCGGTTGAGATCGAGCCTGAAGGCAAGCTCCTGTTCCTTTCCGGAGAAGAGTTCTCCTTACCGCGCACTCCGGTTTATCAGAGCAACGGCCACTCTCAGAGTCCAAATCAAAGTTCTCACCTGGTTGATCTGGCAAGAAGCGCGTCATTTCCAGGAAACCTGAATGGAAGATGTCAGGGTCTGCTTGTCGATCCTGCCGGCACGGCACTGTTGTTCAATGACCGATTCGGACTTCATCGGCTCTACTATCACGAGGGAAGCGAGGCTTTCTATTTTGCAGCGGAGGCCAAGGCGATCCTGGCGGTTAGGCCCGAATTGCGTGCGGTCGATCCGCGCGGATTAGGCGAGTTGGTCTCGAATGGTTGCGTTCTCGAAAATCGCACCGTCTTCACAGGAATCGGAGTTTTGCCGCCCGCCTCGCTGTGGAGTTTTTCCCATGCCGCGCTCAAGACCAAAGGCAACTACTTCAATCCAGCTCAGTGGGAGGGTCAGGAAAAGCTCGCGGCGCAGGACTACTACCAGAGTCTGCGCTCGGTCTTCGCTGAAAACATTCCCAAATATTTTGGCGGCGATCAGCCGATCGCAATTTCGCTGACCGGCGGCCTCGATTCGCGGATGATCATGGCGTGGCTTCGTGCTCCGGCGGGCACGCTTCAGTGCTTTTCGTTTGGCGGCCCGTTCCGAAACTGCCATGACGTCACGATCGCTCAAAGAGTTGCTAAACTTTGCGGACAGCCTCACAGGACAATTCAGGTTGGTCGAGAGTTCCTCGAAAAGTTCCCACATTATTGCGAGCGCACCGTGTATTTGACCGACGCGTGTGTCAGCGTGATGCATTCACCCGATCTCTACATCAATGAGATTGCTCGCGAGATCGCACCCGTTCGAATGACGGGCAACTATGGCAGCGAGGTGCTGCGAGGCCACAGAGCATTCAAACCTGGACAGTTGCTTCCTTCCTTGTTTAGCTCCGATTTCTCCACTTATGTCGATCTGGCAAGACAAACCTACGCAGACCAGGTTACCGCGTCTCCTCTCTCATTCGCGCTGTTTCGCCAGGCTCCCTGGCATCATTACGGGCTCCTGGCGCTCGAAGAGACTCAGCTTGCGGTGCGCTCGCCCTACATCGACAACAAGCTGGTTGAGACCGTGTTCCGCGCGCCGGCACAGAGTTTGAGTTCGAGTGACCTCTCGCTCCGGCTCGTGCAGGATGGAAGCCCTTCCCTGGCAAAAATCCCGACGGACCGCGGTGTAACGCCGGCTCCGGGTCCGTGGGGAAAGCTGAGACACGAGTACCAGGAATTCACCTTCAAGGCTGAGTACGCGTACGACTACGGCATGCCTCAGTGGGTCTCGCGTATTGATCATTCTGTCTCGGGATTGCATCTTGAGCGCCTTTTTCTCGGGCGCCACAAGTTCTATCACTTTCGAGTCTGGTACCGGGATTCACTCTCGGATTATGTCCGGCAGATATTGCTCGACCCACGAACGCTTTCCCGGCCATATTTGAATCGCCAGGCGGTCGAAACTGTCGTCAATGGCCATCTGACGAACGGTCTGAACTATACAACGGAAATCCACACCCTGCTGAGGAGCGAACTGCTTCACAGGCTCTTCATTGACGGCTGAGAACTTTATTGACCTGCAAAGAAACCATGACCGTAGTCATCTCGCGGATTGCTCGCATCGAGCCGAATCGGCGCAATCAAGGATGCTCTGAATGCCTCCTGTCGTAGCCGCAGTCCTCTGCATAATCGGCATCCTCGGCGTCTTCTATCTCGACCGGGACGAAAAGGGGCGGGTGTCCAAGGCCATTTGGATTCCAGCGCTGTGGATTTTCTTTTGCCTCTCGCGCCCGCTCTCAGAATGGCTGGGAATGAGTCCGACCATCTCCTTGCCAGACATGTATGTCGAGGGTAGTCCGATCGACAGAGCCCTCTTCGAAGGTCTTGAGATTCTGGCCCTGATCGTAGTCATCATGAGGCGGCAGAAGCTGGCGCCTATCCTCCGCAACAATTGGGCTATTTTGCTCTTCTTCGCTTACGCAGGATTCAGTATCTTCTGGTCTGACTACCCCTTCGTTACCTTCAAGCACTGGATCAAGGGAATCGGCGACCTCCTGATGGTCCTGATCGTACTCACCGAGCCGAGTGTCTCCAACGCGATTGAAAGATTGTTTACTCGTCTCGGGTTTGTACTCTTGCCTTTGTCGGTTCTCTTCATCAAATATTATCCGGAATTGGGCCGGAAGCTCACTCTAAGTTGGACCATGGAGCCGGTCGGTGTCGCGGAGCAGAAAAACAGCCTGGGAGAACTGTGCGATTTCCTCGGCCTGGTTCTTCTCTGGCGCTTCCGCAAGACCTATATGGACCGCGGGAACCCAAACCGCAAGCGGCATCTGGTGGCGCTTGGTGCCGTACTTGCAATGGTCGTCTTGCTCCTCTGGATGTGTAACTCCATGACCTCCATTTGCGCCCTCAGTATGGCAAGCATTGTCATGATGCTTTCGACTAGACCTGTGTTTCGCCGCAAGCCGGCATTGGTACACCTGTTGGTCGTGGTATTACTTACTCTGACGTTCTATGGGCTTTTCTTCCAGTCGTCAGGCAGTCTAATTCGAAGCTTGGGAAGAAATCCCACCTTGACTGGCCGCACGGATATTTGGCAGACGGTCCTCACTATTCCCAATAGCCGCCTGTTTGGCACCGGCTACGAGAGTTTCTGGCTCGGCCGCCGCCTCCAGATTATGTGGGATGCGTTTCCCGGACTTCGACTCAACGAAGCACACAACGGCTACGTCGAGATCCTTATCACGCTGGGATGGATTGGAGCGGCGCTGCTGGGGCTCTTGATCGTGACGGGTTATACCAACATCATCCGGAGCTATCGTCGCGACCCGGTCTGGGGCAGCCTCAGAATGGCCTTGTTCCTCTCAGCTATTGTTACCGGGTTGACTGAAGCTGCGTTCAGGGTCATGGGGCCTCCATGGATCGCATTTCTCCTCGCCAGCGCCGCTCCTGTTTACGCCGCCAAAAAAGCCGTCAGTCGAAAACGAGTTCACGCGCAGTCGCCGGCGGCCGCGAAAGTGCTTAACACCACTCGCGAGGAAGTGCACGCCGGCTACCGTTCCGCATCGCACCTCGCCGGCGCCGGGTCCCAAGTGTGATTGCCGGGTTCGTGTGCCGCTGGTCCAACAAGCAAGAGCCACACGTTGTTCAATACGCAAAACAAAACGATCTCGCGAAGCAAATCGACTCGCGCTCGATGACGAGTCAGGGTGTCGGGAACTGGTAAATTGATGGACCGCCTACGTATTCTGGTATTAGGGTCGGAGTGCAATCCCAACGAGGTTAGCATTCCATTTGTCACCTATTCGCACGCCGCGGCGCTGGCCGCCCTGCATGATGTAACCCTCGTCGCACGCGCAAAGGTAGAAGACAGCCTTCGTAATTCCAATGCGCCCTTCCACGCCATCGAGGCGATTCGCATGCCATGGCTTGACCGGCTGTATGCGTGGAGCTTTCGCAGAATCTTCAAGTCCAACTATGAAAGTCAGGCTCTCACGGCGTTCAGGTACCCATTTGTCCTTGCTTTTGAGTGGCAGGCGTGGAGGAAATTGCGGCGCCGCGTCCACGCTGGCGAGTTCGATGTGGTTCTGCGCGTTGTCCCGATCACTGCTGTCCTGCCCAGCCCGTTTGCCTTCTTCCTGCGCAAGGGGCCGATACCCTTCGTGATTGGTCCAATCAATGGTGGCTTACCGTGGCCTGCCGGCTTTAGCCAGCTCGAAAAGCAAAAGGAATGGGTCTCCGGTCTTAGGAATCTGTACCGGCTCTTGCCCTTTGCCAAGTCAACCTACCGCCATGCGGCAGCGATCGTTGTAGCTTCATCCCAAACCTATGCTGAGTTCGCTGAATATCGTGACAAGCTCTTCTTTCTTCCCGAGAACGGCATCGATCCTTCAGTCTGCTCCAGGGACTCGCTCGACTCCGATTCGAGTGCTCAACTTGAGTTGATCTTCGTTGGGGGACTGGTTCCTCGAAAGGCCTGCGACCTCGCTTTGCGCGCGTCTGCTTCTCTGTTGCGCAGCGGTCAGGCACGCTTCTCCGTCGTTGGAGACGGACCGGAGCGAAATCGGCTTGAGCAGATAGCGGCTTCTCTCGGGATCGAAAAAGCAGTTGACTTCTGTGGCTGGCTGTCGCATGCCGAGGTCCTGAAGCGCATGCAGGCCTCGGATGTATTGGTGTTCCCATCGGTGCGGGAGTTCGGCGGTGGCGTCGTCTTTGAAGCACTGGCGGTTGGTGTTGTCCCTGTCGTTGTTGACTTCGGGGGACCCGGTGACACCGTATATCCGGATGTGGGATACAAGGTGCAGCTGACCAATGAAGACGACATCGTTTTACAGATGGAGAAGATCCTGACCAACCTCGCGAGCAATCGCGATCTGCTCTGTCGTCTGCGGCAGCAGGGCATGGCTTACGCTCGAGAGTCCCTGACCTGGGACGCAAAGGCACGAACCACGACTCGAGTGTTGAATTGGGCTGTCGGACGGGCGCCCCAGCCGAAACTGGTACCGCCCAAGTATCTTTACATGGATGCGGTGCGATGACCGTGAGACGATGTCGCCGGCTTGTCGCCATCGCCTCAACGACCATGATCGGGTTGGTACCAAGGCGCCCCGATTCTTCGCGAAACGCGTCCAAGGAGCAGCGGATCCTTGCCGTGGGTCCCTCGAACAGAGATGAAGCATGATCCCCTTCGACGTTAAGGGCGCTTTTTGTCCCCAAGCTCGCAGCAATGAACTACGACGTCTCGCGGTTCGCAGCGCTGCGGCAACGATGACGGCTTCCACGCTGGCCCTCGCAGCTCAGGTCGTCAGCACCGTGACGCTGGCCCGACTGTTGACACCTGCTGATTTTGGTGTCGTCACGATGGTCACCACCTTCAGCCTCCTGCTGGTGAGCTTCGGCCTGAACGGATTCACGGAGGCAGTCATTCAGTTTGATGAGATTGATCATCAGACCGCGAGTAATCTGTTTTGGCTTAATATCGCGGCTGCAACCGGAGTGGCCGTTGTATTTGCCTCGGTGGGGCCGCTGCTCGGGCGCTTCTATCACAATTCGCTGGTGCCGCAAGTTACCTTCTACCTGTCCGCGGGAATCGTCATTTCGGCAGCCTCTGTCATACACCTTTCACTTTTGAAGCGAGCCATACGCTTCACCGGGATCGCTGGCAATGATTTCATCGGCCGTGCCGTTAATACCGCTGTTTCCATCATCCTCGCTCTGAAAGGCTGGGGATATTGGGCATTGGTCGCGGGAATCATCGCGCAACAGCTCAGCGTGACGATCGGAGCCTGGTGCCTCTGTCGCTGGATTCCCAGCTTGCCGAGAAGGACGGGGAAGACGATTCCCATGGTTCGTTTCGCGGCGAAGGTCTATGCACAGTTTGGCGTCGCTTATTCGCAGCAGAACATCGACAATCTGCTGATTGGCTGGCGATTTAATGCTGTGGCTCTTGGGTTCTACAAGAAAGCATTCGACTTGTTTGCTCTCACTGCCAGCCAGCTGACTGCGCCGCTCAATAATGTCGCACTGGCGACCCTCAGCCGCGTGAATCGGGACCACGAGCGCTTTCGGCGAAGCCTCGCGAGTTCTCTCGGCATGGTTGCCTTCGTTGGCATGGCCGCGAGTGCCGACCTCACTCTCGTTGGTAAGGATGTCGTCAGATTGGTGCTGGGAGAAAAATGGGCCGAGTCGGGCAGAATCTTCGAGATCTTCGGCCCAGGAATCGGCGCGATGTTGCTGTGCAGCACCGTAGGATGGGTCCATCTTCCGCTTGGGAAACCAGGGCGCTGGTTGCGCTGGAGCTTGGTGGCCTTGGCTTTCACCCTCACCTTGTTTCTGGCAGCTTTGCGCTGGGGGCCTTCGGGGGTCGCCGCTGCATGGAGCATCTCGTATTGGACATTGTTGGTGCCGGGCTTCTGGTATGCCGGCCGCCCCATCGGCTTTGGTGTTTCAGATCTCCTGGCCGCCATATGGAAATACATTGTTGCAGCGCTCGCGGCTGGCGGAGTAACGACCATCATCGTCCGCGGAACGCCCCTCTGGAGCACTCCTGCAAACACAAGCGCCGCACTGGTGGCGATCGCCCTCGTATCGATCTTATTTGTGTCGCTCTACTTGATCGCCGTCATTCTTCTCTACGGCGGTTTGACGCCGCTCCGCGAACTCGGCGGCCTTCTCCGCGAACTTGCTCCATCTCGAAAAGACTCGACTCAGGCAGTCGAGGCGGCGGCAAGATGCGACTAACGCTCAGGTCACCCGGGAGAGGTCGAGCTGCTCTCCACCGCGAGAGTTCGCGATGGAAAGCAACTCATCTTTTCACATTCGGAATCGACTCGCCCGCAAAGCAAACTGGTTGCTTATTGTGGGACAGCAGTCCCAGTGAGTCCGGAGGGACTCGCCGGCCCGCTTGCTGCTCCCGTAGAACTGTAGCACTGGCTGGCGTCGAAACTCAGCTCGCTACCGGTGCCATCGGGTGGTCCATGCATCGTATTCAGGTAGCAGTCTTGCGCCGGAATAGAGTTAACATGAGCTCCCCAACCGCTGCTCAGCGTGCCTCCTCCGCTGCACTGGCTTGCGGACGTGGCCTGCGCTCCAGAGTAAGTTCCACCACTGCACACCCCAAGGTTACCGGACGAGACGTCGGGGCCGACCGGCGGCCACGGCTTGGAGGCCGGCCACCACGTTGGAGTGCCGCTGTAGTAAAAGGAATTGGGCAATGTTTGCGTGAGCGCGGAAAAATACGACAACGTGAAATTTGCGTTCAAGAATGGCACGGCAATCGGAGAGGCTTCTGTGGAGTTCCACTGCACGGAGCCGTTAACTGTGTCGTAGTTGCCCCACCGCATCAAAGTGGAATATACCAGCGGATCGCAACTCGCCATCGCGCCACCCGAACAGGCTGGGCCGGTATAGCTCCATCCGAGAGTGTAAATACTCGTGTTCTCTTTTCCGGCGCCAGTGCCCGCACTAGTCGAGCTCGCATAACTCTGATATTGGTTATGGTATCCCGGCTGACCGAGTACATTGCCGATCAGACTGAAACCGCGATCGTTGGCGCGCAACATAACCGGAAAAGTCGCACTTGTGGTGCCGCTTTGCCATCCAATCAGCATGTTTCGGAAATAGGTTTCTTGAGAGCTTGATCCCCATGCATCGTCCGCCCAGATCCCAAAGAAATTATTTCCTTCCCACAGATTCATCTCATTTCCGGCATTGTGAACCGAATATGCCGCTGCAGCCCAGTTGGGAGCACCTGAGTAAATATCATCAATACTGAAGTTGTAGCCAATCACGGCACCAGATCCTTCTCCGAACATGAGCGGATTTGTTACCTGCTGGAAGATGTTGTTCTCCACTAGGAATGCGGATGCTTCCTCCACCTCCACTACATAGCTCTCAGAATAATGCGATTGCGATTGGTAGAAATAGCTGTCGCGGATCACGTCATTCGCGCTCTGGTAGAGCATGACATGGTTACGTCCGGCGTTCAGAGATCGCACATTTTTCACCCAGCATTGATAGCAGTCGTATATTCCGACGTTGCTGGTGACGTTCGACCCGTCGATCGTCATATTTTCCAGGCCATCGTTTTGAACCATCCCCGACCACCACGCCCCGGGAGCCTGTGCAGACCGGATGTTGCTGAAGTACACCCCCGGCGAAATCGTAACGGTGTAGGAACCTCCGCCAAGAGATGTAACGCCCGTTACATATGTGATCTGTTGCTGCGAATGCGTAACCCCCGATATAGACCGGCCATCGTTATTTCCGCCACTCGATCCTTCGTATCCGCAATTCGAAATGTTGGTATCGCAGACGTACACCCCGCCGCTATCACTGGTATCGTTTGCCTGATCAAGATTGATGAGCTTGTTGACCGGCGGGGCGCTGCCGCAACTCGAAAGCGTAACGCTCGTGCTTCCTTGCGCGTACCCGCCAGTCCACGAACACTGATTAGAACCGCTGGGGGGAAGCACCGCCGGATTTCCGTCGTAGAGAGGGCTCGAATCAACCATGCAGATGCCTGCGGCCAGCCCGCCAGCGCAACCGGTGCCCGCGGTGAAGATCACGTCAGTCGAGTTCGGTCCGGCTCCGCGCAAAACCTGCTTTCCCTGGCCCGAATATGTGATCGAAGTCACATACCAGGTTCCCGCGGGAATGTTCACGACATTCTGCGTCGATGTGCACGAAGCGAGCGCCTTCTGAATCGCCGTGGCGTTGGCCGCACCGGCGCTCGATCCGGCAGTCAGCGAGGGCTGTGTCGGGCAATTGGTGGAATACGTAGGAATCGTGAACCCCGCATTCGACCAATTTACCTGTCGTGTCGTGTCGAGGAGTGTAGTCAGATTTTGGGCCGAAGCGTTGATGCCGAGTGCAGCGACCATCAAGAGAAGTCGATATGGCCGTCGACACGCCGCGAGAAGTGGATCGATAACCGTGCTGAGGCTGAATGCAGCCAACAAATGATCAAGTCGGTGGTTCATGGATGGATTCTCCTAATCCCATTGGTGATGGCAGTATTGCGGCGACATAGCCCTCAAGGTAGTTTGACTCGCGTCGCTCATGACAGAAGCTAAATCTCAGGCGCCAAAGGGGATCTCCACACCGAAAAACCGCTTTGACGGCTTCTCGGCGTGGCGATCGACCCACGGAGCCATGTTGAATTCATCTAAAGGAAGCTTATCGAACATTTTGCGATTCGTGTATCCCGGGAGCAGGCCTGGGAGTACTAAAGTGCCATTCTGTATAACCTCTTTGCCTCCTTTGATTTGGGCTAACCGGGGGCAACAAAGAGGGCAGAACCGCAAAGATGAGTCGTGAGAATGAGCCGATCCGTCGCTGTCACCACTGCGCCGCTGACCATTTTGGGCGGCTGGGGCCATGGTTCAGATCTTCTTGTTTCACCGGAATTTTCTGTATCAAACTGCAAACGCGGCGTGCTGTCAACTGTCTTTAATTGACTGTCAGAAACGAAAATCGCCGGTGACCAATGGCAAGCATGACTTCCACTGACATCTCGGCACTCTTTTTCAGAAAATAGTGTAAGAGTGCTCGACCTGCACAGCGAATAGGGTTCGAATGAACCCATGATACGCAGCCTGAAGCCATTGTCAAATAGACCCATTCACCTCATCGAGACACAGATCATGATTGATGATCCAGCCGCTTGCCGGAGGGCGAAACCGTTGTCCAAACCGCTGCCGGCGACAAAGATGTCGTTAGACACCACGCCTGAACCAATCAGATTGCCGGGCTCGCCATCCGGAGTCCGCTGAGCCCGTAAACCCCTTCCCGCCAGGAGCACGGCTGGAGTCCAGGGACCAGGGCTTGTTCAACCCTGGACGTTACATAGAGAAAGTTCTTCAGAGCGAATGAAGACGCCGCACTCCTACAGAATGATCTGCGAACTCTCCAACAATAAGGTGCCATCGTGACAAAAGCGCCGTTAGTTTCTATCCTCGTTCCGGCATACAATGCTGAAGAAACAATTGCGTATACGCTTCGTTCCGCCATAGCTCAAACTTGGACGCGGAAGGAAATCATCGTAGTCGACGACGGTTCCGTCGACGCGACGTTCAAGATCGCGCGCCAATATGAGTCCGACTCGGTTCGTGTCTTTACGCAAAAGAATCAAGGCGCGACATTTGCTCGGAACGAAGCATTCCGCCGCAGCAACGGAGATTACATTCAGTGGCTGGACGCCGACGATCTCCTGCACCCCGAAAAGATCGAGATCCAACTCGCCGCCATCGGTCCACACTGCACTCAGAGGACTCTGCTCTCGTCGGAATGGGGCATGTTCATGCACCGTCACCATCGCGCTAAGTTTGTGCCCACCGAGCTCTGGTGCGATCTGTCCCCGACGGAATGGCTCTTCAGAAAACTCAGTCAAAATCTCTATATGCAAACCGGAACCTGGTTGGTGAGTCGTGAATTAACCGAGGCTGCCGGCCCCTGGGATACAAGACTTCTCTCTGACGACGACGGAGAATACTTCGGCCGGGTGCTCATGGCTAGCGATGGCGTGAAATTCGTGTCAGGAGCGAGAATGTTCTACCGCGGCCCCGGCCTGGCATTCGGCAGCTTAAGTCACATCGGGCAGGACTCGCGCAGAATAGAAGCTCATTGGTTGTCGATGCAACTGCATATCAAATATCTTCTCTCCCTTGAAGATTCGCCAAGAACAAGAGCCGCGTGCCGTCAATATCTGCAGACTTTGCTCATTTATTTCTATCCTGAGTGTCCCAACATCGTCGCCGCGATTCAGCAGAATGCCCGGGAGTTGGGCGGAGAAGTTACCATGCCGCAGCTGTCGTGGAAATACGCCTGGATCAAATCCATCCTCGGCTGGCACCGGGCAAAAATCGCCCGTGAGGTGATGCTCCATTATCGATGGGTTGCCGCGCGGAACCTCGACAAGCTGATTCAGAACGCCAGGAACTAGAAGATTCCAGCCGAAGTTCTGAGGACTTCAAAGTGGCAGTAGGCGGCGATGGAAGCACTGCCTGGATTGGCAACCGGCTCCTAGGTTACGAATGAAAGTTACAGTCATTCTCTGCACATACAATCGTTCCGAGCGTCTCCGAAGAGCCCTGCAGAGCCTGGAATCGTCAGCGGTCCCGGAATCTGTCGACTGGCAGGTTCTCGTGGTCGACAACAACTCGCAGGACGACACGCGCTCGGTGATCCAGGGATTTTGCGCTCGCGGTCACGACAAGTTCCGGTATCTATTCGAATCTCGCCAGGGTAAGTCTTTTGCGCTTAATACCGGTATTCGCGAAGCCGGCGGCGACATCCTGGCGTTTGTTGACGACGATGTTGAAGTGGATCAATTCTGGCTTGCGCGTCTCACGAGCACCCTGCAGAACGGCCTTTGGGCCGGCGCCGGAGGACGCATACTTCCGGAGCAAGGCTTCGCTCCGCCACCCTGGCTGAACAAAGACGAAAAGAACGCGCTGGCCCCCTTGGCGCTCTTTGATCTGGGCGAGGAAGCGGGCGAGCTTCACGAAGCTCCCTTCGGAACAAACATGGCGTTCCGGCGTAAGATGTTCGAGAAGTATGGCGGCTTCCGTGTCGATCTAGGTCCCCAACCGGGAAGCGAGATCCGAAATGAGGATACTGAGTTCGGTCTTCGGCTACTGGCAGCAGGCGAGAGGTTTTGGTATGAGCCAGCGGCGATCGTGTATCACGCCATGCCGGCGGAGCGCATTCGCCAGCGCTACTTTCTTGATTGGTGGTTCGACAAGGCGCGCGCGGACATAAGACAGTATGGCGTGCCGCAAGACACCAGGTGGCGCATCGCTGGAATTCCCGCCTATCTCTTCCGCAGGCTGATTCGCTGGGGAACCTTGTCGGTACTCAATTTCGAAGCCTCGAGTCGCTTCACGTGTAAGACCAAGCTTTGGAGCATTACCGGAGCGATTGTCGAATGCTATCAACAGTCGCATCGTGGAGACTGACTCGGACTGTTCAATGGTCCGAAGCTTCGCCAAATAGGTTGTACAGTAAAGCGACCTGCGTAAGTTGGTGCGGCGCCGCGGAGAAATGCCGCGCACTGCTGCCGAATCAAAGACGTCGAACAGAACTGGATCGAGAGGATTGCAAGTGAAGATCAGTATCTTCGGACTCGGCTATGTAGGAACAGTTACCGCGGCATGCTTTGCGCAGGATGGTCACGAGGTTGTTGGGGTCGATCCCGTCCAAGTCAAGGTGGACCTGATTCGGCGTGGGTTGTCTCCCATCGTCGAGACCGGCCTCGGAGAGATACTCGGCGCGGCGCATAGGCAGGGTCTTCTGCGGGCGACTCAGGATGCCGCGGAGGCGGTTCGCGAAACCGACCTTTCATTCGTATGTGTCGGCACGCCGAGTCAACCAAACGGTAACCTGGATCTCCGTTTCATCCGGAGGATCTGCGAAGAAATTGGCGCTGCCCTTAGAAACAAAGAAGAACGTCATACCGTCGTGATTCGGAGCACCGTGCTGCCGGGGACCATGCGCGGCATCGTCATTCCAATTCTCGAAGAGTTCTCGGGGAAGAAGGTGGGAGATGGTCTGGGTGTTTGCAATAACCCGGAATTCCTCAGAGAAGGATCAGCCGTAAGAGACTTTCGGTTTCCGCCAAAAACAGTAATTGGTGAAGTGGCTCGTGCCAGCGGAGACTTGGTTAGCCAGTTGTACTCGGGGCTCGACGCGCCACTGATCAGAACCGATCTGGAAACAGCCGAGATGATCAAGTATGTTGACAACTGCTGGCACGCATTGAAAGTCGGTTTCGCAAACGAAATCGGCAGCCTGTGTAAGGCTCTTCATATCGATTCGCACGCGGTGATGAACGTGTTTTGCCAGGATCGCAAGCTCAACATCTCACCTGCCTACCTGATGCCGGGATTTGCCTTTGGCGGTTCGTGTCTGCCGAAAGATCTGCGCGCCCTTTCCTATCAGGCCAAAAGGTATGATCTCGAGCTGCCGATTTTGTCGTCAATTCTGCCCAGCAATGAAATGCAGATTGCGCGCGGCCTCCAGATCATCATGCAGAGCGGTCACAGGCAAATTGGCGTGCTGGGCTTTAGTTTCAAAGCGGGCACGGATGACCTGCGCGAAAGTCCGATCATCGAAGTGATCGAACGCTTGATCGGCAAAGGTTACGATCTCCGACTCTACGACAAGAACGTGAAGCTGGCGAGTTTGGGAGGGGCGAACCGCGATTTCATCCTTAACCACATCCCCCATATTTCGCGGCTGATGGTTCAGGAAGTGGAAGATGTTCTCAAATTCGGCGACACGATCCTTATAGGCAATAACGATCCGGATTTCAAGCGGATTCCGGGCCTGTTGCGCGATGGCCAGCACCTCGTCGACTTTGTCAGGGTAACCGAAGGGAAAAGTGAGAATGGGAAGTATGACGGCATCTGTTGGTAGCCTCAGCGCGGCCCGCGTATCAAAGTCCGCAGATAGCGCTCTGGTCTTCAACTCCATCGAGCGCCTGACTGACTGGCTCGTCAAGCACGACTACAAGGGCTACGATACTTTTGACGGGCTCAGTTCTCCCATCCTTCGCCCCTTCACGCTTGAGACCGTCTTCGGGCGGACTGTGCTCCTTCAAGGCATAAGACGATTTCCCCTGAATCTACGTCCCCTTGTCGGCATTCGCATGCACCATTCAAGCAAAGGTATGGGTTTCCTGGCCCGCGGATTCATCCGGCTGCACAAGGCGACTGGTGACGAAAGCTGGGCAGACAAGGCCGAGTTGGCGCTTGACTGGCTGATGGACAACATGTCGCCCGGCTACAGCGGCGTCTGTTGGGGTAATCACTTCGACTATCAGTCGCGTGGTTTCTATCTGCCCAGGGGAGTACCAACGGTTGTCTGGACGGCCCTTATCGGGCATGCCTTTCTTGATGCGTATGAGCACTTTGAACAGAAGAAATACCTCGATATCGCAGTCAGCGCGTGCGAACATATTACACGCGATCTTGAGGCCTATCCTCATGGAGAAAGTGTTTGCATCACCTACGTTCCCGGTAAAGATTCGCAGGTGCACAATGCCAACACTCTGGGAGCCAGCCTGCTCGCGCGCACATGCGCGATTACCTTGAACGAGGGTTATAGGGAGTTGTCGAGAAAATCCATCGCCTACGCTGCGGAGCGCCAAAGACCGGACGGGTCATGGTGGTACGGCGAACAAGAGAACATGCACTGGGTCGATAGCTTCCACACCGCCTATGTACTTGACTGCTTCAAGCATTACACAGCGTGCACCGGCGATCGCCAGTTTATGCCCGTGATGATGAAAGGTTACGAGTATTGGAAGCAAACGTTCTTTCTGCCCGACGGAACTCCCCGGTACTACGACCACAAGACGCTTCCGCTCGATATTCAATGCTCTTCACAGGCGATCGATACTCTGGTTTTCTTTGAGGAGTACGATCGAGAAAGCATTTCTCTCGCCATGAATGTTGCTAAGTGGACTCTTCGAACGATGCAGGATCGGACTGGATACTTCTATTACCGCCGCTATTCTCCTTGGATCGTCAATAAGACCCCGACTCTGCATTGGGGGCAGGCCACCATGTTGTGTGCTCTGGCCGGGTTGTACAGTTCTCTCGAGCGGCGGCTCGACTCATGAACCGTAAAGTCTTGATTATCGTCGAAAACCTCGCTGTTCCCTTCGACTCGCGAGTGTGGAAAGAAGCCCTTGCCCTCAAGGAAGTCGGCTATCAGGTTACCGTGCTCTGCCCGCGCAGCAACGGATATAACAAGAAGTACGAGCTTCTCGAAGGCGTTCATATCTATCGACACCCCATGCCTTCGGAGGGCAACTCGGTTCTCGGCTACGTATGGGAATACAGCTGGGCGCTATTCTGGGAATTTCTCTATGCGTGGCGCATCTTTCTCACTCGCGGCTTTCATGTAATTCAAGGATGTAACCCACCCGACGACATCTTTCTTGTCGCTCTTCCCTTTAAGTTATTTGGCGTGAAGTATATCTTCGATCACCACGACGCCAACCCCGAGCTGTACTACTCGAAATACGAACGTAAAGACTTCTTCTGGAGAACGCAGATCTGGGCCGAGAAACTTACTTTTAATACCAGTGATGTCGTCATCTCGACTAACGAGAGTTACAAGAAGTTGGCTATTCGGCGTGGCCGGCTTAACCCGCTGGATGTCTTTGTTGTGCGCAATGGTCCTGATCTCGATAGCTTTAGACCGCTGCCCGCAAAGCCCGAACTGAAACATGGCAGGCAGTATTTGGTAGGCTATGTGGGCAATATGAGCATTCAGGAAGGCCTGGACATTCTGGTCAATGTGGCGTCGCATATCAGGGAGCTTGGGCGCACCGATATCCACTTTACTTGCGTGGGCGGCGGTCCCAGCCTGCCAAGCCTTCGGGCGATGGTGAAAGAGAAGGGTCTGGACGACGTCATGACATTCACTGGTCGCGTACCCGATAAAGACCTGCTCGAAGTCCTGTCCACTGCCGACGTGTGTGTCAATCCGGATAAGCCCTGCGAAATGAACGACATTTCGACCATGCTTAAGATTGCGGAATATATGGCTCTGGGTAAACCCATCGTTCAGTTCGACCTCAAGGAGGGCCGGGTTACCTCGGGCGAAGCGTCTCTCTATAGCACCTACACAGCCGACGACCTGGTCACCGACTTCGCAGCCAAGATCCTGTGGCTGATCGATCACCCTGAGGAGCGAGTCCGCATGGGCAATATCGGCCGGGAACGAGTGGAAAAGCATCTTGCATGGGAATACTCGGTGGACCAATTGATTGCCGCCTACGATCGCGCCTTTGAGAAGCGGTCTGGTCGCAGCAGGAGAGTCGTGAACCTCGAAAAAGTGTCCTGAAACAATGTTCGTAGTCTCACTTTTTCCTCTCGAGTCTTTGATCTAAAACAACAACATCACATTCATTGGGAACTCCTGGTACCTCTATGAGCGAAATATATATCGAAGCTGGACATACAGAAGGCCAATACTGGCGCGATCTCTGGAATTATCGCGAACTGTTCTACTTTCTCTCCTGGAGAGACCTTCTGGTACGTTATAAGCAAACAGTAGTCGGGGTAAGCTGGTCATTCATTAGGCCATTGCTTACCATGCTGGTGCTGACCGTGGTGTTTGGCAAACTTGGGAAGATGCCCTCTGGAGGAACGCCCTATCCGCTCCTGGTGCTGTGCGGCATGCTTCCGTGGAATTTCTTCTCCCTGGCCATCTCTGACAGCGGCAATAGCCTGGTGATGAATTCCAGCCTGGTTTCGAAGATCTATTTTCCGCGCCTTATAATGGCGGTAAGTTCCGTCATAGTCAGTTTCGTCGACTTTGCCATTTCAGCTCTCTTCATGGTCGGGCTGATGATCTGGTACAGGTTTGCCCCTCCAATGTCCGTACTGACTCTGCCTTTCTTTATCTTGCTCGCGATTGCTGCTTCCGTTGGAATAGGATTGTGGATCGCAGCGCTCATGGTCAAATACAGAGACTTTCGATTCATCGTGCCATTCATCGTGCAATTCGGCTTATATTTGTCTCCGGTCGGCTTTCAGAGCGGCGTCGTTCCCGAGCGGTTTCGCTTGCTCTATTCGCTGAATCCGATGGTTGGAATTATCGACGGCTTCCGATGGTCGTTGCTGGGCGGGCAAAACCGGATATATCTTCCCTCTCTTGGGATCTCAGTTCTTGAGATTGCCGTGATTCTCATCTCAGGCGTTCTGTACTTCCGTAGAACAGAGCGCACGTTTGCTGACGTAATCTGAACGATACGAAAAGTCACATGCTAATAAAAGATATGCCCCAACCAGCAATCGTCGTCGAAGATCTTGGCAAGCGCTACGTCATCGGCAGGCAAAAACAAGCACCTGATGGAATGCGTCATATCATCGAGGGAGCCCTGCGCTCGCCAGTTGCATGGCTCAAGTCCCGTCGTGACGCCAGACGTAGAGAGGTGGACTTTTGGGCATTGAGGAATGTGTCCTTAACCGTCCAGCAAGGTGAGGTTGTCGGGATCATCGGTCGCAACGGTGCCGGCAAGAGTACGCTTCTCAAGCTTTTGAGCCGCATTACGGTTCCCACTGAAGGTCGCTTCCGGATCGAGGGAAGAACCTCGAGCCTGCTCGAAGTGGGCACGGGTTTTCACCAGGAACTCACTGGGCGGGAAAACATCTTTCTCAACGGCGCTATCTTGGGAATGACCCGTTCAGAAATTACCAAGAAGTTCGACCAGATTGTTGAGTTTTCTGAAATTGAAGAATTTCTCGACACCCCCGTCAAGCGCTATTCGTCGGGCATGTATATCCGGTTGGCGTTCGCCGTAGCGGCCCATCTCGAACCGGAAGTATTGATCGTTGACGAGGTGCTCGCCGTCGGCGACGCCGCGTTCCAAAAGAAGTGCCTCGGCAAGATGGAGAATCTCGCTCGCGGCGGGCGAACCGTATTGTTTGTGAGTCACAACATGGAAGCAGTCCGGATGTTGTGCCAGCGTGCCATCTTGTTTGATGGGGGGAGAATTCGCGCCGACGGCGACGTGGAGAACGTTGTCGAAGATTACTTCTCACGGCTTTCAACCTTCTCCGCTCGCCAATTCGGTAACAGTGGGCTCGTAATTGAGAAGGTGGCTCTGAAGAATGATGCAGGTCAGGAAACACGACAGTTCTGTCCGGGTGAGGATTTGATCGTCGAAATACAGTTCGATGCGCAAAAGATTCTTGAGAAGCCCTACTTCATCCTCGTGGTCCAAGGCAAGAGAGGCAATTGCTTCACAGCCAATATGCAGCTAGATGGCCATCGTCCCGAGTTTCTCAACGGAAAGGGGAGAATCTCCTGCAGGTTTAAGTCGATTCCCCTGCTGCCCCAGCGTTTCACGGTTCAATTAGCAATGAAGGCGAGTAATGGCAAGGATGTTTTAGTGGATTACGAAAACGTTGGATCGTTTACCGTGACCGCTGATCTTGCCGACTACGGCTTTCGGGGCGAATTCCAGACGCGTATTTCTGAGGCCACCTCGGTGGTCGTTCCTTATGAGTGGCAACTGCCGGATGGCTCTTCCGCGATCGTGTCTTTAGGTGCCCCGGTTCCCACTGTTTGAGCGTCCTGGTGCAATGAGCATAGCGCTCTACACAACAATCTATCCGGGCGTCGAAACCTACCTCCCCGGCTGGTATCGTTCAGTGCAAGCCCAGACCGACCAGGACTTTCAACTGTGGATAGGCCTCGACGGAATCGAGTCGGACGCGGTCGAGACCGCAATCGGCGCCCACCTGGAGGCAGTCTGGATCCCGTCGCAGCCGGATAACACTCCGGCGCGGATCCGGCAACGGTCCCTGGAACGAATCGTAGAAGATTTTGATGCCGTCGTCCTGGTTGACAGCGATGATGTTTTGCACCCGACCCGCGTGGCGGCGGCTCGAACGGCCCTGCAGACCTCCGACCTGGCCGCGTGCGCTTTGCGAATGGTAGATCAACATTTAAGGGATTTGGGCAAAACTCTTACGCTGCCCGAGGGAACTGCCCCGGATAGCCTGCTGCCCCGGACCAATGTATTCGGCTTTTCCAATTCGGCGTATCGAGCGGATCTGCTGCGGCAGTGTTTGCCCCTTCCTCCCGACGTCGTCCTGGTCGATTGGTTCCTGGCTACCAGGGCTTGGCTAAGAGGGGCGAGGCTCTCATTCGATCCAATCGTGCGCATGGACTACCGGCAACATAATTCGAACACGGCGCCCATCCGCTTTCCCTTCGACGCCAGCCAGGTGGCTCGCGACACGAAGAGAGTTCTGGACCACTACTCCCTGCTTCTCGCTGCGCCGATCGAAGGCATTCTTCCCGACCGATGGGAGAAGTTGCGTCAGGCTGCTGCGGATGTTCAGCTTTTTTGTGAACATGTAGTCTCGCAACCAGGAGTCCTGGAAAACTATGTTCGTAACCTGAATGCGCTGGAACCGCAAGTAATCTGGTGGTGGGATGTTGCGCAACCGGCCTTACAGTGGATGTGGAAAAACACCTCTGGAGCACGAAATGAAACCAGTAATAATTAGCGGCGTTCCCGTGGGATCGGGATACCCGCCCTATATCATCGCGGAGATTGGCTCGAATCATAACGGCGATATGAGTCTTTGCCGTCGTCTGATCGATTCGGCAGCCGAGTCGGGCGCGCACGCTGTAAAGTTCCAATCCTGGACGGACAAATCTCTTATCGCCGAAGAAGAGTATGCCCGCAATACCTCTTATGCGGATAAGAAGAAGCACTTTGGCTCGCTGCGCGAAATGGTTACTGCCTATCAGCTCACATCGGAGCAGCATCTCGAGGCCGCGGCTCATTGCCATTCGCGCGGCATCGCGTTCTGCTCCACGCCGTTTTCCCCGCAGGAAGCAGATCTGCTTGAGCAGCTCGATGTGCCGTTCTTTAAGATCGCTTCGATGGACGTCATTCATCTTGCGCTCTTAAGACACGTCGCGCGCAAGCAACGCCCCGTGGTGATTTCCACGGGCATGGCTACCATGGCGGAAATTGAACGAGCCGTCGAAACCGTTCGCGCTGAAGGTAATGAGCAAATTGTTTTGCTCCATTGCGTGTCAATCTACCCACCGGAGTACGATACCATTCACCTGCGCAATATGCGCACTCTGCAGCAGGCTTTCGGCGTGCCGGTGGGCTTCAGCGACCACACTCTGGGAACCTCAATTCCCCTGGCCGCAATTGCGCTTGGCGCTTGCATGATTGAGAAACACTTTACTCTGGATCAGGACATGGAGGGGTGGGATCACGGAATCTCCGCCAATCCTGAGCAACTTAAAACCATCGTCGCAGAGGGAGAACACATTGTTTCAGCCCTGGGAGACAGCAGACGTACGGTGAGCGCGGCGGAGATCGAAAAGCGGAAAAAGTTTCGCCGCAGCCTGGTCGCCACTCGGCCACTGCCCTCCGGCCATGTGCTCACTGAGTCGGACTTGGACGCGAAGCGACCCGGAACCGGAATTCGTCCTGATGAAATCGGGTACGTGATCGGTCGCAGGCTCGCATCTGAAATGACTGCTGACCAGGTCCTTACCTGGGGTCACCTGCAGTAGTCGATGGGATGGACACCGTGGAGTTACCGGTTATCGTCGTCGGGAGTGGCGGACACGCCAAGGTTCTCATCAGCACGATGCAACTGCGCCATAGAAGCATTCTCGGATTCGTCGACTTGAATCCCGTTGCCCCTTCACTGCTCGGAATCGAATGTCTCGGAGACGACGCTGCGGTGTCGCTTCATGCATCCGGTGACGTACAGCTCGTAAACGGCGTCGGCTCCGCCAAGTCCACAGTTACGCGCCGGGATGTTTATGATCGCTTCACTCTTCGCGGATATTGCTTTGCGACCGTGATCCATCCCTCAGCCATCGTCGCTCACCAAGTCGATATGGCGGACGGTGTCCAGATGATGGCGGGAGTTATTGTGCAGCCAGGGTGCCGCCTGGGCGCAAATATCGTTCTTAACACGGGGTGCCGCATTGACCATGACTGTGTTATCGGCGACCACGCCCATGTGTCTCCCGGAGTTACGCTCTCCGGGAACGTGCACATTGGAACCGGTGCGCACGTCGGAACCGGAGCCTCCATCATTCAGGGAGTCCGTGTGGGCGCCGGATGTGTGATCGGCGCCGGCGCGGCCGTTATCCGCGATGTCCCACCCGGCACAGTTGTAGCCGGCGTCCCGGCGATGCCCATAAACCAAAGAGCGACAGAACGACAATGATGAATCCCGGCTCAAAAGCTGTCTATATCGTTCATTGCATCGATACCGAAGGACCCCTCTACGAATCGGTCGATGCGACATTTGAACGGCTGCGCGAGATATTCCAACTCGATCTTCCCCCTGGCAAAGATTTGCTGAGACGCTTACAGCGCGGGGAGGTACAGCTCGGAGGTATCGAGGCCGCGGTCCAAAAGGTCGTGGATCCTCATTTGCTCGCCTACAACGACACCTGGGATAAAGTCGACACCATGCTAGCGAAGCTGATGTCGGAATCCTTTCGCACCAGGATTCCCGATTCGACCGGGAAAGGCTGGATCTACAACTGGTTTTGTGTCGATCACGTCGACTACGATCAGAATCCGCGGCGCAGAGACATCGGTTATCACAATGTCTTCAACCATTACAGCTCCATGGTTCGAGAGACAGGATCGACGCAGGACGGGCTGCACTTTCATTATCACCCCCACTCATTTCGACGTGAGGCGCACCGCTGTGCCACGCATTGGTGGGCGTCATCCAATAGCCTTCACCAGATCATCTCGCGTCGCGTGATCGACCATCATTGGTTTCCTGCCGCGCATCGCCCCGGATTTCATGTCATAAGGCCGGATAGTCACTGGTTTCTTGAACAGCACATTCCATTCGATTTTTCGAGTCAGGCCATTGCGTCCAGCGTGGAAGATGCCGCTCAGTTTGGCCTGCAGGGCGGACGCTTCGGCGATTGGCGTCGTGCCCCGCTGACCTGGGAGCCATATCATCCTTCCGCCGACGACTACCAGGTCCCCGGCAACTGCAGGCGCTGGATCGCACGCTGTCTCAATGTCGGTACGCGCTATCGCCTGATCTGCGAGCAAGACGTCAGACAGGCGTTTACTGAAGCGGCTGAGGGCAAGCCGGTCATCCTGGCGATCACGAATCACGATTTCCGCGATATGGAACCAGACATCGACGACTTTCGCCGGCTTGTGCACAAGGTGGCCGTCGACTTTCCCCAGACACCGTTCCTTTACAGCGAAGCTGTCAGCGCGATGCGCGCCGCGTTAGATTTGAAGCCGCTTCCTCCGTGTGAACTCGAACTGGAGATGCAGCGCATCGACGAGAGCAAACATGTTCTTAGAGTAAGTTCAACTACTCCCACATTTGGTCCGCAACCCTGGCTCGCTATCAAGACCGTTGACGGAAACTATCATTTCGATAACTTCGATATCGACGCGCCCTTCCACCAGTGGCAATACGTGTTTGACGAAGAGACTTTCCCGTTGGCCGCGATCGATTCAATTGGAGCGGCGGCAAATAATGCTACTGGCGCGACGACCGTTGCTGTAATGAAGCCGGCAACCGGAATGGTTTCGAGAAAGCAATGGAATCTGGCGATGGACCAAGAGCCGTCAATTCCCATCGCCGCCGGTGCGAGCGCTGACTAGATTGTCCGGGAAGTCTGTAAGCAGCCCGGGGCACATGCATCATATTGCAGCCTGTTGAACTGTCGGAAATCTCAATGAATAGCTCTGAGAACAAGGCGCGTCTGGAGAATTCGATCGTCGCGCCTGATACTTCGATATCAAACGCCATGACGCGACTGGAACGTGGTGGAGTCGGCGTCCTGCTGCTTTGCGGCGAAGACCGTCGCCTTAGAGGTCTCTTGACCGACGGCGACATTCGACGCGCCATTCTCAAGGGTCGCTCACTCGATGAGCCTTGTATCGATATTGCAACTCTCAATCCGATACATGTCGAGGCGCCGGTTGCTGCGGAGGATGCGCTGCGGATCATGGACGCGCACGATATCCATCACCTGCCCGCGTTAGATAAGGCGGGGCGCGTTCAGGACCTCGTGCTGCGTCAGGACCTGATCGCAGAGGGCGAACAGGCGTGGAACGAGCGGCGGCTTCAGGCGGCGACCATCACTGCCGAGGCGTCGATCTCTGAAGCGATGGCCCAACTCGACAAAGCGGCAACAGGCATTCTGTTGATCTGCGACGCGGAGCGGCACCTTCTCGGCCTGCTGACCGATGGAGATTTTCGTCGCGCGATATTGCAACAAAGGCCTCTCAGTGATCCCTGCTCGTCGATCGCGGGTTCTCACCCCATCACCGCTCCTATCTCCATTTCCACGTCGGATGCCCTGCGCCTTATGACTGAGCGCGACATCGGTCAGTTACCTGTGGTTGATCAGGAAGGCAGAGTCCAGAGGCTGATTCTGAGCAAGGACATCGTCCCCAACCGCGAGCTGGCTATCGCCGCGGTAGTAATGGCGGGCGGCTATGGCAAACGACTGCTGCCGCTTACTGAGAAGGTTCCCAAACCTATGCTGCCGGTCGGCGGTCGCCCGTTGTTGGAGCTCACGATCGCCCAGTTAAAGCGGGCCGGCATTAAGAACGTGAACCTGACGACTCACTATCTTCCTGAAGCGATCTCCGATCATTTCGGCAATGGGGAGACCTTTGGGATCCGGCTGGACTACGTTCAGGAAGAGAATCCGCTGGGGACCGCCGGCGGTATCAAGCTGTTGAAACACTTTGACGGAACCATGCTGGTGATTAACGGCGACGTTCTGACCGGTGCGCCATTCGACGCGATGCTCGACTACCACCGCGAGTACCATGCAGACCTGACCATCGGAGTCAGGAAATATGAGGTGCAGGTCCCGTTTGGCGTGGTCGAGTGCCACGATGTCCATGTGACAGGCTTGCAGGAGAAGCCGTCTCTCAGCTTCTTTATTAATGCCGGCACCTATCTAATCGAACCCACGGTTCGCGACTTTATCCCCGCGAACCAGCGGTTCGACATGACAGAACTCATCAGCAAGCTGATCGAGGCCGGAAGAACCGTCGTGAGCTTCCCCATCATGGAATACTGGCTCGATATGGGGCGGCACGAAGACTACGCCAGGGCCCAGCAGGATGTCCAAAATGGCGTGTTGTGAGATGAAGCTGAACTCTGCAAATCAAGAAAGTCCGACGATGCTGGTCGGCTTTGTCTCCGGAGTGAGGTAATGCAGCTGGCAGAGATCCGCGAGACCGTCAGCAATGAGTTCGAGCACTCAGGCCTGTTCATGCACCGGCTGATGACCCGGTTGTTCCCCATCTGTCGCAGTATCACCGGCGACGGCGTGCGTCAAACTCTTCGCATCCTTCAGGAGCATATTCCGCTCCAGATCTTCGAGGTCCCTTCGGGCACAAAGGTCTTCGATTGGACTATCCCCAAGGAATGGAATGTACGCGACGCTTTCGTCATCGATCCGCGGGGAAGAAAAGTCATTGATTTCAAGAAAAGCAACCTGCACGTGCTCGGCTACGCCGTTCCCGTGGATATGTCCCTGCCCCTCTCCGAGCTTCAAAAGCATCTATATTCGCTTGAGAATCAGCCGGATGCGATTCCATGGATAACCTCAGTCTACGAGGAGCGCTGGGGTTTCTGCCTCACACATAATGAGCGGCTGAGACTCGAAGAGGGGACTTATCGCGTAGTTATCGACAGCGAGCTAAAGAACGGATCGATGACTTACGGTGAGGTGATCATTCCTGGAGCGTCGGATAAGGAGATATTTATCTCGACTTATGTCTGCCATCCATCGATGGCGAACAATGAGTTATCCGGTCCGGTGGTGGCGACCATGCTGGCGAAGTGGATTGCCAGCGCGCCACGGCGGTTTACATATCGCATCATTCTTATCCCCGAGACCATCGGCTCCATTACCTACTTAAGCCGAAATCTGGAGTCGATGAAGAAGAACATCGTAGCGGGCTTCAATCTGACCTGCGTGGGGGACGAGCGCGCGTATTCGTTTCTTCCTTCGCGGAATGGGTCGACATTGGCGGATAAGACGGCACTCAATGTCCTGCGATCCAAGCATCCCGAGTTTAAGCACTACTCGTTCCTGGATCGAGGCAGCGATGAGCGGCAGTACTGCAGTCCCGGTGTCGACCTGCCGGTCATCTCACTCATGCGCACCAAGTACCGCGAATTTCCCGAGTATCACACCTCGCTCGACGATCTCGAGTTCGTCACGCCGGCTGGGTTGGAGGGAAGTTTCGAGCTCCATAGAGATTGCATCGAGTTGCTGGAACGGAATAGGACCTACAAGGTTCGCTGCCTTGGCGAGCCGCAGCTTGGTGTGCGTGGCTTGTATCCAACCGTCGCCACCAAGGAGTCACACCGGCAGGTGATCGACATGTTGAACTTCATTGCCTATGCCGATGGGATGAACGACCTGATAGATGTGAGCAATATTATTCATGTTCCAGTTCCCGATCTCTATCCGATCGTTGAGAAACTGGTGGCGGCAAACCTTCTCGATGAAGTGTCGTGAGTTGGCAGAACAGGGCGGCATCGTCACGAGGCGATGTAGATCCCGGAGATAGACACTGTGAAGATTCTGTTTATGATGGCGTTGCGCAGCGGTTCGAAAGGTGTGAAGGACAAGAATGTCCGGCCGCTCCGCGGAATCCCCTTGTTTGCTCATGCCGCAAGAGCGGTGTTGGGTTCGGACGCCTATAGAGAAGGCGGGACGTTGTTAGTGAATACCGATTCGAAAGAGTATGCCGCAATTGCCAACGAATACGGCGCAATAACTCCGTTTATCCGCCCGGAGAGCATGGCAACCGACAATTCTCCCATCAAAGATGCGATCGACTATACCTTCAGGTTCTTCGATGAGAAGCGGGAGGAGTTTGATGTGTTCGCCTTGATCCAGGCAACTTCACCGTTTACCACCAGCGCTGATGTAGACCGCGCGGCCTCCGTATTCAGGAATGAGCCGCGCATCAAGTCGACCATATCCGTGACTGAAGTGGACGTGCCCCCGGTCTGGTGCAATACGTTGGACGAGACTCTCAGCATGAAAGACTTTCTGTCCAGGGAAATCCGCCAGAAGAACAGGCAGGAACTTCCCCGATACTATCGTGTAACCGGGGCGGTTCGGATGGCGCGCTGGGACGATTTCCGCGCGAATCACTACGACTGGTACTTTGACGATTCGAAGGCGCTGATCATCGATCGGGCGCGGTCCATTGACATTGACAGCGAGGAAGATTTCTCCTACGCAGAATTTCTGATGAGCAGAATGGATTCGGCGGCGCGTAATCAGGAATGAACTATCGAGTGGCGATCATCGGAGCGGGTAAGATCGGCGCAACGCTGGACTATCCGCAAAGCCCACTTGTCCTGACTCATGCCCACGGGTACACAGTGAGCGAAGGATTCGAAATTGTTGGCTTTGTCGACTCGGACTTGGCCAAAGCAGAAGCGGCCTCCGCGCGTTGGGGTGGCGCCGCGTTTCGAAGCATCGAGAATCTGCTGGCAACCCAGTCTGTCGATATCGTCTCGGTATGCCTGCCCGACGAGTTGCATTACCAAGCATTAGTGGCGCTCGCCGGCAAGGCGCTGAAATTCATCTTTCTGGAAAAGCCGGCCGTGTCGACGCTGGCCGAGGCCGATGAGGTTCGCTTGCTTTATCGCGAACTCCCCATAAGAGTACAGGTCAATTACACTCGGCGGTTTGTTCCCGAGATCAGAAGCATCCAGGCCGCAATAAGGAGCGGAAAGTTCGGAAAGTTCCTGACCGGCGTGGGCTATTACGGCAAAGGACTACGGCACAACGGCTCTCACATGATCGATATGCTTCAGTTCTTCTTGGGTGAAATTAGAAGCGTAGAACAAATCAGTGAGCTTAAGGACTTCTACGATCACGATCCCAGCGTTTCAGCCCGTCTCAGCATGGTCTCTGGCGGCGACTTCCATCTGTGCCATATCGATTGCAGTCAGTTTCATATCTTCGAGCTGGACCTGACGTTCGAAAGCAAGCGTATTCGAATCCGCGACCTTGGCACAGTCGTTGAGGAGTATTCCGTGGGCAACAGTCCGGTAATCGAAGGTCTTCGAACCTTGCACAAGAGTGCAGAATACTCGACGCAACACTCGGTGGCTATACGGCACGCGATCGCCAATATTCGCGGCAACTTGGACAAAGACGAAGCACTCCTCTGTACCCTCGAAGAATCGCTCATGACAGTAGAGGCGTGCGCGAAGATCGCAAGGGAGACCACCGCATGAAGGGGCAAAGAATACTGGTTTGCTCCAGAGACCCTGGCGGCACGAATGCAATCCTGCCGTTGCTTGAACCCCTGCGGGCCTCGGGGAACGAATTGATCGTCTATGGAAAGGACGCGGCGCTTGCCATTTATCGCAAACACGATGTCAACTGCCACGACATCAGTGAGGCAGTTCCTTCGGGTTCACAGTGTCAGATCGACGAATTAGTGCGGAAAGTTCATCCTGATTTGATTGTTACCGGGACAAGCTCTGAGGACTTCACCGAGCGGAGCCTGTGGCAGGCAGCGGATAAGGCAGGGATAAAGAGCTTTGCCGTCCTTGACCAGTGGACGAATTATCGTCTTCGTCTTATCTCCGAAGGAGAAGATCCGACCGGCGGAGATGCCACTTCACGATTGATTCTCCCTTCCTTCTTCTTCGTAATGGATGAATTTGCCAAAGACGAGATGTCCGCTCTCGGGATTGACCGCGGGAAGATCATAGTAAGTGGTCAACCCTTCTTCGATTACATTCGCAAGGCCGGGGACGCGCTAACGACTGGAGAAGTCGAAAATCTGCGCCGAGAGCTCGCCGGCTCTGAGAACAGCCGGGTGTTTCTCTTTGCATCGCAGCCCATCGCCAGCCTTCATCGCAAAAACGGGATGCCGGAAGACTACTGGGGCTATACCGAACTTACAGTGATGAAGAAAGTTGCAAAGTGCCTGTCGATGCTCGCCGAAGGCATGGCGGTGAAGGTGGTCTTGGTAGTGCGACTTCACCCCAAGGATGAGCCCGACGTCTATGAAAGTGCTCTGTCGATGCTCCCGGACTCAATCAAGGTTGTCATTGACAGGAACACTGACTCCAGCCTTCTCTTGAAAGCATCGGATCTGATCATCGGCATGTTTTCGATGCTTCTGCTCGAGGCGGCCATCCTGGAAAGACCATTCATCAGCGTGCAAATCGGGCTGAAAAGGGAAAATCCTCTCATCTTCGATCGGATGGGGCTGGTGCGATCGATCTTGACTGAGCAGGAACTTGAGGACACGTTGCGTGGCGTCATGAAGGGAAAGAACTGTCAGCTCCCGACTTTCAATTTCGGGTTTGGAGCCGCCGAGAGAATAGCTAACTACTTGGAGGAAGTTCAGTGAGCAAATTGGCGCTTTTTGGAGGTCCAAAGGTCAGAACGAAACTCTTCCCAGCTTACCGTACCATCGGGATGGAAGAGGAGCGCGCAGTAATTGATGTCATGCGGTCGGGCGTGCTCTCGAAGTTCATCGGAGGCTGGCATCCTGACTTTTATGGCGGCCCTCAAGTGAGAGCCCTCGAAGAAGAATGGGCCCGCCATTTCGGCGCCAAGCACGCGATCACAGTGAACTCGGCGACCTCCGCGTTGTATTGCGCCGTGGGGGCAATTGGCGCCGGCCCTGGCGATGAGATTATTGTGTCTCCTTACACCATGAGCGCCTCCGCGACAGCGGCGCTGATCTTCAACTCGGTCCCGGTCTTTGCGGACCTGGAAGAGGATTATCTGTGCCTCGACGCCGATTCGATCGAAAAGCAAATCACTGAGGCGACCCGCGCCATCATAGTTGTTGATATCTTCGGACAGCCATATGACGCCGAGAAAATCAATCGCATCGCGAAAAAGCACAATTTATTGGTGATTGAAGATGCGGCGCAAGCGCCGAATGCAAGATACAAAGGCCGCTATGCTGGGACACTTGGCGATATTGGCATTTACTCGCTGAACTATCACAAGCACATTCACTCTGGAGAAGGTGGCGTCATCGTTACCGATCGTGATGACCTGGCAGAAAGGATGCGCCTCATACGAAATCACGCCGAGGCGGTAGTCGAAGACAAAGGCGTAACCGACCTTACCAATATGATCGGCTTCAACTTCCGGATGAACGAGATTGAAGCAGCGATTACCAGAGAACAGCTCAAGAAACTACCTTCACTCGTCAAGCAAAGGCAGGAAAACGTGGAGTACCTCGCATCCAGGCTATCGACTATACCCTGCATCGAGCCGGCCAAAGTGCGTCCGGGATGCGAGCATGCCTTCTATATGCACATCCTGAAGTTTAATAGTCAAGTCGCCGGAGTTCACCGCAACCAATTCGTGCAGGCCGTCAAGGCCGAGCTCCCTGCGATTGAGCTTCGTGAAGGCGAAGGCGTGAAGGTTGTCAGCGGATATGTGAAGCCGCTCTATCTGGCGCCCATGTTCCAAAAGAAGATTGCCTATGGAAAGAAGGGCTGCCCGTTCACGTGTGAGCATGCTTACCGCGAAGTATGTTACGACAGAGGAATCTGCCCCGTCTGCGAAAGAATGCACTTCGACGAGCTGATCAACCACGAATTGATGAGGCCGGGCATGAGTCGCCAGGACCTGGACGATGTTTTCGCGGCCTTCGAAAAAGTATGGGAGAACCGGCAGGATTTACACCAGGAAAGCGAAATGCCTAAGTCCAGGAGCACGGCTGGAGCCGTCCTCTAGCGCCGTTCCCTGCTGTTGATCTTGTGAAGGGAATGATACTAATCAAACGTGCAATAGGATCTCCAGATACCGCTGGGCAAGTCTCAAATCGATACTCATAACAGATGCTATTTCAGGAGCGATCCGATACAGGCGGGCGAGAACTCTGTATCCTTGCGGCACCGCTCCTGGATCATCGCGCTTTCCTGGGTCTGGATCGACGCCTAGCTGCAGCGGGGAGAAGTACCGGTTGAGGGTAAATGCGTATTGTCGTTGACACCGCGCTGAATAATGGTGCCGCTGAATACTCCAACATGGGCGATGTCGCCATGCTCCAGGTCGGAGTCAGGCGGCTCCAGCACCTGTGGCCGGCTGCGCAGATTGAAGTTCTCACTGAATCTCCGGCCAATCTAGCTGTCTTTTGTCCGAATGCAAAACCCTTGTCGCGTGCCGGAAGGGACCTGTGGATCGGGGATCGGACAATACTCGGGGGCTTTGATCGATTCCTGCCGCGGGCCCTGTCGGCTCGACTCGGCGTGCTGTCTCGCGGCTGTAGGCTAAGGTTTCCGCGAGCCTTTCGGCGATTAGTAAGTTTCCGGCTGTCCCTTCGAGATCGAAGGAATGCGCGACCTGAGATTAGTGCTTTTCTGGAAGCCATGGATCATGCGGACCTGTTTGTCGTTTGCGGAGCCGGTGGATTTACCGATGATACCCGGGCATGGAATATCTCAACTCTGGATACGATAGAAGAGGCGATTCGGCGCGGACTTCCGGTTGTCATGTTGGGGCAGGGCCTGGGGCCACTGAACGACCCAGATATGTTAGATCGGGCACGTACGATTCTGCCGAAAGTGAGGTTGTTCACCCTCCGCGGAGGTCGAGGGGGTGCGAGCCTCGCGCAAACGCTGGGCCTGAATGCAGAGCGGACTCCAACGACCGGTGATGAAGCTCTTGAGATGGCGTATGAGGCTAGAAACAAAGAGTTAGGAAGCGGAATCGGCATCAACCTTCGCGTCGCATCCTATTCCAAGGTCAACACCGACATGGTAGATAAGCTGAAACCTGTATTGCAAGAGTGCGCACGCCGCCATAACGCCCCATTAATACCAATTCCAATCGCCTTTCATGCATGGGCAAACGACCAGTTGACGATACAGCGGCTCCTGCAAGGACTCGATGACAGCTCAGACGGTGGCCTCGCGCTCGACGCCCCGATTAAGGTGATCCAGCAGGCCAGTCGCTGCCGTGTGGTAGTAACCGGGGCATATCATGGCGCCGTGTTCGCCATGGCACAGGGGATCCCGGTGGTTGCCCTTACCGCGTCAGAAGATTACAACGCGAAGTTTCAAGGACTCGAGGACCAGTTCGGCCTGGGTTGCGAAACCGTGTCTCTCGGCGCGCCTGATTCATCGGAAAGAGTGGCCGCTGCCATCGACAGGGCATGGAAATCGGCAGAGCAGGTGCGGTTGCCGATGCAGCAGGCGGCACAGCGTCAAATTGCGCTTTCTCGCGCTGCCTACCAGTGGATCGCGGCAAACATCTCGTTCTCTGATAGCAAGCCAAACCTCACGGGCCAAGACGTCCGACATAGTCAACTGACATCTACACCCTCACTATTATGAGTCGTCTCTTAGTCTTTTCTCCTTATGCAATGCGCCCCCATCTCACCTTCTATGAAGGGACCATCGCCAAGGCCTGTCAGCAGCGCGGAGCAACGGTTGAGTATCTTCTTTGCGACGGTCTCCTGCCCGAATGCGATATGTATTGGGATTCCATGACGGCCAACCGTCCTAAGCCACTTGATATTTGTCAATGGTGTAAGGCCGGGAGTAAGGCGAGGATTTCTGAAATGGACCTGCCCTACCGCTGGCTGGGAGAGTTTATTACGGGCTCGGAGAGAGAGGACGCCTTCACCTGGGCGCAGAGCTTGCCACCCTCGGAGATATGCCGGGCGACCTATCTTGGGAATCCAATCGGCGAGTGGGTCCAGT
>Ga0335069_10001082_pt1 | contig 43933 bp, 36 predicted proteins | sample Lox_Sample_11_FD_206714 | JGI IMG/M metagenome (GOLD analysis project Ga0335069, IMG submission 206714) | Soil microbial communities from Loxahatchee National Wildlife Refuge, Florida, United States - Lox_Sample_1.1 | ecosystem: Environmental > Terrestrial > Soil > Wetlands | place: USA...
AGAAGTGTTGGCGCAGCAATTCGCCGCGGGTCTACGCGAACTGGTGATTCCGGGAACGCACTGGCCTGGTTGCGCGAGGAGTTGGTGGCCAGCGACGTACCGCATGCGCGGCACGGGCGCAGGCGTTGTGGCGGGATCAAGCCGAGCTGGATCGTTTGCAGAGCCGTTTGGAGGTTCTCAACGATGACCGGCTGGATGGGCGAATCGACGCCGCTTTCGGCAACCTCTTTCGGAACTGCGGCTTTTCGAACCGGGCAATTCACACAAACGATAGGCAGTTACCCGCCACAGGCGCCGATTCTGATCTCTGGCGGTGAGGGTGGGATTCGAACCCACTACCACCCCGCGCGATCTGCAACTTGCAGATTCTACGTTCCGCACATCGCCACGAATGCCACGACTGCCAGGGCTGCTTGTCCGACCTTGCCCGACGGAATCGTTCTCGACCTAATTGCATGACTGCGCGAAAGGCTGAAGCGGTTTCAAACAAACTGTTGATTTGTTCGTGGAAGGGACACAAAACGGCGTCCAGCTTGGGAAAATGGATATCGATTGTAAATAAATGAGTTAGGCGTCGAAAGGCGCTGTCTGGTCACTTAAGTCTATGTTTTTTCAGCGTCCATTTTCAAGGCGGGACGCGAAAGTGTGACGAAAGGGTGTGCCAGGTATGGAGGCGCCCAACTCAGATCCTCTTAGCAGCTGGGCGATGCTCCGACGCTGAGGGCGTGATGAACACTTTGCTGCAATGTGCTATACTGGAGCCGCATGGGCGCCTCACGCCGCCGCATCCATAAGCTCAAGAACAGCATGGCACACTGGACCAACGGTTTTGATATGGGCAGCATTCCGGACGAGGTCCTTTTCGCCGAAAGCGCGCGCCGCATGCGCGCGCGTCAGAAGAAGCCACCCCGCGCCGAGGTTTTGCGCCCCTGCCCAAAGTGCGGTGCGCCCTACGGCGCTCGCAAATTGCGAACACATATCCCCGGCTGTAGGGGAGGAGCCAGCACAAAAGGAAATCCGAACCGGATGATTCGCAAAATCAGCAATCTTGAGGACCAAGACGCCGAAAACTATCGCTACTGGCAAAGCCTTCCTATCGGAGAAAGGTTGGCAGCCGTCTGTGAGGTGACCGAGGCCGCGTACTCCATCCAGAAAGTCCGGTGAGATGTTCAGCAAAGATATGAAAGACCTGATTCGCGCCTTCAACCGAAATGGCGTGGAATATCTGATTATCGGCGGCTTTGCCTTGGGCGTATACGCCCAGCCCCGCGCCACCAAGGACCTCGACCTCTTCATACGCTCCGATGCCCGCAATAGCGCGGCGGCTTTTAAGGCGCTCGCCGAGTATGGAGCGCCCCTGCACGGTCTCACAATTAAAGATCTTCAGGATACGAGCACCGGGCTGCAGATCGGAGTGCCACCCAACCGGATCGATATTCTGCAGAAGATTGACGGAGTGACGTTTGAGGAGGCCTGGAGATCGCGGGTCCAGGCGGTGATCGAAGGAGATACCCCGGCCTTTGTCATCTCACGAGAACACTTGATCCAAAACAAGCTTGCTTCTGGCCGCGCGCGGGATCTACTCGACGTTCAAGAGATTCGCAAGTCTGCTGAGTTTGCGCCCAAGCGGGCTCTTCGGAGGAAAGCCAAATCTATCTCCAAAAACAGATTGAAAGGTTTCGAACGTTAACTCCTGGCATCGGCCCGACGACGCTGTCCAATGCCGGGTGCCGGGTTGGCACTCAGCCAGGTTCCTGGTTAATGAGGTAAACGAGGTATAGCCCAACAAGCGTCTTCCCAGATGGGGGAGGAACGAACCTTCTCGGAATTTCTAGAATCTGAAAAACGCTGATTTGTTGCGCTTAGCGCGGGCTGAAAAAACACGAGCTTTAGGAACGGGCAATCGCTCTCGGAATTTTGTTGTGGTGCAGGAATTCTTCTTCAACTTAAACCGACGATTCCTGCGGTATCCGACGCAAGATTGCACCGGGCGACGCCTGGAGTTCATCGGCGTAGGCACACAGCCTCCGAACTTCTGGTAGCCAGAACGGGCGCTTTTCAATGGGTAAGTAGTTGTAGGAAGCGGAGGTGCATATGCCGATCCTTGACGATATCCTGCAGCACAGTGTCTTGGGACGTGAGTGCGCCGACAACCGGTAACCTTAGGAAAACAAAGGCACGAGTGGCAGCTCAAAGAGCCTTCAGGAACCGTAGGGAACACTTAATGGGAGTCTAAAGGGAGTTTCGACCCTTCAGCCTCTCCAGTGACAGGGAACTGCCGCTAGACTTATCGCGCCGAGGGAGTGCGGAGTGATCGAAGTGGCGCGAGGCCGGTTGCGGGAACGACGGGAGCACGCAGGCCTTGCCGGCTCGATGATGAATTCACGTGGATGGTTTTGGCGGCCGGCGCAAGAAGGCTCTGCTCCGGGTGATTTTTTCGCGCACCGACCTTTGCCAGCCGGTGCCCGGCCAGCTCCCGCGCGTCGCTAAGGTTGAATTCGCCGCGATTGTGCGCCTGGGCGCGCTGACACCCCTGTCGTTTTCCGACATCCCAAGGCAACACAATGGTTAGGCTTAACCTCTGGCACACGGCGCTGGAGGCTTATTTTCTCGCTAGCGTGCCGGAGCTCGCGTGATCCATATCCCACTCACCAAGGGCCAGCGTGCCCTTATCGATGATAGCGACGCAAACCTCATTCTGCCCTTTACCTGGTTTGCCATCTGGCGCGAGAGGTCCAGGACGTTTTACGCGGCGCGGCAGCAGACCATTGATGGAGTCACGCGGACGATTCCGATGCATCGATGGATCGTCGGGATCGAAGATCCAGCTATCGAGATCGACCACCGAAACCACATCGGCACCGATAACCGCCGGGAGAATCTGCGTATCTGCACGCATACCGAGAACGTCCGGAATCGGCGCGGGTGGGGCGGCCGATTTAAGGGCGTGCGCCTGCGCAGAGCCCAGTGGGAAGCGCGAATTCGGGTTGATTCTCAAGAGAATCGGCTCCAGTTCCTTAAACGCCGAAGTGATAGCGTTCGACAGGCTCCACAGCGTCCTGGCCTGAAACTCCTCGTGCCGCGGATTGAAGTAAAGGTCATGGACCGGCCGGCCCAGGTGATTGGGGACCTCCAGGTCTGATTCGATGAACGCCCTGTAAATGATCAGCTAGGCCTGCACATCGGCGAGCTGCGACCCACGCCAAGCCTCGACCTGCATGCGCATGCCGTCGAAGTTGCGCTGCATCTCATCCACCCCGACTGAAACGGCCGCGGTCAGCGAGAAATTTTTGGAATGCCTGGCCAACACCGGCTGGAAATCGCCGTGAAAGGCCATGTTCTCGCATACAAAGACTCGGTACCCAACGGTCATGGCCAGCCGCATACTTTTGTCGTGGCTGTTCCTAACGCCGATGGAGAACCTACAGCCATGCATGCCGCTGTCGAGGTCCAGCACACCGAACATCTTCATGCCGTCTTTGGAGACGGCGTATTCGTCTTTGACCACTCCGATGTGCCTAAAGCCCAGCGTCTCCACCAGAGCCTGTACGACCTCCACGTGCGGAATAGAATAGGCCGGCGAGTTAAAGTTCCACGCGGCGTTGGCACCAGGCAGAGCTGCTCCCGTGTCAACTAGCCGCCGTAAGCAATGAGCGTTGATTCGCTCATGACATTTTTCCTCCTACTTTGTTGTTTGGATTGTTTGGATTTTTCCGGCAAGGGAATGCCGGATTGGATAACGGATATGTTGACGATCCAAAAGCGGAATCCTTTACCCTGGCTGGAAGTGCCCGCGAGGCTTGCCGAGCGGGCACCGTCTCTGGCCTAACCTTATTGCCGGCCCGGCACGGGCCGAGGGGGTGGGTGGGCCACCGCCTCGTGAAAAAGCCATGTCCAAAACTGCTGTTCGCCCAGGCGGGCGAACTGCCGTTGCTTTGCATTTCGCCCGCACCCATGTCCGGCGAGCAAAAAAGAGAGAGAGGGGCTCTTCCGCTGCTGCCCCGGAAAAGACCCTCTGCATGCTCTAAAGAGAGCAGAAGATTGGCTCGCCTAAAGCGATAGCCTGGCATGCCCGAGTTCCGCCAAAAACCGCCCGCTCACAGCAAGATTAAGTCTGTTCGCAAGAAAAGCCGAGGGCTTATAGTTGACTTGGCTCAATATCAGGTATTATGGCCCTAAAATATGAGAAACCTAGTATTGTTCCTCATTTGCCTGGCGGGGCCGATGTACAGTCAATCCCTGGGCACTGCCGGAACCGTTCGCGGGAAAGTCACCGATCCAAGCGGCGCCGTCGTTGCCGGCGCGAGGGTGACCTTGTCCAATGATCTGACCTTGTATCGCCGGGAGGTCAAAACCTCGGCTTCCGGCGAGATTGAATTCACCAACATTCCTCCGAACGTCTACCACCTCGAAGTCCATGCTCCCGGATTCCAGGTTTACCACCGTGATCTGACCGTGCGTAGCGTCGTGCCCATGAACCTGGAAATCGCTTTGGCAGTCGAGACCCAACAGGCGTCCATCACCGTCGGTGTGGAGGCGCCTCCGATTGAGACAGCGCCAATTGCGCACTACGATGCCGACTCCGCCCTCTTTGCGAAGCTCCCCACAGCCTCGATCGCCACCGGGCTCAGCGACATCATCACCCTATCCACTCCCGCCGTGGTGGCGGACTCTGATGGCTTTTTTCATTCGCTTGGCGATCACGCCCAGATGGCTCTTTCGGTCGATAACCAACCCGTCACCGATCAGCAGGGGAGCCTTTTTTCCACGCAGATTCCCGCGAATGCGATTGAATCCATCGAAGCGGTCTATGGAGGCACGCCGGCCGAGTACGGCGACAAGACTTCGCTGGTGGTGACGGCCGTAACGCGCTCCGGGCTCGGCCAGGCGACGCACGGCAGTTTTTCCAGCGGGTACGGCGCTTTCGGAACCTTCCTAGAGCAGGGCGATGTCGGTTTCGGCGGGCCGAAATGGGGCCAGTTCTTTGCCATCAACGGGTCCCGCTCGGGCCGTTTTCTGGATCCCCCCGAGCACGACGCCTTCCATGACATCGGCAACAACATGAACGTCTTCTCACGGTCGGACTATCAACCGTCTACCTCGAATATGCTCCATTTGGACGCGCTGGCCGCCCGCACCTGGTTTCAGGTTGCCAATCAATACGACCAGGAGGCCTCCGGGCAGGATCAGAAGCAGATGGTGCGTACTTTCAACATTGGCCCCGGTTGGGTACATGTATTTAATCCCTCTACTACGCTGGCTTCGAATGTGTTCGTGCGGCGGGATTTGATCGACTACTACCCGAGCGACAATCGCTTTGCCGACCAGCCCGCCACGATGAGCCAGACCAGGAGCTTGACTAACCTCGGCATAAAAACAGACCTTAACTATCTGCACGGCCGCCACAATGCCAAGTTCGGGGTGCAGATCCAGGACACCATCCTGACGGAGAAATTCACCCTCGGGCTGACCGATCCGACCTTCAACCCCGTCTGTCTCGACGCCGATGGCAATGCCGTGCTGGATCCGGCATTGACCAATCCCGACAACTGCCAGAGCGCGGGGTATCAAGCCAATCCGAACCTCTCGCCTGGGCTCGTCCCCTACGACCTCACCCGGGGCGGCTCCCTATTCCGGTACTACGGTCATGCCGACATCCGCGAGCAGGCGTTCTATGGGCAGGACAGCATCAACTTCGGTAAGTTGACACTCAGCCTCGGGTTCCGGTGGGACCGCTACGATGGCATCGCCAAGGGCACCCAACCGGAGCCCAGGGGAGGATTGTCCTACCTGATCGCGCCGACCAAGACGGTGTTGCGGATTGCCTATTCGCACTCCTACGAGACTCCGCTCAATGAAAACCTGGTGTTGTCCAGCGCCACCGGATCGGGCGGCCTGGCGAGGAACGTCTTCGGAGCCCAGGGCAGCATTCCTCTCCAGCCGGGAATTCGCAACATGTACAACGCGGGCCTGGAACAGAATCTCGGTTCGCATTTCGTGTTTGAAGGCGACTATTTCTGGAAGTACACGCGCAACGCGTTTGACCTGGACACTCTCTTCACCACCGCGATCTTCTTCCCGATCGAATGGGGCCATTCCAAGATGGATGGATTTTCGTCCAAGCTGTTGCTTCGGCAATACAAAGGACTGACCGCCTATACGCAACTGGGGCACACGCGGTCGCGTGTCTTCGGCCCGGAGAACGGCGGACTGATCTTCCCTGACACCTCTCTTCCGTCAGACTACGTAGTGCGAATCGATCACGATCAGGCGTTCCAGAGCACGTCACACGTACAGTATCAGCCACGGAAGAACGGCCCATGGGTGGCGTTCACGTGGCGCTACGACAGCGGCATCGTGGCCAGCGCCATTCCGGACCTGGCCAGCGCTCTCGCACTGACCGCCGACCAGCAGGCCCAGATCGGCTTCTATTGCGGCAGCCAGGTGGCGACTATTTACAACCCGATCACCACCTGCAATGTCCCTTGGCCGAACTGGGGCGCTAAATTGGTCAAGATCCCGGCACCCGGCACCGAAAACGACGATTTGAATCCGGCGCGCGTGCGTCCCCGCAATCTTTTCAATACGGCGGTCGGAACCGACAACCTGTTCCACACTGAAAAGGTGCGCTGGACATTACGGTTCGAGGTGTTCAACATTACCGATAAATTGGCGGTGTACAATTTCCTGTCCACCTGCTCAGGAACACACTTCGTTGAGCCTCGCTCTTACCGGGCGACGCTGGGCATCGCGTTTTAGGTTTCACTCTCGCAATGAGCGTGAAGAGTATAGTTCCGAGTCACAATCATGAAAGCGCTGTTCCTCTGCCTGGCGCTGGCAGCCCTGCCGGCATTCGGCGAACACCAGGAAACTTCTCCGGCGCCCATCGCTCTGTACATACAGTTCCCGCCGCCGCCCGCGGTCTTCAACGCGCTCCAGGACGAAGTCAGTTCCATTATGGCGCCGGCGGGCCTTCGCTTCGCCTGGCGCTTTTTACCGGACGCCCGCCGCAGCGAGGGTTGGGTCGAGTTGGCAGTCATTACATTCGCAGGTCGCTGCGACGTCGCCGCTCTCAAACCAGACAGCTCCGTGCGCGGCCCGCTCGGTTGGACCGGGGTCAGTGACGGAGTCATCCTTCCTTTAGCCGAGGTCGATTGCCAGTCCGTCCGCGACTTCATTCAGAGGGCGCTCCTGAGGACGCCGGCGGAAAACCGCGAAGCAACCTACGGCCGTGCCCTTGGCCGCGTCCTTGCGCATGAGCTCTATCACATCTTCGCCAATACCACGAGTCACAGCTCGCGCGGCGTGGGGAAATCCAAGTTCACGGTTCAGGATCTGGTGTCCCCGGAGTTCCTGTTCGAGGGGCAAGAATCTCATACTCTGAAAGGCAGCAAGGCCTACGCTGCGCTGCAATGGGCCGCATTCGGGCGGTAGGCCGCTCCGGCATTGGCGAGCCGGTTTGTTAATGTCTTTCTCGCGACCTCCGCAACGGAGCTTCTCCACGTAGGTCGATCTGCTGTTCGTCGACGTGGCTATGGTGGGGATGGTAGGTGCCTATCATTAAGATAATCCTGGTGACCGTCGTGCTTCACGGCAGTATGTCCACAGTTCGGACCGTGGACGTGAGAGTGCCCCCTCATGAATCTGATGATCGGTGCTCATTCTATCCGCTCATTGCCCGTTTATGAGATTGTCTTGCGTACTTCCCGCCTTCACCTGTAAGCTTCAGAAACAATGGGAGAAAGTTCTGGTCCTCTTTTCCGTCCGATTCCAGAAGCGTGGGCGTTCCATCGCCCCCTGTTTCGCGGGATGGGGAAGAAGATGGAGTCATAAAAGGGCGTGCCAGCAGCGCGTTCAACGGCTAAGCGCGATGGCCCCCGCATCATTGTGGATTTTCGCGCCCGTTTGCTGATCGCCATTGAGAGGTTGAACTTCAACGTCTATGATGCGGGGAAATATCTTGCTGAACCCAAATCGCAGCGTCCACCCAAGTGCGACCATCACTCCGACGCCCGGCAAAGCAGCCCCGGCAACCTTGACGCTGGCGCTGCAGAGTTCATCGAGCTGGAGCGGCAATATTGTCGTCGAGGCCGCTACTTTGGGAACGCCCAATCCGGGGTGTTGGGCCAACAATTACGGCGTCATCATCCAGAACGTGATGGCGGTGGCGGCGGCCACGACTGCCAGCTTAGGAAGAAATGGGAACCATTGGAAGCGCGGATCTACGCGTTGTACTTATACATAGCCTGCTCGATGGCGATACCGCGGACTTCGATCAGTTCCAAGTCGGTGCTCCCCAGACCGCGCTGCTCGGCCAGCACAAGCTGGTTATCGCACTTGGGGAAACCAGGTTCGCCGCGGGAGGCCCGTGGACTATAGCCCATCACCGCGGCCGCGACGCTATCGGTACACACCGGATTCATGCCGGCGATCAGCACTCCGGGTTTAACGGCCCGCCAGTTGTTGGTGGGACGCGGCAATTCGCCCCCGGCGATCGATTCGATGCCGTCGACGATCGCCAGGTGGATCGGCATGGCCGCCACCAGGTCCGAAACGACGCGCGGCATGCGATAGCCGGGATCGTGGCTGACGCCGGGATGCAGTTCGCCGGGCGAGCATTTCGAGGGCGCGCGATCGCCCACGTGGCCCACTGCGACGCGGTTGCTGTTGGGCCTTTCATTCGGCTCGTCGACACCGGCGTCGCCTCCGTAAATTGAGGCGGGCGTACAGCCGTACAGGTTTTTCATAGAGAGTGTGACGCCGCAGACGCCGTGGTTCTTTAGCTTGGCCATGCTGACGAACACGTCGGTATCGGCGTAAACCTGATTCAAGTCCCAAGCACGGAACATGTACGCTCCAGGGCCGACGGGCATGCGCACGTACTTACGTCCCTTGCCTAGATTTACCGTGTTTTCGAATTCTACGTTCCGGGCGGCGCTCTGCAAGGCTTTCACGTCCCAATCGGCCTTGGCCATGTACTCCTCGAGCGGCATGGTGGTGTTGTAGCCGCTTTCCACGAAACGCACGCGTTTGGCGCCCGCGCGGCCGAAAAGGTAGGCGGCGGCGCCGGCCACCGAAGGATGCGCCCAATGGCTGAATTGCGGCGGCCGTCCCGTCATGCGGTTGTTGGGAGGCCCGGTCAGGTTCAGCTTCACGGTAACGGTCTTGCCCTTAACCAGCTTTTCGATTCCGCCGAGTTGGTCGAACATCGTTTTCAGCCTAGCCGCGATGTCGTCGTCGTACGACGCGGCCTTAGCGATCGCTACGGGCGCGGCTGGTGCCGGACTGGCGATCGCCGCGGATTCGGCAGCTACCTTCACCAGCGGTGCGGTGGCAACCATGGCCAGCCATTCTCTTCGTGTCATAACGGCCTTTCAAAGCGCTGAGGCTCTGGAAAATCAGCGCTCTCTTCTCGTAATCTCACTACCAACAAAGCTGCGTCGCAAGACGACTCCCTGCCGTAACCGCTCAAACTCCGGGCATGTTAATTATTGCCATCCCCTAGGGCCCTTCTCCATTCTCGTTCGGGAATAACCCTATCGATTTTCGGAATGACCTTCGTTGGCCGATCTCTTCCGGTAATCACGACAAGGACATTCCGCTCCTTGAAAAATCCCGATTTACGATTCTCTTTTCGAATCGCCGCCAAAGAAGTACACGCAGTATATCCCGCATCGATCTTTTCCAACGCACATAACGCTTCTTTTGCTTCTCTGATCTCGTCCTCGCCTGCGTCAATGGCGTTGCCTCCATCTTTGATCACGTCGTAGAGGTATTGATAATAAGACTGCGCATCCCTACGCCTGATTGCAAAAGCGCAGCTTGGTTCCAGTTTCGAAACTGTACACGAGCGGTCATAGGTCGCGAAACCCTTCTGGAAACATCGCACCACGGGGTTCGCGGCCGTCGGCTGCGTGGCCACGAATCTGGGCTTTTTTCTGAGCCACCCTTCGGCGAGAGCGTGGCGGGATGCCATTTCCGCAGCGACAATCCCCGTGCCGTCGGAGATTGCTTGGACAACAAAGTCAATATCTGCTCTTTGCGTTCCGGCCTGTTCATACGCCTCAAGATACGAGAGTTCGTTCGCCTGCTGTCGCCACCCACTGCTGTAGCTCAAGTACTCCGGCTGGTGGCTCACGTTCCGCACATACCATATCCAATAGCGTTTCGCCTCTTCGTATTCGGCATTTTCAATGAGGAATGTAGTGAGGTCCGGAGTGTTCTCGAAATTATGGTAGGGTAGCTGTTTTTCCGGAATAAATACAGTCAAAGCAAACGGCTTTGGCATCTTATCCATACCCCATACTAAAGACGTTGCGGTGTTACCAGCGGAGCAATGAGAAAAAGTGTCGATACCTTCGCTATGAAACAAAGAATAGGTCACCTCGGTAATGCGATCTTTTATGGTGCCCGTCGGATGAGTTAGCTCCAGCTTTAAATAGCATTCTGTGACACCAAGCCAATCGGCCAAACAAGAAGCTCGATATAACTCGGTTTCTCTTAGATCGAAAGAGAGCGGTTTCTTATCTTTGAGCGCGGGCAAGAAACGGGCATAACGGTCGATAGGAGATCGTATGTCTATCCTGTTCATAATTGCAGACATGACCGAAACCTTTCAGGAGCCAGACAAAAAACCGTTTAACTCGAGCGCACAGCCGGAGTCGGCTCCGCTTAGACCCGGATACTCAGACCATCCGCCAGCGCGTTCCTGTACGCCTTAACGGCCGGAACAAAACCGATCAGCAAGCCGGCGACGATCACCGTGCAAAGATAGGCATAGCCAGTCACCGTCGGAGGCGTGATCGGGATAAACAGCCCGAAGCGCCGCTCAAGCATCGGCTGGGTCAGGAACGCCCCGGCGTAAACGACCGTGATGCCAAACATGGTTCCGGCGAGAGTCAAGAGGAGGGACTCCAATACCAATAGGAAAATAACTTTTCGCGGTCCGGCGCCGAGGGCTCGCAGGATTGCCATTTCCCGGCGTCGCTCGTTAAGCGATGTGTAAAGAGAAACCAGCATGCCCAGCAGTCCCACCACCAGCACAAAGAAGGTGACCACGGTGAGAGCTTCTTCGGCGTATCCAATGGTGTTCCATAGCTCACTGAGCGCTACTCCTGGGATGATCGCCATCAGTGGCTCGTCTTCAAAGGTGTTGATTTCGCGTTGTAACCGAAGCGTGTCGATGCGCGACTTGGCGCGCAAAAGGAAGGCCGTAATCTGCTTGATCTTTAGACCTTCCTTCTTAATCTTGGACGCAGGAGTTTCCTCGCCCGGCAACGGTGGACCACCGTCCACCCAATCCATATGCATGGCTTCGATACCATACAACGACACATACAGTGAGCGGTCCACGGGGGTAGCCGTTCGCGCCAGGATGCCGACGACATGAAACGGCTTATCGTCATGTTGCAAAAGGCCTACGCCTGCGGAGATACCGTGCGTCACGACAATTCGATCGCCGATCTTGTACTTTAGCGTCCTGGCAACGTCCGATCCCAGGACGACATCAAACACACCGTCCGGCGAATGGCCGTCGCTTAACTCGATCTTGTGATTGTGGCGATACCGGTAGTGAGTATAGAAGTCTTCGGTGGTTCCCACCACGCGGAAGCCCCGATGGCTGTCCCCGAGCGAGTAAGGAATGGTCCACGCGACGGCGGGGTGGTTCTTAAAGTGCTCGTACGATTGGTACTGTACATTGTTCGTCGCTGAACCAATGTGAAAGACCGCGTAGAGCAACAACTGCAGAGTGCCGCCGCGCGCGCCGGCGATCAAGTCTGTTTGGCTAATGGTGTTCGCGAAGCTGTCCCGCGCGCCGATTCGGACGTGCTCTACTCCCACCAGGAGTGCGACGCTGAGCGCGATCGAAACGACGGTCAGGCCAGTAGTTAGTTTACGGTTCTTGAGCGAGTGCCAGGCAAGGGAAAGGAGAACCATAGGGTTAAGGAACTCGATTCAACTCCGGCAAGGAAACCGACCGGGAAAATAAGTGCATCAGGCTGCGATCGTGGCTGACGAAAATCAGCGTGGATCCCGCAGCACGGCAGTTTTCGAATAGGAGTTCGATGAAGCGCTCCCGGTGATCGGAATCGAGCGCCGACGTCGGCTCGTCGGCGATGACCAGCCAAGGCGTGCCGATCAACGATCGCGCCGCAGCTACTCTCTGTTGCTGTCCAACGCTGAGATTCACTACGTTTTCCTTCAACAATGATTCAATACCCAACCGCTCCGCGACTTGGCTCACAGCCTCGTGGAGCAACGGGCTACCTAGCCGTTGCCTGCGCGCAGAGTCCAAGCGGCATGGCAGTCCAATGTTCTCCTCGACGGTTAAATAGGGAATCAAGTTGAACATCTGGAAGATGTAGCCGACATGGGACCCGCGGAAATGGTCGCGCTGCGAACTCGACATTTGCGACAGATCATGACCGAGGACCTGAACACTGCCGGAGTTGGCTCGCAGAATGCCTGCCAAAAGTCCCAGCAGCGTGGTCTTGCCGCTGCCGCTTGGACCGAATATGAAGACGCTGGCTCCCTGTTCAATCGTCAAGGTGGGAATATCCAGCACGGGACGGTCCTTCCGGTAGGAGAAGCGGACATCTTGCAGGGAGACAGCCGACTTGACACTGAGAGCGGATGGAGTCATAAGGCGTGCCAGCCGTGCGTTCAACGGCTAAGCGCGATGGTCCCCCCATCGTTGTGGATTTTCGCGCCGGTTTGCTGATCGCCATTGAGAAGTTGAACTTCGACGTCTATGATGCGGGGAAATATCTTGCTGAACCCAAATCGCAGCGTCGTTCCTGCGGGCGGCTTCCCGCAAGTCACGCCGAATTCTGCCTTCACGTCGGAATGACCTTCAGCGGGATCTTTCTCGACGGCCACTTTGCGGGCGGTGAAAGTGCACGCTGCCGAGCGGTCAAATACAACCATCTCAGCGATCCGACTCTTCAGCGTGTCGAGGGCCGTGGACTGTTGCTTCTTATCGGCCTCCGATACAGCCGCGTGTTCGAACCCCACGATGCCGTCTGCCGGCGTTTCCAATTCGATCGTGCCGTCCTTGCCATCGATGGCGATGTTCAACTTCGCACTGCCGTGCTCATGGGCGTGTTGAACGTTTTTGTGTGGCGTCGCGGTCTGGGAGGTCGCCGGGCCGGATCCGGCGGGCAGGAGAACGGAGCAAATGATTAAAGTCCGCAAGGCTTACACCTAGTCCTTGTACGGGTCTATCCCCATGCCGGTCAACTTGTAGGACACGTCGCCATACGGACTCTTGACGGTTTGGATTTCCAGTTTTCCCCGGACCCACACGGGATCCCAGAAACTGAGCTTGGTTTTCTTGCCACCCTCCATCGTTACCTCCACGATTTGATTCGGGGGTGGCGGGGGCGTATGCACACAAGCGCCCTGGTAGGGAACCAGCAGAAACTCGGTGACGTCTTCACTTTCGTCCTCCAGCGGCACCATGAAGCCCGGAATCTTGACGATCTTGCCGTCGATTTCTTTCAATTCCGCCGACTTGTCACCGGTCTTGTAGTTCAGGCCGCGCAGCATCTTCCAGAGGACATGGGGCGGGTCGGGCGGCGCGGCGAGTAAGGTCCGCACCGGTTCCGCGGCAACCGCCACGAGCAGGGCTAGCCCGGCAGCAACAGGAGCGACAGAAGGCCGGGGGATCTTCATAAGCCTGTTTCCCGATGGAGGGCTCCCGATTCTCGGTTCCGCAGCGCAGCCCTCATTCCATGACTCGCTGGGTGCGCAGCTTCGAGGGCGTTGTGATCCCCTTGACTCGCATATAACAAGCTACGTTGCCGTAGTGCTCGTTAAGGGAATTGGTGAGCGCGATCATCTCCTCTACGGGATAGAGCGTGCGATCCCCGGAGGTAATCTGAGTTAGCAGCTTCGCATCGGTCAGGTGGGCGAAGGCGGGATCACAAAAATCGAACGAGTCCTTGACCCATTTCATGAGTTCGGCTTTACTCATGGTCCCTGATAGTTCCACTTTTGGCCGGGGGACCACCCGCAGTGTAGAGCACGAGATGTAGTTCGCTTCCGCAACGTGCACCATATAGTCACCAAAGGTGCGCCAGGTAGGCGCGATTTTGAAGCTGTAGTACTCTTCCGGCATAGCGTCGCCGCTGTACACCAGGAACATTTTGATCGTCTTATAGCTTTCCCGGAGCGTGCGCGAGAGCGGATCGGCCGCCTGCGCGGTCAATGGACGGAGCAAAAGACAACTGAAGAGAAACGCCGGAATCCAGCGCATGGCCAATTATAGATTCCATGAACCTTTTGCGCAAGGAATTATTGATGAGCGGGTGGTCCTAGCCATCGAAGGACTGTTTTCGTCGGTAAGTGGGCATAATCTGTCGGCACGCTGCCTGTGTTCCGGACAGGCGCAGGTCGCCGCCATCGAGCGCTCGCCCGATGTGCATGGCACAAGCGGTCAGTGGTCCACGCAAGGCATCTCCGTTAACCTCCATGTTCGCGGCGTCAACACCAGGATCAGGATCCGCTAGAGCTATCGCTGTCGCGACGCTTCAACGTCGGCCGCTCGTCCTGATCGGGCTTCTGGCCGTCGCCGTCCCCCGCCGGGCTAGCGCCGCTGCCAGGCGCCCGCCGAAGAGTCGGGCGGTTCGGGTCATCCTTACCTTTTTCCTTCCGGCGGTTGTGCAGCGAGTACAGGCGCGCCTTGACATCGTTGAACTCCGAAGTGTTGACTACGTACTCGGGCTTGGCCTTCAGGATCGTTTCAATCTCCTTCTGAGAGGCTGCGATGCGGTCGTCCGTCGGGGGGTGGGTTGCGAACACCTTGGCGACGGTTCCTGGCTTGCGCTTTTCCATGGTCTCGATCTTTTCGAAGAAGTCCACGAACGAAGTCGGGTCGTAACCCGCTTTGTACATGTATTGTAGGCCCAGGTAGTCCGCCTCCCTCTCATTGGCACGCGAGAAGGTCAGAAAGCCCATAGGGATGGCCAAGCCCATGCCTTGCCGGACGGCGTACCCTGTCCAGGTATAGGGGATGGCGATCGACGCGGCTATCATGCCGATTTGAGCGAGTTCGCCACGGGTAGCGTTCCGCGTACCATGGCGCGCGGCCACGTGCGCGATCTCGTGCGCCATCACACCCGCCAACTCGGATTCACTATCCGCTTTCAGGATCAGGCCCGAGTTCACGAAGAAGAAGCCGCCGGGCAGAGCAAACGCGTTCACCTCTTCGGAGTCGATAACCTTGATCGTGAAAGGAACTTTGGCGTCGGAATTGCGCACCAAGTTCTGACCAATCCGGTTTACGTACTCGGCGACGATCGGGTCATCCACGATCTTGGCCTGGCGCTCGACTTCCTGGGCCAGTCGCTTGCCAATGGCGATCTCTTTCTCGAGCGAGTAGAAATTGACGCCCTTTCCCACCCCCCGATTGCCGATTTGATCGGGATCTTGCTCGCTCTTGCCCTGCGCAAAGGAACTGTTTGGCAGAAGGATAAGGACTGCCAGGAAAGCCACAGAGAGCGTTGAGGACCATTTCATCGGTAAACTCCTATTTTTTTTTTGCGATACCGCCGAGTGGGAAGGATGAGAAGGTATCGGCCATAACTATTCCGAGCTCCTTCGCTTTGCCCCATCACGCCGGTACACGATCTGGATGTGATAGAGCGTCAGATCATTCGAGTGAACAGTCGCGCGAATGTCGTCTCCCGGCTGGAGCTGGTTGAGCGATGCGCCTTCTTCGGTGGAGAACACTGTTGTCGCCGAATCCATGTAGCCTGGGATCTTGCCGTGCTTCACGGTAAGAACTTTCCTCCCAGAATCGACGGCTTCGACTCGGCCAAAGAACGCGATGCTCCGTGGTGGCTGCGACGCTTGAGCCCATGTCAGTGGAGAGAACGCGATGCCAGCGGCGACCGCAATCGCTGCAGCAAAGCTGGGAAAACCCATAGGCGTTTCCTTGTGGTGAGGTCACCCTGTAGGCAATCTTCAATTCTCACCGCCAGACTTGGCTTAGCAAGCGGCAATTATCTCAGTGAGCGCGCTACCTTCGGTAGGTCCGTGCGGAAAGTTAAGTTCGCCTCGTCTTATCGTACCGAAAGTGCCGCTCAACTCCTAGCACAATCCTATAACTGGCCTAGGATCGCTGTGGGTGGCCTATTAATCGACGTGGCCGGTCACTGACCAACTGACTTACCGGCGGGGCCGGCACCGGTTTTCGGGATGCAGATTTCCGCGACGGATCTGAATGGCGACGGGGACCTGGATTCTGTGGTAGCGGCAAGTGCGGGCAGTTTCCGCTCGAGAAGTTGATGGAGCGGCGGCAGTAAAACGCTAGATAGCCCGCAAAGGCGCGTGGGCGCCTCAATGCCTTCAGATAACTGCCCACGCGCCGTTTTGCGGGCTGTTACTTAGGAGACAGGCGGTGCCGATACGACTTACACCAAACTTTTGTGCAGCCGTAACGTGAACGCAGCATTGTTTGTGTACTAGTGGTATATGAGTATCCGAACAATCCTGTTGCTGGTGGTGTGCTGCCTAGTCCTGTCTGCACAGGCTGCACCTTCGCGGCCCGACCCGGCCGTCATTATCATCGGGATAGACGGTTTGAGCGTCGACGGGGTAGCCAAGGCTAACATGCCCCGCTTGCGGGAACTCATGGCTCGCGCCGCCTGGACGCTGCAGGCACGTGGCGTGATGCCCACGCTCAGCAGTCCAAACTGGGCGTCGGCGATCAATGGCGCGGCCCCCGAACAGCACGGCATTACGTCGAACGGGTACCTCCGTCGCATGGTCGAATTTCAGCCGATATGCCGAACCGCTGAAGGCAAGTTTCCGACCATCTTCGGATTGCTACGCGCTGAGCACCCCGCCAGCACCATAGCGATCTTTCATGATTGGAAAGGATTCGCCGATCTGCTTGAGAAGCACGCTCCCAACGTCATGCGGCATGTAGCCGGCGCGGCTAACACCACGCGCGCGGCCGTCGACTATTGGACCGCCCATCGCCCGAACCTGATGTTCATCCATCTGGATAATGTGGACCATGCCGGGCATGCCTATGGCTGGTTCCGAAAGGGGTATTACGACGCGGTGGAAGCCGCTGATGGCTATATCGGCCAGGTACTCGATATGGTGGACGCACTTAAGGCCCGCGAATCCACATTCGTCCTGATCACTTCGGATCACGGCGGAACCAATCATGGGCATGGAAAAAACTCCCTGGCCGAGTTGCAGATCCCGTGGTTTTTCGCGGGACCGGGCGTCGCGCCTGGGCAGATTTCGGCTCCGGTAAACATCTATGACACAGCACTGACGGTGGCCTGGATCTTCGATCTGGAACCGTCACCGTGCTGGATCGGGCGTCCGGTAATGGCGGCCTTCCATCCTACGTTTGTCGCGGCGCATGATGCCGCGGTCCGTCCGCGAAGGTCGGATTGTACTCCGCGGGTGGGCGTCCAGGTCGCGGGGCAGTAATTGGACGGACAAAACGCAGTGCCAGCGGCGTCCGGCCAATTGGTTCGGTGGAACCGGCCAAAGTTCGACCGGATCTTTATTCGATTCCGGCGGTCACCGCGCTTCGGAATGCTAAGTTTTTATACACGCCTCAGTCGATTCTAACGGAAGTGCCGCTCAACTTCTGAGGAACGCGCGCAAAACGGGTCGCCCCGCGCCGCTATCAGAGCGACGGAGTTCCTCTCCTTTATGGCGGCGCGGAGAAACGCGCCCCTTTGCGCTTGAGACAAGCTTATGGGTGGCCACCCGATCGTTGTGGGCGGGGCATAAATCGAAGTGGCCGGTCGCTTGCCAATATCTTACTCACCGGGTGCGGCGGGTCGCTCAGCTCGACTAATAGGCCACTCACCGGTCAACGCGAATCACTCAAGAAGTGGAGAATGGTTCGGCGTGGAGAGTCAGCCTTCGATTCGCAGGCTGAGTGAAACAGTTCCGAGGCCGTTAGTAACGCGCCCCTGTGCGGCGCACCACGATACCAGAAGCAATCAGACAATAGATACCCAAAACATACTAACGGCCACCTTGAAGCAGGCGACTAAGCCCCCAGGCAAAAGCTGAGGGCTCAGGCACGGGACTTTGTAACGCGCGCGAGCAAGCCCACGGAAGTCGTTGCCCCGGCAGTCGAATAACTTACCTTGCGGTCATTGCTGTTTCCATGACGCCGTGATCATCACAGTGATTACCGTGCGCATGGTGGAGGTGGCCTTTAACCAAGTAGTCGGTGTGGTCGCCGTGCGGAACAGCTTGGTGTCCGCAAGTAGGCCCGTGTTTGTGGCCCTTTTCATGTCCGCCGCAATTGTGGTCCGGGGTACACGCTGCCGGGTTCTTCCCGCCTACGCTGATTTGATGCTCGTCAACGTGATCGCCGTGTGCGTGGTGGAGGTGCCCATCGTGAAGATAGTCCTGATGGCCGTCGTGCTGCACGGTCGTGTGTCCGCAGTTCGGACCATGCAAGTGAGTGTGCGCTTCGTGTATCTTATGATCGTTCATTTTAGCTGTCCTTATGTGCTCGAGGAAGGTAGTTTGACTGCAGGAACCTCGCTGGCATGTGCCAGAGCATTGAAGACCAGATCCATCACGTGCTGGTCGGCCAGCCCGTAATTGATATGTTTGCCCCGGCGTTTGCGCACAAGCAAGTGCTCGCTTCGAAGTACCCGCAAACGCTGTGAGATGGTCGAGATATTTTCACCCTCCGCCTGGGCTAGTTCGGTCACGCACGCTTCTCCCTGGCTTAACAGTGCGAGCAACCGCAGCCTGGGCGTATCGCCAATCGCGCGAAACAACCTGGCTGCCACTTCTAAGGCCTCGGGCCCAACTGTCGGCATTCGCAGGTTGCGCGGGGTGTGATCTTCCGGGCCGCAACGAGTGCTGATCATCTCGTCCACAACGCCAGAATAGCATCACTTGCACACTTATGCAAGTATTATAATGCCGCTTACAGCCCCTATTAGCCCGCTCATCAAATAATTGTGCGGAACTTCCTGGATCGCCTGTAAGCTAAAGAAAAGATGAGCGAAATTTCCACGCTGGACAATGCGCCTTGGGTATCGCAGGGATGGGCTGCGCCGAAGAGGATTTGCTGCTTCGGAACAGACTTGCCGACAGCGGTGCCATGCTGGTCGTGCTTTTCAACGGCTCGAGTCTTCTGCTCACGCGGTCCTATTGGCAAACGACCGCCGCGTGTTTAACGGACCTCCTAACGCATGGATCATGTGCTTGAAGTGCATCACTTGTCGGTCCGTTTTGGGAAGGTTGAAGTCCTGTCGGATCTGAGCTTCGAAGTGGCCAAAGGAAGCTCTCTAGCGGTTATCGGGCCGAATGGTGCGGGCAAGACGGTTCTATTTCAATCCCTGATTGGATCTCTACCATTCGAGGGGGCCATCCGATGGGCGCAGGATGTGCGCATCGGCTATGTTCCGCAGAAGCTCGACCTCGATCGTGATGTGCCGATCACAGGCATGGATTTTCTTCGGGCGCGATCTCCCCTAATGCGAGGCTCGAAAGGTGAGATCACCAACGTGTTAGACCTCGTCGGTCTTTCAACGGAGCTCTGCAGGAAGACCATCGGCACGCTCTCAGGAGGACAGTTCCAGCGCCTGCTTCTGGCATTCGCCCTACTGGGCAATCCGTCCGTCCTCTTGCTGGATGAACCGACGGCGAGTATCGACGAACCCGGTCAGAGGCAGATGAATGAGCTGATCCACCGCCTGCAGGAGGAACGCAACCTTACCGTGCTCTTTATCTCACACGAGTTGACCGTCGTCAACCACTACGCCACCAATGTGCTATGCCTGGGTCGCAGACGCGTGTGCCTTGGGACGCCGAGAAAGGTCCTCACCCGCGATCTGTTAGACGAAATCTATGGAACGCCGTTAGGCTATCACGTGCATGATGACTGAGAATCTCTTGCTATCGATCACGATGGCCATCGCTGCGGGGTTCATCGGTTGCTTCGTGGTGATGCGGCGTATGGCTCTCGCCGCCGACGCTCTATCGCATGTCGCTCTGCCCGGCATCGGAGTGGCGCTCGCGCTTCACATCCATCCGATTTTCGGAGCCACGGCAATGCTGTTCTTTGGCGCATTGCTGGTCTGGGCCGTAGAGGGAAAGGTGGGCGTTGGCACGGAAGCGTTGATCGGTGTACTGTTTTCCACGGCGCTCGCGGCTGGCAGCATGATTATGAATTCCAGAGCGGAACTTGTCGAGGCCTTATTCGGAGGAACTGGCGTCCTGGCTTGGCCGGAAATCCTGTTCGGCTTGGTTGCCGCGACTCTTGTCTTGGTATTTGTCATTACCCAAAGGGGCAACCTGGTGGTCATGCTTGTGTCGCCGGACCTGGCACGCACGGCAGGCGTCAACGTTCGGCGTCTCAGCCTGGTTTACATGCAGATATTTGCGCTGACAATCGCGCTCGGCCTGCGCTATTTGGGCGTGCTCCTGATGGGGGCTTTGATCATAATCCCCGCGGCAACCGCCAAACGGCTGGCCAAAAACTTAACCGGCATGCTGCTGACTGCGGTCCTTGTCGCGGTGGCCGCTACCATCGCCGGAACTTGGCTGGCTACTCACCTTCATCGTGAAACTGGTCCCGTCATCGTCACCGTTGCCGCTTGTATTTTCCTACTCAGCTTCCTAAGAAGATGACCAGCGACCGCTGGCAAATTGCGCAAATGGGACCACTCTTAATATCCAGCCTGGTGCAAAATGGCAATCCCGATCGCGGCGAAACCACAGTACGCGCCGAAGAGATACCAGCGACCGTTTTCGAGCCACCGGCTTAGCCACCGGAGCGCAAGAAGACCGGCAAGGAATGCAAAAAACGCGCCCAGCAGACTGGGCAATACGGCCGACCCTAAGCCGGCGGCGCCGCTGATGTGCTCTGCGCTGATGAGCCGCAGGGCTTCCCGCGCCACTACTGGCGGAGTCAACACCACCGCCAAAGCGAAGCTAAAAGCCTCAGCACGCACTTTCGGTATGTCCGCCAGCAATGCAGTAGAAACAGTCGCGCCGGAACGGGAGAACCCGCGAAACGGCAAGCAAAGCCCCTGTACGGCGCCGATGAGGCTGGCTTGTCTCAAATTAAGATCCTTGGTCTCGGAGGCCAGGTGCCTTCTTTCGGCAATGCCGGCGATCACGATCAAAATCCCTGCCATCGCTAAAGCGGGAGCTATGAGTTCAAGGTGACTAAAAAGATCCTCAATCTCTGCTTTTGGGGATGCCTTGAAAGCCGTTCTTTCGATGATCTTTATAATAGCCTCTCCGATCACCCCGGTGAGAGCGGTTGCCAGAGCCACGGATATCGCAAATTTCTTAAAGGCTGCGATACTTTCGAAGTACGTTCGGCGCCATTGTTTCCAGAAGTATACGATGACGGCAAACATGGTGCCGGTGTGGAGCATAACAAGCAATAGACTCATGGGCGGCGACGAGGGGTCGAGGCCCATTAGTTTCTCGGCTACCACAACGTGCGCCGAGCTGGATACCGGTAGCAACTCAGTTAGGCCCTGCACGATGGCAAGGATGGCGACTTGCAGCAGGGACATATTTTGACCCTAGCATCGATTCGCAGGTTTGCCCAGCCTCTTTCGGTTCTCGGAAAACGGCGGGGTATCGTACCTGGGCTCCTACGGCGCACCGCCGAAAAGAACGATCTTCAGATGTGCCGGATGAGCGCGTAGGGTTATTATCACATTGTGAAGACATCGCGCATTGTTCTGTCCTTCGCTATTCTGATAGCCGCCGGAGTGGCGGCTTACCTCACTTTTCCGCCGTTCCGACTGTGGGCTCTGGTTCTCGCCGGCCGCAGCCCGAATTGCCCGATGTCGCACGCCGTCAAGAGCAAAGCCTATATGGACGAGAAGATCCGCATCAAGGATCGTATCCTGGCGGGCAGCCACCTGGTGAAGGAAGAGAGTGGCCTTGAATTGTGGAGCACGCCCAAGGGCGATTATTGGATCCCCAAGGGCAGCCGTTACGTGCTTCCGTTCAACCTGGCGGAGATGGAGCAGCACATTTACGGCACGGGAGAGCATTTCATTCATGCTGGAGACGTGGTGCTGGATTGCGGCGCGAGCGACGGCGATTTCACCCGCCAGGCGCTGGAGGCCGGGGCGCAAACGGTAGTGGCGATCGAGATCACGCCTTCCAGCGCGGAATGCATTCGGCGCAATCTGGCTGCAGAGACGGCGGCCGGGCGCGTGATCGTGTACCCGAAGGGCGTGTGGAATAAAGACGACACCCTGACCCTAAACGTGGATGACACCAACTTTGCAGCCAACAGTGTGGTGATGCGGCCGGAATCCTCCCATCCCAGCATTTTGGTGCCACTGACGACGATTGACAAGCTGGTGGCGGAGTTGAAGCTGCCGCGTGTGGACTTCATCAAGATGGACATCGAAGGCGCGGAAGTCCCTGCGTTGGCCGGCGCGCACGAAACGATTGCGCGCTTCAAGCCGCGTATGGCGATTGCCACCGAGCACAAGCCCGATGACGAGTACACCATCCCGGCCGCGGTGCGCAAGATCCGCGGGGATTATCAGATGGAGTGCGGCCCTTGTGTGGAGGCCGGCGCGCATGTGCGTCCGGATATGCTGTACTTCTGGTAGCTCGATGCTGGCATTTCGGGCTGTCCCTGTCAGATGTATCTGAGCGAGAAGATCAGAGGCCGGTATTCGAGACATTTCACTCAAACCATGACACAAGGTGGGCTTAGATGGCGGTCCCTCGGCGCTCCACCGTCACGGACTTACGGGCTTGGGGCAGGTGTTCGCGTTGACACAGTCTCATCTTCGGGCGCGGAGCGTCGTGCCCGGGGCATCGCTGACGGTTTCCTTGAAGTAGCGGGCATACGCCGCCCCTGGGGCAGAAGTGAACTGATCCACCGTGAGAAACGTTGTCCGTCGGACCGGCTTAGTGAACCACCGGCGTCAAGGGCCAGCCCACTCGTCGAGAAAATCCTGCGCCAGTCGATTACAGTAGGTAGTGGAGACCGGTAACCTGCCCTGATGGTATTGGGCGACGAGCTAATTACCAGTGCGCGGGGACATCCGATAGCGGGACGGAGAACTGGGCTTTCATTCCAGACGAACCCTGTTGCATGTTCACTCCGGCGGCCGGTCCAAAACACAACTGAAGGCGGCGCGTCACGTTAGCCAGCGCAACACCGGCGCCTTTCTGTTGAGCCAGCATGGTGTTCGGCGTGGGCCCGGGACCAGAGTCCTCCACCGTGATTTTCAAGACGCCGTCGGCAGCAGTTGCCGTCAGTCTTAACCATCCGACGCCTGGGCACGTTGCGAGGCTGTGTTTGATGGCGTTTTCCACCAGTGGCTGGACCGATAGAACAGGAATCAAAATCTGCTCGGCGTTCTTGTCCACCTTGATCATGGTCTCGAGACGTGGTCCAAGCCGGAGACGCTCGATATCGAGGTAAGCCCCAACGATCTTTAGCTCTTCTGATAATGGTATCAGGATCTTATCGGACTGAAGAAAATACCGAAAGATGTCTGCGAGGTTAAGCACTGACCGCCGTGCGCCGGCCGCTTCTCGGGGAATCATCCCATAAATTGTATTAAGCGCATTGAAAAGAAAATGTGGATTGACTTGCGAGTGAAGCGCACGTAGCTCCGCTTCCGAAACCAACCGTTGCATTTCCGCCGCGCGCAGGCGTTCTATCTCCTCCGCCACCACTCTAGCTAATTGATTGAGTGTCCGGAGGTCCTCGCTAAAATATCGTCGCCCTCCCCGGCGTCTGCCTAACAGCAAGTTCCGCACATCCCGCTGCGCCAGCCGGATCGGGACCACGGCCTCGGCCCAGTTCCAGCGAACATCGCGTCTCAACCAAGGTTCGTCCTCGGCACGAGACGGGTAATCCAAATCCCTCATGTTTGACCCTGACCGATCCAGGCTCGCCTCATATCCCAGAAGCTCGAACCTTTGGACATCGGCAACTGCGGCCAGTCGTTCCGCGGCGAACTCTAAATATCTGCTTTCATCGTGAATCTCGACGGCCTTCGCCTTGAGCTCCTGGACGGTTCCACTAATGTTCGATTGGCGAAATACGGCCAGCGTGAGCCATCGCTGCACGACATCTCGAAGGTAGGCGAAAAGAATCAGCAAGCCAGAGAGGCCCGCCATTGTCAGGATGTCTCCCAGGGGATGTGCCGTTTCATAATCCGGCGCGAGAATCATCGCGAGGCGTATTCCCGCGAAGGCGAGAAGCGCCGCCAGAAGCACGTTAGCGAGAAAACGGACAAATGCATCGAGAAAAACAAAGCGGTAATCCTGAAGCAAAATCAACAAGACAACGGGTATTCCCGCGTGATGCAAAAGCAGTTCCTTGGACCACGGCTTGGCAGGATGGCCCGTACCAAAATGGGAGAATGTCACTGCGAACAACAGAATGCATATCGACGCTAGTACTTGCGATGCCTTTCCGCGAGCTTCCAATTCCCCGTGGAGTAGCACTCCGGCTGCGGAGACTACGGACAATGTGCCGAACCCGACAATGATGACCCAGAGCGCCTTCTGGTGCAGGTGCATAGCCGGCGAAAAGCCCTCGCACACATGCATCGCACTGGCAATCGCGCTCAACACATATCCGCTGGTCGTGATCATGCGAAGCTTATCGTTGAGGACCAGGTGAAGAAGAACCGCGGGCAACAAGCTCAGGCTCGAAAAACTCACGGCATCCATGGCCCAGTGGGCAGTGCCGGAAGGCAATACGAGGCTCGCGAATGATACGGCATTCCAGACCCAAGCCAGACCGGCTGATGTGACCGACAGCCAGTTCTCTCGCGTGCGCCGTCCCGCGGACCCACGCAAAGCGAGCACGAGGAAAATCCCGAAAATGATAGTAGCCCCAAGGTGCCCTATGGCATTGACAATCAGGATTTCGCGATCGTTAATCATCGATGTGCCAGCCCCTTGGAAGAGCTGTCCATCTATTTTCAGGCAGTCGGGGCGAGACACCTAGCACTATCAGGCAAGAGGGCCGGGATCTCGCATAAGCGTTCTAATAGTCGAAGTGAGCGGACACGGCCGCCGGCTTGCTCTGTGCGCGTGGCGGAACGGGTTCTTTGAGGTCCAAGGTGTGCCCGCCCGTGACGCGAAAGGGGCCGTCTACGATCGCAATCAGACCGCCTGCAAAATGGGCTTTGAGTCCCGGCCATAAGTGTGGTGCAGTATTTAGGTTGTGGAGGCCGCAGATGCGAAATCGGGTGTTCCTATTGTTTTCTGTCGTTCTTTTAACCACATTGGCCGGCGACGAACCGCCCGAATTGGCTCTTCGGGCAACGCTTGACAACGGGTTGCGCGTCGTCATCGTGCGGGACTCTCTGGCCCCTGTAGTGACGGTCGAAGAGAATTACATCGTTGGCGGCGACGAGACGCCCGCCGGGTTCCCGGGAATGGCTCACGCGCAGGAGCATATGGCCTTCCGCGGATGTGACGGCCTGAGCGCGGATCAGATCGCCGCGATTTATGCCGAACTTGGCGGCAGTTCCAACGCGGATACGCAGCAGAACATCACCCAGTACTTCGTGACGGTTCCAGCTCAGGACCTGGAAGTTGCGCTGAGGCTGGATTCGGCATGCATGCAAAACATTGAGGACTCTCCGGAGCAGTGGGCTGAGGAGCGGGGCGCCATCGAGCAGGAGGTCTCGCGCGATCTGTCGAACCCCACCTATAAATTCATTACGCGGCTGAATGAGGATCTCTTCTCGGGCACACCTTACGCGCACGACGCGCTCGGCACCAAGTCGTCCTTCGATGCCACTACCGGGGAAATGCTGAAGAAGTTCTACCGCGATTGGTATGCGCCCAACAACGCAGTTCTAGTGATCTCCGGCGATGTCGATCCCGCTTCCACGCTCAGCAAAGTGAAGCAGTTGTACGGGCCGATCAAGCGCCGTCCGATTCCCATGCACCCGGAAATCAACCTGCCGCCAGTCAAAGCGGACACCTTCACGCTGGACAGCAACCTGCCCTATGAGTTGGTCTTTGTCGCTTTCCGCATGCCCGGAACATCCAGCCCCGATTGCGCTGCGGCTCGTATTCTGAGCGATGTCGCCGGCAGCCAGCGAGCCGACCTATATGGTCTGGTACCCGCCGGCAAAGCATTGGGGACGGAATTCGGCATGGCCGAGACCTACCCGAAAGCCAGCGTCGGATATGCTGCCGCGGCGATACCGGCCGGCGCCGACCCCGCGCCCATCATCGGTGAAATCAAGAACATTCTTGCGCATTACGCGGATAAAGGTGTCCCTGCGGCATTGGTCGAAGCTGCCCGTAAAGGTGAAGTTGCGAGCGCCGAATTTGAACAGAACTCTATCTCCGCCTTGGCAGCGACCTGGTCGAATGCTCTCGCCGGCGAAGGCCGGAACTCGCCCACGGAGATCGTCGACGCCATGAAGAGAGTGACCGTGGAGGACGTAAACCGCGTGGCGAAGGCCTACCTATTGGTACAGAGTGCGGTGGTTGCCACGCTGAAACCGTCACCCTCTGGCGAAGCGGTCGCCAGCAAGGGTTTCGGCGGAGCCGAAGTGACAACCGCGGCGCCCACCAAGCCCGTGACGTTGCCCGATTGGGCGGAGGCCTCGGTGAAGTCGCTGAAAGTGCCGCAAGCAGCGCCCCCGCCGGCAGACATGACTCTCCCGAACGGCTTAAGACTGATCGTTCGGACCGAAAAGGCCAGCCCCACCGTCACAGTGATCGGTTCAGTCAAACATGAGTCCGCGCTGCAGACGCCCCCCGGCAAGGACGGCGTCGATGAGGTACTCGGGGAATTGTTCTCCTACGGGACTTCTACTCGCGACCGCCTCGCTTTTCAGGAGGCGCTGGATGACATAGCGGCTTCAGAGACAGGCGGGGTGAATTTCAATCTGAAAGTTTTGAAGCAATACTTTGCGAAGGGCGTGGAACTGCTGGCGGACAACGAACTACACCCGGCTCTGCCTGCGGAGGCTTTCCAGGTTGTGCGCGATCAGTCGGCTGAACTGACCGCGGGTACGCTTGCCAGTCCGGGGTACCGGACGCATCGTGCTCTCGAATCCGCTCTGCTGCCGAAGGACGATCCGGAGCTCAGGGAGGCTACGCCGACGACAATTTCAGCTTTAACCCTAGCCGACGTTAAGGATTATTATGCGAAAGTATTCCGTCCCGACATGACCACTATCGCGGTCATCGGCGATATTACGCCTGAAGAAGCCAGACCCGTTTTCGAGAAATGGTTCGGCGGCTGGCAGAATGCCGGAGCGAAACCTGCACTGACTCTTCCTGCCGTTCCAATCAACCAGCCGGCCGCCGTCAACGTGCCGGATCCGGCTCGGATACAGGACTCTGTTGAGTTGGCCCAACAGCTCGGTTTGAATCGCTTTCATTCCGACTACTATGCGCTGCAGCTTGGCAATCACGTTCTGGGTGGCGGATTCTATGCGACGCGGTTGTATCGCGATCTTCGCCAGAAGGCCGGCTACGTCTACAACGTCGACAATTCCCTGCACGCGACTGAGACAAGGGCTACGTACTCGGTCACATACGGCTGCGATCCTGAGAACGTCTCGAAAGCGCGCCTGCTGGTCGAGCAGGAACTGGCCGCGATGCGTTCGACGAACGTGAGTGCTGCGGAACTGGAGCAGGCTAAAGCGCTCCTGTTGCGTCAAATCACCTTGAGCGAATCGAGCGAGGACGCCGTGGCGGAAGGCTTCGTGGCGCGCGCCCTGATCGGGTTGCCACTGGATGAACCGATACGTGCCGCAAAACGATATTACGCGCTCTCCGCCGATGACGTCAGGGCGGCCTTTGAAAAGTGGATTCGTCCGGAGGCGTTCGTGCAAGTCGTTCGCGGGCCGGCCCCCAAGTAGACCTGGGTTAGTTGCAATACTGTTCATTGGCGCGTAATCCGATCGAAGATCCGTACGCTCCCCAGCAAAGAGGACCCTTGTGACTCAGCGGGCAGACGGCGCTCCTGTCGAAGACTTCCAAAGCTGGAACCATGGGCGCACGCCGACTTCCGGCTCGGCGACTGTGCGCGCCGTGACGCGTTTCGTAATCCGATTGTGCAGCGGCGACATCGTCCGGGAGACTATAAGATCCGGAATACACTGCACCTGTCGAGTCCCAGGCCTCCATCTTGGCGTTTGTGTCGGCCGATCGACTCAAACTGCAGACACACGAGCATCGACCGGCCTTTCTGAGACAGGAATTTGAGCGATTTAGAAAAAGGGCTATTCAATTGCATCCGTGGAACGTCACAGATCCGTGGAAGTCACAGGAAGAACGGTTAGGACATGCCTGAAGCGACTTGGGAACCTCACGAAAAACACGGACGGCTCACGACGGAGAGTGACCTGCCAGCTAGCGTTTATGCATTTCCCAAACAGCGCAAGGAACCGCTGACCGACGCACAGCACGTGCGTAACGCCGTCGCCCGGTTCGATCAAGTCATCGACGTCTCCGATGAAGATCGTGATTTGGCGTTCGTGAACATCCAGAAAGCTGCGCGGCGCTATGGTGTCAACCTCTCGGAAGGGTCGTGGCACGATCTGGATATCCACCGGCGGAAGAGAAGAAAAGCGCCACCAGACGCGTTATGACGTGAACCGCGGAGGCATGAAATGAAGGCAGTCGTTGTCCACAAGTATGGCGGTCCGGAGGTTCTGAAGTTCGAGGACTATCCGGATCCGGTGCCAGGTGCTGGCGAGGTGCTCGTGCGAGTCGCCGCCGCGAGTGTGAACCCGCTCGACTACAAGCGGCGTGCCGGGTTAACGGACGATTATTATCCAATCCATTTCCCGGGCCTCATAGGGGTCGATTTGGCGGGAACCGTCGTGAAGATCGGGCCGGAGGTGGAAGGGTTTTCCGTCGGCGATCAGGTCTTCTCCATGGCAGACAATACTTACGCTGAACTTTGTGTCGTCAGTGCGGCGATCCTGGTGAAGGTCCCCAAGGGGCTCGATTTGATCCAAGCCGCGGCGCTGCCGCTGGTGACGATAACGGGCAACCAGCTCCTTTCGGCTACGGGAATCAAGGCGGGCCAGACAGTTTTGGTCGCAGGCGCTGTGGGGAATGTCGGGCGTTCGGCGGTATTCACCGCCAAGGAACGCGGGGCGACTGTGATCGCGGGGGTCTTGAAGAGGCAGGTGGATGAGGCGAGGACTGCCGGCGCGGACCAGGTTGTCGCAACCGACGACGACACAGCGATTGCGAATCTTCCGCCGCTCGACGCGGTGGCGGATACGGTCGACGGAAGAACCGCCGAGAAGCTGATCGCCAAGGTCAGGCCCGGAGGAGTGTTTGCCACGGTTCTCAGGGCGCCGCAGAACGCGGCGAAGTACCCAGCTGTGAAGGTGGCGCCGGTATTCTCGAAATTCGACAGGAAAACGCTCGAGTTCATGGCCGAAGCCGTGCGAGATGGCAAGCTGGTCATCCCGATAAGCGAGACCCTGCCACTCAGGCAAGCGGCCGAGGCTCAAGCAACGGCAGAAAAAGGTGTCGCCGGGAAGATCCTGCTAGTCGCTTGACATTACTTTACGAACAGAGGACACGAAAGGAAAATCGGAAATGAGCAAAGAATCGCAATTATCAACGGGCAGCGTACAAATCGAACAGAAGAGCTACGAGATGCCCCCGCGCGAGGGGATGAGCATCGCGCAGTTTCTCACTGTCTCCGACATCGAGCGATCGGCTCGCTACTACGAAAAGGTCTTCGGTGCTCGCATCCTGAGCCTGGGGGATGGCAACGCGCCTGGGTACCTTCAGCTTGCGAATATCTGGATGATTCTGAACGTTGGAGGCGGCCCGACCGCGGATAAGCCGACCGTAACGCTGAGCGTCCCCGACCCGAATCACATCAACAGCTTTATGAATTTCCGCGTTGCGGATATTCAAGCGTGCTATAAATTATGGAAAAGTCGAGGAGCCGAGTTCATCACAGAGCCCACACCCAAGTACGGCGAGATTCGCTGCTACATCCGCGATCCCGACGGTTACATTATCGAGGTGGGACAAAGTACCGACCTGAAATACGGTTAACGCTCGGCCGCGTACAAGGCTATGAATTCCCGGGGCATGACTCGCATCAACCCCGCGCTGGCAGTCCTGCGTACTTTGGGGGAAGGGCTGGCTCATGTTCAGGAGGACAGAATTCGATTTCAAAGAGGAGGACACAATGACAACAGAAGGAAAAGTCTTAGTGCTGGTCTCGAGCGGTCATGGTTTGCCCTTGAAAGATGGCAAGGTATATACCGGCGCTGGCTACTATCTCAACGAGCTGACGGTTCCGGTTCGCGCCCTGATGAAGGAGGGCTACGAAATCACTTTCGCCAACCCCAAGGGCAACACGCCGCAAATGGATGTCCATTCAGCTGTAGCCGACTTCTTCGGTGGAGACGAGGCTAAACTTCAGGACTATCTAAAATTCCGCGATACCCTGACTGGGCTCAAAAATCCAACTCGTATCGCGGATATCATCGCATCAGGTCTGGATCAGTATGACGCTGCCCTCTTCGTGACATTTAGGCACTCTGCCACCCGAGAGGGTTTACAGATCAGTCTCCACGGGTAGCACCGCATCGTTCGACACTAACGCAGATTCGCACCGAATTTCGGCATCCCCCCTTCACGCACCGTCTTGCTCCATTCTTCGAGCTGACCCGCACTACTGTTCCAGAAATGTTTGCAAAGCGCCAAGTACTGCAATACGACCTCCCGTTCCCCCTTCTCCAGGAGTTCCTGAGCGAGGGTCATATCCGGACCGAAGCGGTTCAACTGCGTCGAGCCCGGAGTCCTGCCGGCCTCCAAAAGCAGCATGCCGGCATTCTTGACATCACCTTGGCGCAACGCCAGCCGCCCGAGGACCATGTTGCCATCATGGATGGCGTTGCCATAGTTCACATCATCCGGATTCTGCGATGCCTTACTCAACAACTCCTTAGCATATTCGGCGGCCTTGTCGAAGGCGCTGGCGCGGAGGGCGGCCTTAGTCATCTCGTCCAACATATAGAATTGGCGCGAGTCGTCACCGGCTTCGCTTTCCTGCTCCAGATCCGTCAGAATCTGCTGAGGCGACCGGGGTAGTTCTTTCTCAAGCTGCATACGGCGGTTGGCGACCGCCATCAGTCCGGCAAGATCCTGTTCAGCTCCTCCCTGTGCGGAGGGGAACTCAACAGTCGCGTTCGTAAGAGCTGACACGGCGGCGCCGTCGCGCATCACAGGCTGGTATTTCCATTGCTTTACGGTTTCGATTGCCGCTGGCCGAAGCACTTCGGGTCCACTGAGCACTTCGGCATGTGTCACGCGGCCCTGCGGGTCGAGTGTGACCAGCAGGTTCACCACGCCATGCACGTTCCGGGCGCGGCCTGCCTCGGGGTGCACGCGATCGGTACCTTCGACGGGGGTCCATTCGGGCACGTAAGTCTGCACGCCGTCGGCCCGCGGTTTCGTCGCTTTGGCTGTTAGCTCCGCGTCGATCATGGTCTCGATCGTTCCCCTGATCAGGTCTTCGAACGGCGCGACGACATATTCACGCGGGATCCGGAATAGCGCCTCCTCGACTGGGCCTGTGGCGATGTCTGCCACCTCCTCGTTCGTCTCCATCACGGTAGCTGCATCGGCGGGTGACATTCCCGGCACGATCATACGCACCTCGGCGTGCGTGCGCAGAACGACCCCACCGTTTCCAATCATTTGATCAAATGCCGATTGCCAACCCGGAAATGCGCCGGCGGTATCCATAAAATACCTCTGCCACTCGCCGAAGGTGGCAAGTTCCCCCAACGCCGGTTTGCGAAGGAATTCCACCGGCTTAGCAATCCAGATCTGCATTGCCAACTTCATCTCCGCCTTCGACGAGAGATCGCCTCCCGGCACAGAGATCGGCACGCTGATAGTCAGTTTCTGCTCTTCCGCAGCCATACCATGAATCGTCGCGGTTCGACGGGTTGCGATGGAGGTGACCTTGGTTTTCGCCGGATCGAACATCTGCGCCATGGCCGACTGCAATTCGGGCATCGCGGCCTTGAGCCTGGCGCCGTATTGGGGAAGGGGGATGGTCGCAAACTTCTTATGCGCAGGTTCCAGGATGGTGAGTGACTGCTTGGCGAAATCTACCACAGCCGCGAGACTGTTGATTACAAAAGTCGCCCTGTTGCCTTTGATGCGGATGGTCCGGTCCGCCATTGGCGCGGGCACGAGTTTGGAATCGGAATGGTAACGGACCGTTACGTCCGCCCGGATGGCAGAAGCCGTCAGCGCTATAGCGAATACCGTGCAGCCAAGAGATCCCATGAGAATTGCACTACCCTCAATGTTACTCCTCGCGCGGGATTGCACACGCGCAAATTTTTGGGAACCCTTCGTAAAGATTTTTGACTTGCTTTTCCGGCCGGCGGCCGAATGCATTCACGCCCCTATCGGACCCGGTCATTCTCATTTCCGGTTCGCTCATGAGTTAATTCTAGGAGCGCCTGCCGACTCGGAGTAGACTAGTGAGTCCCTTATGAGCCCCAGGGTTTCCGATCCGTCCGCTCCGGTTTCCGCTCCGAGCCACGACCCGTACCGCGGAGTCGTGCTGGTGCTCCTCATCACTGCGCTCCTCGGCGCGGTTGGCGCTGTCGTCGTCTACGGGACAGTCGCGAATCCGCTGCTGCTTGACGCCGCAGTGACCCTGGTGATAGCAACGGGAATTCTACTCGGCGTAGCGGTGGCCCAGGCTTTACGTGCCAAACCACTTAGGATCGAGGCCACTGCGAATGCCACGCCCCCGAAACCGGCTCATGCCAACGCCTTGCAAGCATTCCCTCTCCCGGAAGCGGATGGCTCGGAAACAGCAACTGATTTCGAGTTGATCCGAACGCTGGCGATTGGCACCGCCGCGGTGGGAGGAGCGGCCATTTTTCTTGTGCTGCTGGAAGCCGCCGCGGCCGACGCTCCAACCCTTCTAGTGGCGGCGGTTGCCGCAGGCCCCAGCCTCGTGGCGGCCGGACTGTCCGGTATGGCGGCCCGATATCTCGGAACCGTCGATCTCGGCAGATTTCCCGAGGCGCCCGAACTCCGCCGCGGCGCGCGTGTGGTCGCATGGATGCTCACACTCACCGCTCTTTCTTTCGGCCTGGAGTGGGCAAGACTCTTCAACATTCTTCGAGTCCTTCACTTTGCGGTTCTCGCCATCGATGCGGCAGTATGTTACAGCCTCTTCAAGGCGCGCCGCCCCCGCGCCGACGACTCTCCTTCTTTCCCGCTTGACATCGCGGTTTTCTCACTGCTCGGCAGCCGGCCGAATTTCGTGGCCAGCGTCCTCGACAGCGCTGAGGCGCAACTCGGTATCGATCTCCGTTCCACCTGGGCGCTCACTCTGTTTCGCCGCAGCTTGGAACCGCTCCTTATAGGGTTGTGCCTCCTTGCGTGGCTATCCACATCTTTGACGGTGGTGGGGGTTGAGGAGCAAGGACTCATCGAGCGCTTGGGCGTGCCCGTTGGAGGCGATCCGCTCCCTGCTGGGTTGCACATGCACTGGCCGTGGCCAGTGGATCGCGTATTTCGCATTCCCGTCAAGCGTGTCGAGACCCTGGAGGTGGGCCATGAGGGCGAGGAGGGGTCGGGCCCCGAAAATGTCCTCTGGGCGGTGGAGCACGCCCCTAACGAGTACACCCTGGTGCTCGGCAACGGCCGCGATCTCATCACCGTCGATGCTGCCGTGCAGTTCCGCATTGCGGACGCCCGCGCCTGGCGTTACCACTCGCAGAACCCTGCCGAGGCGTTGAAGGCCATCGCCTACCGGGCCGTCATGAGAAACACCGTGAACCGTACACTTTCCGATGTCTTGTCGGAGAATCTTGCCTCTGTGACCGCCAACATGCGCGCCATGGTGCAGGCGGACGCCGATGCGCTCGGACTCGGTGTGGAAGTCATGGCCTTTACGGTCGGCGGAATGCATCCCCCGGTGCCGGTCGCCGCCGATTACGAAGGTGTGGTCTCAGCGGAACTCGGAAAAGTGACCGCCGTAGTGAATGCCCAGGTTTTCCGTAATCAGACGCTCCCGGCGGCTGAGACTGCCGTCCTGAGCGGCCTCAATACGGCCCGCGCGCAAGCCGTCGGCAGCCTTGCCGAAGCCGCCGGCCAGGCCTGGAGCTTTCGCACGTTGGAGGCCCAGTTCCGAACTGCGCCCCAGGAGTATTATTTCCGTCGCCGCCTGGAGGCCTTCGAGAGTGTCCTTTCGGGGCGTGCTTTTACGGTTCTGGATAGCCGCATCGAACGGGATGGAGGTGAGTTGTGGTTGATGCAATGAGAACGCAACGGTGGCTGAGGGGCATCGTTGGGACCCTAGCGCTTGGCGCCATCGCGTTCCACGCCATGGCCGTGGTCGTGACCGAGGGTCAAGCGGCTCTGATCACACGCTTCGGACGACCCATTCGTACCGCCACCCAGCCCGGCCTGCACTGGAAGCTTCCCTGGCCTGTCGACAATGCCGTCTGGCTCGACATGCGGCGGCAGGTTTATGAAACCGGCCTTACCGAAATGCTCACCCGGGACAAGAAGAACGTCATAGCACGCACGTTCGTGGTCTGGCGCGTGGGAGACCCTCTCACGTTCACTCAGGCCCTCGGCAATGAGGCTGCAGCCGGAGGAAAGCTGGATGGTCTGCTCGCCAACGCGGCCATCGGCATCTTGGGTGGGCACGACCTTTCCGCGCTCGTCTCCACCAACCCCGCCGATCTGCAGATGGACCGGATTGAGGGCGAACTCCTTTCCTCCACCGCACCCACGGCACTGCGGAGCTATGGCGTGGCCATCGAACAGATTCGACTCAATCGCATTGCCCTCCCCGAGCAGAACGTGAACGCCGTCTTTGAACAGATGCGCGCCGAGCGCCGTCAGTTTGCCGCCAGATTCCAAGCCGAAGGCGAGCGGGAAGCCAGCCGCATCCGTTCCGAAGCCGAGCTTGAGGCAGCCCGAATCCGCGCCAAGGGCGCCGAAGAAGAAGCTCGCATCCGCGGCGAATCGGCGGCCGAAATCGCCCGAACCTACGCCGATGCTCACCGCACCGACCCGGAACTCTACCGCTTTACCCGTTCGCTCGAATCCATCGGCAAGCTCGTCAATGGAGGCACTACGCTGATCCTCCGCACCGACTCCGAACCCTTCTCCCTCCTCCAGAGCAAAGACAAGCCGTGAGAAAACTTGAAGCCCCCTCGGAAATTGGCCGGCTGGCGGCTCCGATCGCCACCGTTCTCGATGCGGCGTGGCACCGCATGCATTGGTGGATTGGCGCCATGGCGTTGCTTTACCTTCTGTCCGGGATCACCATCGTACGATCCGACGAAGTAGCCGTTATCCTGCGCTGGGGGCGCCTGGTGGGGGACACGCCGGGCTTGCAGCAGCACGGGTCCGGACTGCTGTTCTCTTTCCCGCGGCCCATCGACCGCGTGGTGCGCGTTCCGATCAAACATGTTTCGGAGATCTCTGTCACTGCGCTCGATAGTTCCCAGGCCACATCTGTCTTCGATCCAGTGCGCGTGGGCTATGCACTTACGGGAGATCAGAACGTCGTGCTGGTAAACATGATGGCGCGCTACCGTATACGCGACCCTGCTGAATGGGCGTTCTACGGCCCCAACTCCGAGAAAGTACTGCGCGTCGAGATTACCTCCGCTATGGTTCGATCCCTGGGTGAAATGGGCGTGGATCACGTTCTCGCCGATGGCCGGCGAGAACTGGTCGCCATTGCCACGCGCCGCGCGCAGGCTGGTCTCGACGCCGCCCATTCAGGTCTCGAGATCTCCTCGCTCGAACTCACCCGTCTGGCTCCTCCGGCCGCTCTGGCGAGCGATTTCGACGCAGTCCAAAGCGCCTTCATCGGAGCTGAGACTGCTAAGAAGGAAGCTCAGGCGTACGCCGAGACAGCCATTCCCGAGGCCCAATCCACCGCCGATTCATCGGTACAGGCCGCTCGCGCAGATAGCGCCGGCGCGATCTCCCTCGCCAGAGGTAATTCCGAAGCCTTCCTGGCGCTCGCCAAACAATATAAGGCCAACGTCGCGGTGGTTCGCGAACGGCTCTATCGCGACGCTGTCGAAAAGGCCATAGGCGGCGCTAGCGCCGTCCGTTGGATCCCGCCACCGGTTGGCGGCAGTTACCATGGACTGCGTATCAGCATTGCTCCGGTCGGGTCCCGTGCCAGGTCTCTTGAGGAAGGTGGAGAACGATAGTGACGAGCCCCCTAGGACTTGCCCGCACACCCGCCGCCGCCGGCCATTCGCCAGGTGTCCTCTCTACGGAGGAACGCCGCCGCATCAGTATCCGGCTCAGCGCCGGACTGACCGGTATCGGGCTTCTCGCATTGGGAACTCTCCTTGTGCGTCTGGCACGCGACCAATGGCAGATCGGCGAGATTTTCCGCGGCCTCGCCGCTGCAGTGGTGGGCATTCCCACGCTCATCTCGGGCTTACGCGGGATCGTGACCGGCGACACCCGCCGCGCTACCGACCAACTGGTCTCCATCGCTGTACTCGCCGCCGCAGCCACTGGCGACTTCGTCACAGCTACGCTCATCCCGCTCTTCCTCGAACTGGGCCGCCTCTTCGAAGAGCGCAGTTCTCTTGGCGCCCAAGCGGCTATCGACGGCATGCGCGCACTCGGTGCGCGGATGGCCGTACGTTGGCGCGATGGTGTGGAGGAGCGCGTCGATCCCGACATCCTAACGCCAGGAGACGAGATAGTCGTACGGCCCGGCGAAAGGATCGCCGTCGACGGCACGGTTCTGGAAGGGCGCGCCGCAGTGGATCAGTCCGCGATCACGGGCGAGTCGCTTCACCACGATGTCGGTCCCGGGAGCCCAGTCTTCGCCGGCACCGTGGCGTTGGACGGTCTACTGCGCATCCAGGTTCGCGGCGCCGGCGCCGATACCGTGCTCGGCCGCGTCGTGCAACTCCTGGCCGATGTCGAACGCACGTCGGTCCCCGTGCTCCGTCTTTTCGAGCGCCGTGCTGGGGTATGGTTGCCCCTGGTACTCACGCTGGCAGCCAGCACGCTGTTTTTTACGGAGAATCTTTCACGAGCCATTGCGGTACTCGTGGTCGCCGCCCCCACGGCTCTGGTGGTCGCCGGCCCTGCCTCCGTGGTTGCCGCCATGACCGTGGCTACGCGTCTTCGGATTCTCATCAAGAGTGCCGATTTTTTCGAGCGAGCCTCCGACGTCGATACGCTGATCCTCGACAAGACCGGTACGGTAACCGTGGGAACGCCAGTGGTGACCGAAATCCGGCTCGCGCCGGACCAACACGACGCGGCTTTCCTGGCCGTGGCGGCTTCATGCGGTTTCGGCTCTCTCCATCCGGTTTCACGCGCGGTGGTGGCAGAAGCTCTATCACGTGGCATCGTTGCCACGCCTCCCGTAGACCTCCAAGAGCGTCCGGGGCTCGGCGTGGTCGCCATGGTCGGTGGCCGGCAGGCCATCCTCGGACGCCGGCAGTTGCTGGTCGATCTCGGCGTGCATGCTGTCCCGGACGACGACGGCGACGTCTCGCAAGTGTGGGTCGCTTACGGCGGCCAGTGCCTCGGCTGCCTGGTACTCCGCGATCAGCCCCGGGCTGAGGCGCGGGACGCCCTTGCCGCCATGCGCGCCCTCGGCATCGGACGTCTGGTCCTCCTTACGGGAGACCGAGCCGCGGTGGCTCGCGAAGTTGGGCAGATACTCGGTATGGACGAAGTTGTCGCTGAAGTCCTGCCTGCCCAGAAGCTCGAAGTCGTGCGCGCGGAGCAAGCCGCGGGCCGAACCGTCATGATGGTCGGCGATGGAGTCAATGATGCGCCGGCCCTAAGCGCAGCCGACGTTGGTGTGGCCATCGGTGCCGAACTCAACGAGGTAGCGCTTGGTGGCGCCGATGTCGCTCTGCTCGGCACCGATCTCGGCCGTCTGCCCAAGCTCATCGGGCTGGCTGATATTACGCGGCGCATCATTGGCCAGAACGTCTGGCTCGCATTTGGCCTCTCCGTGGTGCTGATCGCCCTGGCAGCCGGGGGCGTACTCGACCCCCTCACGGGTGCCTTGTCTCAAAGCGTGGCAGTATTGATCGTTGTCGCCAACAGCGCTCGAATTCTCCGGTTCTCCCGTCCTGGTCCTGTGGAGACAGGCAGCGCGGCGGATTCCGGAACGCAGATCTCTTCGCGCCCGGCCGAAACTGTCGATTAATCGCATCACGTCTTCGGGGCTCCCTTGCGCGGCTGTCCCAGAATCTCAACGGGCTTGTGAAGAACATTATGAAACAAGAATATTTCGTGGTCGCGCCAGCATCCCTCCGAAAATGGCACCCAGATTGAGAACGTTGTCCGTCGAACCTGACCGGCGATCAACCGGCAGGAATGGTCAGCCCACTCGTCGGAAGATATTGCGCCCGACGAGTACCGGCAGGTAATGTGTGCGTGGAGGGAGCGGGACATTTCAAGTGCACAACATCTTACAAGACACCCGTGTTGCAGGGCGAGCGCTCATCAGGCGGCCTGGCTTTGCGGCTGTGGTCATAGGCATCTTGGCGCTTGGCGTAGGCGCCAATACCGCTACATTCAGCGTGTTCAACGTGGCCAGAACGATATTCACTACCACCTCCTTGAAATTAGTTTCTCGGCGACGACAACGTGCGCGGAGCTTGACACAGGCAGCAATTCCGCCGGTCCCTGTACGAGAGCAAGGATGATGATTTGCAGCAGGGACATGTCTTGAGCCTATCACTCTACCCGGCTCCGGGATCATCGGGTCTGCTTTGTTCACCTCTTAGTCACTGCGCAACGCTGTTACTGGATCCACCCTGGAAGCGCGCAGAGCCGGAACAGCGCACGCGGCCAAGGCAACCAGCAGCAACACAAGCGGAGCCCCGATGAGCGTCGCCGGGTCGACACCGCCGACTCCAAACAGCAGGCCCCGTATCCAGCGTCCCACAGCGAATGCGCCAGCCAATCCAATCGCCACGCCGGTGAGAGTTAGCCGCATGCCGTGTCCGGCGACCAGCGCGAGCACGGCCTGACGCGTTGCGCCCAGGGCCATTCGAATGCCGATTTCGCGCGTCCGCAAACTGACCAGGTAACTCATCACTCCATACAGTCCCATGCTGGCGAGCATCAGCGCCAGGCCGGCGAAGACGCCCATCAACATACTCCACAAACGGCGCTGCCACAGCGTCTCTGACGCAAGCGAGTCCATCGTCTTCACGTGCACGATTGCGATCGACGAGTCGGCGCCACGAATCGCGGACCGGATGCGGCTCACCATAGCCTGGGGGCTCCCTCGAAGACGAACGATGGCCTGCATCTGTGGGGAGGGGATCTGCCGGTAGAAGAAATAGGTCTCGAAACCCGGCCCCCGTTCGAGCGGATGATATTTGACATTCTCCACCACCCCGATTACGGTCATCCAGGGATTGGTCCCGTTGGCGCCCCACCGCAATTGGCGGTCGATGGCGCTCTGGCCGGGCCACAACGTCTCGGCCATCCTCCGGTTGATGATGAGGCGCACAGGTTGCGAAAGGTCGTCGAGCTCGTTGAATATGCGCCCCTCGATCAGCGGAATTTGCAGAGTTTCAAAGAATCCGGGCCCGATCGAGGCAAACTCCGTAGGAGCGTTATGTAAGGCCTCGCGTTCGTCCTGGCCCTTGATGGTGAACTGCTGTGCGTTGCGCTCCTCGCCGCGCGGTTCCAACGCGGAATAGGGGACTTCGGTTCCTGCCCCCACCGACACCACGCCTGGAAGCTGCGCCAGTGCTTCGATTGCGCGGCGGAAACTGCCGCCGTATTGACGCGCCAAATCGGCTTCCGTGGCGTTGGGTACGAACCGTGCCATGCGGGCGACCACCAGATGATCGGTCTTCACGCCCATGTCGACCCGCGCGAGATTCACCAGGCTCTTCACCATCAATCCGGCGCCGCAAAGCAGTACCAGCGAAAGCGCCACCTCGCCAGCGACCAGCACGCTCCGCAGGCGTCCTCCCGCCGGCGAAGACCCGCGCGAACCTTCCTTCAGAACCCCGTTCAGGTCCACGCGGGAGAGCTGCAATGCCGGTGAAAGACCGAAGAGCAACCCCGTCGCCAGGGAGAGCAAGACGCCGAAGCTGATCACCTGGGCATCGAGTTCGATCCGCATCCAGAACGGAAGCTCGATCGGAACCAGTGCCGGAAAAGCCTTCACGGCGGCCCACGCGAGCGCGATTCCCAGTGCTCCCGCCGCAACTGACAGCAATAGGCTCTCGATGAGAAGTTGGCGTATGATCAGCCATCGTCCTGCCCCCAGGGCAGCGCGAACCGCCATCTCTTTCTCTCTCGCCGCCGCTCGCGCAAGCAGAAGATTCGCTGCATTCACGCAGCCAATCAAAAGCAGCATCCCCACTGCGATAAGCAGCAGCCGCAGATACGGCGCAACGTTGCCCACCTCGGAATCGCGCAACGGCGTCAGGCGGATCTGCGTTCCCCGGTTGGTTTGAGGAAACTGACGCGCCAGGGCGTTGGCGGTGGCCTGCATTTCGGATTGCGCCTGTCTCACGGTCACGCCTGGACGGAGGCGTGCCACAACATCGTGAACCCGAAAACCACGGTCGCGCCAGTACGGCTCGCGGTATCCGGCGTATCGCGCCATGAGCGGAATCCACAGGTCCGATTTCTCAGGGAACCGGAAACCGGGAGGCATTACGCCGATCACCGTGTAATGATCCCCACGCGCCTCAATCACCTTGCCAATGATTCCGGGATCGGCGCCGAACATGTCGCGCCACAGCGCGTGGCTGAGCACCGTCTTCTTCACGTCGCCGTTAATCTGATCTTCCTGCAGCGTGAAGCCACGGCCAAGAATCGGGCTAACGCCCAGCAGCGGAAACGTGCGCGCGTCCAGGAACGTCAGATTCACGGCATGTGTCTGTCCGTCGGCGGTAAGCGTGTTTGGAAAGGCGAGGTACGCGCCCAGGCCTTCCACGGCGCCCGCGCGGGAGCGCAGATCTTCCAAATCAGGGATGGATGCGCCCCTTATGTTGCGTGCGCTTCCGCTAAGGACGGTTTCGAGGCGGACCAGCCGGTCGGGCTCGCGGTACGGGTACGGCCGCAACAGGGTTCCGTATACCAGACTGAACACGGCGGCGCTGGCGCCGATACCAAGCCCCAGCGTGAGAGCAATCGCAACTGACATCATCGGTCGGGCGGCCACCTGCCGCCAGGCCTGTTTCCAGTCGTTAGGGACGGGACTCATGGGATCTCGCTCCGATCAGCCGGCATATCTTCCCTTCGGAAATCGCCGTCGTGGAAACTTCCGGCTCTATGTTGTCTCCCTGGATTTGACTTGGTGCGGCCGTCGTCGCGCATCCGCTCGTATGCGCTGTCGTGCCGATTGTTTCGGACGACGGATCGCAACACCGGCAATGTTTAGAGAACCGCAGATTCAGAACATGCGCACCGATGATCAAACCGGCGCCCACTGCTGTCACCACGGGTTCAACGGAGAGAGCGGGAAATGCGATGTGACGCCGCAGAAGTAAGCAGAAAAGGCCTGACACAAATAACGCTAGGCAGGACCTGCGCCGGTGCTTCTTTCGGTAGGCGGGGACGAACGCAATTATACCCATAGCGCCGGACCCAATCAGAAATAGCGGTTCGAGCTTCTCTGAAACGCCGATTAAGGACGAGAAACCCGCATAAGAGAGCAAGATGGGCCCGGCAACACAATGGACGAAGCAGAGAGAGGCGAGCAACATTCCCCTGCGGTCCGCATGGGCCGTGTCAAAGTCTGATTTGGGCATCGCTAGGACCGTGATACAACTGGCTGTGTGCCGGCGCAGCGCCCTAAAGGTAGGCTGAAAATGAAGTCCATCGAAGCAAAATTTTTCACGCAGTCCTCCTACACATCTGTGAACCGATCTTGCAGGTTGAGGAGGGAGGCAGGAGATGCTAATCAAAACCCGGCAAATCCAGCGCAACCTTCCTAAGACGCGAAAGTTAGGGCTGTGGCGGGCGGTGCGCGCGGGACCTGAGTCGACTTGTGAACGATACGGGGAATACGGACAACCCGGGCTGAAATCACAAATCCGACGGGCGCGAGAGTTATAGCGACTAAGGTGCCGGCCAGGTCGAATATCGGCGTCTGCCGGCCAGCGTGGCAATAGCAACAAGCGGCTGCTTCAGATTCGGTCTCGTGGTGATGGAGCAGTCCTCCGAGGAGTCCAAGAACGAGGATTGCAACAATGGCAAACGCAATAGTCGGGAAGCGGCGCGAGCCGCTCCCTTCCGAGTTAGATTTGGACTGACTCTGCAATGCGTCAGTTTACCCGACCTAAGCGGTTATTGTCCATGAGAATCTTGTCAACTGACTAAAAGGGCGGTGGCCGGTTGATTGCGTTCAATAGGCGGTCCTGCGCCGAGAAACGCGAGCCGGGAATCGGCGGATGAACCATGACCGCGTCCACATCAACTGGAAATTCGACCGCCAAGCCACCCGCCGCAAGTTCGGTTACAAAAGGAAATCCTTTCAGCGTTAAGAGCACAAATCCCTCCCCTATTCCGAGCGCAGCGCATCGAAGGTGTTTACCATCGTCGCCGCGAGTGCGGGCCTTAGGGCCGCTGCAACGCTGACCGCAAGCAGGAGCAGCGGAGCGCCCAGGAATATCGGAAGATCCAATGCGGGAACGCCATACAAGAAGGAGGCGGTCAGGCGCGCCGCAAAATAAGAGGCGGCCAAGCCTGCCAAAGTCCCGGCGCCGGCCAACCGCAGACAATGGCCAAGTACGAGCCGTACGATGCCTCCACTGCTGGCGCCCAACGCCATTCGAATGCCGAATTCCGACGTGCGCTGGGTCACCCAATAGGACACCAAGCCGTAGATGCCTAATGCAGCCAGCAGCAGGGAAAGCAGCGCCAGACCGGCCCCAAGCCGCGCCGCAATCCGCCGCGCCGAAATGGTCCTTCCGAGAAACTCCATTAACGGAATCACCGCCGGCCGTGTCTGTACGCTGTCGTAACGATTCACCGCGGCGGCGATCGCCTGCGTGATGTTACGGTCGGGCTGGGCACGGGTGCGGATGGCAATAGTGAGAATTCCGGTCGATTCGTCCTGCCCCATGAGGGCGTAGATCTCCGGGCCGGCAGGATGTCCCAGCCCCGATTGGCGCACATCGCCTACCACGCCGATCACCTCGTGTGGGTGTCCGAGACCAATGTGCTTGCCGACGGCTTGGCCGTTTGGAAACAGTGTCCGCGCCGCGGTGGCGTTCACCAGCATGACGTTGCTGTCCTCCCACATTTCCCGTTCGGTTGGCAGGCGCCCGGCGATCAGTGGAATCCCCATCGCTTCGAAATAATCGCCCGCCACCCGGTTCCAGAAGACGACGCGTAACTGCGACGCGGGGAGCGGGGCTTCCTGAATCTGCAGGTCGGTGGTCGATAATCTGGCGTGCAGCGGAAAGTATCGCAAACCGCCAACGGCCGCGACTCCAGGCACATTCGACAGCGCCTGCAACAACGGGCGGTAATAACCTACGCGTTTCGCACTTGAGCCGTAGAGACTGTCGCCGATGCTCGACTCCACCAACAGTACGTTGTCGGTTTTGAAGCCGAGATCGGTTCCCATTAATCCGATGAAGCTTCGCGCGAGCAATCCCGATACCACCAGCAGGCTCAGTGCGAGAGCTACCTCCGCCGAAACAAGCAGTCCGCGAATTTGTTGTCTGCGAACGCCTGCCGTGCCGCCGCGTCCCCCCTCCTTGAGCGATTCATGGGGGTCGATGCGCCCTTGACTTAGCGCCACGGGGAAAGTGACCAGCAGAGCGGTGATGACGGCGAGTGCGGCGCAGATGGCCACAACCGGCCAGGTAGCGACGTCAAAGCTCCCCAACGTGCGAACTCCGGGGTCGAAGTAAGTGATCAAACTTACGGTGACGCGGCTCAGGGCGAAGCCCACGATAGCGCCGCAACCCGTAAGAAT
>Ga0335069_10001083_pt1 | contig 43907 bp, 38 predicted proteins | sample Lox_Sample_11_FD_206714 | JGI IMG/M metagenome (GOLD analysis project Ga0335069, IMG submission 206714) | Soil microbial communities from Loxahatchee National Wildlife Refuge, Florida, United States - Lox_Sample_1.1 | ecosystem: Environmental > Terrestrial > Soil > Wetlands | place: USA...
GGCGTACGGCTCTGCATGAAGTTGTAGGTTGCCGCGATGCCGCCGCCGAAGCCGACAATGAAAATCGCCGCCGTCAGCGCCGGGGCGAGGCGAATCTGCCGGAACCAGTTGCCGGGATCGAAGATCAGGCGCTGCCAGAATCCGCCCTGAGTGGCGGTTTCGAGCGCTTCCTGCAGGCGCATGCGGGAGGCAGCCAGCAAATTAGGGCTGGGCTCCTGCACCGGCGCTTGAGAGAGCGTGGTGTGGAACTTGCGCGTGGCCTTCAACTCGGCGGTGCATTCCGGGCAGCGCCCGAGGTGCTGCTCAATCTCATAACGGGCGTCGTCTTCGAGCTCGTTATAGACGTAAAAAATCAGGTTGTCTTGAACCCAGTCACATTTCATAAGTGCACCCCTTCGCAGGGAAAACTCTCTTTCGTCGTTCGCTATTCGCTGTTCGTCGTTCGCGGATCGCGATTTTGCGAACAGCGATGAGCGAACAGCGATCAGCGTACTTACCTCATCTCGGCCAGCGCGCTGCGCAGTTTCTGCGTGGCGCGGAACAACGTGTTCTTGGCCGTTTCTTCTGTGGTGTTCAACATCTCGCCCACGGTGCGCAACTTCAGACCGTGGTAATGCTTCAACTCAAAGACCATGCGTTCCCGCGGGGTGAGCCGCGACAGCGCCGCGCTGATCTTGCTGCCGAGTTCGCGTCGCATCAGATCGCGTTCGGGATTTGCTCCCGCCCGGCCGTCAGCCACCTGATCGAGCACGTTGTACTCTTCGCCCGAGCCGTCGACCGCCACCGGAGCATCTTCTTTACGGACGTTCCGCTTGCGCAGATGGTCGAGGCAGAGGTTGGTGACGATGCGGTAGATCCAGGTGTAGAAGGAACACTCGAAGCGGAAACTGCCGAGATTCTTGTACGCCTTCAGGAAGGCATCCTGGTGGATGTCCTGAGCGTCGGCTTCCGATCCGGTGAGGTGGAGCGCGAGACGCAGAACCGACTGATCATAGTGACGGACGAGTACCTCGAAGGCGGCGCGGTTCCCACGCTGCGCCTCACGAATCAACGTCGTGTCGTCAATGCGGCTGCCCTGTGCTGCCACGGAGCCCCTCGAACTGGGGTTCTGGGTACCGCTCTGTCCCAGAACGCCAACACCAGGCGTTCCGGGAACCCTGCTGCCCTGCGCCCCCCGGGCCCCATTGAAGCGCCCCGGACGGGAGAGATCGCCAACCGGAATTGCTGCTGCGCACGAATCGGCCGGCATTTTGCGTCAGTTTCCTCTACAAGTGGACCAACCTTGCCTTGCGAGGAAATAGACGAGGCAGCAGCCAGATCGTTAGCAAATTATAGACAGTTGGCCCTTTGTTTGCCTTCAGTAAGACAGGCGGCGTCTGTTCAGTCTGGGATGGGTCGGGTGAGTTCCAGGCGCATTTCGTTGGTCGGTGTGAAACCCATGGAGTTGTACAGGGGGCGTCCTTCGTCGCTGGCGTGGAGAAAGACGACGTGCCAGCCCTGCTCCTTCAACCATCCTGTAATCAATGACATAATCCGGCGGGCAATGCCTTTGCGCCGGAATTCGGGCTCCGTGTAGACATTCAGGATCAAGGCGCGGCGGGCGTTGGGATCTCCAGGGCGGGCCGGCCACGGACACATCAGAACGCCACCGCCGGCGACCACTTTGCCGCGCGCGTCCTCCGCCAGCCATGCACGATAGGAGCCGTCGGCGAGGGCCTGTTCGAGCCAGGGGCGCGTCGTCTCGACCATGCGGTCCAGTTCGGCTTCGGTCCCGTTCTGCATGTCGCGAAACATGCTGCGGCGATGGTGCAGGATGATGTCGCGGTCGTGCAGCGAAGCGACGCGAAACGTGAGGTCAGTCGAGGGCATGGAGAAGCATCTCCGGCGGTATTGCGAGGGTACAATAACGCAAGCGTTCGCTGATCGCTATTCGCTGTTCGTGGGCTGAACACCGGGTTGCCGCCCGCGACATCGCGAATGGCGAACGACGAGACGCGAAGGACGAGGGCGCACAGGGGATTCATGTACGAAGTAACCGTCGAAGACACATTCGCCGCAGGACACTACCTGCGCAACTACAAAGGCAAGTGCGAGAATCCGCACGGGCACAACTACAAGGTGCGGGTCACCCTGGCGGGCGCCGAACTGGACAAGGCCGGATTGCTGCTCGACTTCAAGGATCTGAAGGACGTCATGAAGCACGTCATCGACCGGCTGGATCATCAGATGATCAACGACCTTGAACCCTTCACGGTGCTGAATCCCTCGGCGGAGAACATCGCGAAGTACTTCTACGACGAGACGAATACGCGTCTGCGAAACGTGACCAATGGCCGGGTGAGAGTCAAGGACGTCACGGTGTTTGAAACGGACACGACTACGGCCCGCTACAGCGAGTAGTAGTTGCGGAATCGGGTGATCGGATCATCGGATCATTGCAAATCACCCGATGATCCAACTGTGTTCCCATGCAGATCACCGAAATCTACAAGTCGCTTCAGGGTGAATCCACCCATGCGGGACTGCCCTGCGTGTTCGTGCGGCTGACGGGCTGCAATCTGCGCTGCTCGTGGTGCGACAGCGAGTTCAGCTTCTACGGCGGACGGAAGATGTCGCTGGAAGATGTACTGAACGAAGTCAGAAGGCTCAGTCCCGAGGGCGGGTTGGTCGAGATCACCGGCGGCGAGCCGATGCTGCAGGAGCGGGAAGTGGTGCCGCTGATGCGGGAACTGATCGGTGCCGGCTACCGGGTCTTGCTTGAGACCAGTGGCGAGCGGCAGTTGACGAGTGTTCCGAAACAGGTCGTCAAGATTGTGGACGTGAAATGTCCGCACTCGGGCGAACCGGACACCTTCGCCGTGGAGAACTTGGAGACCCTCCAGCCGCACGACGAGATCAAGTTTGTATTGAGCGATCGCGCAGATTACGAATTTGCGCGCAATTTCGTGCGCGAACACCGGCTCGCCAATCGAGTTCACGCCGTGTTGTTCTCGCCGGCATTTCGCAAAGACGCGGCCGGGGAGCGCGACATGTCACATTGCCTGCTCGACCCGCAGCAGCTCGCGGAGTGGATGCTGGCCGACGGAGTTCCGGCGCGGCTGAGCCTGCAGATTCACAAACTGATCTGGGATCCGGCGGCCAAAGGCGTGTGAGGCGGCGGGTGATCGGGTCACTGGATCATCGACACCGAATCACCTGGATGGACCGGGCTTCGGTTGCAGGAAATCCTGGTACTCCGGCTTGAATCCCGTTGCCTTGATCGCAGCTTCGAGAGCAGCACGGGCCTCGTCCGATTTTCCCTGTGCCGCCAGGTCGTGGACGAGGTTGTAGTGAGCGTCCACGAGAAGCGGGTCGTATTGCACGGCTTTCCTTAGCAGAGGCTCGGCTTCCTGCAGCATCCCTCTTCTTGCAAGCGATACGGCGGTGTCGTTCACCACGGGCGCCAGCGTGGCCGGATCCGAGCCAAGCTGGGCTGCATGGTCGAAGCTGCGCAGGGCGCCTGAATAGTCGCCGGTGCCGAGGAGTACGAGGGCGAGAGTTTCCGCGACGGATCGATCTTGGGGAGCAAGGCGGGAGGCGATCTGCGCCTCCGACAGGGCTGGCTGCGGGCGACCCATCTTGCCGTAGAGGATGGCCAGATTGTTGTGGTGCGGATACTCACCAGGTGCGAGACGAATCGCCGCGAGCAGGTGAAGTTCCGCGTCACTGAGGCGTCCGCGTTGGATCAGGTAAGTAGCCAGGTTGTCGCGGATGTAATCGCTGTCTTCAACGGCGATCGCGCGAAGGAAAAGCGTTTCGCTGTCTTTCCAGAAGCCGATCTGACGGATGGTAAGAACCGCGAACGCGGCAAGCACAGCGCAGGTTCCGAGCACCGCCGCTTTACGCCGCCATGTCACGGTTCCGGCCCAGTCGGAAACAGCCCAGACGACAATGATCACGATTCCGACCATAGGCAACTCGGTGAATCGATCAGCCATGGCTTGTCTGCCTGCCTGGACGATCCCGGAGTTGGGCAGCAAGGTGATTACGAACCAGATCCAGCCCACCAGGAACCACGGCCGACTCCGGCGGTGGACGATGGCAAGGACTGTGACTCCCACAAGCAGGAGCGCGGAGGGAATACCCCAACGGATAGCCGTCTCGGAATGGAATGGGTAGAAGCAGCCGAGGTCCAAAGGCCAGACCATCTTCGCAAGATAGCGGACGTAAGACAGGGCAGCATTCTCCAGTCGAACCGTGAAGGAAGCCACGGGAGTCAAAGACATCGCTTGCGACTGCCCTTGTACGGCGAGAACCGTAACGGCCAGTGCCCCGGCGGCGAGCGGAAGTTTCTCGAGAGCTAGCCGCAAGAAAGAAACGGAGCGCCTCTGCGGCCAGAAATCGAACAACAGCAGGACGATCGGAAGGCTGACGGCAGTAGGTTTGGACATCAGCGCCAACGCTCCGCAGCATGTCCATGCCGCGAAGAGTTGCTTGGACGTCTGTCTCACGTAGCGCAGATAGAGCGCTACGGCAGCAAGGAAGAAGAATGCGCAGAGCACGTCCTTGCGCTCCGCGATCCACGCGACCGACTCAACGCGCAAAGGATGGAGCGCCCAAAGCAGGCTCCCAAGCGCCGCGGGAACCATGCCCGCTCCGAGCCGGCTCAAGACAAAATAGAGCATGGCCGCCGCGAGGGCATGAAGGAGCGCGCTCGTGAAGTGGTGTCCGGCCGGAGAAGATCCGAACAGTTCTGTATCGAACTCATGGCTGAGCCAGGCGACAGGATGCCAGTACATCGGTCGCACGGAGGTGAAAGCGAAGACGACGGCCTGGCCGGTCAAGCCGTCTGCGGCGGGCTTCTCGGAGACGTAGGGTCTGTCGTCGAGATCGACAAAGCCATTGCGGACCGTGGGGAACTCGACCAAAAGAACCACCACGGCAATGAGTAACGGCAAGAAGATCGGAATGCAGCGTCGCACCAAAGTGGGCGGGTGGAACGTCCCTGGCTGCATGACGGGGGGAGGCTCTGACTTTGCCGGGTTTCGTGGTTGTTCGTTGCGGCTTCGTGAAGGCGCCATCGTTCAGCCCCCGGGAGAGGAGCATGCTGAAACACTTAGCTTAGCAGTCCTGCAAATCCCGGCGGAAAGTCGGGCCAGCGATTGCCGTGCAAGTGGCATAAAATCAAGCTGAGACAGCAGTTCCGCAGGTATCGTGCGCGATGACATCTAACTTTGCAGGGAAGCGAAGGCGAGCCGTTGTCCTGTTGAGCGGCGGGATGGATTCCTGTGTCTGCGCGGCGCTGGCCGCGCGCGATGATGACGCGGCAGCGGTGCACGTCAGTTACGGGCAACGCACCGAGGCGCGGGAACGGCGGGCGTTTGAAGGCATTTGTGACCGGCTGGGGATTGACGACCGCCTGGTGGTGCGCAACGAAGCGCTGGGTGTGATCGGAGGGTCAGCGTTGACCGACGCCAGGATCGCGGTGCCGGAATCGCACGCGATCGGAGCCGATATCCCGGTCACGTATGTGCCATTCCGCAACGCGCATTTTCTGTCGGTTGCGGTGAGTTGGGCGGAGGTGCTGGGCGCCGAAAAGATCTACATCGGGGCGGTCGAACAGGACAGTTCCGGGTACCCGGATTGCCGGCCGTCCTATTACCGGGCGTTCAACGAAGTCGTGAAGGCCGGGACGAAGGAAGGAACGATCAAAGTGATCACCCCGCTGATCGCCATGAAGAAAGTGGAGATTGTGACGCTTGGCCTTGAATTGGGCGCACCGTTCGATTTAACGTGGTCCTGCTATCAACGGGAAGACCGGGCGTGCGGCGTCTGCGACAGCTGTGTCCTGCGCTTGCGGGCGTTTCGGGCGGCAGGCGCGGAAGATCCGATTCCGTACACGGAGGCGACGGTGCGGAATTCCGGGTAGTAGTTTCCCTTTTTCCGTTGCCGAGGGCGCGCGGCGTCCTTGGCGGTCGAAAAGCGGAAACGGAAATCGAGTTTCATGTAAATCAGGATTTGATGCCGGGAGGCAAGCGATGAAGAAGCAATTCATTATTTCTCTATTGATCGTGTTGGTGATCGGGTTGTGCACTCCGCGGGTATTTGCCCAGGCCATGGGTACCGTGAAAGGTATCTGCAAGGACGTGGAAGGCAACATCATCCCGCAGGCGGTTGTGGAATGGAATGGAATCGAGACCGGGCGGAAATACAACCTGAAGACCAATAACAAGGGCGAGTACTTTTCACTGGGCATTACACCCGGCAAATACAACGTCAGGCTCCTCAAGGATGGAAAAGAAATCTGGCACATCAACAACGTGACTGTGGGCGCGGACGAAGTGACGCTCGATTTCGACCTGAAGAAGGAGCAGGCGAATTCTGCAGCCGGTTCCGGCATGAACGCCGAGCAGGTCAAGGCGGCACAGGCACAGCAGGCGGCTGTCGCCAAGGAGAACACGACCATCAAGGCACTGAACGAGAAATTGCAGGTCGCCAAGACCGCGGGCGATACGGGCGATTTCGATACCGCCATCAAGACGATGACGGAAGCGACCGAGATGGATCCCTCGCGCGACCTGCTCTGGTTCAACCTGGCGAATTACTACCGCCTGTCAGCGCCAAAGCAGACCGATCCAGCGGAGAAGCAGAAGCGGTTCGAGATGGCGATGACCAACTACCAAAAGGCCATCGACTTAAAGAAGGGTACCGATCCGGCGGCGCAACAGAAGGATGCTGCCTTCAACACGAACCTGGCGGCGTATTACAACAATCTGGCGGACGCGCTGCATAAGAGCGGCAAGAACGATGACGCCGTGAAAGCATACGAGCAGGCCATGGCGCTCGATCCGCAACATTCGGCCAGTTACGAGTTCAATATCGGCGCGGTGTATACCAATGCCGGCAAAGTGGATGACGCGATTGCGGCCTTCGACAAGGTAATTGCCGCTGACCCGAGCCGGGCGGACGCTTACTACTGGAAGGGTGTGAACCTGATCGGGAAAGAGACCATGGACAAGGACAACAAGGTGGTGGCTCCTCCCGGAACGGCGGAGGCCTTCCAGAAGTATCTGGAACTGCAGCCGACAGGACCATTTGCGGAGCCGGCGAAGCAGATGCTGGCCAGCATTGGCGCCAGCATCGAGACCAGCTACGGCACGAAGAAGAAAACCACCAAGAAGTAGGACGTTTCCTGATCTGGCAACCTCGAAAAGCGGCTCTTCGGAGCCGCTTTTCCCTTTGCGCTTCAGTTACTTCGGTCGCATGGCCATCAGTGCGTTTCGCGACCTTCAGCGGCGCGCTAGAGTAGAGGTATTCGTGCCGGCGGCTTTTGCCGCTCTCCCAACCTGTGGCATCAATCCAGCAATTCTGGAGTCTTGGAAATGGCTGCTCCGGGGAGTTCCCCGATCGCAATTGCCCTTGATGGCGCCAGCGGTTCAGAGCTGGTGGCGACACCGGTACTGCTGGCCGCGATGCTGCGCGCGTCGGAGAAGGTGAGTGATCTGATCTTCTCGCCCGGCCGTTCGCCCCAGGTCGAGATTCACGGCCAACTCACCGCGGTGGAGATCTCCGGTGTGGGCATACTCAGCGCGGACGACACGCGGCGCATTGCCGCCGACCTGATCGGAACCAACAAGCAGGCCATCAACACGTTGCGCGAGCAAGGTTCGTGCGACGTGTCGTACGGATTGCCCGGCATGGCGCGGTTCCGCGTCAACGTCTTCATCCAGCGGGGAAGCTGCGCCATCGTGATGCGCGTGATTCCGACAGCGATTCCCAGCTTCGCCTCGCTGAAGCTTCCTGCCCAGTTGGAGGAAGCGGCCCAAGTGCGGAATGGAATCGTGCTGGTTACAGGGGGGAGCGGATCGGGAAAGTCGTCGACGCTGGCCGCTCTGCTCGACCGTATCAACAGCACGCATTGCTACCACATTCTGACCGTCGAAGACCCCATCGAATTCCTGCACAATCACAAGAAATCGACGGTCCACCAGCGCGAATTGCACAGCGACGCGCCGAACTTCGCCCTGGCGTTGCGCGCGGCTCTGCGGCAGGCGCCACGGGTGATCATGGTGGGGGAAATCCACGACCGCGAAACGCTGGAGATCCTGCTTGAAGCCGCAGAAAACGGGCATCTCGTTCTCTCGAGTATGAACACGGTCGATGCCTCGAAAACCGTAGAGCGGATTGTCGCGGCCTTTCCCCCGGCGGAGCAGCAGCCGGTGCGCGACCGATTGGCCAAGACGTTCCGGTACATCATTGCCCAGCGGCTGATTCCACGGGCGGACGGCGGCGGACGAACCGCGGTGGTCGAGATTCTGAAGTCGAACTCGCGCACGCGCGACTGCGTCGAGCAGGGCGAGCGTCCGGGACGCACCCTGCTGGACGCCATCAAGTCGAGCGAGAGTGAAGGCATGCAGCACTTCGACGGCGAGATCGCAAAACTGGTGCGGTCGGGCGTGGTCGATCTGGAAACGGGGCTATGCTTTGCCAGCAACGCGACCGTTCTGGGGCAGGAACTGGCCAGGAACCTGGTGTGACAGTCCCTGCTCTCGTCAGGAACCGTTCCACGTCACACGTTTGATTCCTGGGACACGCGGCTGAATCCCGCCGTCGACATGACGGACTCAAACTGAGGCATTACCCATGGCGCCGTCAGATTTTCCGGCGGCGCCTTTCTGCGTATGATCGGTGGATGGCGAGTGAGGCCGCGGTCGGCGTGGTGAGTTTCAAGGTAGCGCGGCAAACGGTTGAAGAGCACGCTGCTAGGCTGAACGTCTCCGGGTCTGAAGCGACAAATCTGCTGGCCTCCATCGGCCGAGTGCTGGCTGAGGATCTCGCAGCAGATCGCGATTTCCCTCCGTTTCCCCGGGCGACGCGGGATGGATTCGCGGTGCGGGCGGAAGATGTCGCATCCGTTCCGGCGCGGTTGGACGTCATCGGGGAGATCAAGGCGGGAGACGTGCCGAGCGCGCTGACGCTGGGGGCACGGCAGGCCGCGTCCATCATGACCGGTGCACCTCTGCCTGAGGGTGCGGACGCGGTGGTGATGGTCGAGTACACCGCCCAGGCCAAAAGCGGGGTGGAAATTCAGCGGGGCGCGCAGTGCGGTGAAAACTATGTTCCGCGAGGCGCCGAGGCACGCGCCGGGCAGATCTTGCTGGAGCGCGGTACACGGCTGGATCACGCGGGGATTGCAATCGCGGCATCGATCGGGAAGTCGACACTGCAGGTCGTCCGCAAGCCGCGCGTGGCTGTGCTGGCGACGGGAGATGAGATCGTCGGCATCGATCAGATTCCAGGGCCGTCGCAAATTCGCGATTCGAACACGTATTCGCTTGCAGCGCAGATTGAGCGTGCCGGCGGGGAGCCTGTCCTGCTGCCCATTGCTCCGGACGAGCCGGTGCAGCTTCGTGCACGGATCGAGGAAGGCTTCAACTCGGATCTGCTTCTTCTGGCGGGTGGGGTATCGATGGGAAAGTACGATCTGGTGGAACAGGTGCTCGGCGCGCTCGGCGCAGAGTTCTACTTCACCGGAGCACACATTCAACCGGGCAGACCGATTGTGTTCGGATCGTACGAAAGGTCGCGGGGTGCGGCCCCGCCGACTTCATCCCAGGGCAAGTCCGCGCCACACAGGAAATATTTCTTTGGATTGCCGGGGAATCCCGTGTCTACGATGGTGACATTTGAACTGTTTGTCCGGCCGATGATTGATGCGCTGAGCGGGGCGAAGATGAGGCCTTTGGTATTTCTGAGGGCTCGACTGAAGAGCGAGATTCGCACGAAGACCGGCCTGACGCGCTTTTTGCCGGCAGTGCTGTCAGGAGAGTTCGAAAACGTTGAAGTTGCGCTGAGCAGCTGGCAGGGATCGGGGGATATTGCGGCGCTGGCGGGAGCGAACTGCTACCTCGTCGTGCCTCCGGGTCGGGAGCGGATTGCGGCCGGTGAGTACGTCCCGGTGATGATGCGGTGAGTGGGCGGGGAGCAAGGGTAAGATAGTGATCGCTTGCGAGCCGGCGCGTGAGGACTCGCGCCGCTCATCTCTGATGCCAAAGAAACTCTCTCACTACGATTCCAAGGGGCGGGCACGGATGGTCGACGTCTCCTCCAAGACGAGAACCGCCCGCGAGGCCGAAGCCAGCGCGTTCGTGCGGATGAAGCCGGCAGTGCTGCGGGCGCTGCCGTCGAACCCGAAGGGCGATCCCCTGGAGGTGGCGCGGACGGCAGGGATCATGGGCGCGAAGCGGACAGCGGAACTGATCCCGATGTGCCATCCGTTACCGCTGTCGCACATTGCTGTGACCTTGCGCGTGTGCGAGAATGGCGTGTCTATTGCCTCAAAAGTCAAGACCACGGCGGAGACGGGCGTCGAGATGGAAGCGCTGGTCGCCGCCGGAATCGCGGCGCTGACGGTCTACGATATGTGCAAAGCTCTCGATAAGGGCATCGAGATCTGCGAGTTGAGGTTGGAACGAAAATTGGGAGGCAAGAGCGGCGACTATCGCCGCAAACGTACCTAGGCGTCCCTATGCCGAGCAACGTCAAAGTCCTGCTGGTCGACGACAATCCGATGGTCCTGGGTATGCTCAAGCAGGCTCTTACTCCGCTGGCGGAAGTGGCGACCGCAAGTGATGCAGCCGACGCGCTGCTCAAGGCGGTGGATGACACGCCGGATGTGCTGATCAGCGACTACCGCATGCCGGGGATGGACGGGCGCCAGTTGCTGGAGAAACTGAAAAGCCGTCCGGCGACCACGGGCATCGCCGTGATCCTGATGGCGAGCAAGTCGGAGATCAGCGAGCGCCTCTCCCACCAGGAAGGCGCGGAAGACTACATCGAGAAACCGTTTTTCCTGAAGGACGCCACGCAACGAATCAAGCGTGTGATCGACCGGATCGCGCTCGAGAAAATGGCGAAGGCCGCGCCCTCGGATGGCATCCTGCGCGGAAGCCTGGCGCAGATGAACGTGGTTGACCTGGTGCAGTCGCTGGAGATGGGCCGCAAGAGCTGCTCTCTGACCATGACCAACAGCGACGAGAAGTGCGAGATGTTCTTCAGCAACGGCCAGGTGAAGCACGCCGCCTACGGATCGATCAGCGGAGACGAAGCCGTCTTCAAAGTGTTGCGCTGGACGGAAGGCAATTTCGAAGTCAATTTCGACGGTAAAACTACAAAAGAAACCACGACTCTGAATACGCAAGGCCTGCTCATGGAAGGGTTGCGCCTGCTGGATGAAGCCCGGCGCGACGCGACCGAGGGAGAAGATGTCCTCCTCGACATGTGAGCGGGTTCCCGCCGCAGTTCTCACTGTCAGCGACACCTGTTCGAGGGGTGAAAAGACCGACCTTTCCGGACCCGCCGTGGCAGAAGCCCTGGAACGCCGGAATTTTTCCGTGTCTGTGCGTAGTGTCGTTGCCGACGAGCAAACGGCAATCCGGGACAAGCTGATCGAGCTTTGCCGGTCGGCGAGACTCGTGGTTACCACCGGGGGAACCGGCGTCGCGCCGCGCGATGTTACGCCGGAAGCGACCCGCGCAGTGTGCGACCGCCTGGTCGATGGAGTCGCCGAGCAGATGCGCGCGGCCGGTATGAAGAAGACCCGGTTCGCGGCGGTGAGCCGGGCGGTGTGCGGCACCCGCGGTGCGAGTTTGATTCTGAATCTGCCCGGCAGTCCGGCCGGAGCGGTGGATGCCCTGGCTTCGGTGATCGACCTGTTGCCCCATATGCTGGACCTGCTGGAGGGAAAGACGGGACATTGAAACCAGTCGCCAGTCGTTGGTCGCTCGTCGCTCGCGAGTTGCATGGGATTCCAGTGGTCGAACAAAGGTCAGAGTTCGTAATCGACCGGCAACCAAATACGACATTCAGAACACCTAGCGACTAGCGACCAACGGCTAACGACTCCCTTGAACACCATCAAGCACATCTTCGCCGCCTACGGGAAATGGATCTGGGGATTGCTGGCACCGCTCGGGATCTGGGGCGTGTTCGCCATTGCCGCCGTGGACGCGGCATTCATGGGCCTGCCCATGGATCCGATCGTGGCCGGATACATCTACAAAGACCCGAGCCGGTTCCTGTTGTATGTGGCACTGGCATCAGCAGGATCGGCGATGGGCAGCGTCGTCCTCTACATCATTGGCTACACAGGCGGTGAAGTGCTGCTGCGGAAGAAGTTGTCTCCCGAGCGCTTCGAGAAGATTCATGCGTCTTTCAACAAGCACGAATTCCTGGCGTTGATGCTCCCGGCCATGCTCCCGCCACCAACTCCTTTCAAAGCGGTCGTGCTGTCGGCGGCGGCGTTCGAGATGAGCTTTGGCCGATTCCTGCTGGCGATATTTGCCGGCCGGTTCTGCCGCTTCCTGATTCTCGGATTTCTGACCCTGAGGTTCGGTCCGAAGGTCGTGCAGTGGGGCGGCGAAATCATCGCGCACCGCTTCCGCTGGGTCTTGCTGGCATTGGCGGTGGGATTGGTTGTGTGGTTATGGCGCCGGAGGAAATCGAAGAAGGCGTCGGCGCCACAGTCGAAGACAACCTAGCCACCAGATCACTGAGAAAATCCGCGGAGGACGCAGAACCCCTCCCGCGTTCCAGGAAACCCGTTACCGCCTGCCTGCTGAGACTGGGTTAGGCGGCCGCGATCTTGCCGTGCGGCCGGTTCAGCCAGCGCGTGATGGCGGCATAGGCGACCGGCAGCCCGAACAAGACGGCGCTGAAGAAGAGATCCCCTCCCACCGTGTGGCGGAAGAAGGGCAGCCCGGCAACGTAGCAGGTCACGAGGCCTGCCAGCGTTTTTGGATACATGGCGGTGGCGGCCCACACGCCGAAGTTGCTGATCAGGAAGAAGGAAACCGAACCGGTGAGGGCGGCGCCGGCGATCCGCCAGATCTTCGAATCGTTTCGCAGAGCAGCGCTCCCGAGCCACAGCATGGCCGCATACCAGGCCCAGGTGAGCAGCAGGTCCCAAGACAACGGATAAGAATAGTATCGGTCAAGCACGATATCGGCGGCAACCAGCAGGCCTAGAGGAATCCACATCAGGCGCCGCGAACCGCGTGCGCCAAAGTAGAGCAAAGCGGCGGTGACCGGAGCGAAACCCCAGAGATGTGGGACGGACGGAATACGCATGAAGAGTGCGAACAGAATGTACACAAAAGCCAGCATGATCACCTCGAAGTGAGAACTATGATTGTGGCGCGGGGGATGGCGAGCGGTCAAGGGAAGCCCGGCGGGGTCAGTCGCGATGCGGGCAATGAATCGAGATAGAAGACCCCACACGTCGCCAGATCAAGCGATGTGTGGGGCATGTGCCTCAGAGGATCCGGAATGCCGCTACCTTTCGACGCAGCCGCCGGCGTATGCGCAACCCGTGGTTAACAAGAGGAGCGCGTGTTGCCCCTCAAATCCGGTCGTGCCCTGATAGATCAGTTCGATGTTCTGATCATTGTTGTCATCCCGCATGGTCATCACCTGGGTGGAAGTGGAAGACGAGCCGGGATAGAGCGTGTGGCCGGTCCCATCCAGCGCGGCGCCGCCGTCGAAGTTCACCGCGATGGTGTTGAGCAGGGGATAGGGGTATCCGCTGTTGCGGCAGCACCAGCGCTCAACGATCCATTCCGCACTGTCACCGACATAAGTCACGCCATAAGGAACCGATACTGAATAGGCGTTGTAGGTCAGCGTCGTCAGGTCCTCGATGAAGAGATAGCTGGGATTGACGCCGCCGGCGGGCGCGCCAACCTCGGCATAGAAGATGTCCCCTGGGCTTACCGAGAACGCGCCCTGAATGGCGGCCGGTTCCCAGCCAAACACCGCCAGGTAGGCGGCATCCGGTCCTCCGCAGATGGCCTGCGACCAGACGCCGCCGATGAGCGCCGACTTCCCATTCCCCGGCTGGACGGCATAGAACTTGGCGTAGCCGTTCAACCCTATCCAGGCCAACTGGCGGTACTGATCGCATGGTCCCGCGAATGCTTTTTGCCCGTTCGGCACCGTGACCGTGGAATAGATGTCCGTGAACGATTTGGGACCGAACTTCGTCATGGATTTGGTGAGCACCACCCCGCTCCAGTTCAGCGATGTTGGAGTCGTGGGAACGTCGGGAGATACGCCGTCGTTGGCAGCGATGCCGGGCTGGTTGATGACGGCGCGTTCCCGGTTTTCAGACGGAATCGATTTCAGATCGCCGTGCCAGCGGATTTTCGCGGCCGACATGGCGCGCTCCCACATCGTGTAGTGCTCGGGCTCCGCCTGTTTGTCGGGACGCGGCGGAAACCCGTACAGGGCTAATTCCTCGTCGCTTGCGGCCAGGACATTGAAGCTGGCCGGCGGCTCGGCATAGGTACGGACGGACGGAATGTTGGTGGCCACTGTCGCGTTCGACACATACAACTGCCGCAGGGCTTCCCTTTGGGCGTTAGCGAAGGTCGAAAACTGAATGACCATCATCCATAGAGCTGCGATGGCAACGGTTTGGTATCCCTTTTTCATAGCGATTCTCCTCTGGCGATGTCGAAGGACGCGCACCCCACGTTCGAGTCAGTGCCAATCCCCACCGGCCTCTACTGGGATAAACGGAACTTGGAGACGAAACCCGACATCGCATCGGGAAAGGGCCCGGAAGGATGTTCCATACGTCGAGCGCCCGGCGATCTGTAGCCCGCGTGCGCTCCGCAGCCCGGTGTCCCCGCTCGCATGTTCTTTGATGTGCAGGTAGATGCTACTCACCTGGACGCAACCATGAGCAGCGCCACGTAGTCCTTGGTCGCGCGCCCAAACCCCGATAAACTATTGGGTATCCGCCGCGCGGAGGGATGTGTGAGCGGTTGAAACAGTCGGTCTTGAAAACCGATGTACCCGAAAGGGTACCGGGGGTTCGAATCCCTCTCCCTCCGCCATTACTTTTGTTATCTAGCACTTAGACCACGGTGATACCTACACTGATACCATAGTCAGGAAGGATCACCGATGAACCGCGAATGCAATCTCACGAAAAGAGTGCAATTGGCGCGGGGTTGGCGCTATTGCTCTGTCGTTCTCTCGGCAACTGGCCGCGTCAAACCTGACGTGGTGCTAGTCGACGGTAGACCAGAGCAGCACACTGAAGGCGCGTATTACCTCGAATGGCGCGAGAAGGGCAAGCGTAGGCGTCTGTCAGTCGGCAAGGATGCTCAGGACGCTGCTGCACGTCGGCAACGCAAGGAAGCCGAACTCAACGCGCTGAACAATGGTGTGGCTGTGGTGCCTGAAAACGGAAATGGTCACCGCGTCCTGCTGGCCGCTGCGATCCAAGATTTCCTTGACGAAAAGCGAATCCAGCGCAAGCACAAAACACACTCCGACTACGAGACAGTGCTGCGCTATTTCCGGCAGAGTTGCCCAAAGCAATACCTTGCCGATGTCACGCGCAAGGACTTGCTGAACTTCGTTGAGTTTTGCCGGGATGAACTCGAACTGTCACCGCGTACCGTGTTTAACAAATTCGCCCGCGTCGCTGCATTCCTCAAAACCCACAAGATCAAGTTGCACGAAAAGGGTGATGCTCCGAAGTTCGTTGAGGAAGAGCCAGAAGTTTACGAGCGCCAGGACTTGGACAAGTTTTTCGCGGCGTGTGACGTCGAAGAACGGCTCTGGTTTGAGTTCTTCCTGATGACGGGGATGCGAGAGCAGGAAGTGATGCACACGTATTGGAGGGACATCAAGTTCTCTGACGCAGTTGTGCGTGTTTCTCACAAGCCTGATCTTGGATGGACGCCGAAGGCATACAAGGAGCGCGAAATTCCCGTGCCTGCAAAGCTACTCCGCTCCCTCAAGAAGCTACAAGCCAAGTCGAACGGATGCCCGCTGGTGTTCCCCACGTCAGGCTGCAAACCGAAGCGGGATTTTCTGGACTGCTGCAAAGCGATTGCGAAGCGGGCGAAACTGAACTGTGGGCAATGTGACGGCTGCAAGGGCAGAGCGAAATGGTGCGAACATTGGTTCCTGCACAAGTTCCGCGCAACGTTCGCAACGTGGTCCCTGTGGGCTGGAGTTGATCTGCGGACAGTGCAGCAGTGGCTTGGACATTCGGATATCGAAAGCACCATGCGTTATCTCAAACCAAGTCGGAGTCAAACTGTCCGGGCAAAGGTCAATGAGATTTTTGCGTGACTTTCTAGTTAGATAACGGTGTCTGACTCATTCACGTCACGCGACCGAGCCGACTGCACAATAGGCTGGAATTTCTTAAGGACCGCAGCTAAACGTTCCGCAGCCTTTGTGGGTATCGAAGGCATAGGTGTTCCTTTCCGAGCTTGGATAGAGAATCAGTAGAGAACAACAGAAAACCCGCTGGCTGTGATCGTCGTCATTAGACAATGTTGCCCACTAAGTTGCCCACTTACAACGAACGACTGGCGCTATTGCGTTCTAAGCCATCGGGCGACAGCGCTAGGGTCAAAACGGACACAAGTCCCGACGCGGAATGAAGGAATGCGTCCGGCCTTCGCCTGCTTGAAAATCGTGATACGTGAAACGCACAAGAGTTCTGCCAGATCATCGGCAGTAAGGGCGTGGCCGGTTTGCTCAACGCGGTCAGCCAGTGAAACGGATTTAGGTGCGCGTTCCATTCTGCAAAGAAGGGGTTTGCGGAAACCCGTCGCCCTGGTGATCGCCGATCCCATCCGTCTTTTCCTTCAAAGCCAGTAGCAAAACAACGCCTGCGGCTACCACGGCCAGAATCAGAATGGCTCCCACGACCGTGATCCTCATGATTTCGGCTCCCACGCGACGACTGCGCCACAGCCTTTCTTTGGGCAGCGGAATCCTTTCAAGGCTCCATCGAATACGCTCGTTTTGAGCAGTCTTGGCTCAACCCAAAACTCGTGGCCGCATTGCGGGCAGGTGAGGCGATAACGGCGCTCGATCTCACGTAGCCTAGTAAGCAAGCCATCACTATTTGTCTGTTGCAGCAGGCGGCGGAGTTCCTCGATTCCCGCCGGTCCTCGCACGAAAACCTGTACGCCGCACGGATCGCAAATCAGGTACGGCTTTTCTTTCTTGGTGACCCGCACCTCCCGCACTTGCGTGCAGATTGGGCACGGAAACATCGGTTTGGTTTCAACTGCTAACATTCGATAGTCACCCCGATTCTTTGGAGATTTCTCGTCGGACATGAATCATCATGAACACAAACACCAATGCTTGTCCCTGAATTGCCAAACTCTATTTCGTGCCAAACGTGCGCCAGGAAACGGCAAGGCGGAGTTTTGTAGCTCTCTCAAACCTTTACCGCTATGATTCATGAACCGGTTTTACACCCGATTTTTCAAAACGCTTGGTTCGTATGTACGAGGCCGAATCGAGTTGAGATGGAATATCGAGCAAGGTCCCAGCGGTGGGAACTGAATTATCGAGCAGCGGTCCCGTTTTGAATTTGAAATATCGAGCAGGCGAAATCAGGCAATTCTGAAGGAAGGGCTTGACAGGAATTTCGCGTGGCACGCCGTCAGACAAGTGATTCGCTGGAAATACCCGAAGAATGGGAACAGTCCAGGAAACGACCGCGCGGACGACCATCTGCCGATGTAGGAATGCTCAGCGGGGACCGCGATGCTCTGGTGGGCTTGCTGTCGGCGCTGTGGGCCGACATCGGTTGGGAACTGCTGCAGGCGAAAACAACGGGAGACATCCGGCAGGCGCTGGCACCGCTCAAGAACGATTCCCGACGCTTCCAGGTTGACCACTTTCTTAGGGATTCAACAAGCAAGGCAACGGCTGACGAGGTTAGAAAATCTTCTGCCCTATTGTGCCTGAAGCGGGTGCAGCGGATTGATGCACAAAACCGTCGCGATACGCACCGTAAGGACTTTGACGAAGTTCAGGCCGCGCAGCGCCAAGCTACTGCCGAACAACTGACGGCAATCGAGCCGATATTTTCCCAGCGGCGTGCCGACTATGAGACGGCAGAGATGAACTTAAAAGGCATCGAGAAAGAAGAAAAGGACACGGAAGCGAAGCTGGCCGACCAGGAAGCAGGATTCGCTCAAAGGGAACTTCTGAAGTTCATTCGCTCCAGCAAGTATGCCCACAACCCACTGAATCTCGCTAACGCGATGGCAGGAATACGATGCCACACTTCTGGGGCAATCCGGGTCTATGCAGGCTCTTGGCAGTCCCACGCCCGTTGCTCAAAGCTGGAATGTGCGATCTGGCCGACACACCAGTACCAGCGTTTCGAAATCATCCGATCCATCTGGACTCGACGCCACAGATACTCGCAGCTATCCGCTGTGGAGCTATTTCGGCAGGAGATCCCAAAGCTGCCAAAGATCACGGAGTCCCAAGCGCAACGGTACGCAACTCAGATGACAATGGCGGAGAAGAAACGGATCGTAAACGGCTTCGTTCGAGACAATCTGATAGCTGAGTTCCGGCATTTACGACTCGCCATCGAAGACAGCATGCGGCAACGACATCACCCGGAAAGGGCACCCTTCCTAATTCTCGCTCGCTTTGCGAAGAATCTCGGCCTGCCAGGAAATGCTGTGGAGCGCGTTCTTGCTGCGTCTGAACGGTTGGAAAGTTAATGGGTCTTCTTCCTTCTGTTGCTAGTTGCCTCTACAAATATTGCGATTCTTGGAAGCCATTCCCCTTGCGATAATTCGACCACGAAACGGGACTACGTAACGTAATGTACATATGTAACGTTAGTAAGCCGGATGTCGGGATATTTTTCAGGCAATTTTATTGCCCAGCGGTCCACATGCTGGTCTTTCAGTAGAAAGATGGCACTGTCACGTTTTGAAGAGAATTCCCCGAACTTGTGACCCGTGTCACGCTCCAGCGTGACTCTCAAAATATTCACTTGACTGCGAACTATTGGTTGTCCTACGCTGCGCCTGTTTGTGATCGTCTGTTCTAACTGACCGTCGTTCGTTTGAAAAGCGAGCCGCAGTTGCACTTCCCCGCAACTTGGTCGCGACCTAATGTAGTAGTGTTCCGTCGCGCAAAAGGAAGTTCCTTGAAAGGGGAAGAGTCATGCAGGTTCGCGCCTCGCGCTGGTTTCTGCTGTTCATTGCCGTCCTCACCGCTTCAACCTGTCTCCACGCTGCCCCCAAGTACTTGATCCGGCAAGACTCACAGGCGCTCGCAATCGCGAAGGCTGCGTTTGATGCCATGGGCGGTGCTCCGGCTGTACTTGCATATCAGGATTCGGTGGCATCGGGTACGGTGACGATCTATTCGGGCCGTGATCCGGCAGCATATCCAATCATGATGAAATCGAAGGGCCTCCGAGAGACGCGAGTCGAACTTCAGATGCCAAGCGGCACGAATCTCAGAATTGTTAATCACGGACAGGGAGCCATTATCAGACCTGATGGCCGAGTAAAGGCTCTCGATTCAAACAACACGTTTCACGAGCATGTGAATTATGTCCCGCTCTTGTCAGTTCTGGCGGACTGTTCCGGTGGAAATGTAAACGTAATCTATCAGGGCACTGCCGATGTTCAGGGTCAGGCGGAAGACATAGTTGAAATAGACTTCATCCCCGACCTCAGTCCAGGCGGAGGACCAATCTTCGCTTCAAAAAGCCGCACCCTGTTTTTCATAAATCAGTCCACAAAACTAGTGGATAAGACTCAGCACGACACGTTCTTTGAGGGCAATCTGGCCACCACGTTCAGCGAAGAAATTTACTATGCCGACTACCGGTCTGTGAACGGCATGCTCGTGCCATTCCACCAGATCCTCTTTATCGATGGCAAGCTGGATACTGACCTCAGGTTAACTTCCGTCAATTTTAATGTTGGGCTATCTGATTCCGACTTCGTTATTCCTGAGGTGAGGTGAACCCATGCAAAAGCACACTAGCTCTCATGATTATGGACGGAGATCTGTCTTGGTGCGACTGTTCATTCCAGCAGTACTTTCTTTTGCGTGCGTTCTCCACGCTCAGAATACCGCGAACGACAACCAGATTGGCATGCCAGTTCACGGCGAATTCAGCGGCAGCGATTTCGAGCATGTGCAGATGAACAACAACAATCTCCACATCGATTTGCCTCTCTGGAGCACTACTGGCAGGGGGCCGTCGGTTGGCATGAAGTATGTGTACGACAGTAGGGGTTGGGGTTTTAACGAGAACTGCAACCACTTCACCGGTATCTGCACGGACCATGTCACAAATCATCCCGAGGGTGTGATTTCAAGTCACCTCTCTCTCATGGGCGTCGGTCCTCAGAGCTACGCAATGTCAGCAGCCAGCGACACATATAGCTGCAACGGAACGGGCCTGCAAGTTCTTGTTCATCATTACAGTATGAGCACTCCCGACGGAACAATGCATCATTTTGGTCCTGACCCAGTCCAAATATCCGGCCAGGGAGCTAACTGCGCTCCCAATCCCGCCAATCTGTATGCCGATGACGGAAGCGGATGGGTGCTGAGCCGGGACCAGAGTACAGGAGCCATTCTGCGAATTGTTGGAAAAGACGGCACTGTACTACAGGGAGGATCAATTACAGATGCCAATGGAAATCAGCTTATAACGTCATCATCGCCCCCAACGGACACATTGGGCCGTGCCTTCACCTCCGATGGAAGCTATTATGACTCGAACGGAACGCTTCGGGCCACCGCCGTCGTCACTCAGAGCGTCGCAATTCAGACTCATCTCTGCGGATTTAGTGACGGTGATTACTGCAACGAATACACGGCCAGTTGGCTCGTTCCTCAAACTATAACTCTTCCGAATGGGAAGAGCTATACGTTCTCTTATGACCAAGGGTCCCCAACTCATCCATACTATGGCCAACCTCTGGCTGTCACACTGCCGACTGGCGGGCAAATTACATGGGGCTGGGATGGGGAATGTGACAGTGGTCCGCAAATCGTAAGTCGGCAGTTGAGCGGGGACCCGCAGCCCTGGCGATACACTGGCTGCCAAGGTGGCAGAGTGACGGATCCAGCAGGGAATGATGCCCTCTACACCTGCGGTTGGTATTTCCCTCCGTACACACTCAACTCTAATCCCCTCTGCTACATCGTTACGAAGAAGTACTACCAAGGCTCATCCACGTCTGGCACGCTTCTTAAGACGGTTCAGACCGACTACTGGACCGCGAGTGAACCCGCGATTCTGCCAATTCGGGAGACAACAACATGGAATTCGCAAAACCTCGTTAGCAAAGTGGAAATGGACTACGACTCGTGGGTGGCATCGACGTTCAATACCACAACCTATTATGCAACTGCGAGCAATGTGACCGAAAAGCGTGAATTCGGCTATGGTGCGGGAGCGCCCGCTTCCCTCGTCCGCACGGTGCAGAATGGATACCTACATCTCTCCAACTCCACCTACCGCAGCCTGAATATCTTGAACCGGGCGACCAGCAACAAAGTTTATGCCGGTTCGTCACAGACTGGGACGCTTGTGGCGCACACTCTGAATACCTATGATGGAGTAGCAATTCCAACGAACGGGGACACCAGTGGTGCTCCTGCACCCAACCACGACTACACAAATTTCAGCCGCACGAACAATTTCCGTGGAAATCTGACTCAGACCAGTCGCGGACTAAAGACCGGGGCAACATGGAGTTGGCTGAATACCAATTTTACCTACAACGACCTTGGGGAAATTCTCACCTCCACAGATCCTCTGGGCCACACAACGACCAACGATTACGCCGATAATTGGGCTAGCATCTCGAATCCCCAGTGTGTGACTTCGACGCACACCTACGCCTTCTCGACCACGATTACCGATCCGTTGGGACACCGACTCAAGCACACGTACTATTCCTGTACGAGCCTTGTCGGTAGCGAACAGGATGAAAACGACATCCAAGCGGTGCGAGTGGGAACAACCTATGGCTATGATCTAATGAATAGGCTGACAACTAAAACGGTTCCTGATGGCGGCAGTGTCGCTTATGTGTTCAACGACGCTTCCTTGCCGTATTCGGTCACTCAAAGTACGGCTGTAACGGCTAGCCTATCCGTTGTCAATACGTCTGTTTTCGATGGGCTTGGAAGGGTGCAACAAGTTCAGCGACATGATCCGGACTGCACAGCGGGTCTTGTCAACGTTGACTACACATACGGCTACGGAACTCAGGGCCGTACGACTCAGACAACGACTCCGTACTGCAATGCGGCTGGAGGGAACTACGGTTTGGTCGCTACTAATAATTTTGAAGCATTGGAGCGCCCAACAAGTGTTCAGCAAACAGACAACTCGACCGCAACTGTAGCATATGCGGGCAATTGCCAAACAAATACCGACGAACGTGGCAAGAGTCGCAAATCCTGCTTTGACGCGCTAGGCCGCTTGACTCAGGTGTTCGAGGACCCGAGCGGGCTAAATTACGAGACCGACTATGGCTATGATGTTTTAGACAATCTCATCTCCGTTACCCAGAAGGGCGGCGCTTCATCCGGTTCATGGAGAACTCGTAGCTTTACATACGATTCGCTCTCTCGCCTGACTTGTGCAGCCAACCCAGAGATCGCCGCGGGCCTCAGCACTGTGAATCCAGCAACCTGCCCCGCCACGTATAACGGAGCGTACACTGCCGGAACGGTTGGGTACACCTACGACGCCGATGGCGAAGTCTCCACAAAAATCGCTCCCGCTCCAAATCAGACAGGGACCGCCACGGTCACGATCACATACTCGTACAACCAGGATCACCAGCTAACCGGGACGGCCTATTCCGACGGCACAACGCCAAACGTGAAGTTTGGTTACAACGGAACGCCCTTGAGCGGGTGTACTACAGCGCCACCCACCGTTACTGAAAATAACCCAGTGCATACACGAACATCTATGTGTGATGGGTCTGGAGCCACATCATGGACGCATGACGAAATGGGAAGACTCCTGAAGGAAAAACGAACCATTGTGGGATCGTCGGCGCTGACGAACACCACCCAATATACGTACTACTTGGATGGAGAACCAAAGCTCCTGACATATCCAAAAACAGGAAGACAGATCAAGTACACACCAAATGGCGCGGGCGGCTACACCGCAGGGCATACAGTCAGCGTGGTGGACAACTCGAACAGCATTAACTTTGTGACGGCTGCCACATATGCACCGCATGGTGTGGTTGCATCGTTGATTCTGGGTGCTTCCATCAATGGAGTGGAGACGTATAACTCACGGATGCAGCCGCTTCAAATCTACTACACGGTCGGAACGATTTCACCAACCACGCTCAACCAATTGCAAGGCATCACCTGTCCGACAACTCAAGCAACGATCATGAGTCGACTGTACGATTTCGGCCAGGCTGGGTCAAGCAATAATGGGAGCGTACAGGTCATAACAAACTGTCGCGACACGAACCGCACGCAGAATTTCTTCTACGACTCTCTCAACCGGATAACACAGGCCTATACTAGTGGCAACCAGCCGCTGCCCACGAGTTGGGGGGAAACATTCACCATCGATGCATGGGGGAATTTGACGAACAAAGGGCCGGTATCCGGCAAAACGAATACCGAGAATCTGAATGTCGCTCCTGCCAACATCAAGAACCAGATCAACGGATTCTGTAACGACTCCGCCGGGAACCTCGTTCTCAATTCGGCTTGTCCAACTGGAACGTTCACGCCCACGTACCAATATGATGCAGAAGACCGCCTCATAGCCACGGGAGGCGTGAGCTACACATATGACGGCGATGGGAGGCGAGTGAAGAAATCGAACGGGATGATCTACTGGGGAGGGACCAGTTCGGATGCACTGGTGGAGACCGACCTCGCCGGAAGCGCCACGGCGGAATACGTGTTCTTTAACGGCAGACGCGTTGCACGAATCGACCAGCCTGCTGGGACCATCGTGTACTACTACTCCGACCATCTGGGTTCAGCGGACGTAATTACGAATGCCGCCGGTTCGATCACGAAAGAATCCGACTACTATCCCTATGGTGGCGAGATTCCGATCATAACGGGCGATTCGAATCGCTACAAATTCAGCGGCAAAGAACGAGATGCCGAGAGTGGGCTTGATAACTTTGGCGCTCGTTACGACTCTTCTAGTCTGGGCCGGTTCATGACACCAGATTGGGCCGCGCGCCCAACCGCCGTTCCTTATGCAGTCTTTGGTGATCCCCAATCATTGAACTTGTATGGCTACGTGCGGAACGATCCGGTGAGCGGCGCTGATCTTGACGGACATCAGGGGCCCGAGCGCGATGCTATCGTCAACTGGAACGACCATTCTCCGTTCTCCTACGGCCTGTTTGGAATCGGAAGGGACTTGTTGCAGGTGCAATCGCAGACGCAAAGCCAACAGACCGCTAGAATGGAAGCGTTCTTGTTTCAGGCTAGAGCGAGAGGGGATTCAGGACCGCCTCCGCAGGCGCAAAATGAGAGTGTCACGAACCTTGCGACCCCCGTGTACTACCAAACGCATGGAGCTAACGCCTCAGATGCAGAGACATATGCGGAGACGAACGGGCCCAACGCTCCCTATTCAGGTTCTACGAATGGGGGAAACGTTTCGGTTACGCCTAACGCGCAGTGCTTCGGAGGTATCTGCACAGCGTGGGTGGACTCGGTCAAGTTCAGCGGAATAACGATCTCTCTACCACAGTGGGCCGAATTCTCAAAAGCCAATGCCTCTGAGCAAGCCGAGTGGACGTCCTACATGAATGGTCTCGTCAAGCACGAGAATAACCATGCGAGAGATGACGCCAACATCCATCTTCGTGAGCAGTCCGCCCTCGGCAAAGTTGGCGCAACGGGAAAAACTCGCGATAGTGCCTTGCGTAATATCACAAATGCAATTCGCGCTGTCGAAATTCACTACAACAACATGCAAATGCGATGGGGGGCAAGCTATGATCAAAAAACGTGTCACGGCGAATGCCAGTAGGCCGGCAATCTACTTTCTCGCGATTGTCTGGGGTTCTCTTGTGCCTCTTGCAGCTCAGGAAGGTTCCAGTAGTCGGTCTTTCAAGCTACGACTCGTCATCCCTGAGCCGAATGTCTGCCACGCGGAGAAGAAGCTGCCATTGGAGGTTGTGTTTTCCAATACAGGGGAGTCGCCAATCTCGGTCTATAAGTCCGCTATTTACGATTTCTACTTCACAAAGACCGTTGTACGTGGCAAGCAAGCAAAGGTCGAAGACCACGACATGCGAAAAGACGTGGGGACGGGCGATCCCGCCCGGCACGAACCACCTTTGGTTTTACCGCCGAACGCTTCTATGGTGGTCCCACTCGAATATGAGATTTCAGATTCGTTTTTTCACGACCAAGGAACTTATTCCGTCCGCATCCGATACATGAAGCTGAAGACGAGTGTCACACCAGACGAGGCAGTTGTGGGAGATCTGACGTCAAACGAGGTGTTCTTCCTGGTAACCGAATGCCATTGACCAGCTAACGTCGACCCAGGCTCGGCAGAAACCAGGATGCGGCGCAGAATAATAACCAGATGTCTGACAAAAGGACCGATGTCATGCTGACTGCAGACTCAGTTCCGCCGAAGCCATCACATACCGCTGGGATATCTCAAATGGACTATGCCATCGTTCCCCAAGCGAATACGCTTAAAGAACTCCAAGACAAGCGGGACCAGCTTATCAATGACAAGGCAACCCAGGAGAAGTACTCAAAGATGGAGGTCAAGCTTTGGGAGTCGCAGCGTGGCGGAGAATGGAAATGGGAAGGGAAGCCATATTTCGGCAAGGGTTATGATCAGTTAAGCAATTGGGCAGGATCCGCGGACCAACGATGGTATATCGACGGGAAAAGGGTGCAATTGGTCGTAGGAGTAGACACCAAGGGGCAGTTGATTAAGGCATGGACTGTTCGCGTTGTGGAGACCAAAATTGGACCCCAATTCTCACGCGTTGAATAGTAGTGCAGAGCCGATGCGTCGCATCGGACAACGATCAGTTTATAACCATACAGGTAGGGTAGGGCATGACAAATCACACGAAGTTGGCAATCATCGGGTCGTTGTTAGTTGTCTTCGTTGCGTGCAAGTCGCAACGTCCGCAGATGGATGAGTTGGAACTCTACAAACATCCGGGTGCTCAATGGCTCTCGTGGACATCCAAGGAACGGGTGAATTTCGTGTTCGGATATGCCCAAGGCTTGGGGGAGGGCACATATCTGGCGTGTAGGTCTGCAGATGACTTGTTTGAAAAGGATGTACCACACGTTATCGGACACGATAACGTGCCGAGCACGTACCCCTCTGCTCGCTGTCGTGCCAGCGCAGAGCGATATCTACGGGTCGAGTTCGGTGGGACAACGGTGCCGGATCTCAGTCCGTACTCGGACGTTATCACGTCGTTCTATGAGAGACACCCGGAATATCGAGATATTCAATACATTAACTTGATAACCTATCTGTTGAGCGGAAACGCCAAAACAATTGACGATCTGGATTTGCTGGCCAAAGGAGGAAAACTGTCGAATTTACCAGATTAAGCCTCGGCAACATGAGTAGTTGGCGCAAAATAAACAGGCTCCGCAAGTTGTTGTTTTTTCGGATCGAGCGAATGCAACGCCGTCACAACCTGGAGGTAAAGGAGCCGCTGCTGATCGCACGGTTGACTACCAAGCGGGTAAGATGGATAAAAATGGGAAGATTGACTCGCATGACATACTCCGTGACGCCAAGCTGACCCTCCACGAAAAACTTGACCCCAACAGCAAGAGTCCAACGGAACACATCGAACAAAAACCTCACACTGAGACCGGAAGCTATAAGGACTACCAGTTCGTGCCTGGGGGCGCGTCGTATCGCGTACTTCGCGACTGGTCAGTCAACGGTCAACCTGCCAACGTGCTCGATATTCCGAACCATACTGCGTATCACTACGAGCTGATCACAAACGATGCTAACGCCAACCCTCCAATCAAGACGGAGTATACGAACACTCCGCCGTTCTGATGGCTTTTGACTTGGCCTGGTGGGAGTTGGAAAACGACGGTTTTGCTGAAAGGAGACTGAACCATGAGGGAGCGGCGAATGGGCACGGTTCGATTGCTCGTTGCGCTAGTAGCGGTGGCAGGCGCAATTACGTTTTTACTGAACTCAGGGCTGACAAAGGCGAAGGCTCAGAGCGGGCCCCAAACGCCAGCGGAAATGTGGTTCTCTTGGAGTTCAGACACGCGAGCGGAGTACGTTGGTGGCTACGTTGAGGGTTTTGTGGAGGGTGAGCGGCAGGGCTGTTCCTTTTACGCAGACAAGATCGCTCCATACCTGCCTCACAAGCCAGAGCCACCGGAGAAGCTGCCGAGGCTGGCCTGCCTTAACGCTCTGCCCGACTTTACGAAACCGACTAAAGAGTATGTAGATGCAATTACGAACTACTACCAGAAGTACCCAAATGATCGACAAGCGGGGGTGTCTCGAATCTTGTTGGAGTCGGCGACGCCTCCGGGTCTCACAACTGATCAAATCCACGAGAAATTGGCTCGGTGAAATGGAGGTGCGGATTAGGGATACATCTACGATGACGCGTGTCGTGAGTAGGCGCAAAATAATGGGAACGCCAGAACAAGGGAATTCTCGACTACGCCTGGTTCCGTTAGCGTTGCTGACGGAAAAGCAGCGTACAGCGCCGCTGTCGATTATCTGCGGACGAGTCCGACGATGAAGGGCGTCGTAGACAAATTCGAAGCCGGTCACACGCCAGTCGTGTTCATTAGCGATGGAAACGACAGGGTGGAGGGAGGCAAGCTGTACTGGGATCCTCACAGCGCCTTGAATACCACTTCGGGCGGCAAGCATTCACCGGCCCTCGGATTAGGGCATGAAATGACCCATGACACTGGCAGGTGGTGACCTGCTCCCCGATTTCCGAGCAAGTCCGAGTACACTTTCGTACTGATACCAGTGATACCTTTTCACATGGGAATCGGGCCGATTGGGGAAACTGTAGAAACTGTATCCGAAGTTTTGGAAGTCCTTGAAACCAGCATCAACACTAGCTAGAATCACCAACCGTAGGCTTCACTGTGACTTGCGGGAAATGGCACTGGGAGAATCCCTCTCCCTCCGCCAGATACCTTAGAGATTCCATCTGGCTCTGCTTGAGCGACTGTGGTTGCTCGCAACTCGAAGCTATTCACTTCTGCAATCTGACCTCTGACTTCTGCAATTCCTAGAAGCTGAACGTTGCCTGCAGCTCGACCCTGCGGTTCGACGCGGAACTTGAGAACGGCCCACCGGCCAGCGAGTTCGATTTGCCGAATAGCGGCGAACTCAAGTCCCCGACCGGCGTGCCCAGGTTCACGCGATTCAGCACGTTCCGCGCATTGACGCTGAACGTCAGGCTGTAACGGCGGCTGCTCGTCCCTCCGCCTCCAAATGGACCCCCCGGGCCACCGCCGCCGCCGCGCCCGAAGCCGCCGCCACGCGGTCCGCCCCCGAGTCCGCCCGGAGGAGGCCCCCCCGGCCCTCCTTCTCCTCGCTGCGCCGCGTTCCCACCTTTTTCCGGCCCGAAGCCGAATGTCTTCGCCAGCCGCAAGTTCAGCGTGAAATGGTCCGGGCCAGTGAGGTAGTTGACTGGAATCGGCGTGTAGGCCGTCGTCGGCACCGCGTAGTGGCAGGCTTCGCTTGGAGACACGCATACGCCCGTCGGGTTGGCCGCGAACGCGGGACGGTCATTGAGCAGCGAATCGCCGCTCAAGTCCTGTCCGGCCGTCACATTGTAGGGAGAACCCGAGTTGAAAATCATGAACGGACTCAGCCGCAGCCCGTAGGGCATTCCGATCGAGCCTCCCACCAGAAACCGGTGGCGCACTGCGAACGCCGCGCGGCCGTAGTCAGCGCTGATGTCGTACTGGTTCGAGGGGAAGCTGCCGGCTCCGTTGGCGTCACTGTTGGCGTAGTTGAGCGAGTAGAACCCGAAGAGCGTCAGCTTCGCGCCGGCGCGCACGTTGAAATTCGTGATCAGCTGATTCTGCTTGAAGATGCCTTCCGAGATGTACTGGTAGACATTCCCCGCCGCATCTCCCAGCGGCCGCGGCCCGACCGAATACGGCGTTCCCGGCAGGGGGGCATTTGCGTTCACCGACAGGAACTGGTGCACGCCGCGCGAGTTGATATATGAGAGCGACACCGTCGCGATCTTCGTCAGCTGCCGCTCCAGGCTGAGCGCGCTCTGCATCGTGTATGGCGAGCGCACCGAGGTCCCGATCTGATAGATCGTCGAGGTCGTCGCCGCGGGAAGGTCGCTTACAGGCGGCACGTTTGGAAAGAAATCGATCGACGTCGCCTGCCCCGTGCAATCTGCCGTTTCCGGATTGCATACCGACAGAATGTAGCGCTGCTGGGTCACTCCGTTCAGGCGGTCGGTATTCAGGACCAGGCCTTCATCAAACCGGTCATAGAAGATTCCCCAGCCCGCGCGCAGGACCGTCTTCGGCGCGTTCTTCCCGCCGCCGCCGATGCCCCATGCCAGCGCGACTCGCGGAGCCCAGTCGGCGTGATCGTGAATCGCGTTCTGCGTTTCGAAGCGCAGGCCATAACTCAAAGTGACGTTCGGTCGCACCCGCCACTCATCCTGCGCATACAGCCCGGCATCGGCGACGGTAACCGGAATCGTCGGCACCCCGCCCGATGGCGACGCGCTCAGCGAGAACTGAATCGCCCCCGGCGCCGAAGGTGCTCCGCCCGCAATGGCTTGCGCCGCCGCTTGGTAAGTGTCGAGGTCAGGGAAGATGAACGTCCCGTTGAAACCGCCGCCGGAAGTGCTGACGTCATGCGTTACGCGCAGCCGCCCACCAAACTTCAGAAAGTGTTTCCCCATCGCCACCGAGGTGTAGTTCTGCAGTTCGTAACGGTCCGTGTGATCGGTCGAAATCCCGCCGCTGTTGCCGCCCGCCGTGAAGGCGCCGATGACGCTGATCGTCGGGTCGGCACTCAAGGGGGTCTGCTGGCTGTTCTCGCGGATGTACTGAAACCGCGTTTCATTGACCGCCTTCGTGCCCAGTACCTGCGTGTCGCTGAGCTGGATCGTGTGCTCCGTGGAGCTCATGTCGTAGCCCGTCGAAGGCAACGCAAATTGTCCTACGCCCCCGTTGTCCTGCGTGTCGTGTTCCCACTGGTAGCGCGCGGTCAGCGTGTTGTTCTTGCTGAGTTGGTAATCAATTCGTGATCCGAAGTTGTAGTGCGTTCGCGGGTTCGCCACGCTCTCGCTCAGCGTGATCTGCTGGCTCAGGTCCGAACTCAGCGCCGGCGTGTTCACGACCGCGACTTCGTTGACGTCGCGCATGTGGAAGTCGACGAAGAAGGACGCCTTCTTGCTCAGCGGTCCGCCCAGGCTCCCCATGTACAACGTCGAATAGTAAGGGGCGGTCGCATCGGGCGAGAGAAAGGGATTGCGGGCATTGAACGAGGAATCGTTGCCCATCACCGAGAGCTGGCCGTGGAATTTGTCGGTGCCCGGCTTGGTGAAAATCTCAATGCGCCCATAGCCAAGCCGGTCGTACTCCGCCGAAAAAGGATTCTGGTTGATGCGGATTTCGCGAATCGATTCCTTGGGAGGCAGTTGCCCGGCAGTAAATCCATCAATGTAGATCTGTCCGCCGTTCGGGCCGGCCGAAGGACCCGCCAGCGCTTCCAGGTCTTGCTGCAATTCGTCAGGATCGTCCGGCAGCGCGTCGAGATCGCTTCCCTTGAGCACGAGTGCGCTCGCATTATTCGACGGGCTCACCTGGACTTGCGAGGTCTCCTCCTCGACGTTGACCTGCTCCTTTTCGACCCTGATCTCGAGCGAGATGTCGACTTGCTGTGTCTGCCCGGCAGCGACCTGTACACCGCCTTTCGCAAACGCCGCGAAGCCCTTCGCCCGCGCGCTCACCGAGTACGTGCCTGCCGGCAGATCGCCGAACTCGTACGTGCCTCGGGCATCGGTCCTTGCCGACTGCGCTTGTCCTCCCGGCGATGTGACGGAAACACGTGCGTTCGTTACCACTGCACCCGACGGGTCGGTGACCTGCCCGCGCAGTGTTCCGTTCTGAGTCTGCGCCAGCGCCGGCAATGCCAGCGCTGTAATCAACAGCACGATCCGATGCAACTTCACTCCCCACCCATCCCTTCCAGGCAGACCACTCAAAGCTTATGAGGAAGTTCCTCCGTGAACCTCCGCGCATTCCATGGTTCACGCTTTCTACTGACGAGTACGCAAACAACACACGATCCCTAGGGCGCGCTCTCGCCTTCGCCTGCCGATCCGCCTCCCAGCGTCCACGGCGACAGCATCATGGCGGCTTTCCTGGCCGAACTCGTCGTCAGAATCGGTTCCACTCCCGCTAGCATCGTGATTGCCGTCACTGTCCCCGACGCCTCGGTGGTTACGATCATGACTGCGTCGCCCTTTTGCAGTTCTGACAACGCCACGCTTGGAAGCCTGTTCAGAAAGCGCTGCAGATCGGGCGGCCCGCCCGCGCCTCCCGGACGTTGAAACTCCCCTCCCGGTCCTGCGGGGCGCTCCCCCTGGCGGGCTCTTCCCTGCCACGATCCTGCCCCTTGCTCCTGCCCGTCTTGCGACCCGCCTTTCAGACGGGAAGCGATGCGCTGCGCCATCTCCGCGGGCAGCTTCTTGATTTGCGAATCGCCCGAGACCTTCACCACAACCGGAGCCTTCATGATCGCGTCCTGCACCGTCAGCGTGTTCGCAGTTGGATCCACCGTCGTGACCGTCCCGGCAATATTCCGAAACGTTCCCGAGACAATTTCTTCTGCCGTGATTTCGTTCCCGTCCGCGCTGCGTGTCCCGCGCGCTCGCAACTGATCTCCTGGCCTGATCTGATCGATGGGCGCAGGGCGCGCGTCATCAAACTTCACCGATCCCGGGGCATAGCGGCGTGCGATGGTCTCTTTGCCGGCGTGGACGGTGACACTGTGGCTTGCGCCGATTCCATTTACCGAAATCGTGATCGTGCCCGCTGCCGCGTCGACGGCGCTCACCAATCCTCCGACTCCCCGCTTCTGCCAGTCTTCGCGTTCGTGTTCCTGCTTCGCGGATACGTCCGCCTGTTTCATCACAATGACCGAGAGCGCGGTCAGTGCATGTTCATCCGTCGAAGCCTGCCCGCGCACCAGCACACGGTCGCCGACCTGCAGGTCCTGCGCCTGGAGCGGTGTTGCGTTCTTGAGATCCTTTTCGCCGGGCGGCACGCGGAGAATTTTCGTCGACACACCCATCGTCGCCGTGACTTCCGGACCCGCATCTGAGTTGATCGTCAATGAATTGGCAGCAATGTTCTTGACCGTCCCGACGACGCGCGTCACCGAGGCCGGGTTCGAGGCCACTGCCGGCGTCTGGCCCCAGGCCGAGATCAGGCTCGTGGCCATCACCACCAAGCCGATCCAAACCGGCGCTGCCTGCAATCGATGCCGCATACATCGACTCTAGCACCGCTAAACCTACCATTCCCCAGCCTTTACGAACTTTTACTCACTCGGGCCTGAGCCTCAACACGGCGAAGAATGCATACAATAGTTTCGCGACGCCGAATCAAGCGGATGCACGAGGCGTCCTCAAGCTGCGGCACGTGTGACGCACATTTCTGGCGCATGAAAATCAAACTCGCGTGGATCGGTAAAACAAAAGACTCGGCCATCCAGGCCCTGACCGGCGACTACCTGGAGCGGACTTCGCGATATGCCGAAATCGAAGGCGTGACCGTTAAAGATGAAGAGGCCATCCTGAATCTCGCGGGCGGCGAGCGCAAGGGACAACGTCACAAACTTATCCTCCTCGATTCCCGCGGAAAACAGCTGTCGTCTGAGGAACTCGCGCAGTTTCTCGAGCGGGAGCAGGTGCAGGCCTTGCCTGTCCTCTTCGCCATCGGCGGGCCCGACGGTTTCAGTGACGAGGCGCGGCGCCGGGCTGAGTTCGTTTTTTCCCTTGGCCGCATGACCCTGCCGCACGAACTGGCGCGGGTCGTCATCCTGGAACAGATTTACCGCGCCTTTACCATTTTGAAAAATCACCCCTATCACTTGGGACATTGACCGCCGAGTAACGAGCATCGTCCGCTCAGACGGTCGGCCTGTGGCTGAGTTCGTGTGGCGGATGCACCTTCGGAGGGTTCCCTCCGCGCGCAAATTGGCATACAGTAGTCCGCGACAGGCAACAAACCTGATCTCAGTAGAGCAAGAGGGCCCTCCCCGATGAAGAACCCTTATGAAGTACTCCGCATGAAGGAACAGGAGATCGAACGCGTGCGGAAGGAGATGGAAGCGCTTCGGATCGCCGCGCGGCTGCTGGGCGCGGAGGATCCCGCGCCGGCAAACGGAGAAACCACCACGAAATCGCGCCAGGTCGTCGAAATGCCGTAGCTCGTTCTCCTCCGTTGATGTGGGCGGATGGCGCAAGCCATCCGCCTTTTTTCTTGCGAACGTCCCCATCGCTGATTTCGAAACGGCGCTATGATTTCGGCCCCTTTCAGCCGTCGCGGTGACACGCGCCGTCGATCCGCGTAAAATCAAACATTCGGCTTTATGTCGGATTTGCGCCGTGGTCTCATCATCGTGAACACTGGCCCCGGTAAGGGCAAGACAACGGCCGCCATGGGCACGGCGTTGCGCGCGGTCGGACAGGGCATGCGGGTCCTGATGCTCCAGTTCCTGAAGGGCTCATGGCACTATGGCGAACTGGACGCCGTCAAAGCGTTCGGCGATAAGTTCGTCATGAAGCAGATGGGACGCGGCTTCGTGAAGGTCGGTGCCGAGAAGCCCGATCCCGAGGACGTCCGCATGGTCGAGGAGGCCTGGGCCGAAGCGGCCGCGGCGATTCGATCGAGCGAGTGGGATCTGGTCGTGCTCGACGAGATCAACTACGCGATCAGCTACGGGATGCTCGATCCGGCGAAGGTCGTGGAAACATTGAAGAGTCGGCCCGAGATGGTGCATGTGATCTTGACCGGACGCAACGCCCATCCGACAATTGTCGAGCTTGCTGACACCGTGACCGAAATGCGCCAGGTCAAACACGCCTACGAGAAGGGCGTGATGGCGCAGAGAGGAATTGAATATTAGGAGTCGGTAGTCAGGAGTCAGTAGTCAGCGGAAACCGAAACGTGCTGACTCCTGACTACTGACTCCTGCGTTATGACATGGTTCAAGCGCCAATCCGGAGACCTCGACACTTCGGGCGAGAAGAAAGTCCGCACCGAAGGGTTGTGGGTGAAGTGTGACGAGTGCCGCCAGATCATCTGGAAGAAGGACCTGGAAGAGAATTTCAACGTCTGCCCCAAGTGCGACAAGCATTTCCGCATCGACGCCCGCACCCGCCTGGCGCAGCTTCTCGACGACAACCAGTACGAGATTTTCGATAGCAACCTAGCTTCGACCGATCCGCTGAAGTTCGTCGATCTCAAACCTTACTCTTCGCGCCTGAAGCAAGCCAAGAAAGACACCGGCCTGAAAGATGCGATCCTCAACGCTCACGGCAAGCTGAACGGCCGCCCAATCATCGTCACCGCGATGGAGTACTCCTTCATCGGCGGCAGTATGGGAGCTGTCGTCGGCGAGGCAATCACGCGGGCAATCGAGAAAGCCAACGAGACGCGTACTCCAATCATCATCGTCTCCGCGTCGGGCGGCGCTCGCATGATGGAAGGCGCGATCAGCCTGATGCAGCTCGCCAAAATTTCCGCCGCTCTGGCGCGGCTGGACGCCGCGCGCGTGCCCTACATTTCCGTGCTCACCGATCCCACCACCGGCGGAACGACCGCGTCGTTCGCCATGCTTGGCGACCTGAATATCGCCGAACCCGGTGCGCTGATCGGCTTCGCCGGACCCCGCGTGATCGAGCAGACGATCCGCCAGAAGCTGCCGCCCGGCTTCCAGCGTTCCGAATTCCTGCTGCAGCACGGCATGCTCGACGCCGTCGTTCACCGCAAGCAGCTGAAGTCCTATATCGGGCGCGCGCTGGAGTTCATGGCCGCGGCCTAGCTCCTCGGCTCTCAGCAGTCAGCGAAGTTCCCATGGTGCGAACGATGTCTGCTTTCCCACTCTAAGTGCGCTCCTTGACCATTCAATGCAGCCTTCTAGAATGATTAGCGAATCTTCCCGGAAACTGTCCAATGTCGGTTTGCCTGAGAGCTGAGAACTGAGAGCTGCTTTTTTGTCCTACTCATCCGCAGTCGCGCAGATGTACGCGTTGGGCCACGAGTTGGCCCACACGCCGTCGCACAAGTTCGACCTGGCGCACATGCGGGTGCTACTCGCCGCTCTCGGGCATCCGGAAACGAAGTTCCCGAGCGTGCTTATCGCCGGGACCAACGGCAAAGGTTCGACTGCCGCCACCCTCGTTGCGATCCTGCAAGCGTCAGGGTTGAAAACGGGCCTGTACACTTCGCCCCACCTGGTGCGGATCAACGAGCGCATCCGCATCGACGGCCAGCCCATCTCCGACGACGATTTCACTGCGCTCCACGACAACGTGGACCGCATCGCCGAACGGCTTGTCGTCGAACACGCTCTGCCGTGGCATCCGAGCTTCTTCGAGATGCTCACGGCTATGGCATTCGAACACTTCGCACGCCGCAAGCCGGACATGGTTGTGCTCGAGGTCGGCATGGGAGGCCGGCTCGATGCCACCAACGTGGTCGAGCCCGTGTTGAGCGTGATCGCCGACATCTCGCTCGATCACCAGAAGTTTCTCGGCAACACTCTCCGCGAGATTGCCGGCGAGAAGGCCGGGATTATCCGGCGCGAAGGGGTCGTTGTCACTCTGCCGCAGTCGCCTGAGGCGAACGACGTCATCGGCAACACGATTCTCGACCGCGGAGCGCGCGGCGTGAGTGCCGTCGCCTATGTTCCGCCTGTGTCGCCGGCGAGTACCCAGTACATTGTGCCCAGTGCCGAGCAAGACGTGCCAAGTGGCATCCGCCAACGCTATCCGCTGGAAGTGATGGGGCAACAGATTTTGGTCGAATCGCCTTTGGCCGGGCGGCATCAATTAAGAAACATCGCGCTCGCGATTGCTGTCGTCGTCGAATTGCGCAGCCACGGATTTGTGCAGATCACGGCGCAAACCATCGAACGCGGCATTCGTGAGACGCACTGGCCGGGACGTTTTCAGGTTGTGCCAGCTCATGCTCGTTATCCGGAAATTGTGTTGGACGTTGCCCACAATCCTGCGGGTGCCTGGGCGTTGCGATCGACGTTGTCGGCAGCTTATGAGGACCGGCCAATCACACTGGTGTTTGGAGTGATGCGCGACAAAGCTGTCTCGGAGGTTGCCGAAATTCTGTTTCCTATTGCCGAGCACGTCATCGTCACGCACGCCAACAATCCGCGGTCGGCAACCGCGGCTGAGATCCGGCAGGCCGCGTCCCGCGTGGAAGTGGACATCCGTGAAGCTACTGATGTCCCGTCCGCGCTTGCCGAAGCGCAGCGAGTAGCCGGACCGCAGGGATTGGTCGTGGTTACCGGCTCGATTTACATCGTGGGAGAGGCGATGCAGGCGTTGGGCCTGAGCATCTAGAATTTATGTTTCGCGGTACGTGACGCGGGCTCGCCCGTGTGACTTCGATAGCACTGAAAGAATGAACAAGGTTACGACAGCTGCGGAACCGGAACCAGAGAGCGTTGACCTGCGCCCAGCGGAGCCAACGAGCGTCCCCGTGCGAGTCGTCCCGCGCGCACCGTCCGCGCCGCGTCGTCACGGATGGCTCAGCCGTCTCCGCTCGTATTTCATTCTCGATCCGCTCATCTGGGCGTACACGCTGGTGTTGGGCACAATTTCGTTGATCTGCTCGCTCTTCGATCGCAGCGGACGCATCCAGCACAACCTCGCCCGCGCCTGGTCCTGGTCGATCATGAAGACCGCGCTGTCGCCTGTCACGGTGACCGGTGCTGACAACCTCGCTGGAAATGGGCCGCGCGTGTATGCCGTCAACCACGCCTCCGCGCTCGATATTCCGATCCTGTACGTCAACCTGCCGTTTCAATTCCGCATCGTCTTCAAGAGCGAGTTGCTCTCGTACCCGTTTGTCGGATGGCATCTCAAGCGCTCGGGTCAGGTCTGCATCAACCAGCAGAATCCGTCGGCATCGATCGGCGCCATCAAGTCCGCGCTCAAGAGCCTGAGATCCGGCATGCCGCTGGTGATCTATCCAGAAGGCGGACGCTGCCGCGACGGCCAACTGCAGCCCTTCTTACAGGGCGCATTCTTCCTCGCGATAAAAGCGCAGGCTGAGATTGTCCCGGTCGCGTTGATTGGAACGTTCGACCTGCTGCCCATGAACACGTACCACATCAAGTGCCAGCCGCTGGAGATGCGCGTCGGCGAGCCGATCCCGACCGCGGGGATGACGTTGCACGATACGGAAGCTGTGTCGGCGAAGGTGCGAGAGGCGATGCAGGAACTTCTGACTTCGTCAAGAAGCGCTTAGGCACAGCCCCCTTCGTCTGTTCCATCGCCCTTTTGTTTCCTCTCTCCCCCGCTGACAATTCCCTCCCTCATCCGTCATAATCTTTTGTTTGCCCGGAGGTCCCATGAAGGCTCTAGGTCTTTTACTCTTATTGCTGGCCATGAACGCATACTCGCAAAACAATCCCCCCACAGTTGCCGAAGCTCAGGAATTCATGAACAAGGCCGAAGCCCAGCTCGCGGACCTGTACGTGAAGGTGCAGCGTGCCGCCTGGGTGCAGGAAAACTTCATTACCGACGACACGCAGGCCATGGCGGCGGACGCCATCGATGAAAGCACCGCCATCACCACCGAACTCGTCGAACAGGCCAAGCGTTTCGAAGGATTGCAGCTGCCGCCCGACCTGGCGCGCAAATTCTTGCTGCTGAAGCTGTCGCTGGTCGCGCCCGCTCCGAAAGACGCCGCTCTCCGCAAGGAGATGACCACCATCAACGTGGCGCTCGACTCCGAATACGGCAAGGGCAAGTATTGCCGCAAGAACGGCGAGTGCATGGACATCAACGCCATCGAGAAGATCATGGAAACCAGCCGCAATCCCGAAGAGCTGAAAGAAATGTGGGCCGGCTGGCATTCCATCTCTCCTCCCATGCGGCAGCGTTATGCCCGCTTTGTCGAGTTGTCGAATCAGGGATCGCGTGAGATCGGCTTCAAAGATACCGGAGCGATGTGGCGCGCCGGCTACGACATGACACCGGAGGAGTTCTCGGCCGACCTCGAACGCCTGTGGAACCAGGTCCGGCCTCTGTACCTGTCGCTGCACACCTATGTGCGTGCGAAGCTGGTCGAGAAGTACGGCCCCAACGTCGTTCCGCCCAACGGGCCCATCCCCGCGCACCTGCTCGGCAACATCTGGGCGCAGGAGTGGGGCAATGTCTATCCGTTGTTGGGCGTGAAAGAAGACGCGGGTGGTGTCGACGTGACGCAGTTGCTCAAGAAGAAAAATCTGGACGCCAAAGGGATGGTGAAGTACGGCGAAGGCTTCTTCACCTCGCTCGGCTTCGAGAAACTTCCGCCGACGTTCTGGGAGCGGTCGCTCTTCACCAAGCCTGCCGACCGCGACGTCGTCTGCCACGCCAGTGCCTGGGACATCGACGGCAAAGACGACCTGCGGATCAAGATGTGCATTCACGTGGAGGGCAGCGACTTTGTCGTCATCCACCACGAGCTCGGACACAACTTCTACCAGCGCGCCTACAAGAACCAGCCATTCATGTTCCAGAACGGCGCCAACGACGGCTTCCACGAAGCCATCGGCGACGCTATCGCGCTCGCCATCACGCCCGAATATCTCCACAAAGTCGGCCTGCTCGACAAAGTTCCGCAGGGCACCAACGACATCCCCGAACTGTTGAAGCAGGCGCTCGACCGCGTCGCTTTCCTGCCCTTCGGATTGCTCGTCGACCAGTGGCGCTGGAAGGTGTTCTCCGGAGAAATCAAGCCCGAGGACTACAACAAAGGCTGGTGGGATCTGCGTCTGAAGTACCAGGGCCTGCAACCGCCCTCAGCGCGCAGCGAAGCCGACTTCGATCCCGGCGCGAAGTATCACGTCGCCTCGAACACGCCGTACACGCGCTACTTCCTCGCGCACATCCTGGAGTTCCAGTTCTACCGCGCTCTCTGCAACGCCTCGGGATACAAAGGCCCGCTGCACAAGTGCACCTTCTTCGGCTCGAAAGAAGCCGGAGCGAAGTTCAACAAGATGCTCGAAATGGGACAGAGCAAACCATGGCCCGACGCGCTCGAAGCTCTGACCGGCGAGCGTCAGGTCGACGGCAACGCCCTGCTCGAATACTTCGCCCCGTTGCAGAAGTGGCTCGACGAGCAGAACAAGGGAAAGAAAGTCGGTTGGTAATCACTCGTCGCAAATAGATTACGCGTCAGCCCCGGATGCTTTCAGGGGCTGACGCGGTTCCTCTCACCCGAACCTGCTCTTGGCCTGAATCTCGAAGACTCCCTCTGAATATTTGCCTTTTGTTCGCCCTTGTGTCATATTCCGTCTTAACCGGGCTGAGGCGGCACGCAGTTCAGCCTCCGAAATATTCTTAGTTTCGGACGGCTTTTCCTTTTCCTTACTCACGCGTCCACAGCCCCAAGAGCGATACGATGCCTCGCACTCACTTAAACATCGTGGCCACAGTTGAGACCAGCATCGGTCGTCTGCCGGCGAACGTCGAAGCCGAGCGCTCCATCCTCGGCGCCATCCTGCTCGACAATCACGCCTACAACGACGCGGCCGAGCACCTCCATCCCGACGACTTCTCGCTCGACGCCCACCGCCGCATCTACTCGCGTATGGTCGACCTGGCCGAATCTTCCCGGCCGATCGACATCATCACCCTTGTAGAGGAGCTGGAACAGAAGAAGGAATTAGCCGCCATCGGCGACATCGGCTACGTCTCCGGCCTGCTCGATGGCGTTCCCGACCGCCCTTCGATCGAGCACTACGTCAAGATCGTCCGCGACAAGGCCATTCTCCGCGGACTGATCCATGTTTCGAACGCCGCCATTGCCAAGGCCAGCGAGCAGGCTGATCCCGCCGATGAGATCCTCAACGAAGCCGAAGCTGCCGTCTTTCAGCTCTCCGAAAAGCGCATCGGCAAAGGCTTCCAGGGCATTCAGGAGATCGTTCGCAACTCCTTCGGCTCCGTCGACGCCCTTCTCCAGCGCGGCCAGCGCATCACCGGTCTCGCCACCCACTACACCGATCTCGACGAGATGACCAGCGGCCTGCAGAAATCCGACCTCGTCATCCTCGCCGCCCGGCCCTCGATGGGCAAAACTTCGTTCGCCATGAACATCGCCGAGAACGCCGCCATCGACGACGGCAAAGTCGTCGGCATGTTCTCGCTCGAAATGTCGAGCGAAGCCCTGCTCCAGCGTCTGCTGTGCTCCCGCGCCATCGTCGACGCCCACAAGATGCGCACCGGCTCGCTCTGGCGCGACGACATGCAGAAAGTCGTCAAGGCGATGGAGGAACTCGCCCACGCCCAGCTCTACATCGACGACTCACCCGGCCTCTCCGTCAGCGAGATGCGCGCCAAGGCCCGCCGCCTGAAACAATCCCAGGGACGCCTCGACCTTCTCGTCGTCGACTACCTGCAACTCATGTCCGGTGGCAGCAAGCGCTTCGAGAACCGTACCCAGGAAGTTTCCGCCATCTCGCGCGGCCTGAAGGCACTGGCGAAAGAACTCGAAGTCCCCGTGCTGGCCCTCTCGCAGTTAAGCCGCGCTCCCGAGAGCCGTGGCGGCGATCACCGGCCGCAGCTCTCCGACCTGCGCGAGTCCGGCTCTATCGAGCAGGACGCCGACCTCGTCATGTTCATCTTCCGCGAGGAGATCTACAAGCAGGACGACCCCGAACTCCGCGGCCGCGCCGAAATCCTCGTTGCCAAGCAGCGCAATGGCCCCATCGGCAAATTCCAGCTCGCGTTCCTCCACAACTCCACCCGCTTCGCCAACCTGGCTGAAGGCAACAGCGAACCGGGCGAGTAAGCTACGGAAATGAGGTTTGGGAGGGCATGGCTTTAGCCGCGCCGATCAACCGAAACGACCGCTATAGGCGGTGACCGATGGTCAATGAGCGTAATCGGGATGTTACGCCAACAATGGGGGAACACCCCCGATCCAACCAGCAGTGGCTCCATTTGCGCGCGACATTCCCGTCTTCATACCTGAGATGAAGCACCGACACTCGGTCGAGTGTATAATCCACCGCACTTGAGCCCATTGAATCTGCCACATCAGGGAGAGATCGTTTTCGTGCACGCGGCCACCGCGAAGGAAGCGGGTCCTCACAATCGAGCCTCGGCAGGCGCACGCGGTTCGGCAGGCGACGTTCGCCCTTGCGGCAAGCTCATCGTTTTGACTGCACCGCTAACAGAGTCGATCGACCATGCTGGTTTCTTCATTCAGATGGCCTTGGCCTCGATGCCCCAGTGGCTGGAGTTTGTTCTCAACAAGAAGTATCCGAGATGGCGCGAGGTGGAGCACAACGAGGATGGCTCAGCACGATATATGCCGGCCGGGGTGCGTGTGCTGGAGAAGTCTCTGCTCCGCGAATACACCGCCGATGACGTGGTGGCCTGCTTCCCCGACGATCTCGACAAATTCATCGGGCCCAACACGCGCGTAGTAGCGGTGTCCACACACAACCCGCTGGGGGTCACGTTTGCCGCCGGCGTGTACACATCAATTTATGGCTCGTCGAAGGAGCCCCTGAACTCGATTTACTCCCGCCTCATGTTTGACAGGATCAAATCCAGCCCGTACCGAAAGAATTTTCAGGTGGTGGTAGGCGGGTCGGGCGGCTGGCAGATCACACAAACTAACGCTTGCGAGGAACTCGGCGTGGACTGCGTGGCGGAAGGCCGCAGCGAGTCTAGCGATGCCCTGGCACTTTTTCGTAAGGCGATTGCAGGAGAGACCCTCCCGCGCGAAATCAGCCTGGCTCATCCCACTTCACGAGACGCGATCCTGTTTCCTGACAAACGAACCACCTTCGGCGTGGTGGAAATGACGACAGGCTGCGGTCGCAGATGCCAGTTCTGTGTGCCCGACTTGAATCCGCAAATTGATATGCCTAAAGCGCGGATCATGGACGCGGTACGTGCCAACGTGCGGCAGGGTAACAAAGTGATCTCCCTCGCTACTGAGGACATGTTCATTTGGGGCCAGGTCCACACCGATACTCCGTTCTTCTTTCCCAACCGCGAAGCGCTGGTGGACCTCTATACGGATATCGTGAACACGCCGGGGGTCGAAAGCCATTTGCTCAGCCACTGCACGATGGCGCCGTTCGTCGTGGACCCGAAATTGATCCGGCAGCTCTCCGAAGTCCTGCTCCCGAAGAGTCCGATTCACTTGCCGATGTTCAGCACCCATCCACAGAAGAAGGCGCTTGTGCCGTTGATCGGGCTTGAAACCGGGTCAGTGCGCATGGCCAAGCAGATCATGCCCAGCAAGGCCGTTCCATTCTCGATCGAGGACTGGCCCAGCGTCGTTCTCGAAGGCCTGCGGGTGGCGAATCAGAACAACTGGTTCCCCATGATGACGCTCATGATTGGCAACCCGGGCGAAACCGATGACGATACGCAAGCCACACTTGACCTGGTATATGAGATGGACCGCCGCGGGCTATTTGCGTTTCTGGTGCCGTCGATCTTCACTCCTCTGCACGACACGCGCATGGAGCATCAAAGCGGTGTTACCCAAACCCGCCAGCTCAGCCCGCTGCAATGGCAGCTCATGATGAAGTGTTGGAAGCACAATCTTCGCCCAGGACAGTACAGCTGGTGGGGCCCTATGGTATGGCGCATCGGAGCCTTGTTCATGTGGCTGTACCGTCTGCGCAAACTGAACGGACCCAATTTCACCTGGCCGCTAATGATGTTCGCAGGGCTGGCGCCGGAATCCATCCTTCAACGGATGGGCAAGATACAAGTCGGCAGGTCGCTCGCAGTCAAGAACCGCCGGGAACTCCTTGCTGCTCTGCGCCCGAACTACCTGAAGCACTTGCGCGCCGACAACGGCGACTTGCCGGAAGGGTGGAGGAGTTACCAGGACGTGATTCCCGGTCCCAAGCCGATGTACGTTGTGCCCAGCCTTCCAAGTCTTAGGGTGATGCCGTAACACGCCAACTCATTCGCTACCTGAACGCAAGTTCCAAGTGAGAATCACATGAGACGGGATTCCAGCAATACCCCGCGTATCTACCGGGGCGTGATCTCGGTCAGCACCCATTCAATTCGTTCAACCTCTTCACGAATCACCCGGATCGCTTGATGGTTGGTCGGATACGGCACCGGCCTGATGGCGTCGACAGCGTGACGAATCTTGTAATTGCGATCCCGTATGAAGTCGATTCTCTTGGAGGTTTCCATTCGGTATTGGTAAATCCTTCGAACGAGTTTTGTGGCCATCCAGGCGAACGCCAGCCCGAACATCATCTCGATTGGAAGGCGATCCGTGGCCCCATCGAAATCGCGAAACGCGAATCGATACACAGCTTCGCCAAGACCGAGGGAGGCGAAGATCACTCCCATCCCAATCAAGCCCAGCGTCAGGCGGTCATTGAGTCGAAGTGCCGTCGTGGATTGGTTCCTGCGAGAATTGAGCGTGAACGCCATGGCCGCCCCCAAATGCAATCTGAATTCGACGTCAAGTCCTGCCCATTCTATGCCGAATCGCTTTTTGTGAACAACCTGTGGGCCGGGTCATTTCAAGCAATCCACTTTGTTGTATCGAAAGCTGGTTCGGCCCCGAATAACCGCCCACTCGGAGGATTATGTACCTGTTTGTAGTGGGCTGGCCGGAGCAGGCATTGATTGTTCACGTCAACAGGCGGTTTACACTCAGAACCCCTGGCAGACCGTCCTGCCGGGCGAAGTTGGTGTAATGATTCCATAACAATGTCGGCTCCCAGGCCCGAGTAGACTTTGGAGGCGCAAACCAACCAAAGGGCTCGGAGGAAAGGAGCCGAACATGCTGATTATAGGTTGTGATTATCATCCGAGCTT